>JACKQG010000109.1_pt1 | contig 111811 bp, 91 predicted proteins | sample 8237621 | NCBI WGS metagenome assembly JACKQG01 (sample SAMN15677084, study PRJNA649215) | marine metagenome | biome: marine; feature: Black Sea; material: saline water; isolation source: suspended particulate matter (SPM) from the Black Sea western gyre | collected 2013-06-09/2013-06-10... | reverse complement strand
ATCAGGCAGGCGTATATTTGGTTAAGATCAACACTGAAAACGGAGTAGTTACCAAGCGTGTTATTATCACCCGATAATTAACCACGCAAGGGTAGCATACCTACCGACACAATAATAATAAAGGAGCTTCGTCCGCCTCAGGCAGACGGGGCTTCTTTTTTTTATACAATTAGCACAAGCTTGTGCTATATTATATTTGAAACTTTTACAAAATCCAGAGAATGTTGTCCTTCTGATCCGCCTTTGGCGGAGAAGAATCTCATTCTGCTAAATAACAATAATAAAAATCCAAATAACAAGTAAATAATCAAAACCCAAATCCAAAAAAGTTATAGTTATCGTTTGAAATTTAATTATTGGGGATTGAGATTTATTTGAGGTTTGATAATTGATAAGTGGTATAAATTTGGCGTCAAAAATTGTACTATTTTTGGCGGTATTAAGGAGGCAAACCCCATATGGAACGTATTGGTCAATAATTAATTTTTTGATAATAGTATTTTCAGCATATTAAAACACTCAATAAACAATTTTCAATACTCAATAAACAAATTGTAAAACCAAAAATGAAGAAATTTGATTTAGAAGATAGGTTTATCGACTATACTTTAAGAATAAGTAATGTTGTTGATGAAATTGATAATCCAATATGTAGATACAATGAAAATTGAGTGTTGAATGTTACATGTTGAAAATTTGATCCTTTTATAAGTGGACTTTATAATTTGCAGGTACCCTTTACAAAAAGCATAGAATCAAACTACATGATATCAGTAAGTAACATTAAGAAAGTATTTGGCGGATATTCTTTATTTGAAGGTGTTTCCTTTAACATAAATTTAAAGGATAGAATTGGACTTGCCGGAGTGAATGGAGCCGGAAAGTCAACCCTGTTAAAAATTATGGCCGGGGAACTCGAACCTGATTTGGGTAGGATAATTATCCCCCCTGATGTTACCATTGGTTATCTTCCGCAGGAAAAGTTTATTTCGTCCGACCTTACAGTTTTTAATGAAGCAATGCAGGCTTTTAAATTTATTGACAGCTATAAAAATGAAATAGAGAAAATTCATCGTAAATTAGAAAGTAAGGATAATAATAGTGATAAAGAATATTCAAAACTGATAGATCGGCTTGGGTTTTTAGATGCTACATTGAATATATATTCTCCTGATCAACTCTCGGGAAATGCTGAAAAATATTTAATGGGTCTTGGTTTTAAGCGACAAGAATTATTCAGGCCTATGGTTGAGTTTAGCCTTGGTTGGCAGATGAGGGTTGAAATTGCTAAACTTTTATTGCTTAAACCTACAGTTTTGCTTCTGGATGAGCCTACCAATCACCTTGATATAGAGTCGATTCAATGGGTAGAAGATTTTTTAATTTCATATTCAGGTGCTGTAATAGTGGTGTCGCACGACCGTACACTTCTCGACAATATTACCAATAGGACGATTGAAATTAGTAATGGCAGGATATATGATTATAAAGCGGCTTATTCAGAATACTTTCTATTGCGTGAAGAAAGGGAATTACATCTTCAGGCTACGTATAACAATCAACAGCGAGAAATCAATGATGTTCAACGATTTATAGAAAGATTCAGATATAAAGCCTCAAAAGCAAAGCAAGTTCAGTCGCGAGTTAAACAACTGGATCGAATGGATAAATTGGAATTGGACAATCTTGACAGAAGCACTATTCATTTTTCATTTCCGCCCGCTCCACATAGCGGAAAAGTAACCCTTGATGGAAAAAATATATCAAAACAATATGGAGATTCAGTGATACTGGATAGTATAGACTTTGAAATTCTAAAAGGCGAAAAAGTTGCTTTTTTGGGAAGGAACGGTGAAGGAAAATCAACACTTGCCAAAATAATTGCAGGCAGTATTCCTTTCACAGGAAATCTTAATGTTGGCTATCAGGTTATTACAGGTTATTTTGCACAGGATCAGGCCGATATGCTTGATACTGAGTTAACCGTTTTCGAAACCATCGATAATGTTGCCGTTGGAGATATTAGAAAGAGAATAAACTCAATTCTTGGAGCTTTTTTATTTCAGGGTGATGATATTAACAAAAAAGTTAAAGTGCTTTCAGGTGGCGAAAAATCACGCTTATCACTTGCCCTGTTATTATTACAACCAAGTAATCTGTTATTATTGGATGAGCCCACTAATCATCTTGACTTAAGATCGAAGGATATACTTAAAAATGCATTATTACAATTCGATGGTACCCTTGTGATTGTTTCGCATGATAGAGATTTTTTACAAGGGTTAACAAATAGGTTGTATGAGTTTAAAAATAAGGGAATTAAAGAATTTAGAGGTGACATAGAACTCTTTCTTGAGGATCGAAAATTAGAATCCCTAAAGGAACTTGAATCCAATGAAAAATCGGCTAACATAACTAAGAATAAGAATACCGAAAATAAAACGAATTGGAAGAATAAAAAGGAGCAAGATAAAAAAGTACGTAAATTGAAAAGTGAAATCAGCAGGCTTGAGAAAATAATCAGCAACCACGAATTTTTCCTAAATTCGATAAATGAAAAACTTGCATTTCCTGAAAAAAACGAGGAAGAAATTAAATCAGGCGACCTCTACAAACAGCACGATAATGTAAATACGGAGCTTAATGATGCTTTTGGTGCCTGGGAAAAAAAGCAGCATGAACTCGATTCCATGGAAGACAGATAGTTGTATCAGTAAATGCTTAGTTGCTTGAATGATAAAATAGGAGAATCAATCCTTTAAGAGATGTTTTCAGCAGCCCTTCTCTCCTTCTCTCCTTCTACTTATTCCTGTCAATCATTTTTACAGCTGTTTCTCTAAGGTACTGCCTCTTACTGACAGAAATATTAATATTATCAAGATTTTCCATTCCAGCAATAAAATATTTTTCGATTTCTTTATTAGCAGTAATATCAATTTGGAATTTTGTAAAAATCGAGTTTACTGACTTAACCTTATAATCAGGATCAATATCAGGCATGTTATAAAGAGATATTAACTTTTCCCTTGTTTCATTATCAGCAACTTCCAGAGCTTTTAAATAAAGAAAAGTTTTTTTGTTCGTAATAATATCTCCACCTGTTTTTTTTCCGAAAATATTTTCATTCCCGAAAGTATCTAACAAATCATCTTTTAGCTGAAATCCGAGACCAATGTTAACACCAAAATCGTAAAGAAGACGCGCATCATCTTTTGGTGCTCCGCCAATTAATGCCCCAATTTTTATACTGGCGCCAAACAACACCCCTGTTTTTAAGCGAATCATATTAATATATTCATCAACACTTACGTTATTATTATTTTCAAAATTAAGGTCAAATTGCTGTCCTTCACATACCTCGATTGCAGTTTTGTTGAAAACGGCAAGCGTATCCTGAAGTATCTCTTTGTCGGCCTGCTGAGCATAGTGATATGCAAGTGCAAATAATGTATCACCCGAAAGTATTGCAATATTTGAATCCCACTTTTTAAATACTGTTTCTTTACCTCTTCTTATTGGTGCGTTATCCATTATATCATCATGGATGAGTGTAAAATTATGAAACAGCTCGATGGCAATTGCCTGAGGCAGAGCTTTTTTATAATCATCGCAAAACAATTCGCAGCCCATTAAGGTGATAACAGGCCTAATTCGTTTACCACCAAAACTCAGGGTATATTTAATAGGATTATAAAGCTCAAGAGGTTTGTCGTTATATTTAATCTTGTGAAGCTGTTCTTCAAAATACTCTGCCAACTGCTCGTAATTCTTCATATTACATTGATGTTTTTTAATAGTCAGAGATAGATGAGGGTTTATTTTTTCGTCTGCCCATATACACTTTAGTAAGTATAACGGTTATACTTTGTTGCTTACAAGGGTTCATTCTATCAGATCTAACAAATACTGCCCATAACCACTTTTTACCAACGGCTCAGCAACTTTTCTCAACTGAACATCATCAATAAACCCTTTTTTATAAGCTATTTCTTCGATACAGCTTATTTTAAGCCCTTGCCGGTCCTGTACAACTTCAACAAATTGTGATGCCTGAGTAAGAGATGCAAATGTTCCTGTGTCGAGCCAGGCTGTTCCGCGGCTAAGTAACCCAACTTTTAGCTTACCTCGTTCAAGATAATATTTATTTAAATCAGTAATTTCGTATTCTCCTCTTGCACTTGGTTTGAGGTTCTTAGCCACATCAACCACTGAGTTGTCGTAAAAGTATAAGCCAGGAACTGCATAATTAGATTTAGGCTTTACAGGTTTTTCTTCAATTGATAAGGCATTAAATTTATCATCAAATTCAACAACACCATATCTTTCAGGGTCGTGAACATGATAGGCAAACACTATACCACCATCGGGGTTGTTACACGAAGCAAGTAAGTTATGTAGTCCGGTGCCGTAAAAAATGTTGTCGCCCAGTACCAATGACACTTTATCATTACCAATAAATTTCTCACCAATAACAAATGCCTGTGCCAGTCCGTTTGGAATTTCTTGAATTGCATATTCAATCCTGCAACCAATTTGTGAACCATCGCCTAGCAATAATTCAAAATTGGGAACATCATGTGGAGTTGATATTATTAATATCTCACGAATACCGGCCATCATTAGTACTGATAATGGGTAATATATCATTGGCTTATCATAAATAGGCATAAGTTGTTTACTAACTGCTATTGTAAGGGGATGTAAACGAGTTCCTGCCCCGCCTGCTAAAATTATGCCTTTCATGTCTCAGTTTTTTTATATACAAAATGCTCTTTAGGTTTCAATTCTCGTATTAATAGTTTATCAAGCTCAATGTCCTCTTCTTCATCAAATAATTCTAAATAAGGTTCCCTGAATAATCTGGTGATAATTCGTTTATCTAAAGTTAGTAACAATGATGGTAATACAAACATGTTGGATAACAGTGCAATAACCAGAGTAAATGATACTAAATACCCCAATGCTTCTGTGCCCCCAAACGATGATAGAGTAAAAATGTAAAACCCAAAAAACAGCACTATTGCTGAATAAACCATACTATAGGCAGTTTCAACAAGAGCAGCAAGTACAGCAGGTCGGATTTTCCATTTATTTTGGCGAAGTTGCAATCGGTATCGTGATAAAAAATGTATTGTATTATCCACACTAATACCCAGCGCAATACTAAATATAAGGATTGTTGAAGGTTTGATCGGTATATCAAAATACCCCATCATGCCTGCGGTAAGTATCTGGGGTATAATATTCGGAATAAGTGATATAAGAATCATACGGGCCGATGAAAAAATAAGTGCCATCAAGATTGTAATAATAAAAAGCGCAAGCATGAGGCTCATGAACAGATTTTTAACCAGGTAATTAGTTCCTTTAAGAAATACAACACTAGTGCCAGTTAAATTAACATCAAATTTATCGGGAGGGAAAATAGAATCAATTTTTGGTTGTATATCTGTTAGTATTCGTTCGATATCGTTGGTGCCGATATTTGCCATTTGTACCGAAACACGGGTCGTCTGAAAAGTGGAATCAACAAAAGCATTTAATATACCTTTATTACCTTCCATGTCAGGAACATATGAAAGGATGAAGTTTTTTTCCTGATTATTGGGCAGAGAATACATCTTTTCATTTCCTTTATAAAATGCCTGTTTAGCCGACTTTACGACCTCTACAACTGATATAGGCTTCGAAAATTCACTGTAAAGTGCTAATGTGTCTTGTAGGTTGTCAATTTTTCTCAAAGTAGAAAGACGCAATACGCCATTTCTTTTTTTCGTATTTACAGTAATTTCCAATGGCATTACACCATTGAAGTTTTGCTCAAGAAAAATCATGTCCTTATATAATTTCTCCTTTTTTGAGATGTCATCAACAATGTTTCCTGTCGTTTTTAGTAGGGTTATGCCATAAATAGCAGCCACAAAAAATACAGAAGTAATAACATATATTATTGTTCTTCTGGTAATTATGATATGTGTAACTATGGTTACTACCCTTTTGATGATTCCTTTATCGAGGTGTCTAAAATGTTTTGACTTAGGTACAGGAAAATAGCTGAATAGTATGGGGAGGATAAAAAGTGAAAGAAGATATGTTACCAGAATGTTAACCGATGCAATCACGCCGAACTCCACTAAGAGCTCATTGCGGGTAATAATAAATGCTGCAAAACCTGCTGCCGTAGTTGCGTTTGTTAACAAATTTGCATTGCCTATACGCGTAATCATCCGCGATAAAGCCTTTACTTTATTACCATGCAATCGGTACTCGTTCAAATACTTGTTTAGCAGAAAGATTGAGTTCTCAACTCCAATTACTATAAGTAGAGGAGGAAGTATGCCTGTTAATATTGTAATCTTGTACCCGAAAAGTACAGTAGTGCCAAGTACCCATACTACTGCAATAATTACTACTAACATGGCGAAAATGACCGCCCGTCCTGATCGAAATAATATGAATAGTAGTATTGAGGTTATTAAGAGCGACAGTATAATAAAAAGCACTAACTCGTCTTGTATTTTTTTTGATGTAACAGTACGAATATATGGCAGTCCCGAATATTTTATGTCGATGTTGTATTTATAACCAAATTTATCAACGGTTTCTTTTATTTTGCTAACAAGACCAACCCTGGCTTTTGAGTTAAGTATTTCCTTGTCAAGGGTTATCATCATCAGGTTTACATCGGTTTCTTTATTAAAAAGACGTCCGTTGTAAAGCGGAAGGTTATATATTATTTGTTTTAATGAATCAACTTCTTGTTGCGATTTTGGCTTTTGTGACACTAATGGTAAAAACTGGAATTTTTTAAGACTGTCGTTACGAATTAAATTGTAAAGACGTGAAACGCTAACCACCTCTTGTACTCCATTAATATTTAACACATCATTACTAAGATCGTACCAACTGTTAAAATGGTCGAGAGTAAATAGGCTGGTATCCTGTATTGCTACAAATATTACACTTCCATCAAGCCCAAATTGCTTTTTAAAATTTTCGTATTCAATGTTAATTGGGTCTGTGGAAGGCAGCATCCGAGCCATTTCATACGACAGTTTTATTTGCGAACCCAAATAACCCATGAAAATGGTTAATACCCCAATAATTATCAGGTTGAGTAACCTGTTTCGTAATATTAGTCTAACAAGAAATTGCCACATAAATTACTTAATTCTCAATGTTCGCACGAAAATATAACAAATTATTTAAACCATTTTCTTCGAGAAAGTGATAGTTAAATAAGCTTTGTATTTTTGTATAGCACTTTAACGTGTGTAACACTATTTTTCGCAAATGTAAGTTTTGTTTTTAAAATGGGTAAGAGAAAGATACTTTTTATTGATACAACACATCAGGCGCTAGTTGACCGGCTTGAATTACAGGGCTTTGAGTGCGATTATTTTGCTGATTACAGGCGGCAGGAGTTACTACAGATTGCAGATAAATATACCGGTATTATAATTAGAAGCAAGATTAAATTGGATGCAGATTTTTTAATGAGATGTAGCCACCTTAAATTTATTGGTAGAGTAGGGGCAGGCATGGAAAATATTGACACTGATTTTGCCAAAAAGCAAGGCATTGTCTGCCTGAATGCACCGGAAGGGAACCGCAATGCTGTTGGTGAACATGCTGTAGGCATGATACTCACATTATTTAATAAACTAATTACAGCCGATAATCAAGTCAGGAAAGGTAAGTGGATTCGTGAAGGTAATCGTGGCTATGAATTAGGAGGCCTAACGGTTGGAATAATAGGATATGGCAACACAGGTGGCTCTTTTGCTAAAAAACTTAAGGGCTTTGATGTAGAGGTTATTGCATACGACAAATACAAGCAAAATTATTCTGATGAATTTGTTAAAGAATTGGAAATGGTTGATCTTTTTGAACGAAGCGATATAGTGAGTGTACATATACCTTTTAACTTTGAAACAGAATATTTAGTAGATGCTAAATTCATAAATAAGTTCAGGAAAAACATTTATGTGGTTAACACTTCGCGTGGAAAAATTCTTCGAACAAGCGATTTGATTAAATGCCTTAAGTCAGGAAAAGTTTTAGGAGCATGTCTCGATGTGCTTGAATATGAGGAACTCTCATTTGAAAACATGAAACTACATGATGATTTTCAAGCACTTATCACAATGGAAAACGTTGTCCTTTCTCCACATATCGCTGGCTGGACGCACGAATCCAACTATAAAATGGCCTCTGTCATAGCCGACAAAATAGAAGCACTTGATTTATAGTTGATTTGTAAATTGAGATTTGGAATTTTTGTAAAAGTCTTATTCTTGCTTTTTAACCCATCACTGTAACAAATATCAACAAACGCACGTCATAGTAGCAAATTCACTTAAAACATAAAATCATGAAAAAAGTTAGTTTAAAAATAGTACTAGTACTGTTATTTTTTGTAATAGTCATTCCCCTTAAAGCTCAAATTCGCGGAAACGGTGAAATAACAAAACAATTATACGATGTTGATAATTTTGATGCTGTTAAAGTTGATGGAGCCAGAACATTAGTGCTTACTCAGGGAGATAATTTCTCAGTTGAAGTAGAAACTGATTCAAACATTCAGGATTATGTAACTATAGAGGTTAAAAATAACACCTTGTATTTTGGCTTTAACACTAAAAAGATCAAAAAATATAAGGTTCTGAAATTTTATGTAACAGCACCCAATTATAAACAAATTAAAGCATCAGGGGCTTCAGTTATTAAATCCAACGGTACATTATCGGGTGATAATCTGTTAATTGCTGCTAGTGGTGCATCAGATTTAAATCTCGAAGTTGATTACAAAAATATTATCACAAAAGTATCAGGCGCATCCGACGTTACTTTGAGTGGTAGTACTTCATCCAGCATAGTTGATTGCAGCGGGGCATCTGAGTTTCACGGAAAAAATCTCACAACAACCAGTTCAGTAATCAACGCAAGTGGCGCCAGTACTTGCTATGTAAATTCAAACGCACACCTTACATATGAAGTTTCCGGAGCTTCTGAAGTGAAGTATGTTTCTACGCCACAAACTGTTGTAATTAAAAAAAACCATGGACCTGAAAAAATAATTGTGCGTAATGATACAGCCCGTGTTTCAAAGTATTATAATGATACCGACACAACTAAAGTTAATGTTGGTTCATTAAATATTGAAGTAATTGATGGGGATACTACTATGATAACTGTGGGAAGACACACTTTGTGCGTTACTGATAATGGTGATGTTACCTGGGAAAGATCAAAAAGAAAAAAGTTTAATGGTAATTGGGGAGGTGTTGATATTGGACTTAACGGTTATTTAACTCCTGATTTTGACATGAGTTTTGATAAGGCCGATGATTATTTATCATTACAAATGGAAAAATCAATAAATCTCAACCTAAATATCTATGAACAAAATATTTCATTAAACAAGGATAAAAACATTGGCTTGATTACAGGTTTAGGCATAACATTTAATAATTATAGGTTTAATAACCAAACATACCTTACTTCTGACAGTTCCTTTATAGCAGGTTATTATATGAGTGGAATAAATGTAAGAAAAACTAAGTTAACTGCCATGTACTTAACAGTTCCGTTATTTTTCGAGGTTCAAACCAAAACCTCAAATCGGTTAAGGCAATTTCATTTTGCTGCAGGAGGACTGATAAGCGCAAGGGTGAGTACCCATACAAAAATATATTTTAATGAATCGAATAAGGAGTTTGATTTGTTAGTTGACCCATCGGATACTGACACCAAAGTTGCCAAGGGCGAATCACCTTCATCAGATGTAAGGAATATAGTTAAGAATTTTAACAGTTTTCATCTTGCACCATTTAAGTTCGATGTATCAGTTAGATTTGGTTATGGGATTATAAACCTCTACGCTACATATTCATTAAACACTATGTTTCAGAAGGATCGGGGTCCCGAACTTTACCCATTTACCGCCGGTATAACCCTGGTTGGTTGGTAAGCTTTGATTTATTAATTTTGCCTGATAAATTTAACTTAAAAAACGATGTCAGGACATAGTAAGTGGTCAACAATTAAGAGGAAAAAAGGGGCAATAGACGCAAAGAGGTCTAAAATATTTTCCAAGATTATAAAGGAAATAACAGTTGCTGTTAAGGAAGGAGGAGCCGATCCTGATGCGAACCCAAGATTAAGAATGGCAATTTCGAATGCCAAGGGACAAAGTATGCCCAAAGATAATATAGAAAGAGCTATTAGTAAAGGAAAAGATAAAGATGGTGCCTCATTTACCGAGCCTACGTTCGAAGGGTATTTACCTAACGGAATTGCTGTTTTTATAGAGAGCACAACTGATAATCACCAACGCACTGTTTCAAATATTCGTGCAATTTTTAATAAATATGGTGGAAGTCTTGGCACCAACGGATCATTAACCTTTATGTTCGACCGCAAAGGTGTATTTGTTGTCCCTGTTGGTGATCTTGATCAGGATGATTTTGAAATGGAACTCATTGATGCCGGTGCAGAAGAGATAGAGTTAGAAGAAGATGGATTTTTTCGCATAACTACTTCTTTAGAGGATTTTGGTGCTATGTCGAAAAAGCTCGAGGAATTAAATATTGAACCTGAATCAGCGGAGTTGCAACGCATACCTAACGACACAAAGCAACTCGACACAGGTGATGCTCTTAAAATAATGAAAGTTATCGATCATTTTGAAGATGATGATGACATTCAAAAAGTATTTCATAATCTTGAAATAACTGATGAGCTGGCTGAAGCGATGCAATAAGAGCTAAGAACCAAGAATCAAGAGCTAAGAATTAACAGCCATAATTCAGAATATCTCACTTCTTGAGTCCTGGCTCCTGAATCCGCATCCTGATTCCTATATCCTGATTCCTTCCCCCCAGTTTCTTTATTTGTAATCCTTCTAAATTTCATCAACAAGTGATGTAACAGGGCATGGTTTCATACATGCTAAATGTTGGTAAAAGATTGATACAGTTATAGATGGAAGGTGTTAGTAAAGGATAATTACAAATAGTAATAAATAAAATGATTTATATCATCTTTATTTGAAGAAACCGAGCTAAAACAAGCCCGGGAAAATAGTATTTTTACGCTGCAAAAAATGGACAGATTAAATGGCATTTTTTTTAAACACCACTGTTAAATAATTAACATTATAATACATTATTATCATTAATTAATTAAAAAGATCATGACAAATAAAATCACAAATTTGGCAGAATATCTGCAGAAGTACAAAGAAAGCGTAGCAAACCCTGAAGAATTTTGGGCTAATATAGCAGAAGCTAATTTCTGGCGCAAAAAATGGGATAACGTTGTGGATTGGCGTTTTGAAGGCCCTGATGCACCAGTAGCTAAGTGGTTTGAAAATGGCAAACTAAACATTACCGAGAACATTTTTGAAAGAAATATGTTTATGAAAAAAGACCAGACTGCCTTAATCTGGGAACCAAATGATCCTAAAGAAAAAGAATTAAGACTTACCTACGGTGAACTTTTCGATAAGGTAAAGCAATTTGCAAACGCGTTGTTAAAAATTGGGGTTAAAAAAGGCGACAGAATTGCGATTTATCTTCCAATGATTCCCGAATTAACAGTGGCTATGCTTGCATGTGCCAGAATTGGTGCTATCCACTCAATTGTATTTGCCGGATTTTCTGCAACAGCTCTTGCCGACAGGATTAACGATTCACTATGTAATGTTGTAATTACATCCGACGGAGGTTATCGTGGAGCAAAATCAATTCCTCTAAAATCAGTTGTAGACGAAGCTGTAGAAAAATGTCCATCAGTAAATAATACAATTGTATTTAAACGTACCGGTGAAGATATAGATTTTGTTGAAGGCAGAGATATTTGGTGGCACGATCTTATTAAAGGTGTTAGCACTGATAACACTGCTGAAGTTATGGATTCTGAGGACACTTTATTTATCCTTTATACATCTGGGTCAACTGGAAAACCAAAGGGTGTGCTTCACACTATCGCCGGATATATGGTGTATGCTGAGTATACATTTAAAAATGTATTCCAGTATAACGATGGTGATATATATTGGTGTACTGCTGATATTGGTTGGGTAACAGGTCATTCTTATATTGTATACGGTCCATTATTAACAGGGGCTACATCAGTTATGTTTGAAGGAGTTCCAACATGGCCTGACGCTGGAAGATTTTGGGAGATAGTGGATAAATATAAAATTAACCAGTTTTATACCGCCCCTACTGCTATTCGCGCATTACTTGCACAGGGCGATGAGTTTGTGACCAGGCACGACCTTAGTTCTTTAAAAGTTTTAGGTACTGTTGGCGAACCAATTAATGAAGAAGCATGGAGATGGTATCACGACCTCGTTGGTAAAAGCCGCTGCCCGGTTGTTGATACATGGTGGCAAACCGAAACCGGTGGTATTATGATAACACCATTGGCTGGTATTACTCCTACAAAACCCTCGCTTGCTACTTTGCCATTTCCGGGTGTTCAACCAATACTTGTTGATCCTGAAGGTAATGAGTTAAAAGGAAATAGTGTTGAAGGTATACTATGTATTAAATACCCATGGCCTGGAATGCTACGGTCACTTTATGGCGACCATAAACGCTGCTTCGAAACATATTTCTCTGCATTTAAAGGTTTGTATCTAACCGGCGATGGAGCAAAACGTGATGAAGAAGGTTATTACAGAATTATCGGACGTATTGATGATGTTATTAACGTTTCGGGGCACCGTATTGGTACTGCCGAAGTAGAGGATGCAATTAATCAACATCCAAAAGTAAATGAATCAGCAGTAGTTGGTTATCCTCACGAGATTAAAGGTTCCGGTATTTATGCCTATGTAATTTGTGATGAGCTTTCGGAAGCTGAATTAGGAACAATTGAAGCTGAAATTAGGGCAACAGTTACTAAATATATCGGGCCAATAGCTAAACCCGATCAAATTCAGATTGTTAGTGGTTTGCCAAAAACACGTTCAGGTAAAATTATGCGTCGTATCCTCCGCAAAATTGGCGAAGGTGATGCAACAAACCTAGGCGATACTTCCACACTACTCGATCCGGGTGTTGTTGAAGAGATAATCACTGGCGCTAAAGTTAAAGTTAAACGATAGTTTATTTTCCACCTAACGACAATTCATGGCTTAGATGATCAATTTTCTAAGTTAAGTTTTGTCGTTGCGTGATATTTTTAACATAAATAAAATTATAATGGAAAATCAAAAAGTAATGAACCGTGGTTTGGTTGTACTAGGTGCAATTCTAATACAGTTGGCATTAGGTGCAATATATGCATGGTCGGTATTTACACCTTCTTTGGCTGCTGAGGGCTGGTCGAAAGCTGAAACACAATGGGTGTTTGCAATTGGTCTCGCCTCATTTGCTGTTTTTATGGTACTGGCAGGAAAGAAACTTAATACCTATGGACCTCAAAAACTTACAATAATTGGTGGTTTGGTTTTAGGATTAGGGTATATATGTGCCGGATTATTTGGGGGCACTAATTTTATTGTGCTTTTACTTCTGATTGGTTTAGTTGGAGGTGCTGGTATTGGTTTAGCATATGTTGTGCCAATTGCTGTAGGTATGAGATGGTTTCCTGATAAAAAAGGAATGATAACCGGACTTGCAGTTGCAGGTTTTGGTTTTGGCGCAATGCTTTGGGTTAAACTTGCAGGTTCATGGGGACATCTTATTGATAATATTGGATTATCATCAACATTTATTGCATACGGAATTGCTTTTGCAGTTATGGTAATTATAGGTGGTATGTGGATGAAATTCCCTCCGGCAGGTTGGAAACCAAAAGGATTTGAAGACGCGCAAACAGTCGCTACAGAAGTTAAAAAGGATAAAGAGTTTACAAGTAATCAAATGCTTGGTAAAGTTCAGTTCTATCTTATATTCTTCACCTTCGTAGTTAGTGCGGGCGCCGGATTAATGTCGATAGGGTTAATGAAACTTTATCCTATGGAAGCATTACAGGCCAACGGTTTTTCAGTTATCGAAGCTAGCGCAATTGCCGGTACTGCTATGGCAGTTTTCTTTAGCCTGGCAAACGGTATTGGTAGAATTGTTTGGGGAATGTTAAGCGACAAACTCGGCCGCAAAACTTCAATAATTATTATGACAGCCACACAGGGAATACTCGTAATACTATTTACATACATGGCAGGTAGTGAAGTACTCCTTTATCTTGGCGCAACATTAATTGGATTTAACTTTGGTGGAAACTTTGCTTTATTTCCAACAATTACCGCCGACACTTTTGGTGCCAAAAACGTTGGTCAAAATTATCCTTTTGTGTTCCTTGCCTATGGTGTAGGTGGAATACTTGGACCAATACTTGGCGGAATGATGGGTGATATTGGCAATTTCCCGATGGCGTTTACTATTTCAGGTATTGCAGTATTATTCGGAACAGTATTAATGCTGATGGTTAAACCCGCAAAAAAGTAGATTATAATACTCAAAAGAAAAGCGTTCTGATTCTCAGGGCGCTTTTTTTATTGGTCTCATCATTCGTTAGTTAGTACCCTGCCGGCTTACCCGCCGAAGGAGGGCAACTAGGTATGCACTTTTAGTGCAAGACTTACATTTTTATGAATTTCATTGTTTCAAGTCGGAAGTCCAGAGTTTGAAGTAACAACTTCTGACTTCTAACTTCTGGCTTCCGTCCATGATTAGGTAATCTCAAAACGAATTTCATTCGTGCAATAAACCTATGGTACTTTCAGTCCAACGTGGTTTAGTTATAGCTTTCTCGTTATTGTCTATTACAAGGATATATCAAATACCGGCAAGGCTATTACACAAAGTAGCTCAAAGTGATACCGAGAAAATTAAGGGTTTTTAGAAACTCTTGTCATCATTACTTTTCGTTACACGGATTAGTTACGATCCTTTTATACAATGTTTTAATCCAATAATACATTAACATTAACTACTTTTGTTAAATAAATAACAGATTTTCATTGTTATATAATGGGTTAATACCAAGATTAATAGAATAATGATATGCCAATAAAAAAGCTCGACAGCATTTTTCGTCCAAACAGAATCGCACTTATAGGTGTTTCCAACGATCCAAATAGCGTAGGCGGAATAACGCTTAAAAACCTGGTGAGTGGTGGGTTTAACGGTGTGGTTTATCCGGTTAACCCCAAAAGGGAAGCCGTGATGGGCATTCCTTGTTACCCGTCTGTTGCATCCCTTCCTAAAACACCCGATTTAGCGGTAATCATGACACCTGCTGAACAGGTTCCCGATATTATTGAGGAATGTGGTAAAGCCGGAATAAACGGGGTGATAATAATGTCAGCCGGTTTTAAAGAATCAGGTGAAAAGGGAAAATTGCTGGAACAAAGGATCAAAGAGCAAATCGGCACTTTCCCTGATATGCGTGTTATAGGCCCCAATTGTCTTGGAATAATAGTTCCCAGAGCAAAATTAAACGTAAGTTTTGCAAACGGGATGCCACGAAAAGGAAAAGTTGCTTTTATTTCTCAGTCGGGCGCATTATGTACTTCGGTATTAGATTGGGCCAATGAGTCGAAAATTGGGTTTTCTTATTTTATTTCAATTGGGAATTCGGTTGATGTTACTTTTGGTGATTTAATAGATTATCTGGGTCAGGATACTAATACGAAATCTATAATTCTGTATGTTGAATCACTCACAGATGCAAGGTCGTTTATGTCGGCAGCCCGTGCCTTTGCCCGAAAAAAGCCAATAATTGTTTATAAATCAGGACGTTTTCCAGAATCTGCGGCAGCAGCAGCATCTCATACAGGTGCACTGGCCTCGGAGGATGCAATATATGATGCTGTGTTCAGAAGAGCAGGACTGGCACGGGTTTACGACATTGGTAATATTTTTGACTTTACCGATCTGGTTGGCAGAAAACGAATGCCGAAGGGTACGGGGCTTGCAATAGTTACAAATGCCGGTGGTCCGGGTGTAATGGCAACAGATACTCTTATCTCGCTGGGAGGAAAACTTATTACTCTTTCCGATGAAACAATGGGAAAACTTGACAAACTTTTACCATCTTTCTGGTCGCATGGAAATCCGGTAGATGTGCTCGGTGATGCTTCACCCGATCGTATTTCACAGGCTACCAGTTTAGTACTTGATGATGAAAATGTTGATGCAGTTTTGGTTATTCTTACTCCACAGGCCATGACAAATCCAACTACAACAGCACAGGCAATTGTTGACATCTCAGCTAAAACATCAAAGTATGTAATGGCAGCATGGCTAGGAGGAACAAGTATGAGAGCGGGACTTGATATACTAAATAATGCTGAAATTGCTGTTTACAACACTCCGGGTCAGGCTGTGAGATCGTTTATGACGATGACCCAATATATTAATAACCTGGAGCTGCTTTATGAAACACCAAAGGATGTGCCGGTATCATTTAACTACAACAGGCAAAGTTTAAGAGAGAAATATGTTGGTAATATCTTTAAGAAATCAAGAATACTATCGGAGGATGATTCAAAATTATTGATTAATGATTATGGTATTTCAACAACACATCCTGAGTTGGCAGTAACCGAAGATGAAGCAGTTAAAATAGCCGACAAAAAAGGCTACCCCGTTGTTTTGAAAATAAGTTCACCGGACATTATGCATAAACGGGATGTGGGCGGAGTGGCTTTAAATCTTGAAACCGAAGATATTGTCAGGGCAACGTACAAAAACATGCTTGCAACAGTGAGCGAAAGAGTACCTGATGCTAAAATAGATGGGATTACCGTGCAAAAAATGATTGATACCAAAGATGATGTTGAAATGATTTTAGGTATTAAAAAGGATAAACTATTTGGCACTGTTATGCTGGTTGGAATGGGAGGTAGTAGTGCTGAGTTGTTTAACGACAAACGGCTTGAATTTCCACCATTAAATGAACAATTAGCCCGACAAATGATAAAGTCGTTGAAGATGTACCCCTTGCTGGAGGGTTACAGGGGCAGCAAACCTAAAAATATCGAAAAATTAATCGAAGTTTTGATTAGATTATCATATCTGGCTGCCGATTATCCTGAGATTGAAGAGCTTGATATTAATCCTCTGATTGTTACTCATGATGATGTAATAGTATTGGATGCAAGGATTGTTGTAGATAATGATTTGAATGGAAAAGCAAATGTCGATTACTCACACCTTATTCTCAGGCCCTATCCGGAAAGGCTGAGAAAAAAAACAAAATTAAGAGATGGTACCGATGTCTTGCTCCGACCCATAAAACCTGAGGATGAATCAATGTGGCTGGAAATGCTGAGTAGCTGTTCAAAAGAATCTATTTATCACAGATTTAGATATGATTTTTATTTTAATTCGCATGAAGTTGCTACCCAGTTTTGCTATATTGATTATGATCGGGAAATGGGAATAGTTGCCGAAATTGATTATAATGACAGGAAACGATTAATAGGTGTTGGAAGATTAATTGCTGATCCTGATGTAGTTAATGCCGAGTATGCTGTTCTGATAACCGACGATTGGCAGCATAAAGAGTTAGGATATATACTAACCCAATATTGTGTTGATATTGCAGCTGCGGCAGGTATAACTCGTGTTTCTGCCGAAACAACATCGGATAATAAAGCTATGATATCTGTGTTTAGAAAATTGGATTTTAAAATTCATTTTAATGACGATACAACAATTACGGTTTTTAGAGATTTGAAATGATGATAGAATGGCTTGATGGTTCAGTTGTTAGATGGTTCGATCTCATAACGATCGACTAATATTGCCTAATACTTATCTATAAACAGTACTTCATAAGTAATACATGATACAACATAAATTGAATGGATAGTAGCAAAATATAATTTAGCCGTTGTCAGTGAAGTGGTTGGGAAATTATTGTACTTATAATCTTTAAGAAAACTATCTTTGTAAAATAATCAATCAAAAAATAATCAACAAATAATGAGTCAGTTAACAGAGTTTGGACTTGGTGAAAAATTGAAAGTAAAGGGTAAAATTCAAGCAGTAGGTATTGTTGGTTGCGGTTCGGTAGGGCAGGGAATTACTTTACTTGTTGCTCGTTATGGGATGGAGGTTGTTTTTGTGGATATATCGAAAGAACGAATCGATGAAATATTTAATAGCCTCGAATCGCAGCTTGACGATGAAATAAACCATTGGGGGATTACTCCTTCCGAGAAACGGCTTGTATTATCACGAATTCTGGGAACAACCAATTTTAAAAAGTTGAGCCACTGTGATATTGTAATCGAGGCTATAAGTTCACGTAAAAAGGGAACGGAAATTGAACCCCGACGAAACATCTTCCGTAAGATTGAAGAAGTAGTTAGCGGTGATACTATTATATCATCTAATGTAAGCACACTTATGATTTCGGACCTTGCTGAAGTGCTGAAAAAACCTGGACGTGCCATAGGTATACATTTTATCGAACCAATCGATAAAACTAATATTGTTGAAGTAGTAAATGGGGTTCAATCAACTGCCGAAGCTCATGAAAAAGTTATGAGATTTTGTGGGATGATTAATAAAAAGGGAGTATGTGTGCATGAATCTCCGGGTAATATAAGTACCAGAATGATAATTCCTATAATTAATGAAGCTTGTGAAATGTTAATGGAAGGTGTTGCATCGGTTCAGGATATCGATCTTACAATGCGCGAAACCCTTGGCAATAATGTTGGCCCTTTTGAACTTGCTGATAAAATAGGACTTGACAAGGTATTGAAATACATGGATAATCTTTACACTGAATATGGTGATAATAAGTACAAAGCATCACCGGTAATTAAAAGGCTGGTTAGGGCAAATTACTTTGGACGATATGTTGGCCGAGGATTTTATAATTATGAAAATGAGAAACCGATTAGTAGCACTATTACATACGCAATAATTAAATAAAGTGTTGACAGGATTATTTTAAATAAGAGAAATGAAGGTTATTGTTTTAAATTGCGGGAGTTCGTCAATCAAATATCAATTGTTTGATATGCCATCGAGCAAAGTAATTGCTAAAGGGCTGGTTGATAAAATTGGATTAAAGGGGAGTTTAATAAAGCATACAAGAGGGAGTGAAAGCCCTGTTATTATTGAAGGAGAAATACTCGACCATCAACAGGGTATTGAGTATCTGCTGGGAATATTGATAAGCGAAAAACACGGAAGTCTTAAAAAAATATCCGATATTCAGGCAGTTGGCCACAGGGTTGTGCATGGGGCCGAAGAATTTAGCGGAAGTGTAATTATCAATGAGGAAGTTATTGCTGCTCTTGAAAAATCGTCAGAATTAGCACCATTGCATAATCCACCAAACTTAAAAGGTATTTATGCTATGCAGCAATTACTACCTGATGTTGGCCAGGTTGGTGTTTTCGATACTGCATTTCATCAAACTATGCCCGAACATTCATACCTATATGCAATTCCATATGTACTTTACGAAAAATACAAAATTCGCCGATACGGATTTCATGGAACCAGTCATAGTTATGTAAGTGCTAGAGCATGTGAGATATTAAATGTTGATATTTCAACACAAAAAATAATTACCTGCCATCTCGGCAATGGTTCTTCGCTTGCTGCTATCCTAAATGGAAAATCGTATGATACCTCAATGGGAATGACACCTTCCGAAGGACTTATAATGGGTACTCGAACAGGCGACCTTGATCCTGGAGCATTGTTGTATATTGCCGGAAAAGAAGACACAAGCATTAACTATACAAATACTCTTATAAACAAGTTTTCGGGGTTGTTGGGAATTTCCGGAGTTTCTTCCGATATGCGTGATTTGGAAGTTGCTGCCGCTAAAGGAAACCATAGAGCACAACTCGCCTTGGATATGTTTGCTTACAGGGTGAAAAAATATATTGGCTCATATGCTGCTGCACTTGGCGGTGTTAACATTATTGTTTTTACCGGTGGCATCGGGGAAAATGATACAGAAACTCGCAAAAAAGTACTAAATGGCCTTGAATTTATGGGCGTTAGTATTGATGCTGAAAAAGCAAATGTGAGGGGCAAAGAAGCAATAATTTCAGCAGATGATTCACCTGTAAAAGTACTTGTTGTGCCTACCGATGAAGAGCTTATGATAGCTCGCGATACTTATGAACTAGTATCCTGATATTGGTTAACACTCTTTCGCACTCGAATTAAAAAGTTAGTAATTGCTATCAATAATATCGGATGCGGATTTAAATATCTCATCTATTGTATTGGAGCCTTCAACTTCAAAATATTTACCCTGATCTTTGTATAGTGCTATTAAAGGGTATGTTTCGTCCTTATAAATTTTAAGCCTGTTTTTGATAACATCCTCGGTATCATCTTTTCTTCCTTCAATTTGTGCTCGCTTTAGCAATCGTTCAATTACTACGTCATCTTCAACTTTGAGTGATAGTACAAGAGAGATTGATTTATTGTCTTTTTTAAGAATCTTGTCAAGATCTGTGGCTTGATCAATTGTACGAGGAAACCCATCAAAGATAAAACCATTGGCATTTTTATTTTTCGCTAATGCTGATTCAAGAATCTTTATTATAAGCTCATAAGGAACTAATTCACCTTTCTCAACAATTGCTTTTAGCAAAATACCAAATTCTGAATGTGATTTTATTTCTTTTCGAATTATATCGCCTGTAGAAATATGAACTAAGTTATATTTCTCAGTAATCTTCGCCGACTGTGTACCTTTACCACAACCCGGAGGGCCAAAAATAATAATATTAAGCATAAATATTTTGCGTTTAAATAAGCGTCAAATATAAACATAAATTCACTTGCTGTGAAAAGGTTAACAGGAAATTACACAAATTATTTTCTCAATTTTAATCTAAATTCTAAAGTTATTGTCCGGCCGAATTTTTACTTTTGCCAAAGAGTTTTTTCTGAAAATTGTTTTGAATGTTAGCAGGCCTACAATATGATTTTAATGAATTGGCAGTTAGTGATTCAGCTAATGTTAGCTATGTTGTTGATGACAGTGGCGTTGTATCGCAAACCCTGGTAAACATTTTTCAGGTCGATAATATTCAAATAAACCCGTTGCTATATTATAACAATCCAAACACTGATATTATTACTTATGTATTGCTGGCATTACTAAGTATTATTTCAGCTATTTGGTATTTTTTCCCCGATCGTTTTTTGTCGATTTTCTTTATGAAATCAAAAAGCCAATTGCTCCGTGGTGGGGAAAGTAGAGTAAGAGTACCGGGAACATTGATAACGGTTTTTTTTTGGATAAATTTTATAATTGCAACCAATATTTTCATATTGCTTTTTTTGAAAAGATTTTTTGCAATCGAAATAGAGGGATTGTCCGATTACCAGGTTGTGAGTTTTATTTTTCTTACAATCAGCGGATTATTTCTATACAGAGGTGTTATTATTTTTGGAGCAGCTACTATTTTTCAAACTAAAAAGCTGATGCAGCACCAGGTTGTAATTGGCCAAAACATTTTGTTCATAACCGGCGTGCTATTAGTGCCTGTTATATTAGTTTTACTGTACTCAGGTGGCAGTTTTTTTATCTACCTGGCCATCGCTGCAATATTTTTTTTACAAGCTACTAGGCTTGTTCAATTAGTGATTATTGGAAAATCAAGCACAATATTTTCGGTGTTACATATAATTTTATACCTTTGCACGCTCGAAATAGTACCGGTTTTGGTGCTGATAAGATTGATAGGTAACGGTTCTGAAATATAAAACCATATTGCTAAATAACTGTTGCAAAAGGTTTTATAGTAAATAAAATGACAGCAACATTGAAGATAAAAAACATATTGGTTTCGCAACCCGAACCTGCTGATATGGATAAATCGCCATATGGGGAGTTATGCAGGAAATTTAATGTGAACATCGACTTTCACAAATTCATTACCATTGAAGGTATAAGTGCTCAGGAATTTAGAAAGGCAAAGGGAACTTTTAATGAGCATACTGCCGTAATTTTAACCAGTCGCCATGCTGTTGATCATTTTTTCAGAATGGCTAAAGAAATGCGATACGAAATACCCGATTCACTCAAGTACTTCTGTATCTCTGAATCCACAGCATATTATTTGCAAAAATATGTTCAATACAGAAAAAGGAAAATTTTTTATGGTAAGCAAAATTTTGCGGACCTGATGAGTGTAATAAATAAGCATTGCGAAGAAAAATTTCTTGTTCCTTCTTCCGATATTCATAAACAAACTATGTTTACCTTGTTGGATGAAAACAAAATAAACTATACAAACGCAGTGATTTATCGTACTGTAGCAAGTAACTTATCGCACGTTGAAATATCCAACTACGATTTGTTTATTTTCTTTAGTCCTGCCGGCATTAAATCGCTTCAAAATAATTTCCCTGAGTTTAAACAGGATAGTAAATTAATAGGAGCTTTTGGTCCTACAACGGCAAAAGCGATTAAAGAAGCAGGGTTTAAACTCAACATACCTGCACCTACTCAATCAGCCCCATCAATGACAATGGCCATCGATGAGTTTCTCACACATCAGGCAAAAGAAATTAGAAGAAATGGGCGCAAGTAGCTGTCTTTAATTAACATTATTCTTTACTTTTTGTATCGATAATTATAGTTACAGGTCCCGAATTTGTTAGTGAAATATCCATCATGGCACCAAATTCTCCTGTTTTCACTATTTTTCCTAATTGTTTTTCAAGTTCGGTAACAAATAGTTCATATAACGGGATGGCTTTTTCAGGTCGGGCAGCATTAATATAGGATGGCCTGTTTCCCTTTTTTGTTTTGGCATGTAGCGTAAACTGGCTAATAACAATAGCTTCGCCCCCAATGTCTAATAAAGAAAGATTCATTATTCCCTCATTATCATCAAAGATTCTTAGCAGAGCAATTTTTTTTGTTAACCAGATAATGTCCGAATTGTCATCGGTGTTCCCGATACCCAACAAAATTAATATTCCTGTTTTTATGCTCGATTTAACTTGGCTGTTAATCGTTACCGATGCCTTAGTGACTCTTTGAATTACTGCTCTCATATCTTAAAAGTTATAATAAAATAGAATTTTAAAGACTAAAGCCCGAAGCAATCTGTTGATTTTCATTACCGAAAGATTGCTTCGCTCCGCTCGCAATAACGACATATCACTTTTCGGAGTGGGCTCATTTTTTGAACTGCAATTTATTAATTTTGTAACAAAATCCTACAATGATAAGATTAAGTGTTAATATTAATAAAATTGCAACCTTGCGGAATGCGAGAGGAGGAAATCAACCCGATTTGACAAAAGTTGCAATTGACTGTGAAAAGTTTGGAGCCCAAGGAATAACTGTCCACCCTCGTCCAGATGAACGTCACATACGATATAACGATGTAAGGCAGCTTAAAGGAGTTGTTACCACTGAGTTCAATATAGAAGGTAATCCTACTCCCGAATTTGTTGATTTGGTATTGAAAAATAAACCTAATCAGGTAACTTTAGTGCCAGATGATCCCGCGCAACTGACTTCCGATCATGGTTGGGATACAATTAAAAACAAGCAATTCCTTATTGAGGTAATTGGCAAGTTTAAAAATGCAGGCATCCGCACATCAATTTTTATCGACGCCGACATGAAACTTATCGAAGGGGCTGCCAAAACAGGAACCGACAGGATTGAATTATACACCGAAAGCTATGCCTTAAAATATCCTGTTAATCCTAATGAAGCAATAGCACCCTTTATTCAGGCAGCGAAATTGGCTAAAGAACTGGGCCTTGGTTTGAATGCCGGACATGACCTTAGTTTAGTTAACCTTAATTATTTTGCCAAAAAAATACCGTGGTTGGATGAAGTATCTATCGGGCACGCATTAATTTGCGATTCGCTTTATTACGGTCTCGAAAACACTATCCAGCTGTATTTGCGGGAGTTAAAAGTATGAGACAGCCTCATGACTTCGGTCTTCTAGCTTCAAGCAGTTAAGTCTTCAAATAATAACATCAGTAAATGAAAAATCCTTTAGTTATAGTCACTGCCTGATTAACTAGCACTACATCTTTGCCTTAAAGAAAATAGAAGTTATAAGCTCAGTCAGAAATCCGTAGATCATACCCATAACTACTGTAGCAATTGCAAGTGTCATAGGGCAAAAATCCGGATTCTCAGGACCCATCATTATGCCAAATGCAGCCGGAATGCTAAAAATAAAGCCCATAACTATACCATGAATAGCCCAGTTTTTCATAGGAAAACGGCTGATTCCGATACCAAATCCCATAAGTGTTCGACCTGAAATAATCGTTAATGCAAGCCAAAGGCCTACATCTGTGGTTCCGCTACTGGCAAAACCATAACAAACTAAACCGAACAAAAGTCCGCTTAATGTTGCAATAATTAATCTTTTCATAACATTATATTTATTGATTTGTGACGTAAAAGTAGCAATTTTGAAGTACAAACTTAAAAATGAGTAATTAATATTTATAATTTTAACAAGTTTTTACGATTTTTATTAAAATAATGAATATCAAAAATGTTACTATATCTCCAATCGGTATAATTCATACTCCCTTTACAGTTAACGACAAGCTTCCGCGTCAGGGTAGATTTTCGGAGGCAACGGAAGGTTTTGTGGAATTAGATTCAAAATACAAAGTAGGATTAATGGATTTGGAATCATTCTCCCATGTAATCTTAATTTTTTATTTTCACAAATCTAAAGATTACAACTTAATTCAAACACCGTCAAGAGATAACAAACCACGAGGGGTTTTTGCAACCAGAAGCCCGCACCGGCCATCTGGAATAGGACTTACAATAGTAAGAATAAAGGCAATTAAGGATAATATTATTGAATTTTACGGAGCCGATATGATCAACGGCACTCCATTGCTGGATATAAAACCATATATTCCTGATATCGATTGTTATAGTGATGCCAGTAGAGGGTGGTTGGAAAACTAGTTTGAAGAATATTGCTTTTTTAACACAGTGGAGGAAGGCTGGGATTTAATGTGTGAGAATACCGAAATAAGTATATTTGTGAAAAATCACAGCTAAATCGAATAATATAAATATGAAAACTCAAATCTATTTTGTGCAACTAATAATTATTTTGATGTTATTTCCGGTTTTAGTTGTTAATTCTGCAAATAAGAAATTAGAAGTAGGCTTTCAGGTAAACCCACCGTTTATTATTCAAAAACAAAATCATTACGAAGGAGTATGCCTGGAACTTTGGAATAAAATTGCCGATTCACTGAATGTAGATTTTTCTGTAAAAGAATACGGGCTTCAGGAATTATTGATTGCTATAGAAACGGGGGAAGTGGATATTGCTATTTCTCCAATAACGGTAACCGCGTCAAGGTTAAAAAGATTTAGCTTTTCCCAGCCTTTTTATATTACAAACCTTGCATTCGCCACTAAAGCTAAAAAAGACAGTGCTATAATGTCTGTAATTTCAAATATGTTCACTTTTGGATTTCTGAAGGCGGTAATATCACTTTTTCTTATTATTCTGATATTTGGCTTTATCGTCTGGCTTTTGGAACGCAAACACAATTCAAGTCATTTTCATAAGGGAATACAGGGCGTAGGCGATGGGATATGGTGGTCGGCAGTAACAATGACTACAGTAGGTTATGGAGATAAAGCACCCAAAACACCTTTGGGAAGGATATTTTCCATGATTTGGATGTTTACCGCTGTAATCCTTATATCAGGCCTTACCGCAAGTATCTCTTCCAGCCTTACGGTTCATAATCTTAAATCAGAAATAAGTAGTGTTGATGATCTTAGAAACATAAATATAGGGAGTGTTCCGGGAACCGGCACGGCTGAATTTCTTGATCATTACAAAATTAATTATATCGATTTTAATACTGTGGAAGAAGGAATGGTGGCACTGAATGAAGGATCTATCACAGCATTTGTGTACGATGATGCAGTTTTGAATTATTATTTACAGGTTACAAAATTTGATGATGTTATAAAGGTGATACCCAGTGCATATTTTAAAGAATATTTCAGTTTTGCATCTTCAGACGATGATCTGCTAAAAAAAGTAAATCAGGTACTGATCGGAATTATAGAAAGCAATGAATGGGAAAATGATTTAGAAAAATATCATATCGAATACAGGAATTAAAATAGCACATTTGTAAGCGGATACCACATTGCTGCTTTAACTTAAATCGTATAACATATAACCTATAACATATAACGTATAACATATAACATATAACGTATAACATATAACGTATAACCTATAACATATAACATATAACATATAACATATAACGTATAACACTTAACAAATAACCCCTAACTCTTCCCCCATTTTCCTAATTTTGCACTATGCAATTATTCTTTCGACAATTTGGTGAAACAGGCAAGCAGCCTATAGTAATTCTGCACGGTTTGTTTGGGATATCAGATAACTGGGTTAGTTATGCCAGGCGCATTGCCATGGAAGGCTTTGAAGTATTTGTTGTTGACCAGAGGAATCATGGCCAGTCGCCACAAAGTGATAAATTTAATTATTTGGCACTTACTGATGACCTATTTGATTTTATTGATGATCATGAAATTGAAGACCCAATAATTATTGGCCATTCGATGGGAGGAAAAGTAGCAATGCGTTTTGCCCTCGAAAACCCACACCTTGTTAAAAAGCTTGTTGTTGTTGATATTACACTCAAGGCATATGGCCCACAAGAGCACCACATTAAAATAATTAATGCCATGAAATCTGTTGATTTTAATATCGTTAACAGCAGGAGTGAGGTAGAAACCAGGTTAGAAGCCCATATCCCTGAAATGCGCATTCGACAGTTTGTTATGAAAAATCTTCACCGTAAAGGGAAAGATGAATTCGAATGGAGGATTTATCTCAATGGCATAGAAAATAACCTCGATCAAATGTTTGATGCCATTGATACAATTACCAAATTCGAAAAACCAACATTATTTATAAAAGGCGGTGCATCCGATTATATATTACTTGAAGACTTCGGCCAAATCCGATATAATTTCTCCAATGCCGAAATCATCACAATAGAAGGTGCCTCACATTGGGTACATGTTGAAGCAATGGAAAGGTTTTATCAGCTAACAATGGGTTTTGTCACGGGGGAGCCTTCGTGGTACAAGCTTTGAGCTTTTAACTCGGGCGCGTTTGCATCTTAAATTAATTCAGCCTGCGATTTCTTGTAAATCCTGTTCGATACTCCTATGCTGAATTCGTACAGTACAATAAGTGGCATTACAACGAGTATCTGGCTAAACATATCGGGGGGAGTAATTATCGCCGATAGAATAAGCATTAGTACATACATGTACTTTCTGTTTCGTTTCATAAAATCAGGAGTAAGCATTCCAACCTTTGTAAGAAAGTAAACAAGAATCGGCAGCTCAAAAACCAATCCCACAGCGAAAGTAACCGATACTACAGTGCTGATATATGAAGTAAGGGATATTTGATTGTGTACAGTTTCGCTAACCTGGTAAGTGCCTAAAAAATTAACAGTAAGTGGTACAATCAGAAAATAACTAAATAGTATGCCCATCATAAATAATACCGAGCTGATAAAAACTCCTCCGCTTGAGTATTTCTTTTCTGTTTCTTTCATGGCAGGTTTAATAAAACGCCAAATTTCCCAAAGCACATACGGAAACGCCAGTATAAAACCGGCAACTATTGAAATGTACATATGAGTAAGAAACTGACCTGACATTTTAATGTTAATGATTTGCAGTTTCATGTCCTTTAGGCAAAGTGCATTAACCGATAACCACTCTCCAAGCCGGCATAGTACCCTGTTTGAAAAAAATTCGGAACTGCTGGGCGCAAGTATGATATAATCAAAAATAATATGACGGTTAACAAACGCAACAATTGCTAATACAACAACTGCAATGAGTGATCTTATAATATGCCACCTTAATTCATCAAGGTGATCCCAAAATGTCATTACTTTTTCTTTTGGCTCGATTTTTTTTGTACTAACCTCTTCCATTATTTGTTTAAAAGGTCAAAAGTAAAAAAACCTCTCCATTATTGAAAGGTTTTTTAATATCATTATGCCGTGGTGTCATTTCGAGATCCAACTCCCCCGGAAAAAGGGGCGCACATAGTGTGATAACAAAAATTCCAAATCTCAAAAATCATGAATTTTGTTTTATCATCGGATTAAACGAATTTTCGTTTTTCGCATTGCGAAAAACTAATCTGCTAAATCCGTTAAATCTGATGATGGTTTTCTCATAATTTTTCATTAACTATTCTACATTCAAAATGTACTTGATAATTATCTAATATACAATATGTTCGCATAAGTTGTCATTGGCAGGGAAGCAATCCGGATATTTCATCGGGGTTGCGACGAGAAATCTCCTAAGAAAAGAATACGTAATAAGGAGATTTCTCAGTCGTACCTCCTTCGAAATGAACAACAGTAGACTATATTTAATATAAGCGAAGCTAAGTTATTTGCGTTTTCTTGCAAAAACTATGTAAACACAATTTGTGTTCCCTCACCACCACTCATTTCATAAAGCTCGCCAACTGTAATCACTGCTTTCACTTCTTCGTGCAGGTCTTCCTTGGTTAGCTTAAACATATCCATAGCCAGTTTACACGCATAAATTTCGCCTCCACCGGCTGTAATTAATTCCAGAAATTCGTCAACCGGAGGGATGTCGAGGTCATCCATTTGTTTTCTCATCATAGCTGACACTCCGGCTTCAACACCAGGTAATGCACCTAAAATTGTTGGGAATGGTAACCCGCCGGGCATTCGCATGCCAGGATTACCGGTTGTGGCCGTATGCAGTTTGTTCATAGTTTTTTTGGTGATGGCATCCAGTCCGAAAAAGGTAAAAAACAACTTGGTTTCAATACCTTCCATTACAGCACCATTACCCATAACTAAGGCTGCGTAAACATCTTCGATACTTGCTTTCGAGCAAATCAATAATATTTTTTTCAATGGGGCTTTTTCTTCTTTTTCCATGATATTTATTTTTTTGGTTAGATACAAGATGTAGGTTTAGGTACACCTGCTATTTTAGTTGCTTTTTTTAATGGGGCTCCCGGGAATAACTGATAAAATTCCTTTGCATTTACTACACCCGATTTCCCAATTCCTCTTAAAGTAAGGCCTTCACCTGCTGCTACTTTATTTCTAATGAAATCAATAAGCTCAAAGTGCTTATCGGTAAGTTCAACTCCTTCTTCTTTGGCTATTTCAGCGGCAATTTCTTTAGACCACTGTGATGCATCATTCATGTATCCATCTTCGGTTACATTTATTTCAACTCCGGCAATTGTTTTTGTTGACATAACTTATAGTTTTTACGGTTATATTAAATATTTAATTTAATTCTGATTTAATGGTTGTTTCCTTCGAGATATTTTGAAGGAATGTTATCATAAATCCAATTCCTTTTCGCATTTCTTTTGAGTTCATAGCGCGAAGCGCTTTTAGGATGGAGTATTCTTTAATATTTTCAAGTTCAATACTTCGGTAAACCATCAAAGTACTATTAATTGTTTTGAGCATTTCGGGCTGTGTAAGGCTTTTTACAGTTTCCAAAATTGTAACAATATTGTCGGCCAATTGCTGTAAGTCTTCTGATGAGAAATGCGTAACAATATTGTCGATTATTTTTATGGATTGTCGCATGAAGCCGAAGTATCCTTTTTTCTCAATATCATTCATAACATGAATACCGTCGAGACCTACTTGTTGTATTATTGGAGTGATATCTGCCAGAAGGTCTTTTCCGCTTTCAATCATTTCAAAAATATCAGTGATAGTGTCTACGTTTCTTAATAGCTTAAGGAACAATAGCTTAACGGCCTCGCCATCAACTTCAACACCTGCATTGTCTAACTCGGTTACTGTTGAAGCAAAAACATCTTTACTTATTATTGTTAAGTCAGCTGTTAAATCTTCAATGGATTGTCTTGTTTCCCTTTGGGCAACAATTTCTTCCAATACAATATCGAGTTTTCGGTTTATATCGTTTATCTGCTCTTGAATATTACTATTATCCATATCTTTATATTTTGAATATTAATAGTTAGAGCGTTAAAGCTTTTTACCGGCCATTTGCATTTCCGAATCTATGGGCATTTCTTTACCCTTAAGGAGAATATGCCAGTAAATCCATCTAAACAATAGTTTTCCGTAATGATTTGTGCGTGTAACTTTTAACAATCCGAATGGACCAAGACCTGGAAATGGGAATGACCCCGGCAAGGGTTCAGTATCATAATTAAAATCGATTAAGGTTCCTTTTCCAAAACCTGTTTCTATATAACAATTAGCATGGCCATCGAAGCTTGCTGTCAACTCTCTTCCTTCAATTGCGCACATCATATTTTCTTCGATAATTTCGGCTGCAAAATGGGCAACAGATCCGGCTTTTGAAGTTGGGATGTTTGCCGCATCACCGATAACAAAAATATTCTTATAATCAACCTGCTGTAGTGTGTGTTTATCTGTTTTAACAAAGTTCATGTCGTCCCCTAAACCACTTGTTTCAATAACATCAGCACCTAAGTTTGTTGGAATAGAAACAAGGCAATCGAAAGGAATCTCTGTGCCACCATAATCAATTATTTTTTTATTATCGTTATCCACCTCCATTATATTGAAGTCGGGTACGATATTGATGTTTTTTTGTTCAAGCAAATCACCAAGCATTTTGGTAGCTCTGGGTTTTGTAAAGGCTCCGGGCAGAGGTGTAACGTAGGTTATGTCCACTTTATCGCGCATACCTCTTTCCGTAAAAAAGGCATCAGCAAAAAACACAAATTCAAGTGGCGCAACGGGGCATTTATATGGAAGCTCAGCTATATTAACAACAAGTTTGCCTCCTTTCCATGTTTTAAAAAAACTGGCTAAAGCCACAGCGCCGTCAATAGTATAGAAATCGAATATCTCTTTATACCATAGTTTTCCTGTAAGCCCTTCTGTTTCTTCGGGAGCAGTTCGCGTACCAGTTGCGATTAAAAGCTGGTCGTATTTGAGTACAACACCATCGTCAAGAACAACACTGTTTTTTTCAGGATTGATCTTGTTTATCGTTGAGAAAATAACGTTTACACCAACAGGGAAAAAGTCATTTTTAGGCTTAATTACATCATTTTTAGTGTACATCCCAAAGGGGATAAACAAAAACCCGGGCTGATAATAATGTGTTTTAAACTGGTCAACAATTGTGATATCCCACTCGTTTCGCGAAAGTGCTTTTCGCATTTTATTTGCCATCATTGTACCAGCTGTTCCGGCACCCAGTATTAATAATTTTTTCATTTATTTGGTTTAATAAGTTTATATCAAAGTTAAATTGATATATTTGAAGAGGCAAAGATATATCTACAAATCTACATATAGATAAAGGTAGATATGATATATATCATGAAATAGGAAAAAACTATACTATCAGAATGAAATTAACCAATGAAATAGAATCATGTAATTTTTGTTTTTACAGAAAACTATTGTTTGATTCACTTAATGATGCAGAATATCAGAAAGTTAACGTCTCAAGGAAGGAATATGTTTATAATAGGGGAGAGATTATTCGTAGTGAAGGTGATCCGATTAATTCATTTATGTATTTACGAAGCGGACTGATTAAGCTATACAAGACCGATAAAAATGGCAAGGACCACATTCTTAGCCTTAACAAACCAGGAGATTTTATTAGCTTGCTGAGTATATTCTCCGATTCAGTTTATAAATATTCAATAGCAGCTATAGAAGAAACTAAGGTTTGCGATATTGAACTTCAAACATTAAACAAATTAATTACATCGAACAGTGAGTTTGCCCTACGTGTATTAAACAGGATGAGTCGCATTTCGGATGATGTTATTGACGGTCAGTTTGAGATAAGCAAAAGGCAGGTAAAAGGCAGGATTGCTTACTTACTATTGTTTTTGTCGGAAAATATTTACCACAAACATGAGTTTCGACTACCGATTACTCGTCGTGAGATAGGCGAATTAATATCAATGACAACTGAAAATACTATCCGCACATTATCGGAATTCAGAAAAGACGGTGTAATATCAATGAGCGGAAAAATTATGAAGATAACTGATTACAAGCGATTGGAAAGCATATCTAAGACTGGGTAATTGTTGTAATCTTTTTTTAGGTCGGTGATGAAATTTGTCAAATACTTTTAACATCCACCAGCAGTTACAGTTCCCTTTTTCTTATGCCTGATTATACTATGTTTTTTATCCGATTGGCCAGTATCAGTATCACTAACAGAGCTAATTTTTGCAACTTCTGCATAGTTATATTTCGCCTTACCGGCTATAAATGTGGGGATAGGTTTGTGATCTTTTTCTGCATTTTTAACCTGCACATAATGGTTGTATCCACCCTTTAAAAATTTAATATTTTCAAAACCAAGTTGTTGTAGTACCATCCAGGGGCCATTAGTCTGTAGCGGATCATCGCCATATATTATCACAGCAATTTTATCATTATTTAATTCATTCAACCACTTAATGTTTTCTTCACTGAGTAGTTCAACGCCGGAAATATTATTTGCAGAAGCAATATGCCCGCGAGCAAATTTATAATGGTTACGAATATCAATTAATATGGTTGGGTTTGTGGATGCCGATAACAGATTATCAATTTTGGAGGCATCAACACCCTGATTATTATCTGAAACCATGCTAATAGCCTGAGCAGGACTTATTTGGTATTTTAACCTTGGATTATTTATTGTTAGTAATCCGGCAATAATTACAACAGCAAATATTAACATTGCTATTAACGTTTTTTTAGGGTTTAACTCATGTACATGCATAACCTCTTCTTTAAAAAACTTATCTTATAACATTTAACTTTTCATAAACACTTCTGAAACTTCAACATCCTCCTGCAACCGCTGACCCTTTTTTTCTTCTAACCACATTTACTGAAGACTTCTTATCAGAAGATTCAAGTTTTGCTCCGGTAAAATAAATGCTGGCACCTTTCCTGAACTCATAGTCTTCAAATTCGTTTAATGATGCAGTTTCATCAGGTTTTAGTGGCTTAATGATGCACTCAATCCATGAGTTCAAACCACCTTTCATAACATAGAGGTTATGATAACCCATTCTGCGAGCAATTACCCATGACTGATCAGCTCTAATATCATCGTTACTGTAAAACACCACATTCATATCCTCTATACCAAGATACCCCTGATAATTAGGATTCAACAGGCTGTCGAAAGGAATATTAATAGCGTTTTTTAACGAAAAAGTAGCAAAATCATTAATTGGTCTAACATCAACAAGTTCAAGCGTGGGATCGCCATCTATTATCATCATTGCCACTTGGTCGACAGTAACATATCTTGTTGGTTGAACAACCTCCCACATTAAATTTTCAGCTTTCATTTGCTGAAAATTATGTCTTTCAGGAAGAATTAAAAGTCCGGTCGCCAGTAAAAGCATCAATAAAGCAAGAAACAAATATTTTTTATTCATGACTATTCAAATTTATATTCAGTCATGTTTTTCCTAACCTTTTTCTCAATAATCGATGTAACATAAAATGCAACTATTGCTATAACTACAAAAGCGAATGCAACTACTTCGTTACTAACTCCAATCATTTCGCCAATGGTAACATTACCCAGGTTGTTTGCTACGTAAAAATCTTCGTAGAATGGAAAAAGTTCGGAAAAGATAAAAATACCTAAAAGAACACCTCCGGCGAAAACCACACCATCTATTTTACCAATAGCAGCGGCAGTGTAACTAGTTCCCGGACAAAATCCTCCAATTACAAATCCCAGTCCCATTAAAAATCCTCCAAACAGCATGGAATTTAAGTAGGTTGGTAATACAAATACAAGGCTCATATCTATCCAACCCATGTATGAGAAATACAAATAGCCTACCATAGCTACAATCATGGCGGTGAAGAATACACGTAGAACAACGAAGTTATAACCATAGAAAACCCCGGCTATCATTCTGGAGGATGAAAACCCGGAGGCTTCAAGTATATATCCAAATGCTCCTCCAATCAGGAGGGCAATCACAAAATCCCAGTGTCCTGTTATTATTTCAAGTGGTATTAAAGGTCCCATAACAATTAATATTTAAATATTATATCCATAATTTTCTAAAGAAATAAGCAAAAACGTAGCCAACGCCAAACATAAGGGCCATTATAATAAGCCCACCAAACGAAAATGCTGATGTCCCGCTAAGTGCTGCACCGCTTGAGCATCCTCGGCCAAACTGGCTTCCAATGCCAAATAAGATACCTCCAACCCCGGCTGCAATCAACCTCGTAGTATTGCTGATTTTCGGACTCTTTTCTATTCTAAGTTTTCCTAATCTACCACTTATGGCACCCGAAAGCATTCCGCCAAAGAAAGTCCCTAATGCCCCAAAGACTAACCAGTTAGATAGAGGGGAGCTTCCATCTTTGGGTAGAAACATCCTGTAATATGCATTGTTTTCTGCATGTTCAGGGGCAATTTTATCAACTAAAGTAACTACTATTAATTTTAATCCGCCAGTGGCACTAAGACCCCGGCCAGCAACATAAAAAATGGTTAATAGCAACAATCCTAATAATACGCCACCAAAATATGGATTAATATAGTTAGGTTTTCTTTTTGAGCTGAGTTTTGTATTCATGTTAATATTTTTTATCAATATAAATATCTTGTAATTTGTCCGGCCTCAACCATCACATACCTGAAAACAAAGCCGCCTATCAAAATTAATAAAGAAGGAATCCATATTGGTATATGAAACCCACGAAGTTCTAATATTTCCATTATAGCTGGAAAAATAAGACCAAGTATAATTACAAATACCCAAAACACAACGGTGAATTCGCCACCTAAAAAAAGTTGAGCAGCCTCTATCTGTACCTCAGAAGCAGCAAGGAAGCCCATGAAAAGGTGGATTATTAAAAAAAGTTCTACGCCAATTAACATCAAATCGAGTCGGCTTAGCACCTTGCGTTCGTACTTGCTTTTTGACATCCAAATTATGGTTGCCAGTCCGGTTGACAATCCGGAAACCAAAAATAATGGTCCTAGAATAGAAGTGTTCCACAATGGCCGTGCATTGAATGCAGAAAGTAGTATACCGGTATATACACCTAATATAACTGCTAAAAACATCATTGCCCACGCAAGTGATTTGCGATTTTTTATAATGAGTTCTTCCAATTGGTAAAGTATCTTGAATTTCCAGTCCCACCTGGAGAAAACCTCCCTCGTATAACTTGCAACCCAAACCATTGATAAAGGAGTGATAAGCATTAATGTCCATGCTCCCCACGACATTGGCGATTCAAGCCTGATCGTAGTGTAGAGCCTCCAAAAGTAGAGTTGGTGTTTAAGGTCTAAAAATAAGGCTATTAAACCCAGTACCAATGCAACAGGAACCAAAAATGGGGCATACTTAACAGTTGCCTGCATTTCTTTTTCTTTACGCATAATAGTAAAATAGCCGGCAAAAAACATAATTCCTGCTGCTAATCCACCAAGGAATAAATAAACTGGTATTTCCCAATGCCATATATTAAGATAAGGGTCTATATAAGGTATATTACGCCCGCTTACAAATAATTCTTCTTTCATCTTTTTAATATTTGATTAAGTAAGAAAATACAATTGAGGTTTAGTACCTGCTTCGGGAGCTAATACTTTCCAGTTCCTGTTTTTCAGTGCTTTTGCGACTTCGCTATTCGGGTCTTCAAGATCGCCAAAATACAAACATGAAGTAGGACAAACTTCAACACAGGCAGGATCTTGCCCTAGTGCTAGCCGATGATCACAGAAAGTACATTTATCAACATAACCATCAGGGTGGGAATATCTTGCGTCGTACGGGCAGGACTGAATACATGCACCACAACCAATACATTCACTATGTGTAACTTTAACAATTCCACCTTCAACTATGTGACTTGCGCCTGTTGGGCAGCATCTTACACATGGTGAATTATCACAATGGTTGCAACGCTCCGATCTTAATTCAATTTCAACATTAGGATAACTGCCAACCACATTTTCCACAATCCAGTCACGGCAATATCCGTGAGGAACATTGTTTTCAGTTTGGCAAGCAACAACACAGTCGCTACATCCTACACACTTTTTGGTGTCAATAGCCATTGCGTATCTCATGCTTCAACCTCCTTTGCTGGTTTTTCAGTTAAAAATGTTACAAAATTACCTCGCATTCCGGTTCCTCCCATAATCGGGTCAACCATAACCTTTGTAATAAGCTCCGAATCGTTGGCGCCATTACCATATGCTCTACTTAGTTTTTTATCTGTATGGCCAAAACCATGAACCATATAAACCGAGTCCCATCTTATTCGTTCGGTAATTCTAACTTTAATTGGGAAGGAAGAAACCACACCATCCTGGTTTTTAAGCCAGATTAATTGATCTTTTTTCAGATTCCATAATTTGGCTACTTTTGGATTTATCCAAACGGAATTTTCCTTTTTCAAATCCCACAAATTATGGTTATTTGCAGTACGGCTAAATGTATGCATGGGAGCTCTGCCGTAAATGAGTCTATAGAACCCTTGTTCTGGTTCAGGATGAGGAGTATATACTGGCATTGGGTCGAAACCTTCGGCGGCAATATCATTTGAAAAAAGCTCAATCTTACCAGTGGGTGTATTAAACTCTATATCTTCGCCTTTTTGAAAGTATAAACCTCCATTTTCGCGGTCAAATTTCTTAACACCAATCCGCTGCATTTCTTCAAGTGATGAGCCCACCTGTTTAAGTTGCCAATCAAGAAGGTCAGTTATATCATCAAAAGGAAAATATGCCCCAAGTCCCATTTTATTGGCAAGTTGTTTCGCAATCCAATATGCCGGTTTGCTATCATATTTAGGCTTAACTGCCGGCATGCGCAATGCTATATTTGGTTCGCGGTGAGGCAAAGTACGTATAAGGTCATATCTTTCGAGATAGGTACATTCGGGTAGAATAACATCCGCATATCCCGTGACTTCCATCGGCATTGTATCAATAACTACCATGAAATCAAGGTTATCCATTGCTTTCTTTGTGTTTTTTATATCCGGCAAAGTAAGCGGTAGGTTAGTGCCTGAAACTATCCATGCTTTAAATGAACATGCCCTATCTTCCGTTGGAATTGTGGCATCGCAAATGCCGGATGACAATGCCAGGCTTGCAAGTTTAAATTGGCCTGGATATGCATCACGCCATGTTTTAGTAGGCTTTGGATAGGGTGGTATATGAGGCTTTGGCAGATGAAAACTTTCTTTTAAATAGAATCCTCCTCTGTTTCCCCACGAACCAAACAAAGCATTCAATATTGCAACTGCCCTAATACGCTGAGTGTCATCACCATACCAGGTTACGTGTCTTCCAGGATGTATTATAACTGATGGGGCAGCATTTGCCATTTCACGAACAGTTTTTCTAATGATATCAGGTTTGATTGTAGTAATGCCATAAGCCCATTCAGGGGTCATATTTTTTACATGTTCTTTTAACTCATCAAATCCAAATGTGTATTTTTCAACGTACTCCTTATTATAAATATCTTCATAAATTGCCACATGAATCCAGGCTAGTAAAAGTGCAAGGTCGGTGGCAGGTTTAATTGGTAGCCAGTATTTTGATTTAGCGGCAACAGTACTAAGACGCGGGTCGACAGTAATGATTGTTGCTCCCCTGTCAATTACCTGAGCCATTTCCTGCACCTGTCCGTTGTGCATATTTTCGCCAAGGTGTGAACCAATGAGAACCAGGCAATCGGTATCGCGAATGTCAGTAGGCTCCGGTGAACCCACTGCTTCTCCAAAAGTGGCAATCCAGGCAGTTTCGCGCGGCCCGCGGCATTGTGCAAATGATGGTGCGGCTATGTTTGGTGAACCCAAAGCATTAAGGAAGGTGCCAAAATGTTTACCTGCAGAACCATGGTTAAACAAAGCAATACATTCAGGACCATGTTCATCAGCAACTGCTTGTAACTTTTTTGCTGTATAGTCCAGTGCCTCATCCCATGAAGCTTTTCTGAAATATGCTTCACCATTCTCTTTATATTCTCTAATAAGCGGGGTCTTCAGCCTATCCTCATCGTAATACATCCCAATGCCTCCAGTACCTCTCGGACAAAGACGACCATTACAATGGGGATCTTCTTTGTTGCCAATTATCTTTTTAATGCTCCCTTTTTTGTCAACATAGGTCCACCCGGCACATTGCCAAAAACAAACCTCACAATAGGTTGGGTAAGGTGTCATTTCCTCATCGCTTACAGGATGTTGAGTATTTTCTTGCGCTTTAACCCCATTCCAGTGTAAGGTGCTAAGTCCTAGCGCAGCAACCCCCGCCCCTGCAGCTGAAATTTTAATAAAATCCCTTCTTGTTTTCATCGACCTTATTTATTTTTCTTTCTTTTTTGCTATTAAATATATATATATATGACTATATACATATAAACGCTTGCAAAAATATATCAAAAAAAGTAAAAAGCTATTATTTAGAAAAATATGGGGTTAAATTTCAAATCGTGTTAAAATCAGAATATCAGCACTATATGCAAAACACAATTATTGTGATATATATCATATAATTTTAATATCCAGAAAACCAGATGGATAGAAAACTAATTTAAATTGAAAATAAATAAGTTTCAGATAGAAACCAAGCTCAGTTACAAGTAAATCGTTTGAAATACTTAACTATGACCTGCTAAAAAAAATAAGTGAGAAGGGTTAAAACTCTCATACATTAGGGCTTTATTTTTTCATAAATAGCATTCAATTTTTCAGAATAGAAGGAACTAATTGTTTCTTCATATTCTCCAATAGGTTTAACCGGTACTAAATCCATCACTTCTTCTGTTGACAGAGTAGAGAAAAACAAAGTATTTAGGGTGCCGTTAATCATTTCTGAGATAATTTCTTTAGCTTCTTTTTCATCCATTCCAAATGAAATAGCAAGTTCTTCCAATTTCTTAAATTGAAACCAAAAATAGGTTGGTCCCATTGCATTTATCATAGCGTAAGCTTCAATCTTCTGCTCTGGAACAACAGGAACTTTCCCCAAAATATGCAATAACTCAAGAAGTCTTTTTTTTTGATCCTCCGACATCGTATCGGCAAATACAATGGGATTGATGCCCTGATTAATAATTCCAGGAGCACTTGGATTTACACGTGCAATTGCTTGAAAACCATCTAACACCTCGGCTATTTTTTTAATCTTAATTTTTGGAGCTAGTGATACAACTATCGCTTTTTCGTTTAGAAAAGGTTTAATGTTGGTCAGCGTTTCAATCATCAAAGGAGGGTGGACTGCTATAAACACAAAATTACAAGAAGCTGCTGATTTAATATTTTCGCTTGCACATTCAATGTGAGTAAAACGGTTTTGAAGTTTCAATAAGGTTTCGGTATCTGGATCAAAAACCAACACTTTACCAAACGATACATTTGCACTTTCAAATGCATGGAGGAATATGTTAGTAATTCTACCTCCACCTATAAATCCAATAGTATTTTTCATAATTACTTTCCTTTATAATATTTTTTTCTCTCCATTTGTTTCCTCTTTAGCTCCGTTTGGCACCTTAGGCAAAAATGGATATCTTTCTGATCAATATCCTCAACATAAGTGCTTGATCGCATTACACAGGTTGGAATATGGCAATGTATTAATCCAAATGTGTGACCTAGTTCATGGATAACTACTTTTGCGAAGCGATTAAGAAGCAAAGTGTCATCCTTTTTCATCCCATATTGCTCGTTTCTAAGTCGGTATAATGATGCAATTCCTGTGCTACCCTTGAAGGCTGCCTGCCCGAAAATATATGTAAGGATGGGAATAAAGAGATCTACCCGGAATAATCCAACCTTTTTTACAATTTCGGATGAAGGCATGGAATCTATTTCTATTAATAATTTGTTACCATCGTATTGTCTTCGATTGGGGTCATAAAATTCACTCATATCGATATGACTTTCTTCAATATTAACTGCTAAAAGAAATTCTCGTGCTACTTCCGTAGCTATCTTTTCAAGAAAATCTTTCTCGAAAAGCCCATGAGATATTAATAAGATACTTTGCTTATTCAATTTTAACAATCTTAATGATTTCTTGATAATTAGAAGTTACCTATTTCAAAATACAAATTACTAATAGTTGCTGCATTTATATCAGTCAAAATTTCAGATTGTATTATTTTGAAGGCTCTAAACCGTATTTTTTAATTTTATTGTAAAGTGTTACTCTGTCAACTTTTAAGGCTTTCGCTGTTCGGGATATATTCCAATTGTATCTATTAAGAATTTGGAGCACATGTTTTTTTTCTAGGTCATCAAGACTTTCAATAGAATTACTTATTATATTTTTTTCGATTGGAAGGTCTTTTAAACGGATTTCCTTATCGTTACCGATAACAATAGCACGCTCAATCATATTTTCAAGTTCGCGTACATTACCTTGATAATCATATTCTCCAAGGCGCTTCAACACTCCTGGGTCGATAGCTATAATATCACGGCTCATGGAAGTACAATATTTATTAATGAAATAATTTACAAGTATGGGAATATCTTCAATTCTCTCACGCAATGGTGGGACTATGATATTCACAACATTCAGGCGATAAAAAAGGTCTTCACGAAAAGTACCATTTTCAACCATTTTTTTCAAATCCTTGTTTGTGGCACAGATAACCCTAAAGTCGGATGTGATTTCCTTATTGCCTCCAACCCTTACAAAAGTCTTTGATTCTAAAACGCGCAACAGTTCGACTTGCATTTTGGCAGAAATAGTAGCTATTTCATCGAGGAATATGGTTCCGCCATCGGCCATTTCAAATCGCCCTTTTCGATTAAACATGGCTCCTGTAAACGCTCCTTTTTCATGTCCGAATAATTCACTTTCCAATAAACTCTCAGTTAATGCACCGCAATGTACACTGACTAAAGGGAAATATTTTCGCGGAGAGTTTGAATGTATAGCTTTGGCAATAAGCTCTTTACCTGTACCACTTTCTCCTGTAATAATGACGGGAGAATTAGATTGTGCCACCTTTTCAACTTCCTTAAGAACCTTTATCATTGCTTGGCTGTTTCCGATAATGTCTTCTACATTTTCTAAGGAAACAACTTTATTCCTTAAAGCCTCATTCTCTGATTTCAAAGAAATTTGGCTGGCTGCATTTCTAATTAAATGTGAGAGGTCGTCTGGATCGAAAGGTTTTGTAATATAATCATATGCCCCGTCTTTTAGAGCCTGAACAGCCGTTGCCACTGATGCAAATGCCGTCATAATAATAACTATTGAATCTTTGTTTAAGGATCTAATCCTTCTGTGCAATTCCATTCCATCCATTCCCGGCATTTTAATATCAGCCAAAATGATGTCAAAATTTTTAGATTCAAGAATTGATAATGCTTGTTTGGCATTTTCAGCACGGTCGACTAAATAGCCATCATCGATGAACCAATTGTATAATGAATCTCTTACTGATTCCTCATCGTCAACAATTAAAATTGAAATTTTTGTTGTCATCGTATTTTTTTTAATTCTTTACCAAAGGTAAAATTATAGATATGGATGCTCCTTTTCCAAGTTTTGAATCAACTTCTATTTTCCCATTGTGGCTTTGAACAATGCCATGTACAATGGCTAATCCCAATCCAATCCCGCTTGTTTTTTGCTTGGCCGAGTAAAAAGGTTCAAAAATATGTGGAATATCTTCAGGGTCCATACCTATACCATTATCCGATATTTCGAGTTTTATAGTATCTTTATTGGGATTGCTCGTTTTTATAACGATTTCCCCATTCTCCAAAACAGCTTCGAAGGCATTCAAAAGTATGGCAACACAAGCTTGCTTAATTTGATTCTCACTGCAAAGTATTAAATCCTCTTTGGCAGAAAAATCTGTAAGAAAACTAATGTTTGCTATTTTCATTTGGTGTGCCATCAAAGTATAGGCATTACTGACTATATTATGCAAGTGTTTGGAATCAAAATCTTGCTGATCTTTTCTTGAAAATTCAAGTAATCCTTTAACAATATCACCGCAACGCTTCGTTTCATCTTCAATAACTTTTAAATATTTTAACATTGGCATTTTCACCGGATCATCCAATTTAACCTTGCTTAATTGTTTGTAAACCAACTTAGTGTATGTTAAAATACCGGCCAAAGGATTATTTATTTCATGTGCGACACAGGAGGATAATTTACCCAATGAAGCGATTCTCTCGACATGGATTAATTCATTTTGTATTTCTGACAATTCTTCTGACTTTTGCAAAACTTTATTTTCAAGTTGTTGGGACCAACTTTGTAACTCATTTGTTGCAGATTGCAGATTATCAAGCATTTCATTAAATGCACTTGAAACCATCCTCACATCGTTCAATTGATTCGGTTTTAACTCTAATCTTTTACTTATATCACCTTTCGAAACAGCTTCGCTGGCTTTTATTATTGCATTTAACGGTCTTCTTATTTTTTTTCTTGCGAATATCATTAAAAATACAACAAGTAAAAAAGTTGTTAATAATGCTAATACATATGACTTTTTAAGGTTTGCATCAAGCTCCTTCAAAGGGATTCTGATAATTAAGGAACCTAGCACTTCATCGCTCTCATTATGAGCGTGACAGGATGCTGTGTAGCATGATTTTTCATTTAAAATAGGTGACCTGATTAATAGATCTCTTTGATTGTGGTCAATGGGTGTCATTTCACATTCGTTATCCAAATCTACGATTCTAAAAGACATCTCATTTGGAGAAAACATGGAATTGATGTCTGAATGGCAATCCTTACAATTAGGATTGCCATGGGCGATCGTATCGCTGGTAATGGAGGAATGAACAAGATTGCCCTGATCATCATACATATTAACATCCTCAATACCAGGCATTTTATTAATAATATTAAGCGTATTCCTTAATGCAGTTCTGTCGTTTTCAAGCATGTGTTGATATAGAGCCCCTACGACAAATAGGCCCACATTGTTTCCGCTTTGTTGGATTATATTTTCCATATATTCCTTATTTACAGATCGGAAAATAGTTCCAAACGACAAAAACAGAAAAACAGACAATATAGCTATGATGAAAACTACCTGTCCATAAATCGAAGATTGGAATTTTAAATAATTTTTAATTAATGAGCTCACTGTGATGTTTTTATGTTATGACAAGTTAAACAATGTCATTGAATGAGTTTCGTATCAATTTGAATTCTATTAAATTAGCCTTTATTATATAATGTATAGATTTTTCTCGTCTACAATTTGTATTGACATGTTTCCTTCTATTTTATTTTTTTAATTCTTAACTATAGGCAAAATTACAGATATAGTTGTTCTTTTCCCAAATTCAGAAGCTGCTTCTACTTTACCTTTGTGGCTTTGAACAATTCCATGTACAATGGCTAATCCTAATCCGATACCACTTGCTTTTTGCTTGGCCGAGAAAAAAGGTTCAAAAACATGTGGAATGTCTTCGGGGGCAATACCTACGCCATTATCGGTTATCTCTATTTTTATATGATCTTCATCCGGGTTACTTGTTTTTATCAGGATTTCACCGTTCTCGAGAACGGCTTCGGAGGCATTGAGAAGAATTGCAATAAAAGCTTGTTTTATCTGATTCTCACTACAATTTATTGCATCCCATTTGGCAGCAAAAACTGTAAGAACGCTAATGTTGTCTATTTTCAACTGGTGAGCCAATAAAGTTAAAGCTTCCTCTAATATTTTATGAAGCTGATTGGGCTCAAAATCTTGCTGATCTTTTCTTGAAAAATCCAATAAGCCCTTAACAATATCGCCACACCGCTTTGTTTCAATTTCAATCACTCTTAAATATTTTAGAACCGACACTTTTTGTGCATCATCTAAATCTGGTTTATTTAATTGTTTTTGAACCAATTTTGTATAAGTCAAAATACCCGATAAAGGATTATTAATTTCATGAGCAACAGAGGCGGATAATTTACCCAATGATGCGATTCTCTCAACATGTATTAATTCATTTTGCATTTCAGATAATTCTTCTGACTTTTTCTGGACTTTATATTCAAGTTGTTGCGACCAATTTTGCAACTCGCTTGTTGCTGTTTGTAAATTATCAAGCATATTATTAAAAGCTAAGGAAACCACTCTCATATCATATAGTTGATTAGGGTTCAACTCTAATCTTATACTTTTGTCACCTTTCGATACAGCTTCACTAGCACTCAAAATAGCATTTAATGGATTTTTAATTTTTTTTCTTGTGAACAACATCAACCCCACTACGAGTAAAAAAGTCGTTAAAGCTGCTAGTAAGAAAAAATCTGTAGATGACTCTTCGACGGCAGCATCAAGATCTTCCAATGGGATTCTTATAACAAAAGAACCAAGCACTTCATCACTTTTCTGATGTGCATGACAAGCGGCTGTATAGCAAGATTTTTCATTTAAAATAGGTGATCGGATTAAGAGAAGTCTGTAATCATAATTTTTTTGGCTCATCTCACATTCGTGATCAATATTTATGATTTTAAAAGACTTCTCTTTTCTTGGAAACATTGTACTAATATCCTCATGGCAACCCTTACAATTTGGATTGTTGGATCCTAAAGTGTCGGAAGAAAATGTTGAATGAACAAGGTTGTCTTGATTATCATACATATTAACATCCTCAATACCTGGCATTGTGTTAATAACGTCAAGTGTATTTTGCAGTGCGCTTCTATCGTTTTTAAGCATGGAATAATATAAAGCACCTTCAACTATTGAGCCAATATTGTTTCCGCTTTGCTGAATAACAGTATTCAAGTATTCCTCATTTACTGACCTGAAAATAACACCAAATGACACAAATAGAATAAGGGATAATATAGTTATGGTATATACTACCTGACCATAAATTGACGATCGGAATTTTAAATTTTTTTTTAAAAATTTATTCACGATATTCTTATATTTAGATTTATTAAAGAAAATTATATCATCAGTAGTTAAGATTATATCTCTAATAAAATTTACCTAATTATTAGGCAATTGCAATTTACTAAAAAAATCAATTATTTTACAATCCGGTTTTAAATTAATCTTTCTGGTGATTAAAATCTAGAAATTCTATTTGGAAATCTTTCCATACTTCATTGGGTAATTCTGAAAGTATATTGTCACGTAATTCACCTCCGTCCTGCAATAAGACCATTGAAGGCTCGGATGAATATTTTTTCATTGACGCACCCATCAGAAAATCTTTAAATCTTTCTAATTCCTTTGTTGCCCAACTTGTTGCCTCTTCAGCAAAATAATATGAATTTGTTTCTGCAACCCAGTTTGTAGGCTTTATTTTATAAACCCACCCTTTTTGGTAAGGATCCTCATTTAAGATTTCGGGATTCTCATAAAGTATAGAGTTAGTACTCAGAATCTTTCCGGAAATTGGTGAAAATACTCTGAGATGTTTACCATCTTTATCAATTTCTGTTAGTAAATCTCCTTTGTTGATTATTTCGCCTGGATTTTTAAGATTAGTGAATTCTACTTTTCCGGCAAGATGCTGAAGAAAATCATCCAATCCTACTTTGGCCGCACCAGATACCTCCAAATGAGCCCAGGTATGATTTTTATTGTAGAATAACCCCTGAGGAATTTTTAAAATATTAGACGAAAGACTGCCTAATACTTTTTGAATTTGCTGTCTAATTAGTACTTGATTATTCGCGATTTTCCAGAAAATAATCAGGATTAATAAATAACCAATCACAAACAAATATTCGATTCCTTTAGTATCGAAAATATCTACTCTGCTAAAACCTTCCATTGTTCCCTCCTTTTTTTAGTTTTCATTTTTATCGGTTTGATTTGTTTTTCATATTTTACCCATGTAGGCGATTCTGTATAAACAGGCATTCTTCTTACAATCCACCTAAATACGAGAATTTGTGAAAATATAACTGCAAGACTAACTACGATTTCCATCCAGGTAGGAAAGTGTATTGTATTTCCATACCAATTAAATGCAAAAGTCGAGATATTGAGTCTGTTTAAAATAATACCTAAAATAGCCATTACGGCTGCAATACGAACTAATAGCAAATTGAGATGCCTGTATCCGTACATAAACAACACTCCCGGGATTAATACAAATCCAATTATTTCAACGAGATACCAGTAACCCCATGGACTATTTAAGTAAGCATAGTTTTTACCATGCAAAAACACTAATACAATCATTGAGAAATATACAAATATTGCTACAGCACATGTTTTAGCCAGACTTAAAACAATATTTTTATGAGAATCTTTATGTACAAATGACATGCTTTTTTTGAATACTCTTTGATCAATAGTTTCTAAGATAATGACAAGAGAAAGTCCGGCAAAAATGCTTGAAATAAAGAAAAGAATAGGGATAAACTCTGAATACCATAGGGGATGAATCTTTGGTTTAGCCATTAAAAAAAGTGCCCCAAGCCCCGATTGGTGTAATGTAGAAAGTGCAATACCAAATATTACTACTCCTAAAGTTAATGAAACAAAGAATTTTCTTTGTCGTTTTAATCCAATCCACTCAGTAACAGTTGGGTAGAACTCAATAAATAATGACCCCATATATAGAATAAAATGCCATGCAACAAGAAAAAGGACTGAACTTATTCCAAAAGAATTGCCAATTATTGGGTTAATAACTTTCCAGGGACGTCCCAGATCGAGTAGTAGGGCGCCAGCATAAAACATATAGGCAAGTAGAGCATAAAGTACGGTAGCCCTGACGATTGGACGATATTTCTCTAATCCAAGGATATATACCATAAACGTTACTACATAAGCTCCTCCTGCAAAAGCTACCCCTGTTATTACGTTAAAATTAATCCAAAGACCCCACGGAGCGTCCTGTGACGCATGAATAACTGAGCCTAACCCGTTTGTAAATCGAATGACCAGAATAACAATCGCTGCAAGTATGGTAATTCCTGAAATTACATTGAATGGAGTGAGAATTTTTCCTTTTGGTTTCAATTCATGAATAATGAATTTTAAAACCCCTGTATGTTGTTCGCTGTTCATATTAGTTCATTTTTTCTTTTGAAATTTTATTTTTTCTTTCATCTACTGAATTATTCAAGCCAAGCAAAAAAGCTGGCCACAGGATCAGAACGGCTGGAACTGAATACAGGAAAGTCTTGTTAAAATTAGGATAAGATGTGGTACCAAGATCATTTCTAAATCCCAATTCTTTAAACGGAACTGAAGCTAGATAAAGTACTCCTGTTCCACCAACTTCATGTTCTCCATAAATGTGATGATTATATTTTTCAGGTTCTTCATATATCCGTGTTCTGGCAATCTCAATAAGGTCTCTTCTTTTTCCAAACGTTAGTGCTCCTTCCCCGCAAATCTCAACACATGCAGGCATGCCTCCTTCCTGAATAAGTTCGTAACACATCCGACATTTTTGAATTTTCGGATTCGGGCTGTTGTATTCAAATTTTGGCATATCAAACGGACAGGAAATCATACAAGACCTGCAACCCATGCATTTATCTTCACGCCATATAACAGGACCTTCATCCGTTTTTAACATGGCCTTGGTAAGGCATGCCGATGCGCAAGCCGGGTCATTACAATGATTACATGCGCCTCTTATAAATTGTTCACCTTTTGAAGTATTATAACAATTTACAACAATGCGATTTGTGTCATTAGTTTTTCGCACTACGCCCGGAGCCGGTTCTCCCGTGGGATCTGGTAGACCGTATTGTTCGGCACAAGCATATTCACAACTCATACAGCCAACACAAAGCGTTGAATCATATAGAATTCCATCAAATTCAACATCACTCTTTTTTTCCTTTGTGGTACCAAAACTCTTTCCCGCCGAAAGTGTAACCCCTGCAATTCCAAGGACTTTTAAAAAGTTTCTTCGATCAATACCCATAATTTCTGATTTTAGTTATTAATAAAAAAAAGTCGTTGTTTAATTGGGTTATTTATTTTGATGTGTCAATAAAATTTGTTTGAAAATCTTCCCAAACTTCTGGTCCAAGATCAGCCAGAATACCATCTTTTAATTCTCCGCCATCCTGAAGTACACTATAAGCATATTCAACATTATTGGGCTTTAAAGTAATTGCCAGAAAATCTTTTAACCTTGAAAATTCACTTTTTAACCATTCTTTATATTTTTTTTCCATGCTTAAAAACCGAATTTCTCTTAACCAATTTGTTGGTTCTATCGTATAAACCCAGCCATCGGAATACGGTGAAGAATTTATTAAAGATGAATTTCCCTTAAGTATTTCGTTTTGTGCCTTAATAGTTCCAGATATCGGGGCATTCACATGTAATTGTTTCCCCTTATGTATAATAGAAAGTAGTTGCTCACCCTTTTTTATCTTCTTTCCTGGATTTTCCATCTTTATGTTAGTAAGAGGTCCGGTAATATGCTGAAGAAAATCATCAATTCCGATTCTTACAACTCCATTCTTTTCCATAAAAGCCCAAGTATGAGTTTTATCAAAATAAAGTCCTTTTGGGACTTCAACTGAATTTTCATCAAAAACAAGTGGATAAATAGAAGATGCATTCTGAACTGCGTATCTTTTACTTTTTTTGTGCCGAACTGTAACTGTTACTATGAAAACAGTCACTATAAATGCCATTGAAATTATAATCAATAATTTTGAGACTGCATAATCTTCTTTTGCAGTAATTACATCAATTTCATTATATAACAAGATATCTAATTTCCTTTGTCTTTCGCTATATACTAGTTCAGAATATCCGGTAGGATTTAGGAATTGCTGTCCATCTGTGAGAACCCATTTTAAGAACTCCACTTCAATTTCATCCGTTGGTTGTACAGAAGATATAGCATAAATATTATTAAATAATGTAGGTGGATATTTTCCTATCCATACTCCTCGAGACAATGCATTCAAATCATCATATATACTTTCTATATGATCAAGATTTCCATTCTTATTTCTATCTATAGGTAATAATTTAATATTCTCAACAATACTATAATCACTAAAATCAATAATGTTTATCATTTTGCAAAACCCAAGTGCATAAGGGTCCTTTTGAATTGAAGAGATTAATTCTTTCTCATTTTCTACTTTAATTCCATCAAACGTAATTTGATTTACGTTCAAAAAATTCGCCACTACTGAATTTATTGATTCATCATCAATCATATAGTAGTTAACATGTTCATTTTGACTATTTTTTAAGAGTGTTCCCCAATGTTGTATTTCAGGATTTTCGAAAATCTGCGCAAACTCTTCTGTGGAAATCCCTTGCTGGTAAATTTTATCTAGAAATGGATTCTTTGAATTAATAATTGGCACTATAACATCACGACCTACTACTATTTTCCATAATGACTCATCACTCAAAGTTGGATATAATTCATTAGAAATAAAGCGTAAACGTTTGCCTGTATTTGCAGTTTTCGCGATAGTTGACTCCGAAACATTAATAACCTCAATTTTCAAATCGGGATTTATGCTATAATATTCACTGGCCAATTTTGTTGTGAGATTATATAAATCCTGAGTGCAATAAACACTTATTGAACTCTTTTGAGAATGATTGTATTTAACATTCTCCTTACTGTTTGCAGTAACGCAATTCAGTAATAATAAAACGCTGAATAATAGGATTGTATTTTTCATTGTAGTTAGATTTAAGGTAGTTTTTTATAAATTAATTCAACGAACATGTTTTTCTTTGTTTGATTTTTAAACACAATTTATCTTATTCAACAACAATGCCAAAGAAAAAAAACGTGGCTCAACATGCAGATATTCAGGCCGTTTACGTATTGAATATTTAAGAAATATACAGCATGTAGTGTTGAGTAATTAAACACTATATACGGACATGGTATATAAAGTACTGCTAACCAAGCGATGTAAAGCAGTGTAGATTATTTAAACACCTGGTGAATTATTCAACAGGTGTTAATTTTCCTACTATGAAGTGCGTGAAGATGTTTTGCAAAAGCCTAATTATTTAAGTTCATGGAGAAAAGGCAAAAAAACGATTGGTATAAGTCAAAACGATGCTACTCAAAAATCATAACTAATTACATTCCAGTCTGCTGAAAGATTTGAATTTTTTGCACATTTGAATAGTAAAACCGAAGACACATAACTTACAAATTTCACCATGTGATGTATATTACAGCAGTCAATATTTTTTTAAGAAAGGTCTCTGTAGTAAAAGGTACACTTAATTTAGATATTATCCTGCCCTACTTAGCATTGAAGCAAAGATTTGATTAATTCAATACTAAACTTTCATAGTTGTTGATTCGGAAGGATTGATGAGGATTTGCCAGCCCGGCTGACCGGTTATTGGTCACATTCGTTAGTTAGTACCCTCCCTGCCCTCCTTCGGCGGGTAAACCGGCAGGCAGTTATGCACTTTTAGTGCAAGACTTTCAGTTGCTGTAAATTTCATTGTTTCAAGTCGGAAGTAACAACTTCTGACTTCTAACTTCTGGCTTCTGTCCCTTATTATGTAATCTCAAAACGAATTTCATTCGTGCAATAAACCTATGGTACTTTTAGTCAATAGCGGTTTAGTTTCTTTGCAATATCCTACAAATAACAAATACCTATAACCTTCAAATTGGTATTTTAGCGCATTATTTTATTAAAAGTGATGCAGAAAAAACATAACCGGCGTTATTTTTTAAAATCTGCAAGTGTTGTAATTACAGCAGCAGGGCTTGGTTTATGGAAAATGCTAATCAGCACACAGCAAATGCAATCAGTTAAAAAGAAGATTTCTGTTTCAACCGACCAGCCGGGTAATGTAACTTTCTTCGATGATTTCATTCTCATACAAAAAGATGATGAATCCTACGTGCTGTCAAATTTATGCCCGCATCTTGGATGTAGTATTTCGAAACTAGAGGAAGGAAAACTGATTTGCCCATGCCACGGTTCTTCATTTAATCTTGATGGAGAAGTGCTAACAGGCCCCGCTATTAATGCACTTAAAAAGCCTGTTTTTAGTATTGATAAGATTAATAACATGATTACTGTTGAGATTTAATAAAATTGAAAATTTTAAATAAAATATTGAAAAGCACAACTTACGGCCGAATAAGCCTGGCACTTTTCATGGTTTGTATTATTTCCGGCATTTTTTTGGCAATTCCTTATAATGTGGATTTGCCGTATGAATCAATAAGTACATTTGTGATTATCAATCCTGCAGCAGCATTGATTCGTAACATTCATTACTGGAGTGCTCAATTATTTCTGTTTTTTATTTTAATCCACATCTGGGATCATACTACCAGAGTAGAAAATGTAAGGTTAAAAAAAGGAATATGGATCAGACTAAGTATTGGGGTACTAGTAATTTTTCTGGCAATGTTAACGGGTTTTCTTCTGGTAGGTGATGCAAATTCTATTCAGGCACATCGAATTTTAAAAAACCTTATTGGCGGTTTACCATTAATCGGTTCAATTTTAGCTTATTCACTAACTGGCACTTCCGAAAACCTTCAACAGATTTATGTGCACCATATTGCCACGTTTACCATATTCATAGTAATCATCATTATGGAACATGCACGCATTATTTGGCCTAAACTAAAAGAATTAGTTCCTGTAATAGTTTTGGTTTTAATGATCAGTTTCTTTTTCACAGCCCCTTTGCACGACAATTTTAATACTGTTATTAAAGGCCCATGGTATTTTGTGGGTCTTCAGGAATTGCTTCACTGGTTAACAATTCCCCAATTATCTTTTGTACTTGTAGTTGGTTTTTTGGGTCTTATCTTCCTGGTTCCATACAGTAATAATAATGGCTGGCTTCCTAAAAGAGGCTTGTTGATACTAACTATTTTCTATTTATTTCTTACACTTACAGGATACTTTTTTAGAGGACCTGAATGGCGACTGATTTGGCCATGGGAGAAAAACTATTCTCACTATATACATAACCCATTTAAGGTTGTTCCGGTTTCTTTTTTTGATACTGATATTCCAATTGAAGATGCTGCCAAAGCACTATTAGTAATGGGAAGAAAAGAGAGTTGTGTAATTTGTCATGATGAAATGGATGGGTTTACACCTTCACATAATCCCGAGGCCCTTGGTTGCTATTCATGTCATGGAGGCAACCCATTTACGCTTAACAAGGAAACATCACATAAGGGCGTGGAGTTTTTTCCCGGCAATCTTGACAATGCAACCAGTAGCTGTGGCTCAACTAATTGCCATCCTGATATTACGCAACGCATAGAAACAGTTTTGATGGCAACCCTTAGCGGAATGATAAGTGTTGACAAATTTGTTTTTAATGAATTTGATAAACCTGATCTATTGACCAACATTCATCACCTTGGGAATAGTGCCGCCGATGAACATCTGAAAAATTTATGTGTGCGTTGTCATTTAGGAAACCCCAAAACCGAAACTGGCCCCATTACTGAAAAAAGCAGGGGTGGAGGATGTTTGGCATGTCATTTAAATTATGAAGGAAAAGCTCTGACCAGTTGGCAAAAAAATCAGGAATATGCTGATGATACGTCATATTTATATCACCATTCTTCAATTAGCCTGAAAGTTACTAACGATCATTGTTTTGGCTGTCATAGCCGTTCGGGAAGAATATCAACCAATTATGAAGGCTGGCACGAAACCACAATTAATGTCGATAGTATGTCCGACAATAAACTATACAGGCTTGTTGAAGATACCCGTGTTTTTACGTTTGTTAAAGAGGATGTACATCACACACTTGGACTCGACTGTATTGATTGCCATAATTCATATGAGTTAATGGGCGACGGCAATTTTTACTCACACGAAGAAAATCAGGTAAATATTGATTGCAAAGATTGCCATCTGTTATCTGAACCACAAACAATTAATTACAAAAATCTTGATTATGAATCGGCTATTATAACATCGTTACGCTTTGATGATTTCAGCAATAAAAAATACCTTGTAACAGAAAAGCAGTGCCGACCACTAATCAATACATATTTTGAAGACGATACAGCCTTTATGATTTCAAAAAACACTAAAAAGATTTTTGCGATGAGTAAGCCTGCTGAAATTTGTACTGCAGGTACTTCTCATGATAAACTAAGTTGTTCTTCATGTCATAGTGCATGGGCACCAAGTTGCATAGGTTGTCATAATGAATATGATGCAAAGGAGCCTGGTTATAATATGTTGACAAATAGAGAAAAACAAGGTAGCTGGGTTGAGTACGTTGGTGAATATAATGCACATTTGCCGGCATTGGGGGTACGAATTAATAATGATGAAAAAGAAATAATTCCTGTAGTTCCCGGCATGGTGCTAACAATTGATGTAGGCAGTTTTTCGAAGGATATTCACGATTCTTTGATTTTTCGTCGCTTGTTTGCCCCATCTGCACCGCACACAACTTCAAGTGAAGGACGTAGTTGTAAGTCGTGTCATAATAATCCTGTTGCGCTTGGTTATGGGAAGGGTGATCTGAAATTTATCCCGATAAATAGCAGGATAAAAAACGGGAAAGGCACATGGAATTACGATTCACACTACCGGAATAATCCTCATGATAATCTACCTGAAGATGCGTGGATTGGTTTTTTGGATGACAGGGCTGGAGAGGTTGTATCTACCCGGACAAATGTAGTGCCTTTCAGTATTAATGAGCAGCAAAAGATACTTACGGTTGGAGCATGCTTAACATGTCATGATGATAATTCCATAATAATGCAGCAAAGCCTTATAAAGTTTGATTCGCTAATGGAAAACCTGAGTTCAGAATGTGTAGTGCCTGTTTGGGAGTAATACCTAAGTCCGAGTATTGCTATTACAGGTACCAGTGCTGCGACATGAACTAATGTTAAGTCAATTGTAAAGTGGCATATAGAGATTCCCTTCCTTTGTCGGCAGACAGTCTCCTCTCCAGATAGTTATCGGGATCGTCATCGCAAAGGCGTAACCCCACCATTATTGGTGTCAGATAAAACCCACGTCCCTTGTTGGTGTCATCACCAACAACAAAACACGGTGTCATCACCAATATTCGAATGGACACATCTGAAATTTTTTAAGCAAGATAATAATCAGTTAAAATACCAAATTCATCAACATTTTTTTCATAATATGAGGCAGATGAATACCTATATTTAATTGGATCGTTAACAAGTTGCCATTGCATTTGCAATGGGTTGTTGTGCAAATAATTTAGTTTTTGATCAAACATATTATCAGATAAAATTTCGATATCCAAAGTATTTCTTTGCCAAAACTGATATTTCCTATCTGATTTATTAACTAGAAATAATTTCAAAAGAGATTGATCTTCAATCTTCAATGTTTTCAGAAATTGATGTGCAGTAAATTTGAAAAATGATGCTTTCGCTGATTCTTTTCGAATATTTTTGTTCTCAGCCCAAATAATGTGTAAATGGTTTAGCATGATTACAAATGCAAATACCGTAAGACGGTTTTGATTAGTAAGTTTGTAGGCTTCCAATTAGAATATCCTTAAAAAAATCATCTTTTAAAAGGGGATGCCAGTTTAGGATTGTTAGCCGTTGAGAAAAATATTTCATTTGTTCCATGCATCATTAACGCAAATGTAGGCCAAATAAGTAAGCTTTTCAATGTTCATGTTTTAGTTTATCGGTAGTTGGTGGGACACCAACAATGGTGACAATGTACTAAGCTCAAAACAAATTCGTTTAATCATACACTTGTATATTTAAAGTTTAAACTATTTTCGCTAAAATTTTTATTGCACTATGAATGATAGCCTGGTAATTATACCAACATATAACGAGAAAGAAAATATTGAACGAATTATCCGAAAGGTATTTAGTCTTGAAAAAGAGTTTGATATACTTGTAGTTGAAGATAATAGCCCCGATGGGACAGCTGATATAGTCCGCAGGTTGATGGAAGAGTTTAATAACAGGCTGTTTATTATGGAAAGACAGGGGAAACTAGGACTTGGTACAGCATATATAAGTGGTTTTAAGTGGGGCCTTGATCATGAATATGAATATATTTTTGAGATGGATGCCGACTTTTCGCATAATCCGGATGATCTATTAAAACTTTATAATTCAGCAGCAATTGAAGGAGCAGATGCTGTTATTGGTTCGCGATACATAAAAGGGGTAAATGTTGTAAACTGGCCTATGGGAAGAATTCTGATGTCGTATTTTGCATCAATGTATGTACGCGTAGTTACCGGATTAAAAATAATGGATACTACAGCCGGCTTCATGTGCTGGACAAGGAAAGTACTTGAAACTATAGACCTCGACAGCATTAAGTTCGTTGGTTATGCCTTTCAAATTGAAATGAAATATACTGCTTGTAAACTTGGTTTTAAAGTGGTTGAAATACCAATTATATTTACTGATCGTACCGAAGGAACTTCCAAAATGAATAAAAGTATCTTTACGGAAGCTATATTTGGAATACTTGATTTAAGATTTAGAAATATAGTGGGACGAATTAAACCTATCAAGACTTTCTAAGCAACGAAGAACCCATCACTAAAGAATGAGAATTTAATTAAACATTAAACACAAAGATTATGAGTTCTGAGAAAAAAGTTATTTCCGGAGCAACAATAGTTAATGAGGGATTATCGTTTGTTGGTGATGTTTTCATGAATGGAAATATTATTGAAAGCATAGTAGCATATCGTGAAGGTCTGAACCCCGATTATAAAAACTATGATGTAATTCATGCGATGGGATTACATCTTTTACCGGGAGTAATCGACGATCAGGTTCATTTTCGCGACCCTGGCCTTACATACAAAGGTGATATTTACACCGAAAGCAAAGCTGCTGTAGCAGGAGGGATTACCAGCTTTATGGATATGCCCAATACAATTCCAAATTGTTTAACCCAGGAATTGCTTGAAGAAAAATATCAACATGCTGCCATAACTTCATTGGCTAACTATAGCTTCTACATGGGCGCCTCCAATGATAATCTTGAAGAGATTATTAAAACCAATCCCCAGTATGTTTGCGGTATAAAAGTATTCATGGGTGCGTCAACAGGCAATATGCTGGTTGATAGTGATGAAGCATTAACAGGCATATTTTCGTCAGCACCAACATTAGTAGCTGTACATTGTGAAGATGAAGAATCAATAGTGAGAAACAACGCTTACTATTTTGAAAAATATGGTGAGCAAGCCTCAACTGATATTCATCCCAAGATAAGGTCTGCAGAAGCATGTTTTTTATCATCTGCAAAAGCGGTTAACCTTGCAAAAAAATACGGAACAAGATTACATGTGCTCCATCTTTCAACCGAAAAAGAGATGGTCCTTTTTGAAAATGAGTTGCCACTGGAAGAAAAAAAAATCACCGCCGAGGTTTGTGTGCATCACTTATGGTTTTCGGAAGAAGACTATAATGAAAAAGGTAATTTTATTAAATGGAACCCTGCAATAAAAGCAACCTCCGATAAAAATGCTTTATTGGAAGCGGTGTTAAACAATAAAATTGATGTGGTTGCTACTGACCATGCCCCTCACACTATCGAAGAAAAGAAAAAACCATATTTTAAAGCTCCTTCGGGAGGACCTATGGTACAACATTCGCTGATAGCCATGTTGGAATTCTGTCATCGCGGCAAGTTAACACTTGAAAAGGTTGTCGAAAAAATGTGTCACAATCCGGCCATATTATTTAATGTTGATAAACGCGGGTTCATTCGGCCGGGATATAAAGCTGATTTGGTGCTGGTTGATTTGAATAATATCTGGACTGTTAAGACTGAGAATATATTATACAAATGCGGGTGGTCGCCAATGGCGGGCGAAGTTTTCCGTTCAAAAGTTGTTTCTACTTTTGTAAATGGGAACCGAGTTTATAATAAAGGTGTATTTACTGAAAACATTAAAGGAGAAAGATTAACATTTAACAAAAAGATTTAAACAAATGAAAAGGGTAAGTTTTATATTAATGATTGCTGTACTTTTTGCAGCCTGCGGAAACAGTAATTCTGGTAAAAATCTCGAAGGTAAGGAGGTTATCGCCAGCTATGCTAATGGTTTTCCTCATTTAGAAAGAGATTTTAAGATGGTGGATGGTAAACGGTTGGCGGTTTACGAAAGAGAATTCTATGAGGATGGAAATTTGCTTAAAGAAGGGCCGTTAAGTAGTGAAGAACAACGCGACGGAAATTGGAAATCATATTATCGTGATGGTGTGCTTTGGAGCGAAGGAGATTTTAACAATGGTGTTCGCGAGGGTAAAACAATAACATATTTTGCAAACGGCAATAAATATTATGAAGGACAGTTTTTAAATGGCACGAAATCCGGGGCCTGGAAATTTTGGAATGAAAAAGGCGAGTTCGTTAACGAAATACATTTTGACAAAGGAAAAAGGGCTGAAATTACTATTGATAAATGAAGTGCCTAGAGTGCCTAAAAAAGTGCCTAAAGTGTAAAGTGTCTAAAGTGCCTAGAGTGCCTAGAGTGCCTAGAGTGCCTAGAGTGAGCTAAAGTGCCTAAAGTGTAAAGTGCCTAAAGTGAGCTAAAGTGCATGGAGTGAGCTAAAGTTGATTAAATGAGCATCGTTGTTTTTGCAGAAAGCAGATAAATATTGGTATTGATTAGCTACTATAATTTCAGTTTATAATACTCACCATAATGGGCAAATGGTCACTATAACCACCATAATAATTGCTGCCGGAAGCTGTTCTTGATGGTCGTACCGGACCACCTTTTGGCTGATATAACATCCAGTCTTCTTTAAATACTACCTGTTCGGTTGAACTAACTTTAAGACCATTTTTTCCGGTAATCAGAGAGGTGGATACAATTATTTGGTCGAACATATCCCAGCTTTTATAATACAGCGAACCAAATCCGTTTTTGAATTGTTTAAGCGATAAGTTGTAAAGTGATTTGCCACCAGGTATGTCGGAAATTTCCAGGGCTTCCAACACTTTATAAATACTTGTATCGGATGGGTTATCGTTTAAATCGCCGGCAATTATAATATTGGCATTTAGCTCATTGTTTAATATTGAGTCGGTGATATTTTTAATCACTTTAGCTATTTGGATACGGTGCGGCTCTGTTTCCTTTTGTCCGCCCCACCTTGACACCCAGTGGTTAATAAAAACGTGTAGTGTATCATTTTTGTTTACAACACCTTTAAAGTAGAGTATATCACGAGTTTTTAATTCCGGATTATCAGGGAATTCAGGGACAATAAACCTGGTGCCAACAGGTTTGAATATTTCCGGGTTATAAAGTAGCGCAACATCAATACCGCGTTCATCAGGACTGTCTTTATGAATTGCCTTATATCCTGCCCCTGCAAGATTTGGATGATTGATTAAATCTTCTACCACTGAAATGTTTTCAACTTCACAAATTCCGAATAGAGCAGGAAACCCTGCAGGATCGATGCTCTTCATCACCTTCGACATATTGTTTAACTTGAGGTTATAACGCTCAGTATTCCAGGCAACTTTGCTATTAGGTAAATACCCCTCATCACTTATATTGAGATCGTCAATAGTATCAAACAGGTTTTCTACATTATAAAATGCAAATGTAAATGAGTTGGTATTTTTTTTTGTACACGATGCCAGAATTATAATTAGGGCAAGTGTAACTAATATGGTTGAATAAATTTTTTTCATCTTTTATAAATTTACGAATCCTTTAGTTTTGAAATTGTCCTCATGTCTTTTTTTGTTGGCCTTCCGGTTCCCCGATCCCGTTTTTCTATATTGAGCTGCTTCAGCATATCCAGCTTTTCATATTCTTCAGGTGGAGTAAGATCGTGCAATAACTCAGGCACAAATTTTGCTGCTACCCTGTTCTTAACCACCTTAATAATTTTTACTTTGCGTTTTATTAAAGGTAACTGAATTTCAATTATTTCATCCACTTTTACATCCCTGGAGGGTTTAGCATTTTGACCGTCTATTTTAACTTTGCCTCCCTTGCATGCGTCAGCAGCCTGAGTGCGTGTTTTAAAAAGCCGAACTGCCCACAACCATTTGTCAATTCTAATGGTGTCCATTATTTAGGATTATTTCTGAATGCAACTATCATATTCATTAGGGTTTTTAAAGCCAACTCATTAATATACTCTTCAAAATCCAACACTTTTTGCTGATAATTAAGTCTTCACATTCACCAACTTCCAACTTCTGACTCCCGACCACTTTCTTCCCCCTACTTCTGCCTAAAATATATTTGAATTGGCACACCCTTAAAGTCGTAATGTTCTCTGATTTTATTCTCAAGAAACCTGCGATATGATTCATTAACATCATCGGGTAAATTGCAGAAAAATGCAAACATCGGAGAATTGGTTTTAAGTTGTGTGATATATTTAATTTTTATGTATCTGCCTCGTGAGCCCATTGGGGGAGGTGTTTTTTCGATAATCGGCAATAACAGGTCGTTTAATTTTGAGGTTGGAATTTTTTTAGTTCTTTTTTGATAAACCTCAGAAGCAAGCTCCAAAGTTTTAAATATTCGTTGTTTTTCGGTTACCGATGTAAAAACAATGGGGACATCATTAAACGGTGCAATTTTTTCTCTGACCTTCCTTTCAAAAGCAAGTTGAGTATTTGTTTCCTTGCTAACCAGGTCCCATTTGTTCACAACCAGCACTATTCCTTTATTATTTTTTTGTGCTAGGTGGAAGATGCTAATATCTTGTTTTTCTATACCGGTTTGTGCGTCAATCATTACAACGCAAACATCAGAATTTTCGATTGCTCTGATTGTGCGTAAAGTTGAGTAAAATTCAATGTTTTCGTACACCTTTCCTTTTTTACGCAACCCGGCAGTATCAACAAGCATAAAATCATGGCCAAAAGCATTATATCTGGTATAAATTGAATCGCGAGTTGTTCCAGCAATATCTGTAACAATATTTCTCTGATCGCCCAATAAAGTGTTTACAATTGAGGACTTCCCAACGTTTGGCCTACCTACAAATGCTATACGAGGAAGATCTGTTTCTTCATCAATCAGAACTTTTTCCGGGAAAATTTTAACAAGGTCGTCAAGAATTTCACCGGTACCACTTCCATTTACAGCTGAAATTGGATATATATCGCCAAGTCCTAATGAGTAAAATTCTGAGATTTCATTTGTTTTATCAGGAGTATCAACTTTGTTAACTGCTGTAAAAATATCTTTCTTAGATCTTCTGAGTAGTTTGGCAATATCACTATCAAGAGGATTTATTCCTTCCTTTGCATCTACAACAAATATTATAGCATCTGCCTCATCAATTGCAAAAAGTACCTGCTTTCGTATTTCACCTTCAAAAGTGTCTTCAGAACCATGGACATAACCTCCCGTATCAATTACTGAAAATTCATACCCATTCCAATCGCTTTTGCCGTATATTCTATCGCGTGTTACGCCGCTCACCGACTCAACAATAGCTTCTTTTCTTTCTATTAATCTGTTAAATAAGGTCGATTTACCAACATTTGGTCGTCCAACTATTGCTATTGTATTATTCATCGTAGTTATTTTGATATGAAATTATTGCTTCAAAGTTAATTAAAGCATCTGAAACTAAATATATTGAGCTTATACTTTATTGAGTATATCCAAAATGTTTAAGAGTATTTTCATCGTCTCGCCAGTCTTTACTAACCTTTACGGTTATTTCTAAGAATACTTTCTTACCGATAAACTCCTCTATATCCAATCTGGCTGCGGTAGCAATCCGCTTAATAGCTTGCCCTTGATGGCCTAGAATTATTGCTTTCTGCGATTCACGAGATACATATATTATTGTAGATATTCTTACCAGGTTTCCCTCTTCTTTATATTGATCGACGGCAACTTCAGCTGAGTAGGGGACTTCTTTTTTGTAATTTAACAGAATCTTCTCACGGAGTATTTCAGAGATAAAAAATCGTGTTGATTTATCAGTTAATTCATCTTTAGGATAATAAGGTTCATGTTCAGGAAGGTAATGCACGATCCGGTCAAAGACTTTCTCAATATTAAAAATATTTAACGCAGAAACAGGTATAACTTCAGCTTTAGGCATCTTTATTTTCCATGCCTCCATTTGTTTCACTATTGTTTCCTGATCTGATAAATCAATTTTATTAATTACAATTAATACCTGAGTTTGAGAAGCGTTAAACTTGTCAATTATTTCCTGATCGGCGAACTGATAATCAGGTTCAGTCATAAGAATTAGTATATCAGCATCTTTAAGAGCTGTATTTATATACTGGTTCATAAACTGATGCATCTTATATGATGGGTCTTTTACTATTCCCGGGGTGTCAGAATACACTATTTGGAAATCTTCACCATTAACCATGCCCATTATACGATGCCTTGTGGTTTGGGCTTTAGAAGTAATTATAGAAAGTTTTTCACCCACCATTGAGTTCATCAACGTTGATTTTCCGACATTTGGATAACCTATTATATTAACAAATCCTGCTTTATGCATAAAATTTTAAAAAAGTTTGCACGGCAAAGAAACAAAATATATCTTTGCACTCCCTTATTTAGGGATAGAATAGCAAGTTCATTTGAAACAAATAATATATTGCGGGATGGAGCAGAGGTAGCTCGTTGGGCTCATAACCCAAAGGTCGTCAGTTCGAATCTGGCTCCCGCTACTACAAAGCTGGTGAACTTCATCGGCTTTTTTTATGCCCAAAAACTTATGTATATAGTTTAGGGCTTATATTAACAAACATTCAATTAAGAAATGAAGGTAGTTATATTGTGTACAACCTAAGCTTGCCCAAACTCCTTTTTACAGATAAAAAAACCATAATTTCTTATATAGAGATATTTATTGCCTTAAAAATTATTCAAGACTTTTGTGTCAATTTCTCTTTTCAGATATAATAATAACTCATACAATCAAATTATTCAGTGATTTAATCAAATTACTTTACCCTCAGTTGTCAAGGTCCTCTTTAAATTTTCGATCTATTTCTTGTTGTTGATAAAAATGTGTTAGCCTATCTTCAGTGGTTATTTTATTTGATGACTTTGAGCTAACATAACCAAATTTAATATCTTTTGTTATTGAATATATTATCCAGACTCCTGCACAAAGTATCGATATAATACCTCCAAGTAACCCAACATTAAACGTTATGATAGCTAAGAAAGTAAAGTATAAAACTGTTATAATTCCTCGATAGCCATAGTGAATAAATTCCTTAATCCAAAAATATAATAAACCCATAACGCCGATTAGAGAAATCAACCACAAATACCAGTGGATCCAGTTATCCTCAAATGATATCCAGTAAAATTTTGTAACAAACATGGCTTGCAGTACATCTTCTCTGAAGAACATATAGACTATCGAGTAAAGTGCTCCAATAATCATACTGAAAAATGGTAATTTATTGTAATGAAAATCAATGTTGTCGTACATTTCTTCTAATTTCTTACCAAGTATTTTAAAGAGTATAATAGCAACTCCAGAGAAAAGTGCTCCAATCATATCAATAACAAATTGTAGTTTATAGTACTTATCATCATCAATATCATAGTTGTCGTACATATAATCTTCTAATTTTTCACCAAGTTTTATTAAGATAATCGATGCAACTATCAATACTAAAAAGATAAGCCAAAATCGTCCTGTTCTCCAATTAACATAGTTGCTTAAATAGTCTCGAACTATAGTTGAAGATACGCCAAGTTGCATATTCGACACTTTGGCCATATCGTGTATACTATGACTTTTAAGGTCACTTACCTTTATCCAGCCCCAAGTACCTTTATAATTAAATGATATATAGAGATGGTGAGGAATCTTGCGAGGTACAATTGTATCTCCTTTATAAACTGTCCCAATTACACTTGAGCTTGGATCACGTTTCTGCTTTACATTTATTTTGTCCTTAGTTACAGTATAAATAACTTTTTTGTCACTACTTCTCTTAAAATAATTACAAGATGTTGTAATTATTAGTAAACACAAAACCGAAAAAGAAAAATAAATTAATCTCATAATAGCCGCTTTTTTCATTTTCTTAAGTTTACGATTAATATTTTCAAACAACTATGAAATAAAGGTGCCATATTAGCTAATTTGTGAAAAATAGGTATCTACAATTTGTTCTTAAATGTCTATACTTATTTATATCCTTTTAAGAGTTTTTACGAATTGCTGAATGGGCTATTTTGCAATAAAATTAAATAAAAGAATTATGGTATTTTGGATCTGGTTACAATTTGTTTTTTGTCTAAATAAGTAACACCAATTTTTATAGCACTGAGAATAGGATTATTAACTGTAGATAACATACCCTCCCCAGTGTTGGTTGTATTCCATTAATTTGTTTTATGATGAGAAAAGACTCACCTCATATTCAGAAATAAATAATTTGAGTCAAAAATTTTGATTACGCATAATCATGACTAAAGTTGAATTTTACGAAATATTCTAAAAGAAGAATTACAGGTGATGGAGGTATTGGTTGGAGTCAGAGAAGGGGTAAATAAATATATTATTACGTTGAAAAGGTTTAGTTTTTGGATGTAAGCCTATACCTTAACAGATAAACGACCTCAGGGAGTAATAGCAAGGCAAATTCAATTGCAAGTCGAAGGACAAATAAAAAAACCAATCAACCCCGTTGGTCTTATGGGATTAATTTGAAATTTATTATTAAAACATATTCTCATTCAATTATTCACTCCTGTACTATCAGTTTATTTTCTTTAGTTTTCTTTTAATATGAGGTAAAAAGAAAGAAACAAGAGCAAGAATTAGAATAATTAAGCTGCCTGGGCGGGTAAAAAAGTCGATCCAATCACCTTTAATAAGTGATAATCGTAAATTTTCTTCAATCATTTTACCGAGGATTAAGCCCAGAATAACGGGGGCTGTAGGGAAATCACCACGTTTTAATAGCCAGCCTAGTATTCCAAATGCAATACAAATACCTACATCAAAAACAGAATTTTGAATGAAATAACTACCAATAAATGATAGTGCCAGGATTAGTGGGTATAACAACGATTTTGGTGCAGCTATTATTTTGATCCATAATTTATTGCCAGCCAATCCAACAAAAAACATAAAGATATTTGCAAAAAATAGGCTTATAAAGATACCATATACTAAACCTGGTTCTTTATTAAATAGTTCAGGTCCAGGATTTAATTTATGAATCATTAGAGCACCTATTAAAACAGCGGTTGAAGCGCTTCCTGGTATTCCCAGTGTTAGTAATGGAACTAATGCACCACCAACTGATCCATTATTTGCGGCTTCAGGTGCGGCAACACCTTCTAAGGATCCTTTTCCAAACTTCTCAGGATTTTTGCTGGAATTTTTTGCATTGTCATATGCAATAAAAGTGGCAATTGTGCCACCGGCTCCTGGTATACAACCAACAAGAGTGCCTATTACCGATGACTTTAAAATCAGAGTTTTTAGCTTGAATAACTGTTTTATGGGTAGTGTATTTGAAAGATCAACTTTTGCTGCCTTTTCGACTTTTTTATCATCACCTTTTTCGATGCTGAAAAATATTTCACCAAGTGCAAAGAGTCCTATTAATGCAGGAATAAATTCTATTCCATCTGCAAGATCAGGAATCCCCATCGAAAATCGTGAAAATGGTAATTGTGTGTCAAACCCTACGGTAATCAATAATAGTCCGATGCCTGAAGATATAAATCCCTTTAATGGGCTTTTCCCTGCCAGCGATGAAATAATGGTTAGTCCAAATACACCAAGTGCAAAATACTCATATGATTCAAATGACAAAGCCAATGAAGCCAATGGGACAGAAAAAAGTATGAGTATAATTGTTCCAATTAATCCACCAATTGTTGAAGCTGTTAATGATGTGATAAGAGCGTGTAATGGCTTGCCTTGTTTTGTTAGCTCATAGCCATCGAATGTTGTGGCAACTGCTCCGGGTGTACCCGGTGTGTTGATTGCTATTGCCGTAATAGAACCTCCGTAATTAGACGATAAATATACTGACACTAGTAGTACTAATGCACTTATAGGGTCTAGGCCAAATGTTACAGGTAGCATAAGCGCTACTCCAATGGAGGGTGAGAGTCCTGGAAGTACGCCAACCATTATGCCTACTATAACACCAATAAACATCATCATTATGGGTAGAAAGTGCCCAAACTCTTGTAAACCTAACCAAAGATCATTTAGTATTCCCATAATCTAGTATAGATATTCACTATATAAACAACCACCCTAATGGTAAATCAATGTGTAATAACTTGTTAAAGATAAAATAACTGAACATAACAAACCCAAAGGCGTTTATAATCATATATGCTGGTTTTCTATATAATAATAAATACATTGTTGAAAGTATAAAAACGGGTGTAGTAAAAAAATACCCAATCCATTGCATTGATATCAGGTAAACTATAAGAAAAGCAATGATTATTACGACTCTTCCAGGCATTAATTTGTTATGTCCCTCAATCTTGTTCTTAGAATTAAAGATAAGAATTACACTTAACAATAGAAGTATAATTATCCATATCCTGGGAATAAGTGCGGGGTTAGTCACATTAGCATTTTCAGGTATTGAAAATAGCATTGTTTGATAGTAGAAAAATAGAGATATACTAATAATTCCTCCAGCAATTATTTGATTATAGTTAATTTTATTGATAATGAATTTGTTAAATGCAAGGATCAGTAAAAAGACAATGCCCACTATTAGAAATAAAATTAATAACATTGGAATTTGACTCTGTTCTTGATAAGTAGCTAGTAGCCCTGCTTTATTCAGATAATAGTTGGTTTCTTCAACTTCTTGTTCAATAAGTTGTGTAAATTCAATATGTTTTTCAAAATTTGAGAAAACATTAGTTTCATCACAATATACCTTCCATTCTTCATCATTCACTACATCCTGAAGTATTTTGGTTACATATTCAATCGCTTCATCCTGAACTCCTTTTTTAAAGGCAAAGCCTCTCCACATCGATTCGCTTAGATCATATCCCTGCTCTTTAAAAGTTGGAATATCTGGTAATGAGGATAGTCGGTTATCACTTGCAATTGATATGATCTTAAGTCCACTTTTTCCCTTTATGTCAGCAGGGTTACCAACATAAACAGCAGATTCATCCCTTAGTAATGCTAGTATTGATTGCGGTGCACTCTTATAATCGATCCAACTTGCATCTATTTTTAATACTTCCCAACTTTTTAATGCCATTAGGTGATCACGACTACCAGTTCCTGGACCTATCCAAACTTGTTTTTGGTTTTGCTTTGAATCAATAATAATATCTTCTATCGAGTTAAAATCTCTGTCTTCATTAGATATTATTGCTTCAGGATCAGAAACCATGTTTGCGACGAAAAGAAAATCATCTAGCTTAACTTTGCTTTTATTAACCATTACTGTGGAGAGAAAAGATTTGGTTACACCTAGAAGTGTGTAACCATCGGCCTTATTATCCAGAACATGTTTCATGGCGACAAGACCTTGTGTACCAGATCGGTTTTCTATTACAAAAGGTACTTTGCTATATTTCCGTGCAATTTCTGATACTTTCCTTGCCATATAGTCAATGGCTGATCCAGGTTTTGAATGGACTATAATACTTATGGGTTTTGCAGGATATGTATCGCCATGACCCAGACTAAGGTACAAATAGCCCAATAGTCCGAAGTAAAAAACCAAGATTATGCCAGCAAAATAATTTTTCATTATCTATTAGATACAAATAAAAGCAATTTTCTTTTACATGAAACTTTTGCTGGTGTTATTACTTAAAAAATACCAAAAATACCATCTGGTGTGATATCGAGGTATCGATACCATGTTTCACCCATTATTATATTTACTATCCAACCTACGGTAAGCATAGTAAGACCAAATTTAAAAGTATCTGTTAGACTGTATTGGTCAGTTTCATATAGGAGAGCGGCAGGTTTACTATTAAAAGGAAGCATGTATACATGTTCGATTAAGAATGCCACAGGGAGTGCAAGGCTTATAACATCAAATCCAAACCGTTGGGCAACCCCAATAGCAATTGGTATAAAGATCATGGTGCGCATTGTTTTTGATTGAAATATCAGCGCACTGAAAGCCATTGCAAATGTGAGTGATAAGTATAGCACCCAGAAAGGTGTTTGTAATCCTAATCCTAAAGAATCAAAAATAGCATTTACAGAAAGTGATGGTAAATCAGTAACCTTAAACCCTGCTCCAAGTGTATATGCACCAGCAGAAAATAGCATGAGATGCCATGGAATATCAACATCATTCCATTTTAATATTCCGATTCGAGGTGTTAGGGCTATAATTGCTCCAATAAATGCTACCGCTGTTGGGCTAATTCCATGAAACTTGTCAGTTGCCCACAGAGCAAGTATTGAAATAAAAAGCAAAGCGGATTTTATTTCCTGAAAATCCATTTTTCCTAATTTCCCAAGTTCTTCCTTTAGCCTTTCCATTCCTCCTGGAATCTGAGGTAAACGTTCTTCTTTTTTCAATGGAAAGAATACTCGTACTGCGATTATATATCCGAGGAACATTAATATTATTGCAACCAAGAAATTACCTCGCATCCAATCTGTAAAATAGATATCAACACCAGTTGCTCCCGTAATTAATGCTGCAGCAAGAAGGTTGGCACCCGATCCGGTTAGAAAACCACTTGCTCCAATATTTATATAAAAAAGGTTTTGTAATACAATATTTCTACCAAAGTTGTTCTTTTTATCACCACCTCGTGCACCATAAATGGCAGCTATTACCATAAAAATAGGAAGTAGTATTGCTGCTTTTGCAGTTGTAGCAGAGATAAATGCGGATAATACCACATTGATTAGAAGGAAACTTAGGAAAATTGATGATGATTTCTTTCCAAAGTGAACTATAAACCAAAGTGCAAATCGTTTTGCCAATCCTGTTTTAACAAGCATGCTGGCAAGTACAAATGACATGATATTAAGCCACATAACCTTGTGGCCTAGTTGAGCGTATGCATCCTTTTCACTTAATACACCTGTGAGCACTAAACTTATAATAATTATTAGTGAAGTGAGATAGTTTGGTATTGCTTCAGTCATCCATAGGATTACACCTGCAGCAAATATTGCCATCATAGCAATATTCATTTTTGAAAATTCAGCAGAACCCTTTAGATCAAATATGCTCCTAGCATAATCACCTAACAAATCTGCGTTGATTGATTGAAGAAAATCAGGTTTTAGAACAAAGTAAATAAGTATGAATGTTATGATTGCCAGTGGCCCTCCAAGAATCGCCAAAAAAGATTCAACCTTAGACTTGGATCGTTTAGGGAGTTTCTCAATTTTGTAATTGTTCATGTCCAATGGATCGAAACCATTGTTATTTTCGGTTGAGATATTGTTCATGAGAATATATGGACTTAGAAAAGCAATTCGTTGATTAAGTGAAACTACTATATCAATCTTTACCAGTCTTTAAATGGGTTTTTCATTAGCATTGAATTGTAATAACGGGGGTCACCAGTAACTTCTTCTCCTAACCAAGATGGTTTTTCAAATGGATGATCCTCAGAAGGAAGCTCTATTTCTGCCACAGTAAGGCCTTCATTATCTCCATAGAATTCATCAACTTCGAACTTTAAACCAGACTTTTCAGGAATAATGAATCGTGTCTTATCAATAACACCTTTTTCGCAAATATCTAGTAATTCTTTTGCTTCGTTAACAGGTATCTCTCTTTCCCACTCATAGCGGCTGGCTCCTGTACTATTTCCAATACCTTTTATTGTTAGAAAGCCTTTTTTCCCTTTTAATCGCGCTCTTACAGTGCGTTCAGGAATTGATGAAAGGTATCCCTGGGTTATTCTAGTTTCTTTTGTGGACAGAGATTTAAAATCGCCGGTTACTAAGAATTTTTTTTCTATTTCTTGTGCCATGTGATAATGATATAATGCTATGATGTTGAAATAATATAATTCTGAATTGTTAATTTGCTAGTTTTTTATCTATCATGCCAACAATTCTTTTTGACGCTTGTAAATAGTTGATATTTTCAACACCATCTAACCCAAGATCAGTAATTGTTTTCTTGATATCATCTATTTCGGTAGATTCGGAATTTACAGAAACAACCATTGCTCCATTTATCCAAACATTAGCATATTCACAAATTGTATCATTTATCATATAACCAAATCGTTCCTTTTCAACAGTAATTGCCTGTAGGTTTGGATTTGCTTTTATCATTTCCATGAATTCGTCTAATGTATAAGTTTCTTTGTCAAGAGATGGCATATCAACCATAAATGCTGGAAAAACTTCTTTTTTCAGAATTTCAGCCTTCATTGGGAATTCTCCCTTCATTAATGGATTCCATTGTTCTAGTCCATCAATTTCTTGAACAAAGGTTTTAATATCCATTTTACCATCTCTGATCTTAGTATTATTTACGTCATTTGTTTTTGAAATAATATATGTTTCAATAGATGTTCTTTCCCATACTTTTTCAGGTACGGGTACAGATAATCTTGACATAAGAAATGCAACATCAGTGAAATCTCTTCCAAAGGTTCTAAATTCAAATCGTGGTTTGGATATTTCACCAATTTTCATTTTATCTTTATTCATCTTTATTTTTTTTTCGTGTACTAGAAATCAATTTTATGCCAGTTATCAGGTAATGGTGTTAATCCCATGAAACGTTTAAGAGCAAGTGGGTAATTAACATTTTCTGTTTTCTTGTCGATACCAAGAATTTTCTTTGCTTCAATTACTTTATTAGGATCTTCCGACTCAATACAAATAGTGCTAACAGATGTTCCGTTTACTTTTATTTCAGCAATTTCGGCAATACAACCAGCAACTGTATACGCATGTCGTGTTTTCCAAACATAGGCTACGGCCAAATCAGGATCCACAGAAACAACCTCATAAATAAATTGTTTTAAGGTGTATTCTTTTCTTTCAAACACTGGACTCTCAACCCCAAGTGCCGGAAAAACAGATGTTTTAATAATTTTAGCTTTCATCGGAAATTCTCCAACTAAAAACGGACTCCATTGTTCTAATGTTTCATGCTCTTGTTCAAGAACTTTAATGTCCATTACACCTTCTCTGATTTTAATATTATTCTTTCTTTTCCATGGTGTTAACAAGTATACAGAATCCATCTGACGAGTCATCTCTTTGTCAGATTGCTTCTCAATAATCTCTTTTATACTATCAAGATTATTTCCAAAAACCCGGAACTCATATCGTGGAATTACTGATGTTACCATGACTATATTTCTTTTTTAATTTTATAAATATTCAATCTACCTGTAGCGTCATTAATTAGATAAACAACATCACCATTAATGGCTACGCCTTCATATTTTAACTCATCAAGACTGAATTTGAGTAATACATTTGCATTATAATCACACTTGTATAAACCCCTGGATTGATCGCTAACAAACCATAGCAACGAATTTTTTGCATCGACAAATATTCCTGAATAATCAGAAGCAAAATCTAATTTATTCTCACTTACTATGCCAAATTCCGGACTCCATACAATCATAAGATCAGGATTGGTTTCATTAACAATATAGTATAGATTGCTATTATTATTATATGAAATACCCTCAAGTCCGCTATTGGTTGATCCAATTGATATTTCAATCCTATAGGATTCTATTTTATTTCCAGTTTCGTAGTCGATTAAAGTAATATCTCTATCAGCTTCTTCGGCAATTGCAATGAGGTTTTTATCTGAATTATAAGTCACTCCCTCTAGATCTTTTCCAACATAATCATATTCTCTCAATATATTTCCATGGAAGTCAAGTTCATATATTTGGTTTGTATGATCGCTTACTGTAAGTAAGGTTGCGTTGTTTGGTCCAAATGATAATCCTGAAGGTTCAGGAACATCAACTTTGTAGCTGTCAATTAATTCAAGTGTTCCCGTAGGAATCTCAATCACAGGACCAGGTGTACTTGTCTTATTACAAGAATAAAACAGTATGCCAATGATTACTATGATTGAGATTCTTTTCATGGAAGTTTTCTTTATTATAACAATTAGTTTCCGTTAGATGTTCCAGGAGTTGGAGGTAATGCTGTATTAGGATCAAAAATAACCCACACAAAACTGCCATCAGTATCTCTTCCTGTTGTCATGTCTGTGTCCGGAGTAGGAACAACAGTTGTACTTCCGGCAGCTGAGCCATAAGAAACAGAATCGTCAAACGTTACACCGTCTTTGGAAAGACCTATATCATCACCACCACTACCTAATTTAAAGTTCGTGTGTAATCCTTCTCCTAATCCATTGCATTTTAGTAATAGATAACCATGTGCAGGTATATTAGTTTGTTCAGGTATATCTGTAGGAATTTGATATTGAACAGGGTCAGTCATATCATCTGTTACAAACCAACCACCAATATCCAGTGGAGTGTCTCCTGTATTGTATATTTCGATCCAGTCGGGATAGTTATCTGGCCCACCATCAGGAATGAAGGTTGTGTCGTTGCTACACATAAATTCATTAATAACAAGTGATCCAGCTACTGGAACTGTTCCATCGTTAGGCTCACCAGGTGTTTTGTTGGTTAAAACTGACCAAGTATCTCCAGCATCTGAAGTGCGTCCAAATGATTTTCCATCTTCAAGTCCATTAAAATCATCTGATTTGTCAATTTCAACTTTTTCAGGAGTATAAATAGCAGTAAAATAGTCTCCAGAAGAGCTTAATCCCATCTCAATAAATACTTTACCATCCATTATACTTGTAACTATTTTGTTTCCTTCGGTATCTTTAGCTCCACAAATCATAACAAGAAAACCCTTTGGGGGTATGGTTGTTAAAGCTGCATCACTATCAGGAATACGGTTGTAATCATCTACAGTGCCAGGGTTGTCAGTTATCCACATACCAGAAACATTAATCGGTTTTGTTCCTTTGTTATATAATTCGATCCAGTCAGTACCTTCTCCCTGACCGTCAACGAAATACGGGTCGCTTAAATCTTTTGTTATCAACTCGTTGATAACAATGTTTTCATATTCTTCAGCTGGTGGAGGTAAAGGAGCTGGTTGTTCGTCCTTAACACATCCTGAGAAAAATAGTGTAGCAATAATGCTTATTAATATATATTTTTTCATTTCTATATCTTTTTTATGTTTTGTAGACTATTAAAATGCAATTAGTATTCTTGCCTGAATGGTGCTAAAATCAATTCCACCTTCTCCGGCTGGGGTTATATCATTACCATTGGCATCAATATCGTAGGTTTTGAATTTACCTTTTCCATCTGCCCAGCGATCGTGATTCATGTATGCATAGTTAAGCATCAATTTAACATTATAATTAAAGTAATAACTTACACCAACGGTATAGCTTTCACCTGATCCACCTTGCATATAAGGAATATCAACACCCTCTTTAAAGGTATTTGCATCCATAAATGAATATCTTAAGGCAAACTCAAATGCACCTTTTTTGTTATTTCTAAAGTCGATTTGTGAGAATTCAGCATCTGCCATATTATAATAATAATCAGCATTATTAATTAACCACGCACCCATAACATAAAACCCTTCCAATGAATATTTATCTTCACCCGCAGGTACCTTGTCGGCATCTCTTGTAATATCTGTTCTCAAGTATTCACCTTGTACACGAAAGTTTTTAACAGCATAGGCTGCTTCTAGTCCTACAATAGTTTTTGTTTTGCAGTTAGGAACCCAGTCAGTATCAATATATTTCTTGCGATTAATTTCTGTTTCAGCATTTTCTCCATATCTAAAGCTGTTTTCTGGATCTCCTAATTCTTGAATTTTTGGAACTCTATACGATCCTGACACTCCTAGATGAAGAACCATTTTTTCTTTCTTAATCGGTGCATATGCAAAGCGACCGGTTACCGACCATCCTGCATCTGTTCCATTACTCTTGTTTTGATCTCTTATCAGGTCGTTGGCAATATTACTTGAAAATATACCACCTTCAAAGAATATATGATTAGTAAACATTTTATAGTCTATACCTAAATGCCGTGAGGGCGCTTGCTCTGTAGCATATGGTCTTTCCATGAAAGTAATATATCTAGAAGTTGTCATTGTTTCCAAAGACATTGGCTCTCTAAAATTACCAGCCTTAATTTGCCAGTTTTTCCCAATATATCTTACATAAGCATCTTTAATATCAACAGCATTATTACCAAAGTCAAAATCAATTTCACCACCCCAGTTACCCCAGATGATTGCTTTCATTGCAAAACGCATACGGCGTATATTTACTCCATTACCAATTTTATGCTCAACGCCTTGGTAAGTATTATCTCCCAAATAAAATGCTCCGTCAAAATAAACACGGTTATCAAACCAGTACTTGAACCTGTTGTCAGTTGATGAGAACATTAATATACCATCACGTGATTCGGGATTAAGTTTGACACGCATGCCAATTTCTTGTCCATATTCATTTACGGTTTTTTCTGCCACTGATAAGTAAATAGTAATATCAGATGCTTTCTTAACTTCCACGACTTGGGTTTGGTATGTTTCCTTCATGAAAACAAGACTAACAGGAAATGCAGATACTTCCATGCTAAAAAAGCCATTGCCATCGGTTAAAATAATTGAAGAATCATCGCCCTGTATTTGTACTGTTACATCTCTCATTGGAGTTTGCATACCAGCTGGGAAAACTTTTCCTGTTACAACATTTTCTACTTGTGAGTAGGCATTTCCACTTATGAGAAGTAATAGCATTATACCCAAGAGTGAAAGTTTACTGTAATTACTTTTTTTCATTTTAATTGCTTTTAATTAATAAAACAAATTACTGTTGATTTTTTCATTAGCTAAATAACACCAATATCAAATTGTGACGTTTAAAATGGACTCTACATATACCCTACATTATTTTAATTTAAACACTCACGGTTTCGTAAAAATGTGTAATACAGTTAAATATATCTAAACTGAGTTTTTTTAAATTTGTTTATGAGTTTTGTTATCTAGATATTTTAAGAATGAGTAGTCGTAAAAAAAACAACTTAGAATTCCCTAATAAAATCAGATAGATTAACTTTAGGGTCAACTTTTAGTTTTTTACGAAGTCTGTATCTATTCATTTCCACACTTTTTGGAGAAATGTTCAGGATTGATGCAATTTCTTTAGATGACAGGTTTAGTCGTAACATTGAAGCTAATCGTTTCTCATTATCAGTCATTGTAGGAAAAGATTCTTCAAGTTGATGAATGAAGTTACTATTTTGCTCATTTATATGCATCTGAAATTTTTCTCTATCCCTATCAATCGAAAGATCCTGAGTTATCATCAATGATAGTTTATTCAGTTTAAGTCTTGTTTCCTGATCTTTTATTACCATCTTTATTTTAAGAACTTCTTTTTTAAGGTCATCTAGAAATTCATTTTTATGTATAATACTCATGGCCATAGTAACCATTTCACTTTGGCGAAATTTCAACTCTTTACCAAGATTGTCCTGAACATTAAGTCTGTTCGTAAGACTTTTTTCCAGAAGGTCAATTTTATGGAGATACTTATTTTCCTGTTCTTTAATATTTATTAAATTGTTTTTGTATTTCTTACGTTGTGATTTTAAGATGTATAGAAATATAGAAATTAAGATTATTGATACGGCGAAAATTATAAGGATGGCTATTTTTACAGTATTATTCTGAATGGTATTATTATCCTGTTTGTCATTTTTATTTAAAAGAAAATTAGACGTGGAAATACTATCAATTGCAATGAAATTATTACTTGATATTGTATCGTAATTTCCTGCCACAATTTCGTTTTTTGTTTCCTCATTTAATACAAGAGTTCTATTACCGCCAACATCTTGTTTAAATACGTTATTTACAAAGAATAACATAAAGAATGCTAATACTCCGGCAACTAATGGTGTGGCAACCCATCCAAGACTTATACTTCCCAGAATATTATATTTTATTTCTTTTCCTCCTTTATATAATCCGATCCCAATAATGGATCCAATAACAACCTGTGAACTTGAGACCGGTACAAGTGGGATTGCTGGTAGTCCAATTGATTGGAAAGCATCTGATAAACCTTGTGAAGAAAAAATGAAAAGCACCAGAGCTTGCGACAAAACAACAACGATTGCTGCGTCAGGAGTAAGAGGCATTAGAGTATTGCCAACGGTTTCCATTACATGTTTTGAGTAAGTGATAATTCCTATTGCAATAGCAAAACCTCCTAATAGAAATAACTGTTGTGTACTGTCGAAAACGAAAATTCCAAGATCGATGGTTGGTAAATTTATTGCACCTGTAAAAACACCCATTACGTTGGCAATATTATTAGCTCCCAAACTGTATGCTCCAAATGCGCCAACAAACAATAAGCTATATCTTATGTACGAATCTTTGTAAAGAAGATGAATTTTTGATTTCTTGAATATTAACCTTACAAGCATATAGAGAAGAACAGCAAATATTCCGCCAAGTATTGGGCCACTTACCCATGTTGAAACAATTTTAGTTAATACGTTAATATCTGTTGGGTTAGTGGTGTAGAAATTCCAACCAATAATTGCACCAACTATTGCTTGTGATGTTGAAACGGGCAAGCTCATACGGGTCATCCAGTAAACAGTAAGAGCTGCTGATAGAGCAACAGTAAATGCTGCTGCTATTGTGCTCACATTTCCCAATTTACCTAAAGTATGATTTGCGCCAGCTCCTTGTATTACCGCTCCAAGTATAACAAATATACTAGCTACTATTGCAGTAGTTTTAAATTTAAGCATGCGGGTGCCAACAGCAGTACCAAAAACATTGGCTGCATCGTTGGCTCCCAGTGACCAACCTAAAAATAAACCACTTGATAGAAAAAACAAAATTATCATATGCTCATTTTCAATGCTAGAATGGAAAGTAGATCAGCTAAATGTTCTGCTTTATCAGAGACAGTTTCAATATGTAAGGTAAAATATCGCAAGTGAATTTTCTGACTTAGATCCAGATCTTTCATGTCATGAAATAGTTTACGTTTTATATTTCTGGCAATTTTATCAGTTTCCTTTTCGTAAAAGTAAACTTTAGATAGCATATCTTTTACCTTGAGTGGTTCTCTAAAAAAACTCCGTGAAGCTGGGAAAACAGCAAGTGCTGCCTCTGTTGATGTTTCAGTTAATCTGATAAACTCACTTTTTAACTCTTTTGGAATAAATGGTAGCTCATCTTCAAATTGATACAAATTGACTTTTGAAATATCTATTATCTCATCAAGTTTATCGAGCATTTCTTCAATGTCACTTGCATTTTGAGGAAGTATAGAATGTCGATAAAACTCATCGTCGATTTTCTTTTGTAGTTTATCGGCTTCGGCTTCCAACTTATCAATTCTTAATATTTTATCGGAAAAACTAGCGCGTTCACCAACTATATAGTTAACAACTCCCTCCTTGAATACAAGAACACCTTGCTCCACTGTATCAATAAACTGATCAATGTCGAAAATTAATTCTTTTACGTTTTTAAATAATAGGGACATAATAATTGGTTTAGAATAATAATTGCAAAGATACTTATATTCGTAAATTAAGTTTCGAATGTTGTGTAAGTGTAAAGTATACAGAAGCATTTGTATATCTTTGTGTAAATGTAATATGCAGAATAACAGATATCTAATTGCGATAGTGTAGAGGTGCATGTAGGGTAATTAAGCGGTGGCTTTGTTGTCATATTTATAAATGTATAGTTAGAATATAGTGTTATATTGAAGAAATTGCTAATTGTTTAAATATATTTGCATAAAGTAATGTACCTTTGATTTATCAATAATTATTAAACTAAAAAATATGAAGAAAAACTACTTTTCAGTTATTGTGATGACAATTATGTTGTCATTGTTGGTAACAAACAGCTTAAATGCCCAGCTCTACATTAACGAGTTTATGGCAAGCAATGATTCATCTTTTCCTGGCCCCCAGGGTGATTATCCTGATTGGATTGAAATTTATAATAATGGAGCAGAAGATGTAATGTTAGGAGGCTATTATATGTCAGACATACTTGATGATCCAGCCGCAATGTTTCAAATTCCGAATACCTACCCGGATTCAGTAACAGTTGCTGCGGGAGGATTTATTGTCTTCTATGCAAATAAGGGAGAAGCATCAAGTGTTATGAATTTGAACTTTAAACTAAGTGGAAGTGGGGAATCGATAGGATTATGGAATACTGAAAGTGCTATTCTTGATTCTCTGACATATGGTAATCAGGAAACTGATGTTACAATGGGAAGATATCCTGATGGAGGGGATTTCTGGGGTTTTATGAATGAAATAACACCTGGGGCGGCAAATGCTAATCCTTCTCCAAGTGTTCCTGATCTCTACATTAACGAGTTTATGGCTAGTAACGATGCCGCACTTCCTGGACCGCAAGGTGATTATCCTGACTGGATCGAAATATATAACGGAGGAGAAGAGGCTGTTATGCTTGGTGGTTATTATATGTCGGATGATCTTGCTGATCCTGAAGCGATGTATCAAATACCTAGTACTTACCCTGACTCGGTTACAGTACAACCTGGAGATTTCATTGTATTTTATGCTAATAAGGGAGAAGCATCAAGTGTTATGAATTTGAACTTTAAGCTAAGTGGCGATGGTGAGCAAATTGGTCTTTGGAATCCAGAAAGTGTATTTATGGATAGTCTTACATATGCTGTACAGTATGCTGATACATCATACGGACGATATCATAATGGCACAGAAAACTGGTATTTTATGAGTGATTATACACCTGGAGAATCAAATGTAAATCCAAATATTGGGCCTTCTGATGTTGTTCTATTTATAAATGAGTTTATGGCAAGTAATGATAATGCCGTTCCGGGGCCACAAGGAGACTTCCCTGATTGGATTGAGATTTATAATGCAGGAGAAGAGGCTGTTATGCTAGGAGGATATTTTATGTCAGATGATATTGCTGATCCTGAAGCGATGTATCAAATTCCTGATATGTACCCTGATTCAGTTACCGTTGAAGCAGGTGGTTTTATACTATTTTATGCAAATAAAGGAGAAGCAACCAGTGTGCTTAACTTAAACTTTAAACTTAGTGGTGATGGTGAAAGTATTGGTTTTTGGAATCCTGAGCAGGTATTTGTCGACAGTATTACTTATGGGCCACAAATTGCAGATACATCGTATGGGCGATTTACTGATGGTACTAACAACTGGTTTATGATGCCAGATTATACACCTGGAGAGTCAAACAGAAACCCTTCATCAATTGGTGATATTGAGGAAAATTTCTCAATCTCACAAAACTATCCAAATCCATTTAGCACTGTAACAAATATTGAGTTTACTTTGGAAAATTCAGATAATGTTACTGTTAAGGTATTTGATGTAAGAGGTTCATTAATTGCTGTTTTAGCGGAGAACAACTACTCAGTCGGAACTCATAAAATAGTTTGGAATGCTTCGGATGTACCTACAGGATATTATTTCTACTCATTACAGACAAGTAATGGCATTATTACAAAGAAAGCATCAATAGTAAGATAATTTAGTTAATAGATTTAGTTCCAAAGTCCGAAGAAGGGGGTCTGAAATATGATGCTCATCTTCGGGCTTTTTTCTTTTATGTTTGTTTAGTAATTTTAAAAAGTAGCTATATTATGTACATTTCATAAAAAAGTCAGCAAGCATAAGTGTATAGAATTGTTGTTTTTTAGATCGTTAATAATCATATGATTATAGTATATGATGTAGATGTTCTTTATATTCTTAATAGATTATTATTTCAATATTCAAGTTAAATGTATAGTTTAAATATAGGGTAATTTTGAATCAATCGAGTATGCATTCGGTATTTTTGACTTATTATTTTTCTTTCATCATAAAAAACTAAAAAATCAATTAGTTAACTAAAAAGGATACAATGAAAAAAAACTACTCTTTAATTCGCGGAATGACAATATTGATGCTTTCATTCCTTTTATTTACAAATCTTAGTGCCCAACTCTATATAAATGAGTTTATGGCAAGCAATGATGGTTCTTTACCAGGTCCGCAAGGTGATAATCCTGATTGGATTGAGGTATACAACGCAGGTCCTGAGGCTGTTATGCTAGGTGGTTATTATATGTCAGATATACTTGACGATCCGGCAGCTATGTTCCAAATTCCAAGCACTTACCCTGATTCAGTTACCGTTGAACCCGGAAGCTTCATTTTGTTTTTTGCAAACAAATCAGAAGCAACAAGTGTATTAAACCTTAATTTTAAGTTGAGTGCCAGTGGTGAACAAATCGGACTTTGGAATTCTTCACAAGAATTGATTGACGAGCTTACTTATGACGAACAAAATACAGACGTTTCATATGGACGAATGCCTGACGGAAGTGATAATTGGCAATCATTTATTGATAACCCCATAATGGGAACTACTGCATCGCCAGGTAAAAGTAATATCACACTTAAAATAAATGAACTTCTTGCAAAAAACGACAATGGTATTGTTGATGAATTTGGTAATCATGGCGATTGGATTGAACTTTATAACTATGGTGAAACAGAAGTTGATATTACAGGAATGTATATGTCAGATATACCAGATGACCCACTACTATATTCTTTCAACCCAGCAGTTATACAGCCAGGTGCCTATCTTTTAATTTGGTGTGATGGCACAGACGTCGACATTATTACTGTTCCTGATACACTTCATGCTGATTTTAAACTAGGAGCAGGAGGAGAGACGATTACACTTTCTCTTAACGAGAATACAATTATTGACAGTATTGCATTTGGCGCTCAAACGGCTGATATTTCATTTGGCCGCTATCCTGATGGTACTAATAATTGGGTTTATTTTACGGTTCCAACACCAAGAGAAAGTAATACTATGACAGCAGGTGCTGTAATTTCAGATGTTACACGCGAACCCATGTTTCCGGAATTTAATGAGGAGGTTATAATAAATGCTAATGTAACGTCATTAGAAACAGGTTTAGTTGTTATGCTAAAATATAGTGCAGGTCAGGGCTATATAGATATCCAAATGTATGATGATGGTTTAAGTAATGATGGAGCTGCGGGTGATGATGTGTTTGGAGGGGCAATTCCAGCTATGGACAAAGGCACCTATATCAATTGGTATATTGAAGCTTCTGATGATGCACCTTCAACATCTTTTTATCCTATCGAAGGAGCTGCAGGTCCACTTTCATATAGAGTTACAGATTGGTCACCAATAGAAGTTAGTGATACACCCTTTGCTGAACCATCAGGTTTGGTATACAATGCACAAACAGGAACTTTGTTTACAAATAATGACGGACCTTTATCAAATATTTATGAGATTTCCACATCAGCCGAACTTCTAAACACATTAACAGTAGATGGAACGGATTTTGAAGGAATTGCTTTTAGCCCTGGCTTTGATACTATTTTTGTTGTTGAAGAAGCAAATTGGAAAGTGATAATGTATAATTTATTAGGTGATAAAATTGGCGAAATTGAAGTTGATCATACTCCAGGTAATGTTAATGGATTGGAAGGAATTACTATCGACCCTGAAACAGGTCATATTTTTGTTCTTGCAGAAAAGAGTAATCCTACATTAATTGAGCTTACTGTTGATGGAGTTGAACTAAACAGAATAGAGTTAGATTTCTCACCTGATGTCTCAGGAATAACAATACATCCGATCTGGAAAACATTATTTATTGTGAGTGATGAAGCATCCTCTTTAAATGAAGTTACAAAAGATGGCGAATTCTTACGTTCATGGTATATACCTTTAGATCAGGCTGAAGGAGTTACTTTTGGAGAAGATGAGCATACTATTTACATGGTAGCTGACAGAGGTGGTAAACTTTATAAATTCGACTTTAACTTTGATCCTTTTATACCGCCTACAAGCAGCTTATTTATCAATGAATTTATGGCTAGCAATGATGGTGCTTTTCCTGGTCCACAAGGGGACAATCCTGATTGGATTGAAATTTATAACGCAGGAGAAGAAGCTGTGATGTTAGGAGGATACTATATGTCAGATATTCTTGATGATCCAACTGTGCGATATCAAATCCCAGATACTTACCCTGATTCTGTTACTATTGAAGCAGGTGGTTTTATACTGTTTTATGCAAACAAAGGACAAGAAACCAGCGTGCTTAATCTTAACTTTAAATTGAGTGCAAGTGGAGAAGGCATTGGATTATGGTCGCCTGACCAGATAGTTGTTGATACTCTTACTTATGGCTCTCAGATTACTGATACATCATATGGGCGTTATACTGATGGTACTAATAATTGGTTTATGATGCCAGATTATACACCTGGAGAATCTAATCGTAATTCTTCATCTGTTGATGAAATTTCTGATAATGTATCAATTGCACAAAACTATCCTAATCCATTTAGTTATAAAACAAACATTCAATTTACTCTTAAAAATAGTGATAAAATTGTTGTAAAAATTTATGATATAAGAGGAACAATGGTTTCCGTTATTGCCGATGACACTTATTCTGCAGGAACTCATAATATTGTATGGGATGCCTCAAACTTGCAGTCAGGTTATTATTTCTATACAGTACAAACTAGTAAAGGTATTGTTGCAAATAAAGCTTCTGTAATAAGATAGTAGATTTAATTGAGAATTAAACTGGGTATCAGTATGCTGATATCCGGTTTTTTATGCTTGTGAAAATGGTGGGTCAACTTATTTTTAACAACGATCTATAAGATATTTGAATAGTAGTGTGATTTATGGTTTAGATAAGATGTTGATGATTGTTTGATTAATTTAATTTTAAAACATCAGAAAGTTTGCTAATTCAGACTGTTAGGTCGGTCACGCGTTACGCATTGCTAAACGCGCGCCATGAAGTTTTTGTTAGATCTTAATAAAGAAACTACTTCCTTGCTGTGGAATACTCTCTGCCCATATAGTTCCACCTTGAGATTCTGTGAGTTCTTTGCATAGAATAAGACCTATACCGATTCCTTTTTCCATATTAGTACCAGGTGAAGATTTTGCATCCTTAATATCAAATAAACCATTAAGCTTTTCCTCATCCATTCCAATGCCATTGTCAGAGATTGTGATTAAAACCTTGGAATTTATTTTTTTTGCTTCAATATTAATTTCACCATTGTTATTTGTAAACTTAATTGCGTTTGTAAGAATATTTCGAATAATTACAAATGTCATGTTTTGATCTAATGAAGCAACCAGTTTACTATCAATATTAATTGAAAGATTGATGTTCTTGGAGAATAGATTAGCCTGTAGATTATCAACTATATTAGAAATCAAATTATAAATATTAGTTTCTGTTGGGTTAACTGTTATGGTTCTTGCCTGAGTTTTAACCCAATCGAGTAAATTCTCAAGAATCTCAATTGCATTTTGAGCAGATGTTTTACTAAATCCAATATATTCAATGATTTCTTCTTTTGTAAATTGATCATAGTTATTTAATAGCATATCTGTAAAAGAAACCACCGTACTCATTGGTCCTTTAAGGTCATGGCCAATAATTCGGAAGAAAGTGTCTTTGGCAGAGTTAAGTTTTGTGAGTTCTTTGTTTTTACGATCTATTTCAAAATTTTTAGTTTTTAGTTTGTTATTTAGTTTTGTCTTAATATAGCTTATTCGGTATAGTATTATTGCTAGTAATACTACAAATAGAAACCCAACTCCAGTAAATATTATTTGACTATTTTTTTTTATAATTCGTTCCTTTTGAACCTCATTTTTCTGAGAAAGAACAATGTACTCAAAGTCTTTTTGCTTTAACTGAAGGTAATTTATTCTCTTTTCTTTTTGTTCATTAAAAACACTGTCGCTATATAATTTATACTCTTTGTAGAATACATATGCATTTTTATAATCACCAATACTGGCGTAGCTTTCCGACAATAATTTCGTTACATTTTGAATATCCCATTTTGCATTAATCTTTTTGGCAAGCTGATAGCTATTGCTTCCATATTCAATACTTTTATTAAAGTTACCTTCAGTTTGCTCTATCAGAGCTAATCCGGCTAGGGCATAACTCATCTCCCATTTGTTTTTGAGATTGTTATTATCAATAACCTTAAGAAATTCCTCTCGTGCAAGATTAAAGTCCTTTTTGCCGACATATATATATCCAACAAGGTTATTTATCTTGATTAGTTCTTCAGTATCGTTTGCAATTAAATTTAACTTATAAGCGTATTTAGCATAATATAGGGCTGAGTCGTGCTCTCCTGAACTTTCATACAAAAGACCAATATTGAAATAATTTACTGCCAGTAAAGCACTGTCAGACAATTCCTTACAAAGAAGAACTGAGTTTTTGTGGTATTCTAATGCTTCATCTTGCATATGGAGCATATTATATATTAAACCTACAGTATTTAAACCCGTAGCTATGCCTTTTTTGCTTTTTAATGTTCTCCAAATATTAAGAGCTATAATGAAATTCTCTAATGCATAATCATATTCTCCTTTTATATAATTTGCGGCTCCTATTTTACCATAAAGTGTGGCTTCGTTTTTATAATCCTTTATTCCCACAGCAATTGGTAGAGCACTACTGTAATAGTGAATTGCTGAGTCAGGATTATTATGTTTTAACAGGTCAGCCTTGACTATTAATAGCTTAATTTGTTCTATTTTATGAAGGACATCAGGGCTTAGGTTTTTGTTTCTTGATTGTAGATCAATATCTTTGTCCTTTATATCAGATGCAAAAACCAATGAGTAAATAAAAGTCATAATTAATCCTAGAAATATTCTTTTCATAAAAATTTGTACTATAAAAGCAAAGTTAAATCTGGGTTTATTTTGAATGCTCTAAGATAGTTAAAAATTTGTATCTATATTTTTTAAAATGTATTTTTTTGTGACGAACATCTCAATTTTCTTTATTTTTGACTTCCCAATTGTAATTAGCTAAAATTATGGCTTTTGTAAATTCTGTACTTAACTGGTGGATAAAAAAACGAATTCATCAAATAGAACTATTCAACAAATACCCTATTGATGTTCAGAATGAGGTTTTTAAAAAGTTGATTTCAACAGCTCGAGATACTGAATGGGGTAAAAAATATGATTATAAAACAATTAGCTCAATATCTGATTTTCAATCAAGAGTACCTCTAAGTTCTTATGAGGATATAAAACCAATGATTGACAGGCTTAGGAAAGGAGAACAAAATATATTATGGCCCGAAGATATAAATTGGTTTGCAAAATCATCCGGTACAACAGCTGATAAGAGTAAATTTATACCTGTAAGCCCATCCGCACTTGAAGAATGCCATTATAAAGGAGGAAAGGATATGTTGGCTATGTATTTTAATTTATACCCTGATTCTGGATTGTTTGATGGAAAAGGTTTAGTAATGGGTGGAAGTAGAAATATCCTTGAAGTAAGTAATACCACCTATATCGAAGGAGATTTGTCAGCCATACTAATGCAAAACCTCCCTTTTTGGGCTCAATTTAAGCGAACTCCTTCATTAACCATAGCTCTTATGGACGAATGGGAGAATAAGCTTGAACTGATGGCTGAGTCAACCATGAATCATAATGTAACAAGTATATCGGGTGTGCCTTCCTGGATGCTTGTGCTGCTGAGAAAGATTCTGAAAAAAAGTGGCAAACAAAATTTACATGAAATATGGCCCAATCTGGAAGCATTCTTTCATGGCGGCATCAATTTTGAGCCTTATCGAGAGCAATACAATGCTATAGTTTCACCTGAAAAAATGGCCTACTCTGATACATATAACGCATCAGAAGGCTTTTTTGCAATTCAGGATCAAAGAGATAGTACAGATTTGTTATTGATGCTTGATTATGGTATCTATTATGAGTTCTTACCAATAAGTGATATATCTAATTCAACATTGAACCCATTGCAGCTAAGAGATGTTGAACTTGGTGTAAATTATGCAATGATAATTAGTACAAATGCGGGTTTGTGGCGTTATCAAATAGGAGATACAGTGAGGTTTACAAGCCTTAACCCTTTTAGAGTACGAATTACCGGTAGGGTTAAAAACTTCATTAATGCAGTGGGTGAAGAGATTATAATTGATAATGTGGAAAAGGCATTTTCAATTGCCTGTGCCAAAACAGGTGCTAGCATAAGTGAATACACTGCTGCTCCATTATTTAAAGATGATGAAGTAAGGCATCAATGGCTTATTGAATTTGAGAAAGAACCAGAAAACCACGATTTCTTTAATGAGGCATTTGATAATGCATTGAAATCATTGAATTCAGATTATGAGGCTAAAAGATATCATAGCCTTGTATTAAAACAACCTCAAGTATTAAGCCTTAAAAAGGGTACATTTTATAGATGGATGAAAAAACGTAATAAACTTGGTGGTCAAAATAAAGTTCCTCGATTATCAGGAAGCAGAGAATACGTTGAAGATATACTTAAAGTGAGATAGTTCTTTAGGCTATTGACAATTTATATATTTTAGTAAAAAAATTAGCACACATGCACGTAGCAATAGCAGGTAATATCGGTTCAGGAAAAACAACACTTACAAGGCTGATGGCCAAGCATTTTGGTTGGAAACCTCATTATGAAGATGTTGATCATAATCCATATCTACATAGTTTTTATGAGGATATGCAAAGGTGGTCGTTTAATTTGCAAGTGTATTTTCTAAATTCTAGATTCCGTCAAGTAGTTGAAATTAGAAGTAGCGGGAAGAATATTATACAGGACAGAACAATTTATGAGGATGCATATATTTTCGCTCCCAACTTGCATGAAATGAATTTAATGTCAACAAGAGATTTTGATAATTATAGCTCATTATTTGAATTGATGAATTCTTTCATTCAGCCTCCTGATTTACTGATTTACTTAAAAGCGTCGGTGCCAACCCTTGTTGATCAAATACAAAAAAGAGGTCGCGATTATGAAGAGTCCATTCGTCTTGATTACTTAAAACTTCTTAATAACAGGTATGAAGACTGGATAAGTGGATATACAGCAGGTAAACTTTTAGTGATTAATGTTGATGATATGGATTTTAATATTCCAGAAGATTTAAGCATTGTAATTGATAACGTAAATGCTAATGTTAACGGTCTGTTTTAATTAAAATATCTAAAGTTTTATTTCATTAAAAATGAGAAGTGTTGGTATAATTCCTTCGCGTTATGCTTCAACCCGTTTCCCGGGAAAACCTTTAATTGATATTGGAGGTAAAAGTATGATACAAAGGGTTTATGAACAAGCATCCAAGTCGAGTTTGTTATCAGCCGTTATTGTTGCCACCGATGACGACCGTATCTATAATCATGTTACATCTTTTGGGGGTAAAGTGCTTATGACAAGCATCGATCACACCAACGGAACTACCCGATGTAAAGAAGTACTATCTCTTCTTGAAAAAAGTGGTGAATATTATGATGTTGCGGTAAATATTCAGGGCGATGAACCAACTATTAATCCAGTTCAAATAGATAGTGTTATAAATCTTTTTATAGATAATAAAGTACAAATTGCTACTCTTGCTAAAAAGATAACCCAAAGCGAAGAATTATTTGATCCAAATGTGGTTAAAGTAGTTTTAACCAATGATAAGAAAGCTCTTTATTTCAGTAGGCAGGCTATACCAATGATTCGCGGTATTGATGTTAGTGGTTGGTTGGCTCAGTCGACGTATTTTAAGCATATTGGTTTATATGGATATAGAGTAGATGTATTAAAGCGAATTGTTGAATTTCCATTTGGTAAATTAGAACAGGCAGAATCACTCGAGCAGCTCCGTTGGCTGGAAAATGGAATTTGTGTAAGTGTTGATATTACTGATATTGAAAGTATTGCCATTGACACTCCTGACGACTTGCGTAAACTTGAAACTATTTCTTGACAGTTTCGTACATAATAACTACTTTAGCAGGTTCTGAATTATGAACCATGAGGTGACATGTAACCCTCTTTTAGCTTTAAAATAAAAAACATGAAAATAGCCAAATATGTAGGTGAGTTGTTGTTTGATTATGAATGCGTTGTAATACCTGGATTGGGGGGATTTATTGCTGAAGATATATCTGTTTCAATTAACAAAGTTACAGATAAATTTTCTCCTCCATATCGCAAAATCCATTTTAATATTCATCTCAGAGCCAATGATGGACTCCTTGTAAATTATGTTGCTCAACAAGAGCAAATAGGTTATAAGACTGCAAAACAAAGAGTTGATAAATTTGTTTTTTTATGTCACAATGCTTTAAATGCAGGAAAAAAAATTAGTTTCAAACATATAGGATCCATCTCCTACGATGTTAATAAAAATATTCAATTTAATCAGGACAGAAGTATTAATTATAATTCAAATTCATTTGGATTAAGTTCATTGGTTTCACCGTCAATAAGAAGAGTAACGGATGAAGAGAAAGTTAAAAAGGTGGTGAAATCAGCCATTGATAAAAGTAAACAACGAACCAAATATTTTGATAGAACCGATAAGAAAATAGAGGAACCAAAAAAGCCCGTTATAAGAAAGATGGAAGCTAACAGAAGGCGGTCTCCATTTGCTAATCAACTTATTTTTCTGGCGGCTGTTATGTTTTTCATGAGTTTAGGTTACGTTTATATGAGAAGAGATGCAATGAGCTATTATGCTAAAATGTATATTCCATATATTCCATTTTTCTATTCAAGTGTAAACGACTATTTGGCAACTAATATTAATACAAAACATGTGGCTAAGCTTAGCAGGAGTATCGCTTCGTTTTTTCCGATAATTCTTGAAAAGGATAAACAAACTGAAAATACTAATTCTCCAAATTTAGTTCAACCGAATGAAGTAGAAATAGGTAGTAACTCAGATATTGATCGGGGTACTGATATAAAAAAACCTTATATCGACAAAAAAACCGGCAACATAATTGTTAAGCCTGTTGTTGAGGATGAAATAGTAATTCCAGTGGAGTTATCAAAAGAGGAGTCAATTGAAATAGTTAACCAACCTGAAAAAGAAGTAGTAATTGCCAATAATCTAGTTGATAAACCAAAAGCTAGTTCTAATAATAAAGATAGATTTTTTATTATAGCTGGTTCATTTTCAAATGAAAATAATGCCAAGCGATTAGTGAGTGACCTTAAACAACAAGGTTATAAGGCGCTTATAGCTGATACAAACAGATATGGGATGTTTAGAGTTGCCTTCATGTCGTTTAATAATAGAGGATTAGCCAATCAGGAACTAGTAGCCATACGCAATGATGCCAACCCAAAAGCCTGGTTACTTGTGAAATAGAAAAAATCCCCAAAGTGAGTAAAAAGAATAAGCTTCACCATTTTGCCGAAAACGAAACTTTCGGCAATATGTTCCAACTTAGTTATGAACAGCTAGTTGAAGGGTTTAAATATAGAGGTAAATGGAATAATGGTTTTTTTGGAAACAATAATGACCTTACAGTTGAATTAGGCTGTGGGAAGGGCGAATACACAGTTGGATTGGCTCAAAGATTTCCTGGCACAAACTTCATTGGTGTGGACATTAAAGGTGCCAGAATTTGGAGAGGATTAAAGAATACAGAAGAAGTTAACTTAAAAAATGTGGCATTTATCCGATCACGAATAAATTTAATTGAATTTATGTTTGGGCAAAAAGAGGTTTCTAATATATGGATTACATTTCCTGACCCACATCCAACTCCCATAAAAGAAAAACGACGATTAACTTCACCCCAATTTATCAATAGATATTATAAAGTTCTAAAGCCTGATGGCACTATCCATTTAAAAACCGATAATATTATCTTTTTTGAATATACAATGGATGTAATTAAGGAACATGGACACGAATTAATTTACAGCACTTACGATGTTTATGGTGAACAAAACGATGATGTACTTACGCAAATTCAGACATTCTATGAGAATAAATGGCTTGATAATGGCACTAAAATTAAATATCTAGAATTCAAATTGAAACTACAAACTACATCAATCTAAAATGGAGAAGAGTTTCTTTCAACAAGTATGGGATGTGGTAATTAAAATACCTCATGGACGAGTAACATCCTATGGTGCAATTGCAGAATTTTTAGGATCTACAGGATCAGCACGTATGGTTGGCTGGGCAATGAATTCATCCAAAAATACACCAAAGAATATTCCCGCTCATAGGGTTGTAAATCGAAATGGATTACTCACAGGAAAGCAACATTTTGGAGGTCGGGATATTATGGCCGATCTTCTCAGAAGTGAAGGAATAGTTGTTGAAGAAAATAAGATTGTTAATTTCGATAGTTGCTTTTGGGATCCTTCTTTTGAATTATAGTTTTGATTAAAGTGTTGTCAATAGTTTGTTTAGTTTTGGGTTAACTAATTTTTAGCATGAAGTATTTGCCGATATTTATCATTGTTACAAGTTTTGTGATTATTAATCCATTGTTGAGAGCAAGTATATTGTTAGATACAATTCCACCACCGCCCGAAAATCCAATATCTATTTCAGGACCTACTCAATCATGTGTTGGCACAACCTCAATCTATACCTCTGATATTCCATTGGGCTGTAATCCAGTTTGGTATGTTGATGGTGTGTTACAATCATCAACTACCGGCACGTTGGAAATTACATGGTCAACTAGTGGTAATTTCATTGTTATGCTTGAATTTGAATGTGGAATTGGCAACGCTTCATATCTAGTTGTAATTGTAAGTGAACTGCCTGAAGTTGATCTTGGAGATGACATAACAATTTATGAAGGAAACTCTGTAGAACTTGATGCTGGTAATCCGGGTTGTAAATATATGTGGTCAATAGGAGATACAACACAAACAATAGTTGTAATGCAGTCGGGTACTTACGAAGTTACGGTGTCCAATATTTGCGGCGCTGTTTTGGACGATGTGGTTGTTGAGGTTATTGTAGCGACTGAAGAATTAAGTAAAGAAAATATTCATATTAAAATTGATGGAAATTATATTAGGTTTGGGTTTTCTGGAGTAACAATTAAACAACTTCAAATATTCGATATTGCCGGTAGAATAATTGCCCAGTATGGAAAAGAAACTCAATACTACTTGCCCGAAAAGGGTATATTTTTTATTAGGATAGCCACTTCAAATAATCGTATTGTAAGGTACAAGGTTGTAAAATAGAACTTAATCGAAACAAAAAAATATGGATTATGGAATTTGATGACTTATATAATATGGATGGGGATTTCATACCCGGCATATATAATTATTGTGATGCCTGGTGTGAAAGATGCCTTTATGTTGATAGATGTAGGAATTTTGCGTCACGAAAAGTTATTGAGAGGGAGATAGAGGCTAAAGAAAAACGTAAGAAATCCATTGAAGAAAATAAGAACTTCTGGAACCAGGTTAATAGGACAATAGAGGATGCCGCCGAAATTATTGATGAAGAATTTCCCCTTACAAAGGGAAATTATGATTTCTTGTTTGTGGATTCTGAATATGATGAAGATTCGGAAGAAGCAAGGATGGAACATAAAGAAAAGCGTCGAAAAGCTACCAATCATTATATTACAAAAGTAGCTGATAGGTATGAAAATAGTACACATAAGTGGTTTGAGGATAAAAAGGAAATACTTATTCAAGATTATAATTCTGAAACAGAAGAACTAGTAGTTTCGTGCCCGGGCATAGTTAAGGAGTGGGATATTAAGCAATTAACTGAATCGGTAAGTCTAATAAGGTGGTATGAAATGCAGATTTATGTAAAAATAATAAGAGCACTTTCAAGCAATTTTGCAGAGTTGGAGGATGCTGACCTAAGTGAGGGTTTTCCAAAGGATTCGGATGGCTCAGCTATGGTAGCATTACTTGGTATCGATCGTTCGATAGGTGCCTGGAACATTTTATTAGGAATGTTAAAAGAAGAAAAAAATAATATTTGGACAATCATTAAATTGCTGCTTTGGTTAAGAATGGAAATAGAAAAAACATTTCCCGATGCCCGTAATTTTGTGTGGCCCCCAAAAGTTTAATACAATAATGTGAATATTTCACAGTTCATTATACTGTTTTGATATTATATTTCTTTTTTGTTTACCTTTGATAACACTATATTTCCCTATCTCGTAATATGACAAAAAGATCGCATACTCTATTCATTGCTCTGCTCACTATTATTGTGATATTAGTTACTGTAATGCTTATTTATATTGGTACTTCATATTATAACACCAGTTTGGAGGAACGGTTTTATCATTTTGATCACAAGGTGCTTAAGCCTAGTGGTCCATGGGGTCATGGTATGGGGATTGTAGGATCTTTATTTATGTTTATCGGTGTTTCAACCTATATGATTCGCAAACGAGTAAGAGCATTTGCCCGTTGGGGATTATTGAAACACTGGTTGGAGTTTCATATTTTTCTTTGCACACTTGGCCCCATTTTGGTATTGTTTCACACTGCTTTTAAATTTGGGGGTATAGTTTCCATTAGTTTCTGGAGCATGGTTGCTGTTTTTTTAAGTGGCGTAGTTGGAAGGTTTATATATATCCAAATCCCACGATCCATTGAAGGACGCGAATTAAGTTTAAATGAAGTACGTGATTTGAAAAGTGATATTAGTGAGATAATTAAAACCGATTATAACCTGTCCCAGGAAAGTAAAGCGGTAATTACTGAATCAACAAAAAAAAAGGTTGAAATTATATCCGGCAATATCATTTCACGGACCTTAAAAAAATACTTTGATGATAAACGAAATTTAAAAAGAGTAAAAAAAATACTAAAACAGAATAAACTAAGTAGAAAAGAAAGCAATCAAATACTAAAATTGGTAAACAACGAAATATCTCTAAACAGACGTATCGATCGTTTAACAACGATGCAAAATTTGTTTAAATACTGGCATGTTGCACATTTACCATTTGCCATTATTATGCTTATAATAATGATTATCCACGTTGTGGTTTCTTTAACTTTTGGTTATAGATGGATTTTTTGATATGGAACAATTAGTAGAGCAAATAATAACCTATTCGATTGTAATTATTATTACTGTTGCTGTAGTAGTTTACTATTTAAAAAATCAGAAGAAGAAGTCAGATATTGTTGCAGGAAAAATTGAAAAGGCAAAACAAGAGGGAATCTATGAGCCTGTATCACTGCATCCGGTTATTGATATAAACCATTGTATTCAAACAGGAGCATGTATTGCAGCATGTCCCGAAAAGGATATACTTGGTATTCAAAATGGTAAAGCCACAACGATAAATGCCTCTCATTGTATCGGGCACGGTGCATGTTTTCATGCTTGTCCAACAGAAGCAATAACCCTTTGTATTGGCACGGAAAAACGCGGAGTGGAATTACCTCATGTTAATCATAATTTTGAAACAAATATTCAGGGTATCTTTATTGCCGGTGAGCTAGGGGGGATGGGGCTCATTAAAAATGCGGTTGAACAGGGAAAGCAGGCAGTTGAAAATATTATCAAATCCAATAAAAAGCAACATAAAGCTGAATTCGACTTACTGATAGTAGGAGCAGGACCAGCAGGAATTTCTGCATCGCTCACTGCAAAAAAACACAAACTCAAAGCGATAACTCTTGAACAGGATTCGCTTGGAGGTACTGTTTTTACTTTCCCACGACAAAAAATCGTAATGACCTCGGCCATGGAATTACCTTTATACGGGAAGGTAAAGCTTTTTGAAACCAGTAAAGCCGAGCTGCTTGATCTTTGGAATAAAGCCTTATCAAAAAATGAAATTGAGATTAGAGAAAATTGCAAGGTAGAATCTATCGTAAAAGACGATGGGTATTTTACCATAAGTACTTTGAAAGGAGAGCAGCTTACTGCTCGTAATGTGTTGCTGTCAATTGGTAGAAGAGGAACTCCACGCAAACTTAATGTAATTGGAGAAAATTCTGAAAAAGTTGCATATAGATTGTTAGAGCCTGAAGATATCAATGGAAAAAACATTCTGGTTGTGGGCGGGGGCGACTCAGCTGTTGAATCTGCGATGTTACTTGCTGATAATAATAATGTTATACTTTCATATAGAAAACCTAATTTTCAAAGAATAAAACCCAAAAACAGGGAGCGAATTGATGAGGCAATACAACAAAAACGCATCGATATGCGTTTCAATACCAACCTACAAGAAATAAATCAGGATGAAGTTATTCTTACTTCGTCTGACGATAATAAGAAAATAAACCTTGAAAACGATCTGGTTTATATTTTCGCCGGAGGTGAACTCCCAACGCAATTTTTACAAAAAATAGGGTTGCAAATCACAAAAAAATATGGTGAAGCCCTATTAAAACATTAATAGCTTAATGCTTAATAGTCTGTATACAATTAAACAAATATTACTGATTAATTTATTATTAATAGCAGTGTTTCTGCTTATTAATGTCAGCTTATATTCTCAAATTTCTCCTGGCGATCTTTCGGAAGCTCATGCTCATCTTGAGGGAATGTCAAATTGCACAGAGTGTCACACTTTGGGCGAAAAGGTTTCGAATGATAAATGCCTGGCATGTCATAAACTTCTTAAAAATCGTATCGATAGTAACAAGGGATATCACTCTTCTGATGATATAGCAGGTAAAGAATGCATAGTTTGCCATAGCGATCACCACGGTAGGAAATTTGAAATGATTCGTTTCGATAAAAATGAATTCGATCACAGCAAAACCGGATATGAATTATTGGGAGTCCATAAAAAACAGGAGTGTGAAAAATGTCACACAAAGGAGTTTATTACCAATGACGAAGTAAAAAAGAAAGATTATACCTACCTTGGTTTGAGAACAGATTGTATTTCCTGTCATGTTGACTATCACCAAAAAACCCTATCATCCGATTGTAGTAGTTGTCATGATTTTAATTCCTTTAAGCCAACAACAAAGTTTAATCATGATATAACAAAGTTTAGATTAATAGGAAAACACCAGAATGTAGAATGTGTCAAGTGTCATAAAATTAGTACTTTAAACGGGAACAAGTTTCAGGAGTTTGCGAATATTCCATTTGAATCGTGCACAAGTTGCCATAAAGATATTCATGATAATAAATTTGGTCCTAACTGTACTCAATGTCATGATGAGCAATCATTTCATGTAATTAGTTCGATGGATGCTTTTGATCATAATAAAACTCGATTTAAACTTGAAGCAAAACACCAGTTTGTTGATTGCAAAAAATGTCACAAAACTAAGCTCACCGACCCCGTTAAACATAACCGTTGTACCGATTGTCATAAGGATTATCATGAAAGTCAGTTTGCGAAACCAGGTAAGGTAAGTGATTGCTCCGATTGTCATTCAACTCAAGGGTTTGTTGGATCTTCGTTTACAATTGAACGGCACGATAAAACCGAATTTCCATTATCAGGAGCTCATTTGGCAACCCCCTGTTTTGTTTGTCATAAAAAAGACACTAAGTGGAATTTTAAAATAGCAGGTGGTAGTTGCATCGATTGCCATGATAATATACATGAGCAATTTATCGATCAAAAATACTACCCCGATGCATCTTGCAAAAGTTGCCACAATGAAAATCAATGGGCAAATGTTGTGTTTGATCATGTGAAAACAGAATATGAATTGCTGGGTGAACACAAAAATCAAAGTTGCCGTGCTTGTCATTTTAAACCTGTTGGTGATGGAAGGTATGAGCAACGTTTTAGCACATTAAATAATGACTGTACAAATTGTCATACAGATAAACATTTTAATCAGTTCGAAAACAATGGAGTAACCAATTGCTTTGCATGTCACGATTATAATAATTGGAAAGCAAACAAATTTGATCATAATAAAACAAGATTTGTACTTGATGGAAAACATCAGTATGTTGCTTGTGCTGCATGTCACAAAAAACAACAAATAGGTCAGGATACTTATGTACTATATAAACTAAACAAATTAAAATGCGAGAACTGTCATTAATACTGGTTTTATTGATTAGCATCTTTAGTCAGTCATCCGATTCTCCTCATGGTGATAATTTTGATATGAGTTGCGACGATTGTCATACATCTCAAGGTTGGACCGTTGACAAAAACAACATCAAGTTTGATCATAACCTTACGGATTTTCATTTGGAGGGATTACATCAGGATGTAACATGTGTTTCATGTCACCCAACTTTAATCTTCTCCGATGCCGACCCCCAATGTATGTCATGTCATACTGATATGCATCAGCAAACTGTTGGTTTTGATTGTGCCAGGTGTCATAATTCAAATTCATGGATTGTGAGTAATATTACTGAGATTCATCAACTAAGTAGGTTTCCTCTGTTGGGAGCTCACATAACTGCCGATTGCAATGATTGTCATCAGTCGGCTTCCTTGTTGCAGTTCGAGCCTTTGGGTGTTGAATGTGTTGATTGTCATTTAGCCAATTACCAGGCTACAACAAGTCCAAATCATATAGAGGGTAACTATTCCACAGAATGTACGGATTGCCATCAAATGAATGCTTTTACCTGGACAGGAGCTAACTTTACACATAATCTGTTTCCTTTAACTTTAGGTCATGCAGGTGTAGATTGTAGCCAATGTCATACTGGTACCGACTATTCAAATATTTCGCCTGAATGTATGTCCTGCCATCAGGCTGATTATCTTGCTACTACATCGCCAAATCACCAACAAGCCGACTTAACAACCGATTGCCTCGAATGCCATACAACCAATCCTGGATGGAAACCAGCCGATTTTACTCAGCATGATAATGTGTTCCCAATTTACTCGGGAGAGCATAATGGTGAGTGGGCCAGCTGCACGGATTGCCATACCGACCCGGGCAATTATTCAATTTTTACGTGTATCGATTGTCACGAACATAGTAAAAATGATATGGACGATGAGCATCAGGGAATAGGAGGTTATTTGTACAATAGTGTAGCATGTTTAGATTGCCATCCAACAGGATCCGGAGAAGGAAGCTTTAATCACAACACTTCAATATTTCCTTTAACGGGTGCGCACATTGATACAGACTGTGCCAGTTGCCACATTACTAGTTATTCAGGTACGCCAACTGATTGTTTTGAGTGTCATATTCCTGATTTTAATCAAACCACAAATCCAAATCATGTTCAATTGGAATTATCAAATGATTGCGAAACATGCCATACCACCGAACCTGATTGGCAACCGGCAAGTTTTGATGTTCATAATGATTATTATGTGCTAAACGGAGCGCATGTAACAACTGATTGCATAAGTTGTCATGAAACTCAATATACCGGTACTCCAAATACGTGTATTGGTTGTCATTTGGATGATTATAATCAAACAAACGACCCACCACATGCAAGTGCTCAATTTTCTACTGATTGCTTAACATGTCATACTGAGATGGCCTGGGAGCCATCTACCTTTGATCATGATAATCAGTATTTTCCGATATATAGTGGTAAGCATGATGGAGAATGGAATACTTGTGTTGAGTGCCATACTACGCCAAGTAACTATGCTCTTTTTAGCTGTATTGATTGTCATGAGCATAATAAGACAGATATGGATGATGAACATAATGGTGTGAGTGGATATGTTTATAATAGTATTGCATGTTTGGATTGTCATCCGGATGGCGATAGTAAAAATTTAATAAAGCGATTCCAAAATAATATCAGATAATGAAAAATATAGCCTTAATATATATGTTTCTTTTTCTGGTGTTGAGCCTTCAGAGTCAGGAAATAGTAGAAAACATCGAAGGAAGAGTATCATACGTTACATCTCAAAATGTTTATGTAAAATTTCAATCCACAGATAATATTTCTGTTGGTGATACATTGATGCTTATTCAAAATGGCAGACAAGTTCCGGCATTGGTTATAAGCAATCTAAGTTCAATATCCTGTGTTTGTGTTCCGATTTCGGGAGTATCACTTAAAGTAAATGATATTATCCAAACATCTGCAAAACAAATAATTATTGATAAACCAGTTCTGAAAAACGATGAGGTTCCAAATGAAATTGCTATAGCGCCATCAATAATTGAGGTGAAAAGTGATGAACCGGAAATGAAGACCAACAAGCAGAAAATTGATGGGCGATTGTCAATTGCATCATATTCTAATTTCTCGAATACTGATGGAGGTAGCAGCCAAAGAATGAGATATACTTTTTCGATGAATGCTAAAAATATTGGTGATTCGAAGTTTTCGGTCGAGAGTTATTTATCATTTGTTCATACAAACAAAAATTGGAGTGAGATACAGGACAATATTTTTAATGGATTAAAGATTTATAATCTGGCATTAGTTTATCAACCTGTTGAAAGTGTAAATATTTGGCTTGGTCGAAAAATTAATCCTAAGCTTTCCAGTATTGGTGCCATTGATGGACTGCAGATTGAGAAAAGTTTTAAGTCGATTTCAGTAGGAGCAATTGTTGGTTCTCGTCCCAATTATATGGATTATAGCTACGATTTTAGTTTGTTTCAATTCGGAGCTTATCTTGGTCACAATTACCATGGTAAAAATGGAAATATGCAAACTACTATTGCCTTTGTTGATCAGGAGAACAATTGGAATACTGATCGCAGGTTTGCCTATTTTCAGCATTATAATTCGTTAATTAAAAATCTTCACTTTTTTGGGACGGCTGAATTGGAGTTGTATCAAAATATTAGCGGTGTTGAAAGTTCAAACCTGAATCTGACCAACTTGTACTTAATGCTTAGATATCGTGTAACGAGGCAATTGTCCTTTTCTTTATCATACAGATCGCAATCAAATATGGTTTATTATGAAACCTATAAGGATTTTGTGGAACAGCTTATTGATCAGGCAACTTTGCAGGGATTTAGGTTTCAGGTTAATTACCGTCCAATAAAATATTTATCCATTGGGGCAAAAGTGGGATATAGGGATAGTAAACAAGATCCCAGGCCTACAAAAAATGCATACGGTTACATATCTTATAGTCGTGTTCCGTGGATCAATGCTTCGGCTACTCTTTCCGCTACTTTATTGGAAACCAGCTATCTTTCCGGAAAGGTTTATAGCCTAAACATCTCGCGCGATCTTATCCCCGGAAAATTGTACGGTGGTTTTAGCTACCGCTATGTTGATTACCAGTTTGTGAACTACGAATCTACCCTTATTCAACATGTAGGCGATGTGAATCTAACCTGGAGAATAATGAAAAAGCTGTCACTTTCAATGGCTTATGAAGGTATTTTTGAAAGCGAAAATAAATATAGCAGGCTTTATGTTAATCTTATAAAGAGGTTGTAGGTGGAAGTAACTTAGTGGTTATATTTCCTTCTTTATAGAAACCTGCAAGCTTATTACCCAAAAGAGCTATTTCTTGCCCACTCACAAGATAAATTGTAATTTTGAACACTAATGAGATAGACAACCTGGTAAATGGCAATATTTCAAAAATCTGTAATAAAAAGACATCTTGACAACCTTAATAAGGAACAAGTTGAAAAGGCATTTCAAAAGTTTAGAGAAAATTACAGTCCGGCTAAGATTGAAAAAATCAAACAGCTTAAAGAAGAAGAATACCAGGACGGATTTTTAAGAGACTTATTTGTTGATGTATGTGGATATACATTGAGGCCTGATGACAATTATAACTTAGTCAGAGAATTTAAAAATCAAGGAGACGGAAAGAAGGCAGACGGTGCAATTTTAAATCCCGATAGTAAACAGGGAGAAAAAGCAATTGCAGTAATCGAACTGAAATCAACAAAAACAAAGGACTTAAGGAGCATAACAGAGCAAGCTTTTAACTATAAAAACAATCAACCTGATTGTAAATATGTAATTACATCAAACTTCCAAAAGTTGCGGTTTTATATTGACTATGCCAATGAATATGAAGAATTTGATTTATTCCATCTTGACAAAGAAAATTTTGAATTACTCTATCTAATACTCCATAAAGAAAGTGTTTTCTCAAACTTTCCCTTAAAACTCAAAGAAGAAACCAAGTTTCATGAGCAGGAAGTTTCTGATAAACTGTACAAAGATTATTCATGGTTCAAGAAAAAACTTTTTGAAAACCTGACAAAAAATCATCCTGAAAGCGACAAACTAACATTGTTTAATAAATCACAGAAACTACTAGATCGTTTCCTTTTCATCTTGTTTGCAGAAGATAGCGGTTTGTTGCCTCCAAATTCAATTTCCAGAATAATTGACACATACCATAAGTTAACAGAACTTGATGCGTACAAACCAATTTATGATATTTTCAAACAGTATTTTGGATATATGAACATTGGGCGAAAAGGGAAATCTTCATCTGAGGATATTCCGGCATACAATGGTGGACTTTTTTATCCGGATGAATTATTGAACAGTTTTAAAATCGACGATGAAATTTTGATTGACTATTTGTTAAAACTTTCGGAATATGATTTCAATACCGAAGTTGATGTAAATATTCTTGGTCACATTTTTGAACATTCGCTATCCGAAATTGAAGAAATTACTGCTAATATTGAAGGCACAACCTCTGATAAATCAAAAAGCAAACGAAAAAAAGAAGGAGTTTTTTACACGCCAAAATACATAACGCAATATATTGTCGAAAATACAATTGGAACACTTTGTAACGAAAAACGTAAAGAATTAGAGATTGTAGAAATTGAGTTTGACGGTACTTACAAAACGAAAGACGGCAAACTTTTGGCAAAAGGCAAAAAACTGTATCAAAAACTTAATGACTACAAAGGCTGGTTGCTTTCGTTAAAGATTGTTGACCCTGCATGTGGCAGTGGTGCTTTTTTAAATCAGGCATTAAATTTCTTAATTGAAGAACACAAAAATATTGATGACATTATTGCTGAATTAACAGGTACATCATTACGTTTGTTTGATACAGAAAATTCAATCCTTGAACGTAACCTTTATGGTGTTGACATAAACGAAGAAAGTGTGGAGATTGCCAAACTCTCGCTTTGGTTACGAACGGCGCAAAAAGACCGTAAACTCTCAAACTTAAACAACAATATTAAATGTGGAAATTCACTTATTGATGATCCGGATGTTGCAGGAGATAAGGCATTTGACTGGAATAAAGAATTTCCACAAGTATATACTGTTAAAGAGAAAAAAGCCTGGCATGTAACCTTTGTACTTCATAATTCAAGATATTCTGATAAAACTGACGGGTTAACCCGTCAGTTCTCACCCGGTTCTACCCGTCAGTTTTCACCCGGCTCAACCGAATATATCGAACCCGGCTTTATTGCATATACCCATACCGATTTATCAGAAGATGAGGAAATTATACTTGCCGAAGAACTGGTAAAATCTGCAGCAGAGTACAATCTGAATATTCTGGAATGCAATATTTGCGCCGACCATGTTCATTCAATTATTGTTTGCGAAGAAGATAAGCTATCCACGCTTATTGGTAAGTGGAAAGGGCGAACAGCATTTACGTATAACCGACGGGTTTACCCGTTGATTGATAAAGAGGAAGCCCAATATTCAGACGGCACAAAAGAGAAATTTTGGGCCAAAAGTTTTAATTCAAAACTTATCGATAACAAAGCACAACTTGAAAATACAATAAACTATATCCGCAATAACCGGCAAAAACATGAGTTGCCCAAAGCAACTGACGGGTTAACCCGTCAGTTGAACAAAATCCGCTGCACATACAGCCACGCCTACAGAAAAGAATACAACGGAGGATTTGATGTAGTGATTGGGAATCCGCCGTATGTTAAAGAATACACGAATCGACAAGCATTTGACGGTTTGCATAAGCATTATTGCTATCAAGGAAAAATGGATTTGTGGTATTTCTTTGGAGCACTGGCATTGGAAATTATCAAAAAGGAAAAAGGACTAATCGGCTATATTGCACCAAATAATTGGATAACCAATTCGGGAGCTTCAAAATTTAGGAACATTGTCATCAACAAAGGAAAAATAATAGAGTATATAGATTTTGGCGATTTTAAAGTTTTTGATTCCGCAGGTATTCAGACCATGATTTACATAATGAAACGCTCGGACAATAACAAAAAATATGATTTTGACTATGCCAAAGTAATAGATAGTAAGATAAAGCACATAGACGCTCAATTGTTTCTTGAAAATGTAAAAGATGAAAGATTTGAATATTTTACAACCGAAATTGAAAAAGACAAATACGTTGATAAACCAATAAATTTCATCAATACCGGTTTAACTATTATTGTAAACAAAATCAAATTGAAACAAGACTTTGTGTTTGATAATAAGGAAATTGCCACTGGAATTGATGTTCATCAAGATTTTATTAACAAAAAGCATATTGATATTTTAGGCGAAGATTATAAAGTTGGCGAAGGCATTTTTAATTTAAGCCATCAAGAATATAATACTTTAAACCTAATACCAAAAGAAAAGGAATTGGTAAAACCATTTTTCACGACCAGTGAATTAGGAAGGTTTTATGGTATTCCAAAAAATACACTATGGGTAATTTATACTAATTCGAGTTTCAAAAATCCTGAAACTATTGAATCCTATCCTAATTTAAAAAGGCATTTAGATAGATTCGCAGAAATCATTACATCAGACAACAAACCTTATGGATTGCATCGAGCAAGAGAAGAAAAGTTTTTTCTTGGGAAGAAAATAATTTCAGTTCGAAAATGCGCAAGACCAACATTCACTTTCACTGATTTTGATTGCTATGTTTCTCAAACCTATTTTTCAATAAAAACCGAACGACTTAATCAAAAATATTTGACAGGCTTACTGAACTCTAATCCAATTGCATTTTGGTTGAAGTACAAAGGAAAAATGCAAGGAGATTTGTACCAAGTAGATAAAGAACCTTTGTTAAACTTGCCTATCATAAAACCAAGTAACGAAACACAAACCGAAATTTCAGAATTAGTAACGCGTATTATCGAGCAAAAACAAAAGCAAATAGATTACTCTAAATTGCTCGAAAAAACCAAAGTGGAAAACAACTTTGAGCGAGAAATACAACTTGAAAAAGAATTAGAAGGGATGGCAAAAACCATAGAAAGTGCTGAAAACCTAATAAATGAGTTGGTTTATAATCTGTATGGGTTAACGGAGGAGGAAATTAGGATTGTGGAGGGAAATGTAAAATAAAGTATTACGAACAAAATTCTTTGTAAATTCAATGAGTGATTTATTTCACGAAGAAATGCCTTTTACATATCTTGATGCAATTTTTGACATCGTTGAAAGAACACCACAGCATTCATATCAAATACTAACAAAAAGAGAGAAAATAATGGCAGAATACCTTCAGGACAAAGTTTTGGCTAAAAATGTTTGGCTTGGAGTTACAGTTGAAAATAAACGAATGATTCTATTGCAATAGTATCATTCTTTTGGTTTCAGAATAATCACCAACTTTTAAACGGTAAAAGTAAACCCCGTTTCTAAAATTCGTTTCATAAGACGTAAAAATTACCTTATGATAACCAGGCAACTTATTTTCATTAACGAGAATGGACAACTCAGTACCGAAAGCATCCATTATTTTCAAAGATACAAAGCCGTACACAGGAACATGGTAACTTATTGTTGTTGATGTACTAAATGAATTGGGAAAGTTTTGTTCTAACTCAAATGAAAGAGATCCTTTACGTTCCTCTGCAGCACCATCTATATATGAAAAATCAATGGGTGCGGTCCATATTTGATAGATGCCGGTTGAATTATCCATCCAAACCGGCCAAAGTTTTGTTTGGGTAGAAGTTATGTCAATATTGTCACCTTGATATCCCTGGCCTAAATTGACAATTTTATAATATTTTTTAACGGCGTCATACTATTATTAAAGTTGATGATATTTTGCAAAGCATACTTTTTATATACTTTGTTGATTTCCTTTTTCTATTACTCCCCGGTCATTGTTGGTAAATAGATGTCATTATTGCACCAGATAATTAATATTAAGCAATAACAAACAACTATTTCTTCAGATCGTCTGCTTGCTTTTGTGCATCATTCTTCAGTTTTTCAGATGCTTTTTTTGCTTCCATTATTAATTCATCGGCTTTTTTGTCAGCTTCTTTAATAATATCAGAACGGTTATTTGCTGCCCCACTTCTCAATTGCTTTGCCGCTTCTTTTGCAGCCATTTCGGCAACAAATCCGTTTTTCTTACCTTCAGTAATTAATGCTTCGGCTTGTTTTTCAGTTTCTGAGTTTAATTTTGCTACAACATCCTCAGCATTTTCCCGAATAAGTTTTGCCTGCTTTTCAGCTTCCTGAATTAGATACCTAACTTGTTTGTCAGCATCATCAATAATCTTAGCGGCTTTCGCAGCAGCTTCATTACCCAGTTCTTCTTTTCGGTTTTTTATTTCTTTACCAATCTCATCCTGAGTAATATCAACAATTGAAGGTCCACTATCTTTACTTAGTTTTGTTTTAACTATCGGATTATCAAGTGTACCGCCAATGGCAATATTAAAAGGTATTACATCAGGTAAGCTAAAATTTGTACCATAATTATTTGCTTCCGCAAGAAGTCCATCAAGCATACTGTTTGCATCGTTGCCAAATTCAGAGCGCGGTATCTTTATTCTCATATAATATTCAATTGATTGATCCATTCCTGTCCAGCCTTCAATTTCACCACTAATATTTTGATAATTAAACTTGGTTGGCTTTACAATAAGTTTCCCTTCAATAAACTGGAATTGAGCAAGTATATCATTAATTTTTAGATTCTTGAGTTTATCCAAATTAAGGAGTTCTGCAATTTGTGTTAATGAGTTTAGTTCGTTAACAGCAATATTTTTTGTTGATATAGTACCGTCGCCATTCATGGTAGAATAAACAGGCATCATTTCTTTGTCTAATAATGTATTGATCCTAAAATTAGCAGAGAAAAGGCCGGTAGCTTTTTTTGTCAACGGAAGATATTTTCTGAAAATTGCAAACTGGTTAAAAGCAACCGGGATACTTAATTTTTCCATCTTAACATTAAAATCAACTTCGGGATTATTAATGTTAATTGTAGAATAACTGCCATTTACTGTCATCAGTCCTTCAACAGCCTCCATGCTTAATTTATTGAATTGTAAAGTTTTATGCGATACAACAAACTCTCCGGTAACATTATCCATTTCAAGATTGTCGTAAATAAGTTTGTTAAACTTTGAAGATATTGTAAAGTTAATATTATCCGGAATTTCGATTACTGATTTATTTTCAGTAGTATCAGGAAGCTGATTATTTCCAGAAGGCATGTTTTCATCTGTCGTGTCCGACGGCACTAATATCTCATCAATATTTAGATAATTTGAATTTGCAATTAGATTTCCGGAAAGCGAACCTTTATTCAAATAGTAGGCTAAATAATTCTCAATTTTACCCGTTGCTTGCAGATCACTTTTTCCAGTTGTAGCTTTAAAATTAACAAGGTCAATATATTTTGGTGAGAAATTCAACTGAGCATTATTAATATTTATCGGTTCGTTTAAACTGACGGATGAATAATTAACGTTTTTTGCCACAACCGATCCCATTGCTAAAAACTCATCGTATTTTTCATATTCAAGTGATGACAGCTTTCCATCAAGTGCTAAATCCATAATTAGATTACCATTGAGATTATTAGTTTCTGAAACCGGGTAATAATCTTTTATGGATGACAGGTCGAGCTCACCTGTTATTCTTGCTTGTATATCTGGGTCAGAAATAGGAGTGCTAATTTTAAAACTACCATTAAAAGGATTATCGCCAAGTTGTAATCTAAATTCACTAATGTCAATAATTGTATTATCGGCTTGGCCTCCTTTATTACGGATATTTAATTTTATAGTTATATTTTTTACAGATTTTGGAAGATCAGGATATTGAAACATGCCATTTTCAATCATCGTTGAAATATTAAATGATGGGAGCTGATTTTCATTATAGGTGCCCCTTACGGTACCATCAACCGAAAATGTGCCCTCAGTTTTAACTTCTTCGAAATCATTTGCATATATTGATGGGATTAGTGATAATATGTCTTTAAACTTATTACCCAGAGAATTGAAAGTTAGTACGATGTTTAAGTCATCATTAATATATGACACCGACCCACTTAAACTAATCAGTAGGTTGTTAAGAATTAGCTCATTCTTTCCGAGAGTGTATATTTCATTTTTTATGTCGGCATCAATATTTGCCTTGTAAACCAAAGCCACATCTGATAAATACGGGATACCATCATAGGTTAGTTTGAGGTTGTTAACTTTTGTGTTTGTGAAAAGAGTAGCATTATTACTGCTTAGTTTTCCTGATAAAGTGTGGTTTATGCCGGTTAATTGAACGATTGTATTAAGTTCATCGTCACTATAAATAAGTTGCCCGTTTGTGATTTGAAATTTGGTAATTAACAGTTTAAACTCCGACTCTACGTCGTTTGATGATGGAGAATTGGTGTTGTTCTCATCAGGTAAACTAATATTGTAATTGGCATTTCCATTTTCCAGCACTTTGATTTTTATTATTGGGTCAACAAGTTTTATTTTCTTTATTTCATAGTTTTCACGGTTGAAAACGCTGAAGATATCAACTGCCAACGAGATTGTATTGATTTTTACAAGTGTGTCGGAGTTAAATTCATCAAGGCCAACAATGTAAAGCCCTTGGATCGAAACATTAAAATCAGGGAAGCTCTTAAATAAACCCAGGCTAATATCATCAAAATCAATTGTTGCATTAACACTCTTATTTAGCTCCTTTTTAGTAAGGTTGATAATTTCTGCTTTATAAATCAAAGGAAGTATAAATAGCAATCCCACAAAAATTACGGTAAGAACAGCAAAAATTTTTAGTAAAGTTTTCATTTTTTTAAGTTGATTATACATTATTTAACTCAGTAAGCGCTCAGATGATAAAATTAATCTTTTTGTAGATAGCACAGGTTAACAGTTTCTTTTTATTGTTCAGTTTAATCAAAAAGTGCCTGTTGCCCACCCTCATCGCGTAATGTAATTTCCGGATTATTATTTTTTGGTGAATTTACTTTTTTTGACACAGGATAAGCATTCATACTGCCTGATGCATAGGGTAATAACATTTTTTGTAATAGCATCTCATCATTTTCAAAAAGCCATGCTTGTTCATCTTCAGGATTTAGTATTACAGGCATTCGGTTATGAATATCGGCGACCAATGAATTTGCGCTTGTAGTTATTATTGAAAATGAATTAATAATCCGTGCTTCTGAATCTTTCCATGTTTCCCAAATTCCTGCCATTGCAAATATCTTTTCATCTACAAGAAAGATCCTGAAAGGCGTTTTATTACTATCTTTCTTCCATTCATAAAAACCGTTAGACGGGATCAGACAACGCCGTTTTTTAAACGCATTTTTAAATGATGGTTTTGAGCTAATTGTTTCTGAGCGGGTATTAATATTTCTGAACCCCTCTTTAGCATCTTTTGCCCAAAAAGGTATTAATCCCCATTGAAAATAGCTAAGGGTATTGGGCTGGTCATTTGTAATTACCGGCAGCTTTTGAGAAGGCGCACAGTTATAGTTTGGACTGTATAGTTCATCAAACACTTCCACATTAAAACGTTCTGAAATTTGCTTTCCTTGTACCGATAATTGAAATCTTCCACACATGGAATAAAAAGTTAATTAGTTAAATGCTATATATTGAGAAGTTCAGTTTCAAGTTTAATTTTCGTATTTTATTCTTCATCGCCTATATCACCACCAAGCGGAAGCTCAAGTGATTCATTTGATTCGATAGCATCCAGGGTTTCAACACTTCGCAGCTTTCTTTCCATGGCATTTGCGCGGGTGTTTATTAATGTATCAAGCGTACCTGAAGCAGTGTTAATTTGTTTGTGAACTTTAGACAGATGCTCTGAGAATTTGCCAAATTCGGTTTTAACTCCCGACAGTACTTTCCAAACTTCACTACTGCGTTTTTGAACTGCTAGCGTGCGGAACCCCATCTGAAGACTATTTAATAATGCCGACAAAGTTGTTGGGCCGGTTACCGTGATGTGGTAATCACGTTGTAGTTTCTCAAATGTTCCGGGGTGTCGAAGCACCTCTGCATAAAGACTTTCAATAGGTAAAAACATAATTCCGAAATCGGTAGTATGGGGTGGGTCGATATATTTTTCGCTAATGGTTTTCGCAAAACCCTCAATGGATTTCATTAATATCTTTTGTGCTACCTCAATTTTAAACTTATCAGCCTCTTCATAGGCATTAAGCAGTAAGTGATAATTTTCAATTGGGAATTTGGAATCCACAGGCAACCAAACTACATTTTCGTCAATCTTGCCCGGTAATTTAATGGCATATTCAACATTTGCCTGGCTGCCTTTTTTTGTTGCAACATTTTCAGCATATTGCTCAGGCGAAAGCAGCTGTTCCAGAATATTACCCAATTGATATTCACCAAGTATTCCGCGAGTTTTTACATTTGAAAGAACCTTTTTAAGGTCGCCAACTCCTGTTGCTAATTCCTGCATCTCGCCAAGGCCTTTGTGGACTAACTCCAGTCGTTCGCTAACCTGTTTAAACGATTCACCAAGCCTCTTTTCAAGAGTCGTCTGTAGTTTTTCATCAACAGTTTTTCTCATTTCGTTAAGCTGAATAGAGTTGTCCTCCCGTATAGCAATAAGCTGTTTTTCGATGGTTTCCTTAATATCCTTAATGCTGTCTTTTGATTGTTTATTGAACTCCGATTGTTGCTTGCTGAGGTCATCGAATCTTTGCCGCAACTGTTCGTTAAAATCCTTGATGTTGCCAGTAAATTTATCTTCAAACGATTTCAGTCCTTTGTTTAACTCTTCGCGGTTCTCCTTGGCATCGGTTTTAATGTTATCCTTAAAATCGTTGTAACTTTTTACCATCTTGTCTGACATTTCAATAAGTGAGCGTGAAAATGAATCCAGCTGCTCTTTTTGCAGGCTGATGTTTTCCGATATTCTTTTCATCAATGAATCCTGCAAATCCTTAAAAAGAGTGTTTATTTCTTCCCTATTTTCCTTATTTATTTCCCTGTTTTCGCGACGGGTTTCTGTAAACTCTTCTTTAAAAGAAGAAATGATTTCATGTTTTATTTTTTCATTGCCATGTTGGTAGCTTTTGCGGAAAATTGTAAGAAGTAATAAAATTGTAAGAAGTATTATGCTGGCAATCAGTAGATAGAATTCCATTTTATCAAAAAATTAATATTTGATAAATTTATCACTTTTTTACTAAATTTGATTTTTACTAATTAATTAATGAAATGAAATACGAAATACTTAATACAGAGATTGTTGAAGGCATTGCAATGGTTACCATCAGCCGACCAAAAGCGATGAATGCCCTTAATACGAGATTTTTTAATGAAATGGATCAGTTGGTTGGTGAAATATCGCAAAACAAAGATGTTAAAGTAATGATAATTACAGGCGATGGTAAAGCGTTTGTTGCCGGAGCGGATATTGCAGAGATGGTTAACAAAAATGGTGAGGAAGGATCTGCATTTTCGCGTTTAGGACAAAATACTTTCAGCAGCTTTGGAAAGATGGATATACCTGTGATTGCTGCAATTAACGGTTTTGCCCTTGGTGGCGGACTTGAGCTTGCCATGGGATGCGATTTTCGTATTGCAAGTACAAAAGCGAAATTCGGGCAGCCTGAAGTAAGTTTAGGACTGATTCCGGGTTATGCAGCAACACAACGACTTCCCCGACTTACCGGCATGGGAGATGCCCTGTATTTGCTAATGACCGCTGAAATGATTGGTGCCGATGAAGCTCTTCGAATTGGGCTTGTGCAAAAGATTTTTGAGCCTGAATCGTTGATGGAGGAAACCATGAAGATTGCCAGAAACATTATTTCAAAGGGACCCGAAGCGATAAAAAAAATTAAAAATGTAGTAAGACAGGGAATGGAAATGAGTTTTACAGATGGTGAAAAACTGGAAGCCCAAGAATTTGGAACTTTATTTGGTGATGGTAATCAGGGAAAAGAAGGGATGACTGCATTCCTGGAAAAGCGGAAGCCCGAATGGTAATATAATAAGTACACTTTCTGCCCAATTTTTTATATTGCGTGTTGCGTGGCATTGTTATTCTTTTTTCGTCAATATTTCAGTATTATTTGATTTTAAATGTAAATCCATTTGAGGAAATGGTATTGTAATATTATTTTCAATGAATTTTCTATTAATAATTTTTCTAATATCACTTTTTACCTTTTCAATTCTAAAAACATTTTCACTGAAAAATAAAACTTGAAAATCTAATGATGAATTACTAAAATCTAAAAATCGTGCTTCTATTAATTTTTTATCATATATATCCGGATGTTCCAAAACACTTTCTTCCAAAACTTTTAAAACTAAGTCAACATCACTTCCATAAGCTACTCCAACATTAATTCTGAAACGAGTTTTCTTTGTTTGGTGACTCCAATTTATTACTTTATTTGTTGTAATTAATGAATTAGGAATAATAATTGAAATTTCATCCCTATTTAATCCATTAGAAGTTCTTATTCCAATATTTTGAATTTTGACAATATCTCCATCTATTTCTAATATATCATTTATTTTTATTGACCTTTCAAAAAGTAAAATTAGTCCAGAAATAACATCGTTAAATGTTTGTTGCAATCCCAATCCTATACCTACAAGTAGAGCAGCAGAACCAGCAATTAGCAGAGTAACATTAATTCCAATAGATTCTAAAATAAAACTAATTGCAATTACCCATACTAAATATTTAATTATTTGAAATAACGCATAAGCATTTCCAGCATCAAGTCTATTAGCCTTATATTTACGAAATAGTGGTTTTTTTAATAACCATAATATTACTTTAGTAATTAGAAAAATTAATAAAACAATCGCTATTGTATAAACTCTTATCTTATATTCTCCTATAGTAATAAGTTCAAATTCTAATATTTTATTTAATGTTTCCATTTTGTCTTTTTATTATGCCACATAACACAATGATAGTAATAACTATGCCAGTTTAATTAAAAGGTTACCGGACACCAGATATAAGCTAAGCAGAAAACAGTTCAAAAGTATGCCCTTTTCGCAATTCAGCGTTTAGTTGAAATGCAGTTGTTCTATCACGAAAAAAGCCTTCCAAATCACCTAACTTGCTTTTTACAAAGGCCCGTTCGTAATAAGCCAGTGCAAAGCTATCGTCAAGGTCGATGGCACATGAAAGTAATTTTAGTGCTTTTCGCAGATTATATGGATTTATTTCGGATTCGTTACGGTAAAGCAGCTTTGCCCTAGAAAGCAAATAGATAGGTAGTTTTCCGTCGCTGATAAAAGAACTCAGAGATGACACAGCTTTTTGATAATTATTTTTGTCAAAGTAAATTCGGAAAAGTCCGTAAGCTGCAGGAGTGAAACATGAACATTCGTTTAAGCTATTATTGTAACATTGAATAGCAGCTTCGTTATGGTTAAGTTTATACCATACATTTCCCAAATTGTAATGCAAATATTTCGTGTTCATCCCATTTGTTAAAGCCGCTTTATAATGTTGTATAGCTTTTAAATAATTGCGCTGACGATAAAAAGTAATTCCCAGTTGATAATCAGCACTTACCATGGAGGGATTTAGGTACAGTGCTTTTCGCAAATTGATCACAGCAGCCTTATATTCCCCCAACCTCGATAAAGCCATCCCCACTGCAAACCAACCAAAATCTTCTTCAGGAAATAAAGTAATCGTATTGCGAGCCACCTCTTTAAGACTTAACCATTTTTTTTCTTTAATAAATAACTTTAAAGTTGATTTAAGTTCAATGTATAGGCTTCCGCCAGAAAGAGTTTGATATTTTTCGTAATCCTGTTTATCAGTAAGCATTTTTGTCGTATTTAACAATAAATTAATCCTGTTACTGAAAGATTTGCAATAGATAACACCTTTTCACTAACAGGTAAAAATAGTAAAAACCTATTATACAGATGTTTTTTTATGATTAATTTTAACTTTTGAGATAACCTAGTTAACCGTTAATCAATCAAAAATGTAACAACGAAACTCACAAAATCCCAAATACCCCTGAACAAACTGATTGTGAGAATTCAATTTCAAATGTGTAATAGTTTTCTTCTGTAATTGTTATTACCCATTCTTGCCAAATGCCGTTGTAATAAGTGCCAACCACATAGGTTTGGTTATAAACAACATTACAAATTTTGGCAATGCCGTTTTTCATCGATGTCCATCTCCAGCAGGTAGCATCAACAGGGCGAATCCACAGTCCGAATGATGGTAAAATAATATAATTTGTATCTGAAACACAACTTCCAACAAAATTTACAATTATAGTTTTTGATACCGGGCTATCGTCGTTCAAAGGGAGGGGTATTGATTGTTGCGAACACATATCATCAATTAATAGCGGACTTACAGCAGGATCAACATAGCAATAATTACATTCACTACTCACACCCCATTCAATATATACAGGAGTGCCTCCTGTTGAAAACGGAATAGTAATTGGCCCGTCCCATTGAGCAGCAAGTGTAATGACTGATATAAACGAGTTATCAGCCTGTTTACGTACAACTCCGTCAATCATAATAGAATTGCACTGTTGGCAACTACCTGATATTTCGAAATTTGAACCATGATTACAGTCATTATTTTCAAACCAGCTAAAATTAAAGTTTTGTAGTCTTGATGTTTTTGCAGTTACATATAGTCCGCTAAAAAGAGTATCGGTTATTTTTGCCCACCGGTCGAATATCCATAAACCGGTATCACACACGTATGAATATAATGGAACTGCATCTCCATTGGTGACATTCGAACCGGAAACCGGATTATAAACTTGCTCAGGCACTACCATTGTTATTTCAAGGCTGTCGTTTTCAATAATAGATGCTTTATGCCAGT
>JACKQG010000108.1_pt1 | contig 112840 bp, 115 predicted proteins | sample 8237621 | NCBI WGS metagenome assembly JACKQG01 (sample SAMN15677084, study PRJNA649215) | marine metagenome | biome: marine; feature: Black Sea; material: saline water; isolation source: suspended particulate matter (SPM) from the Black Sea western gyre | collected 2013-06-09/2013-06-10... | reverse complement strand
TACTGGCGCTGATGGATCAGATGGTTCCGATGGTACCGATGGTGCAGCTGGACCCGCTGGACCCACTGGGCCTACTGGCGCTGATGGATCAGATGGTTCTGACGCCACCGCCGCAGGAAACAGTCAAGAATATCAATACAACAGTGGATCAAGCAATACATTCGCAGCGTCATCTAATTTCTTTAGAGACACCACAGAAGATAGACCTCTCAGTAAAAAGGGATATTTGAGCATCGCGAGCGGTTTTCAAGTTTGGAAAGATGGGGCAAATGGTGCGAGTAATCCCAGTAAAGCTTGGGATGCGGGCGCATCTGTACCCGGTAGTTCAGCGACAGACGATTTTATTTTTTCTCATTGGGCTGGCTCTAGCTGGGCGCGAAAGGGTAAATGGTCATCTGCTCAATTAGAGGTAGATACGTCTTTAAAAGTTGGAACTATCGCTGAGGATTCTAGTATCACAAGCTTCCTAGTGGAGGATCAAGGAGTAATTAAAAAACGTTCAAGTGGCGGTACAGGACCCACTGGGCCTACTGGCGCTGATGGATCAGATGGTTCCGATGGTGCAGCTGGAGCCACTGGGCCCACTGGACCTGCGGGCGCTGATGGATCAGATGGTTCCGATGGTGCAGCTGGAGCCACTGGGCCCACTGGACCTGCGGGCGCTGATGGATCAAATGGGTCAAATGGATCAAATGGAACAAGCATCAATGTAACAGTATCGTCAAGCGCGCCAAGCGGTGGGAGTAATGGAGATGTTTGGTTTAAGACCTAATATAATTAAAAGATGTCTTGTGGAAACCCAAATTATGCAAAAGGTGGCGGAAGTTGGAGTAATGTAACCAATTGTTACGTAAAGAATAATGGTAGTTGGGTTGAAGCCGATGAGGGTTGGAAAAATATAAATGGCACTTGGACTAAGTTTTATGACAAGCATCATGGAACAGCTACCCTTCAGTTTAATAGTACTGCCTCTTCGCTAAGCGAAGGAAACACTGGCACATCAACTCATACTGTAACGGTTACTAGATCTGGTAATACAGGCTATGGAACAGTCACAGTTGATTACGCAACAACAAATATAACAGCTGGCGCTCCCACAGATTACACCTCAAACAATGGAACCTTGTCTTTTGCCGCTGGAGAAACTTCGAAAGACATAATCGTGGTAATTAAGGGCGATACCACTTACGAGGCTAATGAGACTTTTAAAATTACTCTTTCTAATCCGACTAATAATGACGGCTGTGCAGAGTTAGGAAGTAATACCGTACATACGGTAACAATTACAAACGATGATACTACTACCACAACTACAACAGTATCGCCAGCTACTACGCCAGCGCCAACCACTACAACCACCACTACAACCACCACTACCACTACCACTACCACTCCAATCCCGGGGGGGTCGTAATTTATGAATGTATCTTGCATAATGAACACATACGGACGGTTTGAAACCGTGCGGCAGTCTATGACTTTTTGGAAGCAGCAGGACTATGAAGATAAAGAATTAATTATTTTCAATACAGCACCCATACCACTTGAATTAGATGATTCTGTAAAAAACAATCATGAGATTAGAGTAGTAAATTGGCAGACCGAAGCTGGAACGGATATCGTTTACTCTAGCTTGGGAAAAATTAGAGAAGATTCAATAATGTTTTCTAGAGGAGACGTTTATATATGCTGGGATGATGACGACATGTTTCTTCCGTGGCATATAAGTCAAGGAATAAAAAAATTAAAAGAGCATGGCAAGCCAGCTTGGAAACCAAAGCGCTCTTATTTTTCTGTAGACGGAGGAGAAACATTTAAATATGCAGAAAACTCAATGGAGGCTTCTATATTGGTAGACATAGAATACATTAAGGAATATGGTTTTAATTACGAAAGCGGGACCGAACATTTAAAGTGGCTGATACCAATGAGAGATAACGGAGATTTGGTTGTAGAAGACATTAACCCATTTGAAAGTTACGCTTACGTATGGGGCTCAGATCTTGCGCCGCATAAAACAAGTGGTAATGTAGATCATCCAAATAATTTTGAAAACCATAAAGCGGGATCTACTGATTTCGGGGAGGGTAAAAAACTGACCTTCATTCCTGACGAGCAAGTTGAAAGACTGTTCGTTAATTGTTGTGAAACGACTTATAAAAATTGGAAAAATATTCCATGAGTTGTATAAATCATGAAGTAAAATCTATATTTATACATGTTCCAAAATGCGGAGGGTCTTCTATGACCGCGGCGACTTGGAACAAGGGGAGCGGACATAAAACTCTACGGTCTTTCTCAAAGACTAAAAATTTTGATTCTTATTTTAAATGGTGTTTTGTAAGAAACCCGTGGGACAGGGCGGTATCTGCTTGGGATACTTGTCCGGAAATAAAACCCATAACTTTTCAAAAATTCATCGAAACAATTCATGCCAAAAAACATAGAATACAAAACCTCCCCCACCTAACTTGGAGCGCTCTTCCCAAGCTTGATTTACCTGTAAACAGGATTCACTTCATGCCGATGTTGCCTTTGATAAAAGTAAATGGGCAAATACCCATGAACTTCTGTGGTCGTTTTGAAAATTTAGAAAAAGACTGGGAAAAATTAACACATTACCTCGGCGTCGAAAATAAATTAGCACACCATAACAAAAGAAAAGAAAAGAAGTCATATCAAGAATATTACAATAATGATTTAAAAGAAATGGTATGGGAAATATATAAAGAAGATATAGAATATTTTGATTATAAGTTTGATAATTGAGTCTAATGGGTATGAATCCTAAATTGACAATAGGCATGGCGACTTATGACGATTTCCATGGGGTATACTTCTCTATTCAATCACTGAGAATGCATCATCCTGAAATTATGGATCAGGTGGAATTTATAGTGGTCGATAATAATCCAGAGTCTAATCATGGACAAGAAGTTAAAAAGTTCGTAGAAAATCAGGTACAAAATGGACGATATATTCCGTTCACCGAATGGAAAAGTACGGGGGTCAGGGATAAGGTGTTCAGAGAAGCTCAAGGAGAATACGTAATCTGTATGGATTGTCATGTAATTTTTCCACTCGGGAGCATTAAGAGTTTAATAGATCACTACGAAAAAAATCCAGACACAAGGGATATTATTCAGGGGCCATTAATGTATGATGACTTTAACAATTTTTCTACTCATTTTCACCCCCAGTGGAGCCATCAGATGTTTGGAACTTGGGCTACGAATAGAGAAGCTTTAGAGGCGGGAGAGCCGTTTGACATTCCAATGTGTGGCTTGGGCGTGTTTTCTTGCAAAAAGGAACACTGGGTAGGAATAAATGAGAACTTCAGGGGATTCGGAGGAGAAGAATGGTACGTTCATGAAAAGTTTAGACAAGCGGGGGGTAGAGCTATATGTTTACCGTCTTTCAAATGGATGCATAGATTTGGGCGCCCAGAAGGAGCCCCTTTCCCTCTTACGTTAGATTTGAAGGTGAGAAACTATATGGTAGGATGGATGGAGATATATAAAGACCCGAATAGTAAGATGGTACAATCCATTATTGACCACTTTTCCGAGTGGAAACCAAGGCAAGATTTGGATGATATGTTTGGAAAAGTGTTAAATGAACTATATTAGCATTTTTTAAAAAAAGTAAATTGATTTTCTCTCTACTTATCGTATTGGTGTAATTATTAACGTATGAAAGCGGTTGATATAGCAGACGAGTTGTTCAGGGAGCTATCTTCTCCTTCAGATTTGAGTATTCCAGCAATATCTTACTGGTTGCGCACTAATTTAGGTGCCTTAAATAACCATATAAATACAGATTATACTCTTAGTAGCGCTCCCAATTTTGACATCCATCAGGTTTTAGTTGACAGTCAGGGTGGAAAGCATAATTACGAAATTGATGATCAAGCCAAGGCTGTTCTGAAGAAAATGTATATAATTCATTATTACGACAACAAACTCAGGCAAGGCCTTATTGCCGCTCAAACAGACAGCGTCGTTTCTGTATCGGATGACGGCTCTAGCATTAAAAAAATTAATAAAAATGATGTCAATAAAATTTATTTAAAAATTTTAGAAGACGAAACTGTTGAGCTTAAAAAAATGGTTTACTCCTATCAAAGGCGAGGTGCAGAGCCACTTCAGGTCGCTGGTGACGATACGATTGCCGGATACTATGACCCAGATAGACCCGCTCATTTTGGCGGCTCAAATAATCTGGGAAGGAGATCACTGTAAATGGCTGACTTAATTTCGGACGCAGAGCGCGCTGCGCTTGGTTCGATGTTTAACGATATATTTGATACATTCAAAAGAGACATCGTTATACATAAAGAACCTAAAAAAATTATTAAACAAATAAACACTTCTCAAATCTTTGGTTACGGAGATTATTCAGAGGCTGTAAACTATGAGTATGTTCCTGTTAGTGGAGTTTATCCAGCGGTTATTAAATATAACGAAAAACAAACCGTAGACTTTATCGAAGAAATTAACTCTGCAATATCCGTGGGGACTTGTTCAATTAAAGTAAAGAGAGACGCGAGGGATTTTATCGTAAATGGTAAAACAGAAAAAATAGAATTTGATGGTAAAGTGTTTAATGTTGTTTCTGATGATGCTGTAAAAAGCTTCCTTAATGCTTCTGAGTTTTTTGTGTTTCAATTGGAGGTAACCAAATAATGGCTATCAGAAAAGGAGGCACGGTAGATTTAACTGGGATATCTACCAGTATAGCTAGGGATCCCAAGTTTAAAAAGGTGGCGTCTTTTGAGGCCCAAAGAGCAGTTAATGAGCAGCGTGCAGAATTTATTAATGAATTTGAAAATCATAAGGTAACTCAAGAAATACTTGCCGGCCCAAACGCTCAAAACGCGTCTGGTACATTGGGAGGCATGGGGGTTAAGGCGAATCTATTTACATTTATAGGATTCGAAGAGGGTTATAATCCAGTAAGGCCAGTTAGGACGATCTTGCAGTCGAGCATGTTTATCACTTCGGTCAGAGAAAGGGTTCTATCTAGTAGCGCAAATGCTCTTGTCGCAGTTAACGTATCTCTTCCGACATTAAAAAGAATACAAGAGGCTACACCTATGCCTTGGGAACCCGGCAAAAGTTGGTTGATGGGAATAGAAGACGGAATATCTGGATTCGGATATTATATGTATAAAAAATTTGAAAGGGGCAGATCCAAGTTTGGCTTACAATCCAAACATAAAGTTAGAAACTCCTCCTTTAGGGCTGTTCCATATTTTACTTCTATGTACGATAAATTTATTACTAAATTAACAAAGCTATGAAGCTACAGTATGAACATAAAGTTGTATCAAGTTTCTTACTTTTTCTAGAGCACGAGCTCGGAAGAAAGGCTAGCGCCTATACAAATTATTCTAGTAATTTTTATCCAATTTCCGGAGGTTACCAAAATTACTATACTTATGCTGCCCCATTTAAACAATTTGTTTTTGATAGCTCTATAACGTATTCAAAAAATGGAAGATCTAGAGGGCCGCAAATTCCTAGCGGGGTAAATATAGGAAACGAATATCTTACTCCGGGCACAGGGAGCCTTGTTTCTATAGATTATAATAAAGGTCAACTATTTTTCTCTTCAGATTATCCAGCATCTCAAGGGCAATTACCAAGTGCGAATTACGCTGTAAAAGATTTTAATATATATTTAACAAACGAACCAGAACATAAATTACTTTTTGAAACTCAATTTAAAGTTGCTCCAAAAGTTTCACAGGCCCCAACGGGGTTAGCTGCAGATGTGCAGACTTATCCCGCTCTATACGTTAAGAATTTAGATAGCCATAATGAGAACATTTCCCTTGGGCCTAGGACAGTGGATACAAATATGTATATAAGGGTTGTGGCTCTTTGCGATAGCGCTTATTCACTTGACGCCGTTTGTTCTTTTATGAAAGATTTTGGGAGAAGAAAAATGGCCATACTGGAAGCTAACGAGCAGCCATTTGGCCCACTCGGCTATCGGGGGGGGGAAGCTTTTTCATACACAGGGACAATTTCAGGGAAATTTGAATCTGAAGAGAATCATTTGTTGATTCACGATGTAAGTATTAGTAAAAGAAGCCAAAATCAAACAGATTTTAAAAATCTAAATTCTGAAGTATTTGTTGGATTTATCGATTTTACTTTGAAGAATATACGCGATTTAGACTAATATAATTAGGTAAAGGAATGAGGTTACAGTATGAAAATTTACTTCTTGGTAACTTCCTTTTGTTTTTAGACCATCATCTAGGAAACAAAGGGGAAGCTTATACTAATCATTCTAGCAATTTTTACCCTGTGTCTGATACTTATGAAGGTTATCAAGTATACGCTGCGCCATTCAAGCAGATCGTATGCGACCAGTCAATTAGTGGATCTGTAAATCCAAATATATTATCTGGAGTATATCTAGATGGTCAATATATTCAGCCTAGCGGTTTTGGGGCCAGAGGAGGCGCGGTAGAGCCCAACGGTTTCATAAATATAAATCCTTACAATGGTCAAATTAATTTTGCTTCGGGAGTAAATCAAATCATAAGTGGAGATTACGCAGTTAAGGACTTTAATATATATTTAACTAACGATTCAGAGGAAGACCTACTATTTGAAACTAATTTTGAAGTTAATCCAAAAACATATCAGAACCCTACAGGAATAGCAACAGATCATAAAACTTTTCCTGCGATTTTTATTAAAGATATTGGAGGAAAAAATCTACCCCTCGCTTTCGGGGGCGTAGATCTAACTAGGACAATGATTCGAGCTATTGTTTTGGCTGATTCTAGTTATAATCTTGACGGGGTTTGTAGCGCGTTTAGAGATTTAAAGGGAAAACATATACCTCTTATATCAGAAAATAATATGCCCTTTGATTCTGCTGGCTGCACATTGAGCGGGTTTCATTACGTGAATTTAACTTCGGGAGTATATGATACATCTAGAATAAGTGATGTAGCGGTATCTAGAATTCCCGTTACTAAAAACGATTTTAAAGATTTAAATGAAGATGTGTTTCCTGCGTTTATAGACTTTATTGTAGAAAAGCCTCGTACTCCGCACGTATTTACGCAGCCAGACTTTACTCCCACGCCGACGCCTACTCCGGGGCCAACAGAGAAGCCCTCTATGCCTACGCCCACACCGACTCCTACGCCTACGCCCACACCGACTCCGACTCCCACGCCAAGCCCCACGCCCGCTTTAGATGCTGGGTGTTTTGTGGGTATATCTATTTGTAACAACAATGGAGTTCAGGATGATAGTTTTGAAATTAGATTAAATGATGAGTTGCTTGATGAAAGTATAGACTTTAATGAAGATGGAATGTCTGGGGCAATATACTTAGGAATAAGCGATCTAAGGGTCGGTCCACTTAAGTTGAATGTAGTCGATCAAAGGGGCGGATATGTTCATGGTAATATAGGATATAGTAGCAGTTGCCCAAGAGAGACTATGGAATATAAGTATTTTGATTCCTCTTTGATTTATGATTCTCCCGCTCAAATAAACACCTTGTCCCTTAAGAATATAAAAAGAAATTATAATCAAAACCAAGGTCATTTAAAAATATTTTCATTAAAATTCAATGAAGCGACAAGAGAGTTAGAAATATTACAACATTTATATAATGGAGAATTCATGGGAGGGGGCGGAAGAGATTTTGTATTTAATTTTAATTATGACTCTGCGAATAATTGCTCTAAGGTGGACGATCTCCCGCCCGGACCAACCCCAGAGCCAACGCCAACTCCAACCGCTGGCAAATTTGATTTTGAGTATACCGCTGTATCCGGCGTCGAATGGTATAAATCTTTATCCCATGCAGACCCCTCGAAGTGGTATGATACTGCGCCAAGAGTAGATAGCACCATTAACGTGGGAATGGTAAGAAGAGATGCGTCAACACCTGTAGCAAATACTTATTACAAGTTTCAAATTATTTCCTATCAAGCGGAAATTCCATATATAGATGACGAGTTTAAGCAAAACATGCCCTTGATCTATAATAATGTTCGTGAATACGGATGGGATCCTCACGCTTATTATGGGCCAAAAGAAGAAAGGCCTTATGCCGGTAGGATTAACGCTCACGCGCAAGAAGGGGTAGATTATCATTCTGTAAACACATATGTGGAGTTCACCCCGTCAGATAATAAGGTCACTTTCCCAGTAGTATTAAAAGAAGACAACTATCCAGAGGAAAAAGAAATTTTCATGATGGATATAGTGAGCGGTTGGAAAAAGGATGGTAGCTATGGAGATTGGCAAGAATTAGATTATTCTGGTATGGCCAACGTTCTTGGAACAAACGCAACTTGCGCATTTGTCGTAATAGACAAAACTGTGCCCATTACTCCAACGCCAACTCCTACTCCGACTCCTATACCTGTAATTAAAGCTCCAGAATGTAGTGCTGGCTGGTATGACGACCATATTGCGTTTATAGATCCTGACGGATTAATTCCATCTACCGTAAATGGAGCGCTTAGGTTATCAGATGGAACATGCGTGGAAAATTGGTATAACTCTACAATAAACTGGAGCGACGAGGTTCCCTTTTCTATTCCCACTATAAAAGTAGTTGCGCATTTTCCCGGTGGATGTGTAGAGTGTCTTCCTCCGACAACGACTACGACAACCACTTTACCTCCGACCGGTTATGTTGACGTGCCGGATTTGCCGCCAAGGGAAATACCTTATAATCCACATTTTTATTTTGTTACCGGTTTAGATGAAACTAGATCTAATCAAAAGGGATATTATCATGAAGGTAATATGGCTATTCCTTTGCCGCCACATAGCGATAATATATCTTATCAATTAGATGAATCTAATTCTTCTGATGATATGGAGGCCACTTTTACGGTAGAAAGGGCTGGTGCGACATATTGGACTGGTACTTTTTACGGGCAACAGAATTCTGATTATGAACATTTTACTGGAATATATTTGAAGCCAAGAGATCGTAGTAGTTATATTAATTCACCAACAAATACTTGTTCTGGAATAGGGTATACATTAAATTCTCAACCATATTTAAATAGTTTGATATCGTGCCCATTAATGCATCGTAGGGCAGTTTATCATGAACCGACTGGAGTTGCTTCTGTAAAATACAGAACGGTTATAAGACTTGGGCATATTGAGCCCTCCTCTGGAGTTGCTGCGGGCGAGCAAGAATATACTGAATTATTAGATTATGGCTATAAACCAGATCCTGACTATAATATTTGGTGGCTAGACGATAGAGAGTGGGACTATCATCAACATGAGTGGATTTCTGGAGAACTTACTGGATCAATCCATGGTAAGTTAATTAGCCCGGATTGGGAAATCACGGGAGACGCAGGTCATTTAACTAGAAATCTTTTTTTCTCCCATAAACAAAATTATTTTAATACGTGCTGCGATTCGTATTATAAGCCAGCTACCCCATCTGGGGCTAACGCACATTTGAGAAAAACTTGTTCTGTTACCGATTTAGATGTACAAGGCGGAACTTACGCAGAGAGTCAAAAAGATCCTTCTGTTAATAATGAATATAATTATATAGAATTAACTGGAGAGTTAGCATTTGCAAATGGAGAAACTCAAAAATCATTTACAATTACCGGGTTAAAAAATAATAGTCCAGAATATTCAGTTAAGGTTGTTGCTTTAGAGTTATTTGATCCTTCGGGTCAATTATTTATTCCATCGGGTACATTCCCGCAAATTAGATATTGGCATCACCTCGGAGAAAGGATGCTCGCTCCCGCTCAAAGCTACCAAACTGGATTATTGGATTATGCAATAGGAAAGCCATATCACGACGTTTCTACCGTAAATACTCATGGCCATCATATTCATAAAAGTAAGAGTCCGCCCGATCATGGGGAAGTATTGTATGGTTCAAATTCTAAAGCCGAAATTAAAATAAGGGATAAAAATCCCGGCACTTTTGCTATAGGCGGAATAGAATATCGAGGAGAAACAAGATATGAATATACCGCATTATCTATGGGAGCTTATGGAGATGCAGATGCAAATTATACTCTTCCCGATCAACCCCCATCTTCAAGTGATGGATATACAACAAACGCCTCTAGACCTAATTACGAAGGAGGGTATAGTTACCCGAATAATATAGCTCCTTATAGCACATGGGGAATTCTACCCGGAGAAATCAAGAGTATAGACTCTTCTTATGATTATCCAACTCAATATGGTACAGCAAAAAATGCAAGGATCATAGATTATAGAATTCATTATGATGACGAAAGTCAGAGTTCTCATACCGCCTTGCCCATATATAGGTTGTGGGACAAGCATGATCCTGAGCCGGGTTGGGGTCATGATTTAGATACTAGAGAATTTGGACAAATTTTGGCTTCAGGTAGGGCAGCTAACCCTTATCAACAGCACCCTCAAATATTTAATTGGCATTTTTGGACTGGTTCAAATGAAGGTGGGGGAGGACATGGCTCTTACTCGCCGTCGAAAAACGAACAATATGAATCAGATCAATCTTGGACAAACTATGGAAAAACTTTATTCGTAAGCGCTAACAATAATACTCCAGATCAATATAAGAGATACTATAAAGTTCCCGTACCTGATCAAAATAATAAAGTTAGAATACCAGTAGTAAGATTAAACGGATCAGACGGTGCGGCTACAGTTAAATATAGGACTTTGACTTCTAGCCCCCACAGTGGTAAGACCGCCGTAGAAAACGTGCATTACAAACCTACTAGCGGAACTCTTCAGTTTAATGATGGTCAAGCTTATAATTATTTTGAAATAGAGGTTATGGATTGGGGTCACCCAATAGAAAGCTGCACTAGCCAAATAGATCATAAGAGTTTACACTTTGAAATATATGACGCTTCTGGTGGATATGAAAATGACGTGGCGATTATTAAAAAATGTAGTCAAGATATATGGGACCATGGATATAATCCAAGTGGAGAATTAAGGCTCGTAAGTACACCTAACTTTTCTGGAAAATTTGAAGTTGGATCTAATACTGCGGTTGTATACGAAGGGGGAGAATATGGTAGTACTAGCTCTAACAGGTATAACGTTTCGGCTTATACGGATATTACAGTTTATAGATATATAGACATACCAGAAGTGGACGTTGATTCTATAGATGGGACAGCGACCTTTAGAAAAATAAGTCGAGGTTACTCTTTGGGAGGTTATGGAGAAGTTAAGGTAGACTTTAAAACTATACCAAATACAGCGAAAGAACATCAGGATTACGTTCCAACCTCAGGGACGCTCACGTTTGCTGACGGAGAATATTCTAAAGTCGTAAGGATATATATTACTCAAGAAAGCATACAGGAAGGGTTAGAAAGCAATAATTTATATTCTAATGACGAAGACTTCACTTTCGTTATTGAAAACCCAAGTGGCGCCTGCATTCCAGCGGGAGGCTACAGGCATGGTGGAGATACAACCACTGTGAATATTAAAGAAAGACACAATGCTCCGCCGCAAAATTTCCCGGTTATGGCAATTTATAATAATAATGGCTATAAAGATGAATCCTTTAAAGTGTATCTAAATAATGAATATCTATCTGAATCACATTATTATCAAGATATGTATGGAAATACTAAGCGTGGAGCGTTGTATCTCGGAGACTTCAGGTCTCAGTACGATGGGATTGATAGACGAGGCGGATTATGGATAGGCGATCCTATATTGTCTGGTCACTATTTACCGCCATCTCGTTGTAATATTTATAATTGTTATCAAAGCCCGCTTAACCCGCCGTATTATGAGTGGACTGGTAATTTAGGTCAATCAAATCAATACGTGCGAAATATAGCTTCGGGCCATGGCCCAAGTTTAACTGGAATATTTGTTGACGGACTCGGTAGTGGGGAAGCATTTATAGAACAACGGTCTGGACTATTGATAGATTATTTTGATTCAGATATATTAACTACTGGAGCTAATACTCTCCAGATGACAAACGTAAGAGAACCTAGAAATCAAAATCTAGATCCTGCAGATGAAAACTTTGGAGCGATAAAGATTTTCCTAGGGACCAGAGAATATATAGGATGGCCTCATTATCATTACAATGTAAAGATTGATAGAGAGATTGTAGATTCGAATTACTCTGGATGGAAGTGGGGCACAACTCAGGCATACGCAGACCCGAGCCTTTTAGATTGGACTGAAAACTTCGACTATTGGCCCTCAGGACATTATGTCTCTATGGATCATCCCTCAGGTATGCTACCGACAATTACGGGGCAAGCGCTCAATCGGCAGCATTATGTGGGGGACGATGTTCAATTAAGGGCCGGATTGCATGAATATCCACTAGGAGTTGGAGTCGTATATGGAATGTCCTATAAATGGTTCAAAGACAATGAACCGATGGGCGTGAATTTCCACCCAGATAGTGGGATTTTGTCATTTCCAAGTATACAATTATCAGATTCCGGGGAGTATCATGTAAGAATTACTAATTGGTACGGGGAGGCTATAAGCTCTGGGATTACGATTTCAGTTTCTAATTAATATTTTCATAAAAGTCTTTAAACTGGTGTATATATTAGTGAAGGTTTTTCTTTAGGGGATTAAGGTATTAATACAATTAATTAAAAAATATTACTAATAATAGGAGAAAATAATGAGTAGACAAAGAATTCTTTATTCGAGTAAGTTGGTAAAATTGGGGTCCGCCAATGTGTTGCGTGGCGTCCAAAGTGCTACCTACGGATTCGAATTAAATCGTACGGATGTTAACGCATTCGGTAAGTTAAGTGCGTATGACCGCCTTCTTACACAAACCCCAACAATTAATACAGAGCTTCAACTCCTCGCTGGGGATACAGGCAACCCCAATAACGGAGGAATTATAACCAAAGCTCAGATTATGCAGGCAACTACTAGTGCCGCTTTCGACGTGGCGATTGGATTAGCTAACAATGATGATGACAATAGCGATTATGTCGGAGGCGGTAATACAATTACCACTCAGGGCAACTTCGTTGGAAGCGCAAGTGCTGAAGCTAGTGTGGGCGCGTTCGCGTTGATTAACCTTTCCTTTGAAGGAAGCGGTATGAGCGTAGCGGCATCGACCGTTGGTACTACACCAACCGTTTCAAATACAACCTCCGCTGCGGTTACTCAAGAGCACGTTACTATTTCGTTCCCCGGAGCCCACAACTTAGGCGGAACCGCTCAGAGCGCGAACATGAACACCAATATCTCTCGCGAAGTTATCGAGAAGTTTGGGCAAAGATATTCCAATACTAGGGTGGTTCAATTCCCGTCAACTGCTTCCCTGACAATCGAAGGTTTGGATACCGATCACGATGTAGATTACGATCTAATCTCTAAGTACAGCGTCAATAACGCCGGCACTAAAAACACCATTAATTTTAATATTAATGGTGGCGTGCCCTTGAACGGGGTTGGGGGTACCGCTAGAAATTATGGACTAGTTGGAGCTACAACAGACAGTGTTTCATTTAATGGTGGAATTGGAGACAACCACACTATTAGTGCGACATTCGTCTCGTCTATTGGTTCAGCAACTGATACAGTCCATACCTTCAATTGGTGTGCGTAATAACGCGTATTAGTCTTGGGTCAACATTCAAAAGTATCACATCTCCGGGAGTTCGCTCCCGGAGATTTTTTGTATATATTTCGTATTTCTATCGTATAATAATGTAGGGAAAAGGCATGCGGAAAAATAAAAAAATAAAAAAGTTACCTGATTTTGGCGATAATCAATCAGGCCAAATAAAGCAAGTGTTCCTCTGGAATACCAAAAGAAATTTCATAAATATCTGTAAAACATACCTTATAGCCCTAGAGCAAATGAAGGTAGATCATCGTATTTTTTTAGATAAATTGGAGAACGAAGTCGATCCAGAATTATTAAAAAAAATGGACTATTTAAGTGAAGAAAAATATAATTATATAAGGAAGCAAATTCTAGACGCGGGAAATGACGCGTTTAGAGATGTCGAAAATTTTACTGATAAATTAGACATTGAATTAAAAAAGGAAAAAGGACAGCATGAGTAAAAAAGCTAAAGATAAATATTTATACACCTTCCCGGTAAAGAGGGAAGTTGAAAAAGAAGTCGAAGAGGCTTCTAAAGACGAAAAGGGGCAAGAAATTAAAATCACCAGAACCGAGAAAACGGTCGAGGTTGAAAAAATATCTATTCGTAGGCCCAGCAGAAAAATGTACGATGAGGCTGAATTATTCTATGGAGTAAAAATCTCAGAAGGAATTAAGGCTGGACTTTTGACAAAAGCGCTCTTAGCTAAACGCTACGAAGATGATGGCGGAGCCATGAGTGACCGGGAGAAAAAAGAATACTTTGAAACTTATTACGCTTTACTGGATAAAGAAAACGAGTACCAAAGAATACAATTAAATTTAGACAATTTAGAGCCCCAAGAAAAGGAAGAGAAGCTGCTTACTTCGCTTTACGATGTTCTCGATTTAAGAAAGCAGCTAAGGGATATAGAAGAGTCTCAAGCTAGTTTGTTTAATCAAACCGCAGAGAATAGAGCCAGAAATCAGACTCTAATGTGGTGGGTTCTAAACCTTGGTTACATAAACAATCAACCAATTTTCGATGGGGCAAATTACGATTCAAAAGAGGCTTCTTATGACGAGCTCGAAGATATGGAAGATCCATTTTGGGATGAAGTAATTAAGAAGCTCGCATACTTTGTAAGCTTTTGGTATTCTGGCCAAGCAACGGAAAAAGAAGATTTCGATAGAGCTTTAGAAATTTATTCAGAAAATAATACTCAAAATTTATATTCAGAAGAAGAGCAGGAAGAGTTATTGAATGAAGATATCGAAGAATTAGAAGAACCCAAGGAAGAACCCAAAGAGGAACCCAAGGAAGAACCCAAGGAAGAACCCAAAGAGGAACCCAAGGAAGAACCCAAAGAGGAGCTTAAGGAAGAGCCTAAAAAATCAGAGGAGTGATTTAAGTGAACGAGGAATCGGAATCTCTGAAGAGACTCTTGAGAATTATTTATTCAGATATAATCAGAGGTTATTCTTATTGTCGTGAAAAAGATTGCCGGATAAAGCATCTTGGTGATGAAGACTTGGCTCTCGTAAGCGAGCAAGAGCAGGACGCTAAAGAGCAAGCGGTTCAAAGCGGTCTCTTATCAGAAAGAGAAAAAATTACTCAATTAATACAGCATGGAGTGTGGGCTCCAGATGAGGAATCTCGTATAAGTTTTTTAGAAAAAAGAATTAAAGAACAGACTGCCAAATTAAATACCGTTGTAAGTAAGACCCTTAAAAAAGCCTGTAGAGAGTCAATTGAAAAAGATGAAAAAGAATTATCAAGACTACAATATAAAAGAAGTGATATATTAGGATTAACTGTAGAAAAATTCATGACAAGAAAAAGAAGTGATATTACTATATATCATTGTTTTTTTAAAGATAGAGAATGCAAAGAGCATTTTTGGACAGAAGAAGAGTTCGATGAATTAGATCAGGATGAGCTTTATGATTTTATACAAATATACAACGCATCTGCAGATGAGTTTAGCGATAAAAATATACAACGAATAGCTGCTCAGCCCTATTTTCTGAATAAATTTTTCATAGCAAATGGAGACCCAATGGTTTTTATGGGCAAACCCGCTATCAGCTTGACCCATTTTCAATCAGAGCTTCTTTCAAGCGGCAGGAGCTACAAAAGCGTTTTAGAGAACAACGAGAAAGGAGAAAGTCCGCCGGAAAATTACTATGATGATCCAGATAAGCTTGTATCTTGGTACAACTTACATATGAAAAGGCCTGTAGAAAATACTAACAGATTCGAATCTAAAGCTAAGGCAGGAGCAAGTACATTGACTGCTACTTCTTTGGTCGATGCAGATATGGATGAAGTAAAAGCGTCCGCTGCGGCCAAGGGCGAAGTAGTTATGGACTTAAATTCAGAAGTAGAAAAGAAAATGAAAGAGGCGGGCAAAAAACAGTTAGATTTGTTAGATATACTGGAAATACATGGGGAAAATACTGCTGGATTATCTAGGTGATAAACCTTAAAAGGTGTGTAATATATATTGAATTCTAGGAAAAAGGATAAATGCCCGGTTCAGTAACAGTACATGTACATGGAGATACCTCTCCATTAAGAAAAGAGCTAAAAAGACTCAGTAGAGTTCCGGTAGATATTAACTTTGGTGGAGCGCCATTGGGCAAAATCAGAGGGGATCTGGGAGAATTTGAAAAGTCTCTTGCGGCTTCTAATGCCCGCGTGCTTGCATTCGGCGCCTCTGCCGGTATTATCATGGGAGTCCAACAGGCGTTTACTGAAATGGTAAGGTCTTCTGTGGAGGTGGAGAAAAAACTTACCGAAATAAATACCGTTCTAAATACTAGCAATACTGAATTAGCAAAATTTGGTTCTGGCCTTTTTGACATAGCTAAAAATACAGCACAATCTTTTGATACTGTCGCTGAAGCTGCTCTGGAATTTGCTCGACAGGGTATCGGAATGGAAGAAACCCTGAAGAGAACTAATGACGCCCTTATCTTAACTAGAATTTCCGGACTAGACGCTGCTGCGTCTGTAAATGCTATCACCGCCGCATTAAACGGATTTCAAAGTGCGGCTTTAACTTCAACGGAAGTTGTCAGTAAAATGGCCAAGGTGGACCAAGCCTTTGCTGTGAGCTCTGCCGACTTAGCTGAGGCGTTGAGACGCGCAGGAAGTACCGCTGAAAGCGCGGGTGTTTCATTCGATCAACTACTCGCTGTTGTTACGGCAACACAGCAGGTCACCGCTCGTGGTGGTAATGTTATTGGTAACGCATTTAAAACTATATTTACTAGAATTCAAAGACCCAGAGTGCTAGAAGCGCTAGAGGGAATCGGTATAGCAACTAAAGATGCTGCTGGGGGTTTAAAACCGCTCATGAGCATATTGCAAAATTTAGCCTTAACATACGATAATTTAGCTCAATCTCAACAAGCTCAAATTGCGGAGTTGGTTGGCGGCGTTTTCCAGATCAACATTTTGAAAGCAGCGATGTCTGATTTAAGTAGGGAAACTTCTATTTATAGCAGCGCACTAGGGATTTCTAAGGGCGCAACTGATGACGCGATTCAAAGAAACGAAAAATTAAATGAAAGTTTTAGTGCGTTAATAAATAGAACCTTCGTGAACTTAAAGAAGGGGGGAGCTCAACTTGGAGAAAATACTTTAGCCCCCGGAATGCAAAGGGTATTAAAAGGGGTTAATGCAGTTTTAGAAAGTGCGGATCTCGGCGCTTCAGGAGAAACTTTGGGCGGAAAATTAACTACGGGTATATCTAAGGGCATTGGGGACTTCTTGGGCGGGCCGGGTCTTGCTGTGGGCATCATGGCTCTATTTAAACTTTTTGATAAACTAAGAGTATACGCAACGGACGCTCTCAAGTCTATAAGTGGCGGTGGAAAACATATGGAAAGACAGGCTAGAGTCCAAGGGCAAATAAATACCTTGCTGGCTAAAGAGCCCACTTTATTAAATGAGGTATTAAATGGCACTAGAAGTATACAAGATCTTCATGAAATTTTATTAAAAAACATAAAAGAAGAAAATAGAGAAATGGCTCGCCAAGCCTCTATTGTTAAAACTTTATCTAAAGGCCTATCTACCGAAGTTGACGTTACTGATACCGGAGTATTAATCAGTTCTCCTACATCTACGTCTTCATCTGGACGTCCTAGGCCCAGTGCTTATAAAGGTTCAATTCCTAATTTCTTTTACGACCCCATGAAAGAAGAAGAGGCTAATGCTAGAGCCATTGGCGCCGCAAGTGGAGTAAAGGCGCATATGTCTCGAGGCACAGTTGGTGGCAAGCGGGTAATAATGAATAATCAAGAAGAAGAAGTTACCGCTAATGAAATAAAACAAAAGTATGGAGTTTCCCCCAAAGGCGGAGATTCAGCTATCTTACCAAAATATAAACCGGAAGTTAAAAAAGAATTTGAAGAGAGACTTGAGAGAGTACAAAGTGGTGATTTAAATACTATTGGATATATTCCTAATTTTGCCGATCAGCGCTCTACAGCATTAAGCAAGGGGAAAATTAATTTAATACGAAAAGCTTTTAAAGATATAGATGCAGCAAGCGGAGTTGTTGACGCTAGCGACATAGCCTCTATGATTGTTCCTACGAAAGCCGATACTTTCGGTATAGGGCGATATATGACAAATGATGATAGGGGGAATAAAGTTAAGCTCGAAGCTAGGTTCCCAATAAAGGGGGCTAAGCACGCACCAGATGATTCTGCGCATCAAGATTCTATTAAACAAAAAATAGCTGGCGTTGTAAAAGATTACGCTTATAATTCTTTTGTATTACCCGCAGATAAAACTTCTATAGATAAATATGTAACGGAAGTAACTAAGGGTTCACAACTTTCTCAGGCGGTTGGTAGAACATTCGAAAATTCTGTTCAGGCTCTTGTGAATAAAGATGATGATTTCGCCAAAGACGCTAGAGCTCGCTGGGATTTTGCCGAGGGAAGAGATGGCGGCTATCAAAATTTGAGACAAGTATTTGGAGTGAAAGCTTCATTAACAGATGCAAAAGCTTCAACTGCTCCAACTAACTTGAATAGTATGTCTGAAAAATTCTTTGAAGCAACCGAGGTGGGTCGAAGAATCGTAAGTACGGTTCAAAATTTTCGCAGTCAAATGGATCCTGATAGCGTAAGTTCAAAAACTAAAGGTCTAATTGCGACAGAATTAAAAGGTGTAGATATTAAGGAGAATAGGGGAAGGGCGCTTGATATAGCAAAATCTTATTTAAGAGGCACATCCCTGAAGGAGGGCGAAAGTTTAGAAAGTAAGGCTCAGGAGCTATTAACTGATGATGAATTTATAAAGCTACACGAAAAGAAAAAGGTTTCGTTTGCGAAAGCACAAGCCGATTCAAAGAAAAAAACGGGAAGATTTTATGGCCACCTTCCTAATTTCGTTAGACGTTCCAATTTCGGCGACAGACTTAGGCAGGGTAAAAGGATAGCGTTCGAAGACTTTGATGAGAATTTAGTTACCTATCCAGAGGGAACCCAAAGGAGGGAACTTTTTGATCCTGAATCTGTAGATAAAGCTGTATTAACCAAAAGAGGAAAATCTAAGGTGGGGTATCATCATCCCGTTGCTATTTTAACCGCAAGAAATAGCGCGGCCAAGGGAAAAATACAAGACAAAATGGCGCAAAACAATATACCCATCGACAAGGTTATTGCTACTGCTAATATGTTTAATGATTTAAAAATCGCTACGGACGATAGTGGAAGAATAATAAGAAACCCTTCGAGATCAGGAAGAATTTCGGGATACAGAAATTTAAAACCAGCAGATAAAAAATCATTACTTCTCCAAAGAATACAAGAAAAATTTGGAGGAGAATATCAGTTGTGGGACGACTCTCCTGAGAACATTAATAAAATTAAAAGCTTAGGCAACCCAAAAATCATTGGGCACTTAACTAAGGAAACTGCTCATGCAGGTAGGGGCTCTGGTAATTGGGACGGGAGTGTTCCAAGCTTCTTCGATATGAAGAGAAAAAAATATAGGGACGGGAGGTTTAATTCGATAACAAGTCATGACGAAGAAGGCAAACAGGTTGGAAAATTAAATTACGACGAGACAGAAACGGCCCTTGAAGTTAGTTATAATGAATCTCAGGCTAAAGGAGCGGGATTCAAGCAATTCAAAAATTTAATGAGGGAGTCTGTCGCTACTAGGAAACCTATTACTTCGGGCAATTTAGTAAGCCAAGTAGCTCACGACGCTTCAAAGTTCGAGACTCTTTCTACGATATCTCCTTTCGAGCAAATGTCTAGACACGCATTTCCTCAGCTAAGGCATCGCCAAGTAAAAGGCGCTAAAACCTCGGGTAAAGCGCAGTTTTTATTGAAAGACGCGGGGGGCAGAAATCAACCAACATTTGAGTTTAAAACTTTAAGAGATTTAAAAGGTAAATCAAATCAAATAAAGAAAGAAATATTTGCCAGAGGCTTAACGCAAAACACAGTAAGTATCAACGACTTAAAAACTACCGCTGGAAATAAGACCGGACTCTTTAAAAGAGACGATTCAAAATTATTAAAGTCCGGGGGCTTTATTCCTAGCTTCAGCGCTGTTGCTGGTTACACCGAAAACGATCTAATGAGGTGGCATCAGGCTCAAGGGTGGGTAGGTAAAGATAACCCAGCATGGAGTAGCGCTTCAACTAAGTCTCAGACTGTACAGAAAATTCAAGCAGCTAAAGCACAAAAAAGATTGCCCGTTTTAATTTTAGATAATTTAAGTGAACCCGTTGATAAGCCCGGAATGATGGGTACACCAGCAAAAAAACACGGAGACCTTCCAGCTTCTGATGCGTATCAAGACAACGTGGCAAAATATGGATTTAATCAACAGATACCAGATATTAGAAAGAAATTTGATAGTTCTATAGATAAAAACTGGCCCCCAATGATAGGCAATATTGCTACAGATATTCTAGGTACTTTAAAAGATGATGAAAATGAATTTTTGATTAAAAATTTTAATCCTCATCCCCTCAGCGCCAATTCAAAAGAAAGCGTTGAAGGCTTATTGTTTGAAGACTTTGTTAAGGGCATGCATGAAAAAGTTGTCGCAGGAAAAGAGACGGGTAGAGAAAGCATTGATCTGGAAGAGTTCGCTTTGGACCCTAGATTTCGTGGAATATTTACCAAAGGTCTCCCAAGTTCTGGAGCAGAAATTAAGAGAACGGGTATTAAGCCTGTTGATGCAAGAAGAAAGCTTGGGATAAAATTCGGAGGAGTTCTCCCCAATTTCGTAGAGGCAACTAGTAATACTTGGGTTCCTAATTTTTATGGCGACGAATTAAAGAAGTCTCAAGAGAGGGAGGTAAAAGGGCTAATGAAGCGCGATAAATTCTTAACGCGTTCGAAGGCTAAAGAATTAACATATGTTGGTAAAGACAAAAGAATTACAGCTAATAAAGATCACTTAGGAATATTTAATTTAATTGACGAGCCTAGGGGTCCACAGCAAGGTGTGAACAGGGCCATCTCTGAAGGTAAAAATATTAATACATACGGCATGAAAGCTGCAGGCGGACACCTTCCCAATTTCGTTGAAGAAGAAGAAGGAGGGATAGCTAAATTAATCAATACTATAAATACAAAATTAGAAGGGACAGGCGTAGGACAAACAATAGAAACTTCTGCAATAGGCTCTGTTACTGCGGCACTGAAAGAATTAAATGCAGAATCAAAAGATCTTCAAAAACACCTAAAAGATGCAACGGCAGCAGAAGCTGAAAGAGCATCTGAAATTTCTAACGCAGAAGCGGTGATGGCGAGTTCCGCAGCAAGTTCAGATGCCTATAAAGAAGCTGAAGCAAAAAAGAATAGATTACTAGAAGCATCGACGCAAGTGGCTCAAGAGAAGATAGTAGCTACACAAAAATTAAATTCACTTGATGATGAAAGAATAGACATTTTAGGAGAACAAGCCAATGAAATAAACGAAACTTTACGTGAAGGAACTGGAACCACAGCTAAAAAGGCTGCGGCGGGAACAGCAGGCAAGGGCGCTGGAGGCATAAACCTAGGCAGAAAAGAGCAAATTGCAGAAAAGGCTAGTTCTGATATGCTTCAAAAAACTTTCATGCTGAGTACTTCGCTTAGCGTGGTGTCCGAAATAGCTCCGAGTATGAGCTTTTTAACTGATGCGGTTTCTGGCGCTGCGAATACATTTACTTCAGTAACTCAAGTAATACCGGGCACAGTCGGCAAATTAATCGGCGGAGTATTGGCTGGCGCAGCTGCTGCGTCAGCGCTTAAAGATGCGTTCTTTGATGCTAGTAGCGGTATCAAGGAGATATCAAGAAGAGCAGAAGAATCTCAAGCGAGATTCTCCGCGTTAAATGATAGTATATCCCAGTACACTTCCACTTTCGATCAACTTACAAATGCATTAAAAGATACCACTACCCCAGCCGAAACCCTTATGAAGTTGGAAGATAAGCTGGAGAAAATAATAGCCGACATGCCTACGGATGCGGCGAATAGAATGACGGCATCAACAACTATTGATGAAGTAAAAAATACTGGAGAAAATATTCGTGCAGAGGAAGAGCTAAAAGATAAAAGAATACAATTAGCCAAAACACTTCTGGATATGAATAAGGCGGCAGAAAGCGGAATTACGAGTTTCCTAAGTTTTGGGGACATGGATAACGCATTTATGAAGGGAGGCTTTTTAGGTTTTGGTAAAGAGCTAGATGTCTACGGAAGAGATAAGCAGGCCCGTAATGTTATGAATGCGGTAACCAGAGAGGACCCGGAGACTGGAGAGATCACTACGCTGAGAGACGCTATAGTATCGGGAGAGGTTTCTGCAGATATGCTTCAGCAAGCAGGTCAGGGCAAGGGACTTGACCAATTGGCGTCAATGGGATTTGATCTAGATGACTTAGAAGCATTAGCGCATATCGATGGAGACATGTTTGATACTCTAGCTGACGGTATACAGGTGATGGGTGAAGACGCCATTAAAACAAGTGAGAGATATGATAAATTATCAGAAAGAATGAGAATACAAGCAGAAGAACAACGGCAATTAGCAGAAGCTGCGGCTCGAGCGGGGGCGGCGTTTAGGCGAGCAGTTAGTGATTTCAATGAAGCTGTAAAATTTGACATTTTTAAAGGGAATGAACAGGGGCGTTCAGATAAAAGAGTGGGTCTTAATAAGTTTCAGGGGTCAGTAAATCTCGCTGGTGCCGCAGGAGGCTTGGGGGGCAGAAAAACGGATTTCGAGGCGGGTATAAAAATTATCCAAACCCAGAATCAAGCAGTTGACCAAATAGGTCAAAGAGCAGATGACTTCAAGGGGGGGCAATTAGATTCAATTAGTCAAGCTATTGCTGATGCTCAAGGTGAGGCGGTGTCCGATGATGTTAAAAATGATTTAGCCGAAGCCAATCGACAAATAAGTGAATTTGTAAAAAATAATAAAGGAGCAGATTCACAAACATTCCAAACTGGATTAGATGCACTAATAAACAATTTAGATGACGGTCTCAATGTTGGTGATTTAGACTTAAGCGCGTTGTCTGGAGATTTAAAATCCGAATTCGAAAAACTAAGAAGAGAGAATAGTAAAACTTTAGCCAAGATGGAAGAAGACTTAGCTATTCAAAAAGAGAATTTAAAAGTTCAAAAAGCAATAGAAACAAAACAACAGGGCATCAAGAGCATGGGTGGCATAGAAGCCTTTTTGGACCCATCCAAGATGGATGCCACTTTCAATAAATTTTATGAGAATTTGGACGCTTTGCGTTTGGCTCGCCAAGGCGGATTCAAGGGCCAAGAGGCTAGAGCTAGGGGTAACTTAGCCTTAACAGCTATGGAAATGGCGGGAGGAAAATCCGTCTTCGCAAGCTCCAATGTTAATTTCGATAAAGGGCAAGTTCTAGATCCCACCACCGGACTAATGCGAGACGAAACCTTTACTGAGCAGCAGACGAGAATAAATGAGGAGATGATGCAGAATAACCCTCAACTTGCTCAAATGAGAGATGACGTTATTCAAAATATGGCCGCAGCCAATAAAGATAAAGCTACAAGAATGGCTGACCAATTAGATGAACGAGGACTACACGATCAAGCTCAGACATTTAGAGATTTAGCGGCTAATGCTGTAGAAAATGCTACAATGGCCTTTGATGCTAAATTTAAAACAGATATGGTTCCGAAGCAACAACTAGACGAGTTGAAGAAAATTGAAAGACTTCTTGCTACAAAATTAGGAACTGGAGACGCAGCGTCAGGAGCAGAATTAAATGACCCCGCAGCGAGATCAAACGCAGTTAATCAAGCAGCGGGAGATATGGCTAATGCAGCTGCAGATAGTCGTGCGGCAGCGCAAGCCTTGTCAGATTTCAAGAAGGGCCTTACTCCAGAAGCTATGCAGGCTAATCAACAGCAAATGGCCGAAAAGCAAGCCGAGAGACGAGGCCAATTAGAAGATTTAGCAGACAATACTGATATTAAAACCGCTTTGTTCGATATGGATCGAGGCAAAAGAAAAGATGTAATGCGGCAACTATATGACGGTGGATTTACTGGACGCACACCGGAAGAGGTTGAATCTCACGTTAATAAATTGAATTTGACCGATATACAAAAAACAAGACTTACAGGAGCTTTAAGGGGCGGAATTAATGATGGCGGTGTGCTAGGAAATAAATTGCGAGACACTGGTAGTACTACACAAGTAGCTAGGATTACAAGGCAAAAACATGCTTTAAATCAGCAAATACAAACTTTAGAAACGGAAAAACGAACCCTACAAGCGGGACCAAGAGATCAAAATTCATTGCGTAGAATCGAAGAGATCGATGAGAAAATAGGAGATTTAGAGAAGCAAAAAGCTAGAGTTAAAGCTCGAGGATTTATACCCTCTGGTACAGCAGCACTTGAGAGAACTTCGGCTAGGCAATCTGGATATAATGCTGGAGCAATTCGTTCGATGAATATCGCTGGAGAAGGAAATGTTGTTTATAATTCTGCGGAAAAAGTCATTAAACTACCCGGATTTACTCAGCCGTTTATTAATCCTCCAGAATTTAGCCGCGCAGGAAAAGAGCATAAAGACAATTCAATCAAGCAGCTTGGCCTAGACCCTTACAGTTTACAAGCAGCAACTGGATTCTTTCCAAATGCGAGAGTAAATCAAATAGCCGTAGATAGAATATTAAAGGATATCCAGTTCCGTCACGGAGGACTTGCTGATGAAGCAGATCGACAAGGCAGGGGTGGCGGAATTTCGCTTGAGGGTGTTACTCAGGATAGAAATCAAGTCAAATTTTGGCGGGGACTAATGAACTGGATAACCCGGGGAGATAAAACATTAGGACCGAATGTTAGAATTAATCGCGGTGGTTCAAATAAGATTAGTTTGGATGGTATGTCTTTAGATGAAATGGAGAGTGGATCAATTGAGGCTGGGTATACTAAGGGTCCGTTCGCTTTTGCTTCGTTAATGCGCGGAGGTGCTGGCGCTCAGCTTATATTATTTCAGCATTTAAAGAAATTAGGATATAAAGGTGATCAAAGCGATATTAATAGACAATTTTCACGAGTAGGAAGAAATACGCAGGAGACCGATTTAATTAAAAGAACTAGCAATATGATTGAGCATGAGAGAATCATAGAAGCTAAGAGAATCGAAGAAGAAAGAGCTAAGGCTGAAAGAAAAAGAGCAGCAAAAGCAGAAGCTGATGCTAAGGCAAAATCCGCAGCAATGGATTCCTTGGGTGGTATAACCGAGAAAAACAGAGCAGATATGGATCTTGAACGCACAAGAGCAAGACAAAGATCAGCGGAAAAAAGAGAGGAAGCTGCACGAAGAAATGCGGCTAGAAGAACCGGGCCCAGCGAAGAGTATAGAGAACATCAGAGAGGGATTGATGAAGGTAATTTTAAAAGAGGAGAAGATGCAGCAAGAAGATCTAGAGTTAAAAGACAAGCACTCGATTTAGCGGAACGAATGAATGAGAAAAGGCGGGAAGTAGAGCTCCGACAGAGAGCCGAGAGGGCCGCTCGCGCCAGTACACCCGCTTCCTATGAGAGCAAATGGAACGAGGCAAGGCAGAACATGGGCGCAGCATTTGGAGAAAGCGGCGATACCGAAGAAATAGACAGGCAAAAACGAGCGGATAAGCGTCAGCGAGATAGAGGCACAAATAGAGGAGAGAGAGGGTCGGGCAGGACAAGAGTTCAAACTGGTCGGTCAGCCCCGGCAGATGTTCCACAGTTTTCATTCGGTGGAAGGGATGTACATATACAGGAGGCACTCGGCGAAGAAGACAATCCAACGAGGAAGTTCTTTAGCATGGGGAATGCCCGGATGGATTTTCTAAAAAATTATCGCAGAAAAGATATGGTTTATAGAACCATGATGGCGAGACAAGCCAATCCCACGACTAGATTATCAAACTCACAATTTAGAGCTACGTATAATGCTTTAACTGATCCAAATAGCCCTCATAAAATTGATTTTGATCTTGATCAAGGATTGGGCGGTCGAACTCGCGTAAACGCTGACGGCATTCCGATTATGAATGAAGGTACGTTTGTTAGAGCCCAACATACAACAAATGAATTTGGAAGATCAACAGTAACCATGGGCGGTGGCACGGACGATATAAATGCGTTTAGAGGCTTAATGGGACACGAAATATCTCATGCGATAGATAATTACCAAGGTAAACAAAGGGGAGATCAGGCTATAGTTGAATCCTTAAAGCAAATAAATGGCGGTAAAAATCCCGGAAACATAGTCGAGTTTGCGGATGCGGTGTTGAAATTACCGCAGGGACAAGTGAAGACCACGCTAATTGAGCAGCTTCGGCACTGGGGAGTAATTAAACAGCAGGCCGGGTTAGGCTATAACACCGGTAAGTTGGTGGTTGATCGTGGTACCACCGGCGCTGGCGGGGGAGGTGCAGGAGGCTTAGAAGCAAGAGTTTTATCGGGAGACGATTTGGATAGCTATAATAGGGTAAAAAATTTAAGTAATAGAATATTAAATGGAAGTCCGATAGGATCGAGTGACCAGCCCGAATCAATTAAGATAGGAAGAGATAATTTAAAAATTACCTCGCAAACTACACCAGCAGCTGATATTGATGCGAAAGCCACCAAGCAATTTATTATAGAACACGGAGGCATGAAAACGTTATTCGACAGCCCCGAAAAGGCAATGGCTTTTATTAATGAAGTGCAAAATAGAAATTTAGCTTCTTCTGATCCTGATTTCGCACTCAAAACAGTTGAAGAAATGAGGGCATACGCGGTAGAGGATAGGGTCATGAAAGATCTTGATGGTGAAGGTAAAAAGAATTTCTTACGAAGAGAATGGGATAAAAGAAAAATGTTAACAGGCATGGATGATGCCGATGGACTTTTAAATAAGGCTAAGCTATTTCTAGGGGGGCAACAACGAATGGGCCTCTGGCAAGGCATAAAAGATTGGAGCCAATGGGGGAATAATTGGCAGGGTGACTCAGTTAGAATGATGAAAGGTGATGAAAATTATCAGAAACAAAAAGGTAGAATTTTACATAAAAGCTTACCCAAAACAGATATTCTGAAGAATTTAGACGCCATGAACAATGTGGTAAATCATATACAGGATAAAAACTATTCAGGCATGGTAAATGGAAGAGATGCCCACACTGGAAAAAGGTATTCAGACGGCGGTGAGCAGGCGTTTAAATTGAGACAAGCTATTAATAGTGCCTATCAAAAAGAATACGCTAGAGTACAAGGGAGAGTGTTGAATGGTACGGCTGCCAATGAAGATTTTGTAAAATTGCAGGGTATGGTGGATGATATGGTTGGCACTGTCGATACGAAGGACAGAGGAAAAATAATGAGCGCAGCTAGCGGCGATAATGCTCCCCTTGTGAGGTCGTTAATAGGCGGAGCAGAAAATAACACTGTACAAAAATACATAGACGAAGGTCGTCAACTATATATAGATGATATAGCAAACACTCCTCGGGCCACGGGCGATGCTGACTCAATGCGAGCAATATACGACAAAATGTTCGCTGATTCGAGGTTTACTGAAGCATATAGCGAGTCCATGTCGGAGGAAATGGTTAAAGGCAACAAAGGATCGGGACACGGAAAGAAACTCGCAAAACTTTGGAGCAGGACTAGTTCACTTGGTCAAGGTCAAGGAGGAATGTTTGTCAAAGGCGTGGGGGGAGCATTCGCTACCACTTATGTTGGCGGCATGCTAGAAAAATACCTTAAGGAGAACCACCCGGAGTGGGAAACCGCTATTGCTTTGGCTAGCGGCATTAAGCATCACGGAGGACTTGGGGTAGCTGGATTGCTGGGCGTAAGCGCTTGGCGACAAGCAGGACAAGCCGCCATGGATATGTCGCCAGAAATGATGGCTCAAATGAAAGAGCAGTATATCAGGGATCAAGTAGCAAAAGGCGCCAAGGGACAAAGGCTGCCTCGTGTTAGAAATACAATAGCTGACTTTTTGGAGGGGATAGGTTCAAAAACCACAAGTGGCGGGTGGTTCTCAAAAATCTTTAGTGGAGGAGGGTTTATGAAGGGCGCAGGAGCGGCGCTAAGGGGCGCAGCTGGGATGGCAAATCCGCTGAATTGGGGCCGGTCGATTATGGGCACCAACGTAGTGGATGATGTTACAGATGATGCCACCCGATCCCTTGCAAATAAACTTAGGCCGGCCGACGTACTTGACGAAGACGTTTTAGCGAGACAAGCGGCAGATTCTTGGAGTCCATCAAAAGCAATGGACAACAATATAAAGAAAGGTCGAATGGGCGTATTGAAAAGTATGGGTCTTGGCCTTGGTGGAAATCTACTAACGGCTCATATGATTAACAAGAGAGCAATGGAGGGTAGTGAAGGAGTCGCTGGAATAGAAGAATTGAAAAAAAGACTGGAAGCGGGTGATTTGAGTGCAGGCATGCAAATGTATTCAACACAACAAGCTATGGAAGATGATTCGTTTGCAGCTAGAACAGCTATAGAAATAGGAATGTTGGGCTACATGGCTAGTGCTGGAGCGGTAGGTGGACCGTTGGGTCTTGCTATCGCTGGAGGAATGATGGCTCTAGATGCAGCAGGTAGTGGTCGTAGAAATAGATTGGCCTCGATAGAATCTGGTAAACTTAGGATGCAGAGCGGCATGAATCGCATTGGGCAGGTAAGGGGTCAGGCGCAAGTGACGAAATATAAGTCTTTGCTTGACACCATGGGAATGCAGACCGCAGATAATAATAGAATAGGGCTTAGCATTGCGCGCGACAGAATGAGTGCTGGTGGGGCGAATCACGAGCAGATGGCTGCGGCAGACGATGTAATGGCCTTTATGTTACAAGACGAAGCTAAAGCTAGCACTTTAATTAGTAAAAGTTTACAAAAGAATGAATTAATGAAAGCGGCCGCGCTAACGCCAACGGAGCTACAAGCTATGTATGACACAAGAGATGAGGCGGGTAGCGGGTGGGGAAGATATAAAGCTCTATTAGGAGGGATGGGAAGCGTGGGTCATGAAGATATAGACAAGGCCTCGGACGACGCTTATAATATGATTCAAAATTTAAATCTAATGAAAAAACAATATGGATTAGATTTTAAAGACATGAAAGCTGTTACAAACAAAGAAGGAAAACTCGCGTTGCAATACGGCCGGCCTACGGAAAATATATCTTTTGGGAGCAGGATGGACGTGGACGCTCTGACGGCTAGAAAAAAATTAAATAGCGATTTAGGAAATTTCTGGGGAGGCGACGATTTCGCTTTAGACTTTGAAACTTTACTTAAACAAAGACAGGGCTTAAGGGCGGCAGAACTTTTTGAAACTCAAGCGGGTGCAGATGTAGTACAAAAGTCAGAGAGAAATGCTGCTCAAAGTTTCTTATTATCACAATTTGATGGAGATGTTGACGATGCAGAAAAAATGAATGAAATAGCCCAACACATCCGAAGAAAAAATAAAGAAGCATACGAACAAGCGATGGGCCCTCGAAACTCGAAGCAAAGAAAAGTTATGGCGCTCTTCGAGGCGAAAAGCCTTGAGGAAAAAGATGCTGCAGTTAAGGGCTTAAAACAATCAGGGATGAACGATAGGCAGATTGAGATCCTTCGAAATAGATTTGCGAAAATGGGATCGAAAGACCTACAGCATCAAAGAAGAATGGCTGAAAATCATGAAATTGCTGATGACTTAGTTGATGTAAGAACGGGGAAAAATCTCAGGCCAGATATGAAGCTTTTCACTGATCCAAAAGATGGACGTCAGTATTATTTTGATGGATTGAAAAAGGTTGAGGCTTTAACTAAAGCGAGTTACGTCGCTAGACTGCACGCTACAGGCCAATTGAGAAGAGAGCTTGTAAAAGACGAGGATGGCCGCAACATTGGTATAAAAATCTTCCAAAAAGATGGTACTGGCGAAAAACTTTTAACTACCCACATGGGCGATAGCGATAAAAATCTCGTTAGCAAATTAAACGATAAGATATTTGGTGAACAAGCACTAGCCATGAAAGAACAGGACTTTAGTTTAGCTCAACGACAGCAAATGATAGAAAGAAAAGGTAGGTATGCTGGATATGGTGGGCGACATAGATCTACTGGGTTTATAGGCGACGACAAGAGTATGTTTGATGACGATCTCAATAGGGGACGAATTGCTGAAGCTTGGCAAGATTTACGAACAAGCAAACCCGGCGGAACAGAATCAAACAAGAGAGAGGTCGAAGCTAAGAAGCAAAGACTAAAGAAGCTTCTCTCTAAAAAATTTATCGTACAGATGGCAAGAAGGGCCAAGAAGATCAAAGAAACGCCGGGTGCAGACGCAAAGAGAAAGTTGAGGCAGTTGATGGTTCGTGACGCTTTATCTTATCGAGCATGGTTTGAGAGAAGTGGAATACAATGGGATGGGGCGTCTGATATAAATAAATTAGGAATGGAATCATTTAGGCACGGCGCCGAAGGGCTTAGTACAACTTTTAATTCTGCTACGGCAGATTCGATAAATGACGAATATAGAAAAGGTTTACAAGAGGTTGCGGCTAGAGGCGGACAAATGGGTCAATTAGATGCTGCTGGAAATATATCAGTGCAAAAAGAAGACTGGTCAAATCAAACTATAGCCGTTTTACAAGAAAAAATACAAGCTGCAGATACGCCTCCAGAACTTAAAGAAAAGTATAAAGATCAGTTGAGGCATTTGAGCGGACAGAAACTTAATAACGCAAACACTTTACAAAGGCAACTAATCGCCGCTGAGGCTCAACTTGCTGCAGCAAGAGCAGACGGATCAGAGACTCCAGAAATGAGAAGGAGACTAGCTGATTTATCTCGACAAAGAAATCAGGCAATAGTTGGGGGCTATGAAGTTGCTGGGGCAGCAGGAATGAATTTCGCACACGAATTTGAAGTAACCGGTAGAGATGGAGGTAAAACTACTTTAGGAGATAAATACAAAATTCCTCTTACTATGAGAGGCGATACCGCCACTATGAGAAATCTTGTTGCCGCAGGTATACGAGCAGAAAATATAGAAAGAGAAATTAATCGCTTGTCAAGCGTGAGGCCAGCAGCAGGTTCGCAGGAAGAGCGTAAATTGAAGAGATTGCAGCAGATGCGGGCAGCTAATGTGAATTTTATTAATACTACATCAGAATCTCATCGGGAAAATCTACAAAACTCCATGCAAAATGATCCATCAAAATCTTTAGCGATGAATTTATTAAACGCAGAACATTTGAAGAGTAAGGGGGAAGGCTTAGGTGATCTAGCTGGTTTTGCGGGCATGTTAAATAGCCAAGGCCGACTTGAAGGCCCAATAGGCGAGGCTGTTGGTATAATGATGAACGATAGCATTCCTGAAGATGACGTCAGAAAAATAAGAGCTCGACAACGGTTGCCAGATATGGTGGGGAATATACAGAAAAGCCGAGCACAAGCAGTACTAGATGGCGGCGCTATTACCGTTGTCGGTGGCGATCGTCGCAATAGAATATTCGGGGCAGGCGACGTGGCTCAAACCGGTCTGGCCCATTTCGCTGGAGACAACTTCGACCGATCTAGACATCATAGTAAAGCGGGTATGTTAGCACGAGAAACTAGAGGAACCACGGCAGATAATTTAGATAGATTGTCAGCCGCAGCAAAAGAACTTAACATGGACCCCATGACCTTTATGGAATTTTTCGTAAACAGAAAAGGTAGTGGTTTATTCGAAGGCGGATCGGAGGGCGAAAAACTGGCCTTTATTGATAATATGTCCACTTTATTAGCTAGCTACAATGCGCATCAACAAGATACTTCCCCAGATAAAAAGCCATTTAATTTAACTCTCGACAAAGTAAAGGAAGCTAGAGAGCTAAGAAGAAGGCGTAAGAGCGTGCGCCCAGCTGGACAATTTTCGGGTCTTCCCAATGTCCCTGCCGCAACGGGTTTACCAGAAGACATGATGTACGTTCCGCCAACGTCCGGACCAGCCGATCGCATGGAGGTAACACAATTAGATGAAAATCCAGCTTACAATATAGTAATAAATGGTGAAAAGAAAAAATTAAAATTCAATCCTGAAACGGGTAAGTGGCACGAAATCGGAGAAGGTGGTTTACCACGGGGAACAGGCGTTTCGCATAGTAAATTCCTTGTTGATGCGCAAAATTATATAAAGAGTAAACCAGTTGATAAACTAAGAGAGGAATTTAAGGGCGGCAAGGGGAATCAGCAATTGGCAGAACAGATGGCCGCAATAAAAAGCATTGAAGAAATGATAGAAGAAGAAAGAAAAAGGCGGGCGCAAGTTATAGTTCCAACTAAAGCCGGAGGATTTATACCGAACTTCGCTAATTCAAAACCCATTTCTAAAACACTTTATAGAGGATTTATACCTGATTTTAATACCGAGTTAGCAATTTCTAAAGATAGGGAAGTGCAAGCTTTAGTATCTCGCGGAGTTTCTCCGAGAGAAGCAAAAGGCTCTGTTTATGTGGCTAAGCACCCCGCTATAACGAGCAACAAAGAACACATCGGGGTATTCAATAGAATTGATGAACCCATGGGGCCGCATCAGGGTATTAACAGGGCTAGGTCTGAGGGGCAAGCTGTAAATACTTATGGATCTGGAACCGTACCTACCTTCAGTAAGAGTACCGTTCCTAATTTTGCTGAAGCAGAGAAGAACATGAACTCTGTCGCGCAAGCCTTCGGGGAAATAGCCAAGGCAGCAGAATCTATGACGCCTCAAGATAAACCTGAAGAGATAAAAGAAATACAAAGCATTTCCTCACAAAAGACTATTAATACGAACGTCAATGTAAGCGTCAAAGGAAGTGTCAATTCTGTACCAAATGCAATTGCTTCGGCAGTTATTGACTGGAGCAAAAAGAATATTATAAAAGGGGGGGGATATTTCCCGCCGAATAGAAGATCGTAAAAGATATGGTAATAGCTGATGCAACTCTACTTGGATTTAATAGAGACAAGCAATATTTCGAAGGGGATATTTTTGCCAAGGGAGATATATTAACCGTTACTGTTGAAGGGCTCGTCGAGCATCTTAATAATACCAATACAAACGACATCTCTTCTACGGTTTCTCAAGGTTTAAAAGATATATTTGATCCAACTAGTAATAGTTCTTTATCTAATTATAATCTTTCTCAAGGGTTAGCAGTTGACGACGTAACTATTAATAACGTTCAGTTTGGAAAAGGGAAGATACTGTCTGTTTCTATGACTTCTAACCCTAGCATTAAAGAGTCTAAGATATTTATAGGTAAATATGAAATTACTTTTCAGTTCTTACACTCTATTGGTTCAGCCAATTTTCACATAACCGGACAGACTGGAGATGACGTGTATACTGACGGTATAGAAACTATCTTGGAACCTTACGCGCATAGGTTGACTACGTTTAGTGAATCTTTTGATTTTAATAGGTCTTCGTCATCTGGGGGAGAAAATTATACTCATAATATAAATATAAAACTTGAAGACGATGGAGTACGGCCTCAAGCAAATATATCTGGAACTACTATTCCTGCTACCCCTGAAAATATTGCGACATATATTGCTTGGAAAATATATAACAGTCCCCATTCATACTTACCTCGACATTGGGCAAAGACTTTTAATTTAACTAGCGGTACTGGTGCAGCCATGACTGCGCCCCATGACGGATTTTTTAGCGAATCGATTAATACCGTTTCTGGAGAATGTAGATTTTCCAAAAAATGGGAAAAGAATCTAGGCTTAACTACCGCTTCAATTAATAACGCTGTTAATACTGGGTTTAATGGGCTATATCACTTTGAGTATCTTGGTGCGCAATACTGCGCTAAGCGATCTTACACAATAACGAATAATAAAGCAGCGGGCATAACCTGTACAGAACGTGGAGATGTCACTTGCGTTGGAAAAGGTCTTGATGCGAATGGAAATAGAAAAATAATATCGGATATTTCTTCGGTATTTAAGCTCGTAGGGGAAGGCGCTCGAACAAGATGTCAAGATGCAGTCGATAAAATCGTTGGTACGGGACACACTTTAATAGACGTTAATTTAGAAGCGAAATTTATTGAGGTCGCACAAGAAAACAGATTTGGATACGAAGTGACTTTCACCTCAGATTCGAATGTCGTCAATACTTATGCGGGTTTCAAAATAGAAAGAAAAGTTTCTACATCTAGGGACAGTGAGGGCATAAACACTTTTGAACAAGAGAACAGGATCGTGCCTATAATGCAAGCGAGTTTGTTCGGCCAGACATTTTTTACGGACACTGCTGTAAATCGAGCTAATGAATTTACTACAAATCATACGATAGATAAATTAATGGATTTATTACTGGGTAAATTTTTGCCAAGAGCAAATTATTATACCAATAATTCCGCAAATGCCTCAAGTGATTTTGGCTGGGCTAGATATTTTTACGATATCGGAGTCGCGGTGGCAGGTAGTGATTTTAAAAAAATATCATCTGACACAAGCATTAATCCAAAAAATCACCATTTGCAAGCTAGGGGTAATTCCAGCGGCATAATCGAGTGCGATCTACACGAAAAGCGCGAACGTTCTAGTTATGAAATTTCGATAAAAGAAACTTGGACAGATGATCCAGCTATTACACAGCAGTGGATGACTGATAATACAGATATAACGAGTAGCGGTTATAAATCTTTTTTCACTCAGAAGGAGATGTCTGTTGATGACGATAATCCCGTTAGAAAAAAGGAAAGCTATATGATAGCGGGCTGGGGAGAAGTCGTTCACGCTTCTATGCAATCGGACTTAGGGACAGTAACTATAAAATTTGAAGGAACTTTAGCTAGGGATATGGCTTGGAATTCAATTATTAATGGAGTACCCCTTTCTACAACTTATTTAAAATTAGCAATAAGAGAGGCTGTGGTATCTTGTATGCAATATTTTGGAATTCGTAATGCAGCAATGATATTTATAACTGATACGTCATATGATTTTAGTTCTTCGAGAGAGCTATCTTTAAATGTGACCTTAAATTACACACGCGAGTCTCTAACTAGCGCTTTGGAAACTAGAATATAATGCCAATTTTAAAATACAATTCATTTTCTTTCACGGCTATAGCTGTTAATGGGGTAGAGTTTCCTTTTCCTTATATATCTAGGAGTAAAAATATAAGTGATAGCAACGGGCAACATGTAAATTCGAATTCTTATAGAATTGAAGGTAACTTCTATTTATCAAATCCGGAAAGCTTTGAAACTGGGGGTGCTGGTCAATTCACTACAGATACAGATGGTGATGGTATAAAAGATGGAGTTGAAGTGTTATTGTCAGCTAAGACCGCTATAGAAAACTTTTTTTCTCAAAGTCATAAAAAATTAGAAACAGATTTCGGAGATTTAAATAATGCAGTAGTAAGGTCTATCAATTTTGATTCATCTACATGGGCAGGATTAATTGATTATTCAATAGAGTTAGAAGCGGTAAGTACTGAAGAGGGCTCTAATGTAATTGACATTGTTAACGAGTATTCTATCCAAGAATCGCCCAATGGCTCTAACACTATAGTCCATAAAGTATCCGCTCGAGGTCTAAATACTTTAACTACCAATAATTCAAATGCATTTGAAAACGCTAGGAGTTGGGTTACCGCTAAGTTATGGAATAATAGTTTAAGTGAAGGCGGAACAATTAGCGCTATTCATGTATCTCCGTCCTTTGGTTCAAGCAGTAGTTATGGAGGGGCGCCACCGACGATTGGCGGAAAACACCCGCCTCTTCTTCTTACGGATGTAGCAGAGACGAGCGATAGGATGTCTGGTTCTTATAGCGTATCTGAATCTTATGAATATGTAGACGCGATGTGGGCCGACCTTCTCGATCTTGACCCGCCAGCATCAGCTGCGGCTCATCAAGACGGAAGAAAAATGATTGTGAAGTATGCTTTTGATACTTCCTACGATCAAGATAGAATGTGTACGGTGCTGGATGTAGATCTTCAAATTAAATATTCTACAATAAATACTTTCGGTTTTGATGAGGTGGTTACATATTTGCTTGGGGATACAACTTCTTCATATCAAGCTGTCGGGTCAGATGATAGCTGTGATCCGCTCAACCCTTCGGGTTTAACACGGTATTATGACACTATTGCGAAAAGAATTTTAAAGAAAATTCAAAGTTCTGATATTCTTCCGCGCCTTGCTTCGTCCCCTGCGCGGTTGAGCTCCTTAATGCTATACGCTAATTCTTTACAGAGCGCGACGGTCGATCCAGATATCGGGGTTGTTAGTATCAAGCTTCAGTATGATACGGATATAAAAATGTGGGGCGTAGCAAATACCGACAATTGGCTTTTTGATCATGATTATTCTTTATCAACTGATTGGGTGACTGGGAATACAGGAATCACAATGAATTGTAAAATCCTTTGCGATCCAACTCATAAGCTCAGCGATAAGTTAGATATAGTTCATGGATTTTTTAATCTTTACAAGGGTACGGCTTTACACGCTTTTCTGCTTGAACGTATATCTAGCGATTATAATACAGTTTTAAGAAAAAGCGTTGGGACGGCAGATGGCCCGATAAGAAACGCATATGAGTCAGGAGGCTTTATCAGTGCTAATAGAATAAATCCAATACCGGAATCTTTAAGCGCCAATATAAATATGTCTACTGGAGAAGGTAGTATATCGGCATCTTTTTCAGATGAGGATTACGTTTCTGGAGTACAGTCTTTAAATTATAGAGTCAATGTGAAGCCTCCGATAATACCATACGAACCAAAGGCTTCTGTTGTGGGCAGTTTAGCTAGAGATGGGCATTATATAGTTTTTAATCCCGGCGGGCTGAGGAGAACAACATGGGGAGCATCCGTGAGCGCTAAAGGCGCTAAAGATTATAATGGAGTAAGCAGGAATACCGTTTCCGTTATAGAGAACGCGATAGTCAACGTGATGAATAGTGACGGAACAGCCGTTATCAAGGAGGAGGATTCTTTCGATATAGGCACAAATACGGCTAATTCTAGCTTTCAATTTTCTTTAATGGATTCTATAAACTTCTGGAATTATTATCCACTTAATGGCGGATTTAGCCAACAGATTTGGCCGCAGCCAACTTCCTCATTGAATATGTATAGTATTACTTCTATAGTTGCACAAGCTCAATCATATATAGATAATAAAAATCAGTCTTTGCAAAGCGTATCCAGTTTGGCGACGACTGTTACGAATACAAATATAGCTAATTATAGCGCTTCGCTTGCTCCTTTGTCTGTAGCTTATAATGCATATTATCAAGCTTTGTTTAATTACAATTTAGCTGTAGTATCATTGCCAAACCCACTCGCGGGACCATTTACTAGCGCGGGTTGGGCAACATATTATAATTTACAACAAAACGTATCAAATACAGCGACTATGCTAACCTTCGCGGCGTCGAATGTTAAAGCTATGAGCGCTTCCGTAGGAATATATAATAACAGATATAGAATATAATGAATAGTGATATACTAAAAAATTATTTAAGCGTAAATTCTATTGATTCTAGTAGTTTAAAGGTCAACTATTCTTTTGAGGAAATTAATAATGGTATAGTACACAATGAGCTACACTCTGGTTCGGCGCATTATCCTGAGGCGGGCTGTTTAGACGCGGGGGTCTTACCCGGAATACCAGTTAACTGTGTTGTGAATCCTGATTTCGAAAATTTTAAATCATGTTGCAGTATGGGGTATTTTGATTCTGATACCATATTAAGAATTGGAGAAAAATTTGAACAAACAGAGTGGACAATATTTGTTAATTATAACAATAATGTAATAAGGGATGATAGAGACAAGTCTGAAGTTCTGGTATCTTCTATGTCGAGCCCAACGGGGATCTCTGGATTTAACATGGGTATTAATGGCGCGAATAGAATGTACTTCGAATATGTTAATACAGATGGAATCTTAAAGAACTTAATTTTGCCGAGAGAGGTAGAACTGTATAATTTAGTATCCGTTTCGAAGTCTGAATCTAATATCGTTATCTCTAATCATGACCCGTTCTCTAGGAGAAATTATATACAGCCTTACGAAGCTTTAGATTTTGTAGACTCGCATATATGGACTATAGGTGGGTTCTATGAGACGGGCAATTACGAACGATATAGAGGCTTTAAAGGGTTCATTGATGACTATATAGCTTTCGACATGTCTTTTTCAACTACTCAAACAAATCTCATATCGGAAGCTTTATATTACACTGGGGTAAAGGAAGCTTATCAAATTCAAACTACGAGAACTGTAGAAACTATAACTGGCGCCCCCACCATGGTTAGCGTCCCAACGGAATCTGGTATCACAGGATATAATTTAGTTCCCCTGTCTACTGTAAATACCGCATGTGGTACACCAGTGAACGTATGCATTCAGGAGCCCATGTATGGGCCGGGAACTAAAGAGGTTTTAGACTTCGCTAGAGTAAACGTTGATATTGTTGATGTAGAATATGTGCCGGAAGAAAAATTATACAATGAAACATATACATCAAATTATGGAGAAAAGAACATAGTTTTTTTAAAAGACATAGATCTGAAAGACGTTTATGAAATTTATAGTCAAAGCGGTTTTAATTCAAATTTGAATCATACGGGTCTATACGATCCCGCTTATGAAAGCTTTGCGATAAACGATAGTCACGTTGGTAAGAAGATTAACGCCTTTATCAACGGGGTTCAGTCTTCGCCCACTGGGGATTATTCGTTGTCACAAAATCTTGTATCTTCTGGTTCAGGATTTATATTTGAATCAACCGACACGTTATCTTACGATGTAATTTCTAGCGACCCAATTTATTACGAATATGATGGCACCACCTATCCGGAAGTTAATCTGGTCGGGGGCGAATATTTAAATAAAGATATATACTTCAATGGACAAAAGATGATTTCTGGCTTGAATTATCAAGAATTTCATGCCGAAACTTCAGGGGTAACAATCTTCCCAATAGAAGAATCAATTACGCAGGGTGTATCTGGAGAATATGTTCTTGTAGAACCTAGCGAGATGAGGTCCATTAGTTATACGGGCACAATTGAAGCATTTGATTCGTTAAGTTTTAATCTAAGAAACGAACAAGTATGGCTAAATGGATATAGGCAGATAGAAGGTCTAGATTATGTAAAAACAAGTGATAAAAGCTTACTTAATAGCGATTTAAGATTAGAAACTAAAAGTAATATTATTTATAATAATGATGGAAACTTTTTTAATGTTTCTGCATAAGGTAAAAGGTAAATGGCTACTGTAGACAATTTTAAAGATTTTAGTAGTATAAGGATAGCCGCTAATCCGGTAAATACTTTTGCTGGTTTAGCTATTTATGGCGCTTCGCTCGCCATTAATCCGGGAAGCCCAACAAAATTAACCATTAGGTGCGTAGAGGGTCAGCTTGCTGGCACTGTAATTCCTAAGGGGACATTTCCCGCTTCTATATCGTCAGTTTCCACTAACGTTTCTGATATAACTTATCCTATATGGATTGGCCCACTAAAGATACCTGAGATGTATTTGATATCTAAAGAGTCTTCTACTGGCTCTAGTCAAAGGGTAATGACTTTAACATTCGTTGACAAGTCTATTCTTTTAGATAAAATATACGTAGGTCTAATAGGGCAGCATGCTAGTTATAACGATTTACCATTAAGTCAAAGATTTGATACTTTAGATCCGACTATTACTTGGAACGACGTTAAAGAACTTTATGCGGTCAATAATTTAGGTACGCCGCAGGGGTGGTTGGCGTCATACGCGTCACCAACTGATGAATCTTATTATGATGCATCGAGGGGGCAGTATAGACTGAAGAACGGACTTGGCGTGCCGATAACCACAAAAGCTATTAAATTTCCGTTATCTTTAAACTGCGAGCCGTGTTATGATGAAGTAAATTCGGCGCGCCATCGGAATAAATTTCCTAATATGAGGTCAATAGCCGGAAGCGTTATGAGGTTAATTGATTACGGAAGAATTGTAAAAGTAAATCATTATTATGGAGGAAAAATAATACTGGGCGTAGACCAGTTTACAGCAAAACACTCCGACTTACCAGAAACGGATTATAACTTTACGGAACTTCTAACTGCATTAGCTGAAGCGGGACTGCTTCCTTTGGATTTGTCTCCTAATAAAATTTTATGGAGACAATTGGGATGGATAGATAAAAACCCTCAGTATAGAGTAAAGCACGTAGGCACACTGAGAAGCGTGTTAGATAATTTTGCTGCCGAATTTGGTTTTGTGTACTTTTGGGATTTTGGTTATAGATCTGATTCTAGAGTCGCTTTAAAAGCTATTGATTTGACAATGACTTCACAAATAGATTCAGCCATGAATACTATAAAAACTTTAGTATACAATCCGCCAGATGGGGTTGGTTTCGATTCTATAGATGAATCTGAATCCATGGAGGGAACAAGAAACATATGGTATCAAGGAGTCTATAGAAAACCCTCCCGACCCAAAACATATCAAAGGAGAGTGCAGTATCGAAAAGTATATGAAAACATACAACCAAGCGATATTTTCCGTTGGAGTCATCGAGGTGGTGATCGAAGCGCTGAGGAATTTGATATATCTTGCGCATTAGCTAAATACAACAAGGCTGCGAGGACTATATATAACTTTTATCATTTAGCGCCTCATTTTCGGGCGGGTGCAAATTTAGAACATTTAGGTCTTTATGTTATAGAGGAGGTTAGCGAAAGCGAATTGAGGGAGTTAATTAATCAAGATTTTAATGTTTCACAATTTTTAAAAGTTCTCGATAATTATAACGTAACTAACGGCGTAAAAGGATATATATGCGTTCATAGTAGAGAACTAGAGGGTAAATGGGAGTCGTGGGAAGCTCAAGTGGCTGAAATGTATGGAAAATATTACGTTACTGAAGACGTTAATTCTTATGATAACCTCTGCGGTGTAACTGAAAAATGGGAAAAAGAAACGCAGCATGACCCAGATGGCGCAAAGATAGTAAAGGGCGAGACTAGAAAAGTACCGTTCTTGAATATTATTGAAGGACACCCAAATGGTAGAGAAATATCTTCTAGCTTAATAGACGACATGTGGGATCGATATTCTACTCCTGAAAATGATTTTTTAATTGCCACAAGAAGTTCCGCTTGGGGAACAGATCAAGGTCAGTTTGATACAGCGTTTGTTCATAGTGGGGTGAACTATTTAGAAAAATTAGTTCCGCCTTATGTAAGCGTGCAGGGTACGCTTCTTAATAGATTCTACGATAGAGTCAAAGAGGTCAAGGGTAGTGACGCTGTTCGAATTAACAATCAAATATCCCAAAGAGATGCTGATGCAGACGTTGTTTTAGTGGTCCTCGCCGACAACAACATGGCTAGGGCCGCGTTAAATATAGGAAATAGGACAAATTCTGACCACCGCGTTACAAGTAATGCTCCTTATAAACTTGATGATGGGGTATACTTCGACGCAGATACATGGAATGTGACTTCAATGTATAAACCAGCGGGAACAACGAACCATATGTGGTGGAATAATCCCAAGGAGTATCAAGAGGTCGATGAGAGAAATAAGCATCAAATTTGTGAGCCGACTTTTTATGAAAGAGATTATGTAAAAGAAGCCTGTGAATGTCCGGTAGATTATGGAAGAATTCCGACGGGAGCGCAAGTTCCTATTCCGGTAAGAACGGAGTTGGCCGAAGAACCTTTAGCTGCGAATCTGGCCCCTAGAGACGGCATGGACTTCGCCCCCTATACGGCACCTTGGCAAGATTGGGGGCCAAGAGATAGAACTCAAGCACAACTAACAGCCGCAATAACTAACGGTGCGGCCATGGAATATTTTAATACGGCTGGAGATAGAGTCGCAACTAATGTAAAAATAGAAGACTATTATGCCCCCTTCATGAGAGATAAGCATCAAGAAGAAGATTTTAAAAAGTATGGAACCAACGATTGGCATTTAGCAGATAGGCAAAACTCTTGGTTGTCTAGGCATCAAATTCACCACTGTAGAGGAGTGAGAATTTACACTAGAACCCCCGGGATTACAGGGGTACGAGGAAACTCAACTTTTCAAGACAATGTGCTCAACAACCCTCACACTTATCGTCAATATCCAGTGGTGCATAGCACGAGTTACTACGACTCGATCGATGGTTGGGAGGACGTTCTTTCTCCATTCAATACTGTGTATCATCCGACTGGAAAAGCGTTTATCGGAGAGCCTACTTGTGTAGATTTAATTTGGCCAAGTGAAAACTGGCTATTAGGGGTAAGGAATGAGTCGGTAACTTATACGAAAACAATGCCCGGAACAAAGCAGGTTAGAGGAGATTTAGCTACTGTGAAGAATGGTGCTTCAGAGGTCATAGTTGGTGCTGGGGCGGCTGCGTCAATAGAAATTAATTCTATAGATTTAACTCAAGATTTCGACTCAGTGAGTAATCCAGAGGGCGATGGAATTATACAGGCAGTGGTACCAAGTGACCCTTTAATTGGTCCAGAAGCGGAAGGCTACGATTTGTCACAAATGAGTTTAGATGATTATTGGCAGAGATTGTCGGCTAATAATAGAGCAAATATAACCGTTGCATTACCGCAGAGAACTTTAACATTTAGGCAATTCGGAACTAACGCTACTTTATTGGGATTTTTAAGTCCCGTTTACGGTTTGACTAATATGAATTTAACATTAGATCAAGATGGTTCATATATGGACTTTTCTTTTTCTAATCGCCCCGCTAAATTACCTTCGGTTGATGCGCTAAAAAACAAAATCGGGCCAGCGTTAAACATGAATACATTAAGATAAATGATTTTTTCTGGAGATACATATAGGCAAATAGGTTCAGCAAAAAGGTTATCTTTTAATGCTTCAGGAATTATATTTAATAATATAACTGGTAGTGCAGAACTGGGATTTTCGGGAGCTTGGAATGGCACCACTAAAGCTCTAGAGTTTTCATTTTCTTCTGGCAAATTAATGGACCCAGAAAATAGATATATATATTCTTATTTATCTGAAGACCCGTTCAGTATTTCGGGAGACATAAATGACGACTATTATCAATATTATATAAATGAACAACCTGTATGTTTTGGCCAGCAAAAAGATCAAAATATAATAGAAAATTTTTATGTAAAAATTCGTAATTGCACATTGGATGCTGATATAAAGATATACGCAGACGCCCCTTCTTATTCTATCTCTCAACCTAGCTCTTTTCCCAAAACGGAGAGTTATGTTATAAACGTAACTAATAAAAATTCTAATTTGCCCTTTACTATTTTTAGTGGCGATCTTCTCAATACTAGTTTAAGCATAACAAATTTGCCTTTGAGAGTAACTGGTAATAGCGATATTATAGTAACCGGAGACCACACTACAACAACAGGCAATTTTGCTGAAGAAATAACCCTTTATAGTAGCGCGGGAAATATAACCGGCGGCTTTAACGTCGAAATTACTGAATAAATGCCTATGATTCAAACATCTGCTGACGCGGGGTCGTCAGACGCCGCGCCTTTAAGGCCATTCTCTGTAACCTCCTTGGGGGGCGATTGGGTATCTGTAGGCTCAGGGGAGGCTTGGTATAATCCGGCGATTGGTGGGGAGCTTTTAGATATCAAAGGGCTGGGGGTGCCTTTTCGAGTTAATTCTCAAAGCTTTATATACCTTATGGTGATTTTCGATTTATCTGGGAGACCAACATTTTCTGGAATATGTCACACCGGTAAACATTTAAGATGGCTTTTACCCGGAGAAAAGTGGTTAGGCTATCCAAAAATGCACGCTGTAGACGAATTTCTTTATAGAGGAATTTGGACGAGGGGAGATGAGCAAAGTAGTAAACCGAGTGCTAAGCCGCCGGGTTATAAATACGCTGTAGGACCAGATGACGACAATATTCCATACGGAGCGAATGGGGGGTGGTTCGCCAGTAAATGGGGAGGAATAGAAGGGGGCTTTCAAGATGGATATAAGGGAGTCGATGGAATCGCGCCCAGCTTGCGGGATGAATATAAAAAATATAAAGATATAGAAAAAACAATTGACGTAATAAAAGGAGGATATAACACAAATCAAGTATATTCTGGAATAGATAGAGAGCTAAGGAAATGTATATGCAGCCAAGGGACGAATTCGCATAATCCTTATCATAGCCAATGGCCTTGGACCATGAAAGACGTGGGTTGGTATCCCGTGCAAAAAGTTAACCCACTACCTTATACATTTAGAAGGCAAAAGCTGGGGTACATCGCCCAAGATGGAACTATAGATCCAAATCAACGAGGACCATATGAAATAGGGGGATACATGAACGTAGCGAAAAACATATATAACCATGCAGGCACGGGTGGACCAAGCTGGGGATCTTCTTTCAAGCAAGAGGAATCTTATCGTGCGACATATAGACATGTTGAACGTGGGTTTTTAAAGACGACTGAAAAATTATGGAAAACAGAACATGATCAAGTTATGGCTTTTTATCCTATCGCTTACGTTTGCCAACCAACCAGAAAATTAGACAATGGATTTACAAGCGGAAAAATAACTGTGCCAGCGTACACTTTCGAATATACAGACTCCACCGGGACTGCTGCAAAACACGTAGAAAGAGAATTCGAGATAAGGCAGGCGTGCAAAAACAATTTAAGATTAGCTACGGTAATAGAGGGGGAATCTAGATTTAAAATACTTATGCCTTTTCAAGGGATGTGCACTCAGATACTGGCCGGAGACGGTTCTCAAAGCAATACCGATTTAAATTTTGCACAACAGTGGCGATATCATTCTCAGAAAGGTACTCAAGCTCCATATTATAGAACTAATGGAAAATACCGTTACGATAGAGAGGCCGGACCAGATATTCCATATAGCACTAAATATATTAATCTTATGTTTAATAATCAGAAACCGCCATCAAAATAAAAGAAAATAAAATATGCCAATAAAACAAATATCAGCAGACGGAGGCACGGATTCGCCAAGAGAAGATACCCCTTGGAGAGCGATACCATTAAAAGATACTTATTTAAGATCTGAATTGGGCAAGGCCGATCGTGACGATGACGAAGTTGCAGAAACTTGGCAGAAACAGGGCATATTAATAAATCCAGCTTCTTGTTTGATGGGTGGGCTAGATTTAACTGCAAAAATTCCAATACATGGACTAGGTCTTCCCTTCATCGTGAGCGAGTTCGATTTTGTTTGGTTAGCTGTTTATTTTGATGCTAATCTCAGGCCGATACATGCGGGTATACAGAAGGGCTCTAGATTTACTAGGTGGTATGAGTATGGAGGGATATCTATGGGTGGATTCCCCCGAAATATAAAAACTGTAAGAAGAGATCATATCGGGGGAGATATCGGCGCACAGGACCCAGACGGCCTCGTTGTGCCCGATATATTTGGTCCGGAGTATGACTATGTTGGTCACGAGTTAGAAAAAGAGATTGAAATGTTGTCTCCTTATGGATATTTAGATTTAGCTGGATCAACCATTGCTAATGATGGTTTCCAGCACCACATCGATCTTGACTGGGGACCAGTCAATGGCGAGTTGGATTATAAAAAAGCCAATTCTTTAGAAACATTAAAAAAATATTTAAGATCAGAATTAACATATTTCATGCAAGACCCAGCCCAAGTTAAACAATGGGCGGCTTATAGTTTACTTGGATATTGTACCTCTAGCCCTCCAGACAAAACTTATCCGTATCCACACGTTGAATTAACCAAAAAGATTACAACGGGAGCGGGCGAAGAGGCTGAATTAAAATATTATTATCGACAAACCGCAGCTTCCCATTTAATGCTTCAGGAAATAAATGCAGGAGGAGTAAGGGCTAATCATATAGTGCCAAGTTTTGCGCCTTATATAGAAGCTTTACCTCACCCTAAGATAGAGTCCGACACGGGAAGAGAGAAGATTACTCCTAGTGACGGCGTCAAGGGGACCTTGCCGGATAGCGTAGTGAGTCACGCGTCCTATACGGGCAGCGAAAAGAAGCACGGAGAGTCTCATGATGCGATAGACTCTCCAAACGTAAAATCCAGAATACCTTTACCCGGAGAAAATGCTATGCCGTCCAAGGAAGCAATGGGGGTAGTAGGGGCAGAATATTCAAATATGTGGATTAAGTCTACGGAGTACGAAAATAAATGGACATTCGTTCCCGCACAAGCATTTGGCGGCCCAGATGGTATTTACACATGGGCCGCTGGTATCCCGCCATCCGAGACAGAATTTTACATGCAGAAGGGCGGCTGCATGGATAGTAAGACAATCAAGCTTAGAACGAGCCCCGTTGATGAGGATACGGTTCAATATGTTCAAGAAGTTGGCGACCCTATAGATATGTGGACACGTTAAAATGGATAGATTGGCACATGTTGAAATTGTTGGGGTGCGCAAGCTCGGTTCTGTCACGAATTCCTTTGGCGCCTGTCCGGCTTCTGTTTATAAGCTTAGTGACGCACAAATTGAAGACGCAATAGCGGATTATGAGACTCCCGGCGTCGGACGACCAATAACTGATGAAATTGCGAGGAAACAAATTGCCAATTCTCATAGACTTAATTATTTATACGGATGGGACACTCTTACAGACCAAAGCCCGATTTGGAATTCCTTAGGCACGGGAACGACTTCATATAGAGATAAAGACGGAAATGAGGTCGAACCCGTCGTTTGTTCTCCGGGCGATTGGATATTAATTGAATCTAAAAAAGAACCAGATTATCCGATGCAGCAGGGCTCATTGGTACCAACGGTTATATTCGGAAGCGGAAGAACCGGTAATTCTTACGCTGGAGAATATTATGATGGTTATAAGTCTAATTCAGTAAAAGTTATAAACCCTTATAAAATATTAGCCAGAGTTCCTCAAGGGGCCAAAACAGGGCCGCTACATATTAGGTCAACAAGAATGTCTTCAACTTGGCTGGGTCAAAAATGCAAAGTTGATATCACCAAACGTTACAGCGTTGGTGATTACGTAGTGGGAGGCAAGGGGGACGCCTTGGATCCTATACCTATAATTATTGCTTCTGATTTTTCCCCCATATGTGAAGAAGCTTACCAAGTCGGTTTAACTAATGTTGACGAGATCGAGCACATGACTAAGCCACATGGAGCAATAGTTTCTGGTGGCTCAAGCTCTCTAATAGGTTCAAATGTTTTCATGGGAACGCCTTGTCATTCTAAGCTGTACGCTAAAGCCGGAACGCATTGGTCTATGGGATTTACCAATAATCAATATCATTTTATAAATGCTTACGCAAAAGAAATAACTTTTAAAGTTCGATTAGCTTCGACTGGGGGGGGTTATGGCGCGCCAATCGCCAGCATAATGGCCGTACTGTTGTTGTCGAGCGCAATGGCTACGGCTGGCCCCATCGGCTTGGCGGCAGCAGGCATAGGTGTTACAATGGCTCTGGGAATGATCGCCGTCTCAGCAATTTACATGAGTATACCAAGGGGGCCATCGGGGGGTAGCGCTAAATTTAGGCTACATAGGTCGGTTGACGAGTATTCTCAGTCTTATAGAAAAAGCGTTTCGGATGTTTGTATGGCTAGCGACGGGCAATTTGGTAGGGTATTTTTTGCAAAGCACTATAAAAGAAGTACTAGAGGTAATGTGAAGCCGCTAGTGTATATAGATTTTGCTAGAAGCAAATATGTGACTGATAATTTATTGCATGAATCTATTGCTTGGGGTCACAACGGTGATGCTTTAAATTTAAATTGTACTGGCAATATATCTATATTAAATTATGACGGTACTCAAAATAGAACGTATCAGCCCCACGATAATCCCGGCGGATTAAAAGAGTGCACTTATAATGACTCAGACGGATGGTGGAGGGACGCTAATGGTAATTTAATTGAATGGCCAAGAGGGCAAACCCCAAAGTCTAGCCACTATGCGCAAAACGCAGAGTGGGTAAATGCTTCGGATAACTATACAGGCCCAGCAAGAGCAGATCATCGAGGTGATAAGGTCGGCACTCCATCTATTTTCGGCGGAATGACCCCAATGAGTTCTCCGCCTTTCATGAGAAATATAAGTTATGAAGCGACCATTCAAAAACACATGCCTCCGCAAGCTGAATTGCATAATAATTATGACCACACTGTTTCTGAAGGATTGGCAATGGGCGGCGCGCTATGGTTTCCTTTGATTTATGCCAAGGCCATGGGTAGAGGTCAAATAATGACGGTAAGTAACTGGACTTATAGTTTAGACAGACGATGCATAACTTGCGATGCAACAGCTTACGGGCAAAATGCGAGATACTGCATGAGAAATGAAAACCCATTAGGGTTTGGTGGTTGGTATCTTGGGGAAAAATGCGAGCCTTGGTTTAATTCTGAGATGTTTGAATACCGAAATAGGAACGCTTTTGCCGTGTCTAGCATGATGACTAAAGTTAGATACACTGGCCATGATCTAAGCGAAATAGTTTACCCCCACGGATCTTTAGGGAAAGTTTTTTCAAATCATGAAAATCCAAATGGATACACGGATAGGACTAAGTGGGAGGCTGGTTGGCAATACGGGGGGTGGCCGGTTAATTTCTTGAATGCAGCGGGAGCATACGAGCGACAACCCGGCGGTCAATGTTGGGCTGAGCAAGTTTGGCAAAATAAAGATAATGTTGGGGCGCATCATCCTTTCGCGCTTGATGCTAGCGATAAGAAGATTGGAGAGAAAACGGGTGACGAACCAAAAGTAGAAGGGCATGGATTTGAGTATTGGGATTCAGCGGCAATACCGACTTATGTTAAGCCGATAAATGATTCCCTTAGCTCTTTCTTTGGTGATGCTAATAAATATAAAAAAAGTAAGAGTGAAGGCAAGCTCAAATTAACCGAAAGAATTGATTTAATAAAAATTGTAGGGACAATGAAAACTGACGATTTCTATAACGAAAAATGGGATGAAGTTATACCTGTCGGTCCGCACCATGAATTTCAAGGAGGCGACGTAGTTGTTTTAAGAATGCATCCAAATACAACTAAATCATCTGTACCCAGTAAAGCCGTAGCCATGAGGAAGCTAACTACTTCGTATAAAGAACTTGATGGAAATGGCGACGAACAAATTAAAGAAATACCGATTGCGGGGCTTGGAAGTTTTAATGTAGAAGTAGATAACGGTATTATGCATGATAGCACCCCTTCTATATTCGACTTTTATTCCGTAGGCTCGAAAGACGGCAAGAAGGGATTGGCCACTTTAATTATGGAAGGCAATGATGATTTAGGGTTCTCAAGTAGTCTAGAAAATGGAGAACAAGGAAGACTACCTCAATGTAATTTACCCAATATAGAAAAGGGAGATCAATTATTGATGGAAGCTGGAGAACTGCCGAATAGAAAAAAATTAAGAAGAATAATTGCGGGTAGTCTAGGTAAACCAATAGATGACGACGAGAATCCAACCCAAGATCAGCCTTATATAGATGGATGGAATCAAATTTTAAAAACGGAAAGCGACACATATTCTCACTATATGGAAGATGTACCTTTAAGGTTCGATGAATTAAGAAGAATTACGTATGGAAGAAATGGTAAAGAAATCGAGTTTTATGCTGAAGTCAACAGGGGAATGCAAAATCCAAATATTATTAGCCTAGAAGTCCAAACCTTTAATGTGAACTCTGGAGAGTTGGAGACTAAAGTATGGACTTTATCTGAGATAAGCGCTAGGAAAGATTTTTTAGACACGACACTAATTCCACGATTAAAAAACAGAATAGCTAACCTAATGGGATGGACTAATATTTATGACTATTTCAACAGTGAATCTATTGATAGCTCCTCGCTTGACCGCGATCAATACTGGTTGTTAAGTGTGGGTATTAGCGAAGACGGTACAACGAAAGGAGACATAGGAGTAGAGAAAGAGGTAGAGCACTTAAGGGGGGCGATGGAGGAGCTTGATAAGTTGGAGAAGGTCACACAATTTCCGCCCCCAGCAATTCAAAGCTTCAGTTCCGTGCAGGGGCAACAGTTAGCTTTTAAATTACCCTTTGGCATTGCTTCAGGAGGAGGGATGACGTGGGATGACAACGGCCTCATCAGAGCGCTCACAAATGAATATATATGGCTTTACTTTGAGGAGGCAGATCAATATCCCACTCAAGGCTTTCCTCAAGACACTACTCCTCCGGGCCCACCGCTAGGCAATGGCCCCGGCCTCCCGGTTCGTCAACAAGAATACTATAGATACAATTCGTATTGTAGGTCGAGTACGTATTTTTCTCTGTGCGTCCCATTAAACATGGCCGACTCGATGAAATCTAGAAGAAATCATAGAAATACCTTTTCTCAAGTTTGGTCTACTCCGGATACTGTAGTAAAACAATCCCAACTGAAGTGTCCACCCGACGCTCCCCCTAATCCTTAAGTTTTTTTAACCTGTCGATTAATTCAAACACTTTTATTTTCGGGAGGTCTGATATCGACGCCATGCTTCCGGCTTTTTTGTAGCCTTCTGACTCCAGCTTCTTCTTTAGTTTTTCAATCGGAATGTTCTTTTTCTTCATTAAGTCTGCAAGAATATTAGCTGGGTCTGTTGGCCTGTCAACTTCTTCTACATTATTGTTTTCGACTAATTTTGTATCACCAAGTTCTTCTTGAGATACGATATTAATTTTTAAAAAGTTGCGAACACAACGAACGAACGCTCTGTTTTCTGCGATTGGCCCAAGGAAAAACTTCGCAAAGTCTTTTGTGTTGTTGGGCGATGCATCTCCGATAGCGGAAAAAGTAACGCGCTTATCTTCGGTTTCGTAATTCGGCGCCCAAGTGATGGAGCAAGTGGCGACTACGTAGTCTGAGGATGGTGAGACTACATTATAATTTACATCTGTGTACCCCCTAATTTGCGCAAGCTCTTTAATCCCCCCTAAAAGGATAATTAATTGATAATCTTTTAATTTCGTCACATCATTTTCGCTTGTGCGGGATTTATTAGGAACAAGGTACTCGGGCTTAATCATCTTTCGCCAATCGATTTGCCCATCATCTGTAAACTTATACTCTACAGATCCATCGGCAATTAAGCCGTCGCCGTCGCGCGTAATTCTTTTGATTCCTTCTTCCATGAATTAACTATATCATATACTTGCTAAGTTAGTCAAGCTTTTCGAAGATCAAATTTCTATCTAAGCTTCTCCAAAATTGTGGCGTATCATTAACTTTAACAATTGAATCTTTAAATTCTATTTCAGAATTGTCCTTATCTATATCCCCTTCGTTATAATAAGATTTACCATCAGAAAGGATTAATCTAGAAGACATATAATATAATTTATTTATATCATATTTTTCTTTTATATCTTGTTCTTCTTTATCAAAATCTTTTGCTCTTAGTATGGCGGCGTGTTCTAAATCAATATAATTAATCTTTTTATCATTCATTTGGTCAACTGGAAGCCGACTAATCATCGTATACTTGATTTTATTAGATTCCAAAAACTTGGCAAATTCTGGATCGTCATCTTCAGTGATTTCGTAAATGATTTCACCTATGCGGCTTCTATTATTAAGTATAAGTTGGGCAGATATAGGCTTGTCTGTCACTATTGATGTCGGCCCGATGGACAGTTGTTGCTCTAATCTTATTTCATTAAAGAGCAGGTCCATTCTATAGTAAACCGAATCTACCCCTATTTGTTTGGGGTTGATCATCTGATTCGGGATACACTCAACTGCGGGTCTCCCAAATGATGAGCCAATATGAACGCTTTCGTAAGGGAAGTCGAAGTCTAGTTCCAATAATCTACAGACCTCTTTAGCTATGAACTCTGGTTTATTTTTGTTTATGGACTTGGGTCGCTCGTCAAGTCCAAATTTAGGTTTGCCTTCCGGTTCGGCCATGATTAGACTGGTATTTTCTTCATCTTTCCAGTACGGCTTTACATTATTTATTAAGGTATTGGGGTAAACAATTACAGATTTTTTATTATAAAACCCAGCCACATGAGCAGGGAAGCTGTCGCAACCAAGGTGTAACATTCCTCTCCTGATTACGTGCGCGGCTTGGCCGTAGGTAGTACATCCCGCTAAACTATGACAACCCTGAAGCTGTTGCTCGTTTTTGTCTCCTATCTGTATTATTTCTATGCCCTCTTTTTCGAGTACGGGTAAAATTAAATTCAATACGGTTTGCCAGTGGTCATAATTTTTTGCTGGCTTACTATATGGATGTATTGTTATATATTTATCCTTATCTATGGGGTAAAATTTTTCAAGCACAAAGGGCTTGTCTATTTTAACTCCACAATTAGTAGCGTATGATTCAATTAGGTGCATATTAATCTAGCCAATGTTTATTATCTAGAGTCCACAATACGGCTTTCTCGAAGCTTTCCGCTACAGTTAGGGGAGCAACCCATCCAGCTTCCTTCAGCTTGGTGCCGTCTAAGCTGTACCTCAAGTCGTGTCCCGGTCTAGATGAGTGGAAGTCTTGATATTCCATATTCGGCTCCTTGTTTAGAATCTCTGAGACCATGCGTACGATTTCATCATTACCTATCTCTTTCTCTCCAGCTACATTAAATCTAGTTAGCCGCTCATCTTTGGGATGTTTATTGAAGTCTACATTTTTCAACATCCAAATAAGGGCGTCTGCATGATTTCGAGCATGAAGCCACACCCTAGTTCCAGATTTCCAGCTACCATCTGGTAGTGGTTGAGCATGAACCTGTATAAGTTCTCCCGAAAGTATTTTCTTGACGACCATGGGAACGAATTTTTCGCAATCTTGCCTTTCGCCAAAGTTATTCATGGTATTGGTGACCGCCACGGGTACTCCGTAGGAGCGCCAATAGGAGTACGCAATGGCCTCCTGAGCGGCTTTTGAGCCAGCGTAGGGGTTAGAGGGCGCAATAACATCCCACTCTTTGTGGGAGTATCCTTCTGGGGCAGATCCATATACTTCGTCTGTTGAAACTTGTATAAATTTTTCGGGTTGAATTTGTCTAGCGTATTCAAGCATATGCGTGGCGAGCATTACATTACTATGGATAAAAGGCACGGGGTCTTGCAGAGAGTTTTCTACGTGAGAATTGGAAGCCATATTTATAACGTAATCAATGTGGCCCATTCGATTTTTTAAAGCTTCGCCAATCGGTGATCTCAAATCGTGCCAATGAACCTCTACTCTATTTGAATCATAGCAATCTGAATCAGTCATTCTGGCTATATCACCGGCATAAGTAAGGCCGTCGAGGACGACGATGTCCCAGTCAGTTGTTAAAATTGTATGCTCTATCAAGTGGGAACCAATAAATCCCGCACCGCCCGTAATTAATACTCTTTTATTGCTCATAAGCTAAATCCTTGTATGCTATCTTATCTTTTCCATTATGTGTATAGGTTAATATTTTTTGCGTATTTACATGAGGTAGAAACGCAACCTCAAACCACCCGTCGTGCTCGCCTTGTCCTTCAAGGTATAGTAAACTATCCATATAAGTTTGATATGGAATTACTCCATGTACATATGGATTGCCATCTAAAACTTCTATAAATTCAGGTTTAGTAGCTACATATAAATTACATTCTGGATATTGTTCCTTAATTGACTTAAACAAAGAGGTGGACATCATTACGTCCCCCATGCTCTGAGGCATGACGTATAAAATTCTGCGACCTTTATCATTTTTATCTAATAAATTATCTAGTTCTTTGTCTGCGCCTTTATTGTTTTCTTGTAGAGCTACTCTCCTAAAGTGAGAATCAACTTTATCTTTCTCTACTCCATTATCTAACTCTTTTAACCAATATTTGAGTCCCGCATCTGAATTGTCAACGTCCATTTTTAAGATGTTCTTATATAAAGATTTAATCCAAACCACGGGGTCGTTTTCTCTGGGCACAATGGCGTCTGGGTCTTTCTCTTCGCCTTCTAAATCGATATTTGTATAATCAATTTTGGACGCCTCATCTATAAATTTTTCTATTTCTTTCCCTACTGAATTTATGGAAAAATTACTCAATACCCATTGTCGCCCTGCTCTTGCCATCCTCTCTCTTTTGTCGGGTTTCATATCGTGAACCTTCTTGAGTTGTTTGGCGATAGATCTAGGACAAGTATTAGCTTTTTTAAAATGAGTTTGATGCTCTCTGTATTCGTTCCAGTCAAGCGGTAAAGAGTTGGCTTCGTCTTCACACATTTCTTCTCCGCAACTATAATTAGTTACGCACGTTATAAGCTCGGCCAGCTTAGCTTCTTGAATTGGGATCTCTTGGCCACCAGAAGTAAACGGGTGAACATAAACATCCATTAAATTATAAATCTCATTCAAATGTTCTTCGGATACTCCGCAGGAAACACTCGTCGTATTAAAAGACCCCTTGGATGCACAATAGGGGCAGTTTTGTTTTTGTCCTAGAAAATTTGCAACGGCATACTTTTTACATTCTTTACATACATAAGTTATTAAAATGTCTTTCTCGTCAACATCGTACTCCTTCGCCATCTTGAAGATGTCCCAACCTTCATCAAGGGAAGTGTGTAGCAGTAACTTTGCATTTTTATTTCCAATACGTTTTTTAAAAATAGAAAAGCCCTCCATTAAATTGGGAACACTTTTTCTTAATTGATTTCTAAATACGAAACCAACAACAAAGGAGTCCATCGGTATATATTGTTGAAATTGTAATCTTAAATTAATCTTGTCTTGCTCTTTTAACTTTTTAAAACTGGAACATTCGACTGGACCGTGAACGGTTTTCACGTGCTCATGGCCTAGTCTATGTAATTCTTTTGTCGCAAAATTAGACCAGACCCAATAGTTTTTAATCTTATTTGCTTTTTCTATGGCCGTGGGGAGAATCGGTAAAGAATCCAAGGTCGTCCATATAACGGATGTAATTTTATCAAACCAGTCTTTATCTACCGCGTAGTCTACTCCCCATATATCTTGCATTGCAAAATAAACATCAGGCTTTTCTTCTTTTATAACTTCGTCAAGATAGAGAGAGCCGTAATTAACCTGTCTTGAGTAAGAGGGGTCTCTATTTATTTGCTGCATTTCTGCTTGGTTATCGGGTAGACACCCGATAGTTTTCCATGGGGTTCGATGGGTTGAAGGGTGAGACTTTTGAATGCCCAAGGAGTAATGAACGATATCGTACTTCCCAGTCTTGTATAAATATGTAAGTAGAGCCTTGGCTGTTCTGCCAAAGCCCGTTTTTGCAACCGCATTATCGGTTTGTATTAGTATTTTTTTCTTGCTCACCAAATATCTTCCTCGTCATCGTCTGGTTTATTTTGAGATGGAGAAAAGTCTACACCATTCTGTCTGTTGCCCTGCGGAGTGCTGGGGGCTGAAGGCTTCTGATATTTACTATCTTCTTCCGCAAAAGATTGACGAAGATTGTGGATGATATATTCTTTTAAAAGACGAGCTTCTGGAAAATTAAAACCAATAAGAAATTGACTTTTATCTGTGGAGTCATCTTTAGCTTCCCTACCTACTTTGAGGGTGAAACCTAATTGATTACCATCTCTTTCGTAAGGAGAAAACTCGATTCTAGTGATTTGAGCACTGCTGGAATGGTAGGCCGAGAACTTCCTGTTTGACTCTATAGCGTCAAGAATACCACTAGCTTCAGTGAAATTAAATTTAACATTTGTTTTAGCTTTGGGGTTGTCTTTATTACCGGCAAAGGAGCCCCTGCGCTTCGAGCCGTCCCAAGAAAACTGGCGCATTAGAGAAGCAAACATCGCTTGCTCTTTCCTATTGAAAGTAAAGGTGCAGGAGCATCCTGTGTTTTTGGCATTTGGTTTATAAAACTGTAACATAATATTATGTTAACATGTACTTGGTTATTGTGTCAAGTAATTTTTTATATATTCTTCTAAGTCTTCCTGAGGTTCCCAGTTGAGCATTTTTTTAGATTTCGATATATCAGCCAATGTATGCTTCGCTTCGCCTTGTCGTTCTGGTAGCCAGTTTATTGCGCTTTTTATTCTTTGCGCGAGGGCTTTTATTGAAATACTTTCACCTGTTCCTATGTTATATACGTCTCCATTTGCAACTTCGCTACCCGCCTCCATCGCTGCTATGTTAGCTCTTACTATATCATTTACATGTACAAAATCTCTCGTTTGGGTTCCGGGTTTTACAACGGTTAAAAGTTCTCCTGCGGCTTGTTGTTTTAAAAATCTACCTACAACTGGGGCGTACTGCCCCTTCACTGGCTCCCTCGGCCCATAGACGTTGAAGTATCTGAATACTACGGTCTCTAACCCAAAAAGGTCATGATACATTTTACATAGTCTTTCTGCACTAACTTTGGTAACTGAGTATGGATTTAGCGGATCTGGGGTTAAGGATTCTCTATGCGGGGGCGGCTGGAGTCCATAAGCGGAGCTAGTAGAAGAAAACATGACTCTTTTTGCTCCAGCTTCTCTAGCGTATTGTAGCACGTTTGCGGTTCCTACGTAATTAGTTTGGCATGCTAAGACTGGGTCTTCAATGGTGGGCTGAATTCTAGACTCAGCAGCTAAATGGAATACGTAATCCACCCCTTCGAAGAAGCCTTTGACTGTTGGATCATTTATATCTAATTTTAAATATAAAGCTTGATCATTATAATGAAATTTTTCATGAAACGGTGAGGACAAGTTGTCTATAACTGTAACTTTATGCCCCTTTTCTATAAGGGCGTCCACTATATGCCCGCCTATAAACCCATTTCCTCCTGTAACAATAGATTTCATTAAGCCGCCTTGAGGTCTGATAACTTAGTGTAGATTTGGTTCTCTTGAATCCCAATTACATCTGCAAATATTGTGTCGCCATCCATTCTTCTACCTTTGACGACTACGATATTCTTTTTCTTCGGTAAACCGTTATTGGTTTGCTCGCACTCATCTTTCCTTTTGGCGAAGATCATAACCTTTAGCGTTCCCGTTTCGTCAGAGACGAGCATTTTGTAATAAGGAGTCTTTTTCGCTGTTCTGGAGATGCCACTCCAAGCGTCTTCGACTTGACCAACAAAGGCTACATTAGATTGTTCTTCTAGATTAGTTATAACTCTTGCATGCATCAAGCCGTCTCTTTTCTTACTGAAGATGTCGTGAAGCGTGACATTGTACGTATAACCCAACAGGTTCTTTTCATAAAACCAATTAGCAAAATTTTCAGATTTACTATTCTGTTCGTAAATTTTTACATAAGGTTGATATTTCTTTTTGATGGTTTCTATCCTAGTGTCTCTAATGATAGGCTTACCCTTCTCGTTTTTAATGTCTTTCAACTTTTTAACTACTTGAATTAAGTCGTAATCATTTTCTTCCGCTAGTTGTATAGCAAACCTCTTTTCTTTTTCTGTTAATATGTTCCACAGCTGAGCCTCTAATACGACTTTACTTCTGCTTTGTTTAAATCCAGATAAAGCTCCGGCTTGAATCAGTGCGGATAAAGACCCTATATTTAAACCGGCCTCGTTAGCTGCTTGGAAAATCTCAAATTTATTTGAGTATCTATTTCTAAAGTTATTTAATTTCTCAACGCTCCTGTCACTAATTCCCTTGATTGATAGTAATCCAAAGCGTATGTCTTTGCCCTCAGTGCAGAAGTCTAGATCAGACTTAACAATATGAGGGGGTAGTAATTGAATATTAAATTCTGATAATTCTTGATGAATTTTTGAAATTTCCGCTATGGGGTCTGGCTCGTGCCTAGTCATTTTCAATAAGCTTAAAAAGAATTGTTGGGGGTGTTTAAATTTTAAATATACAGTGATTGCCGCTAAAGCTGCGTAAGCAATCGAGTGGGACTTGTTGAACGAGTAATTCGCTGAGTCCTCTAGAACTCCCCACAAAACATTACCAACTTCTTCTTCTAAATTATTCTCTTTTACTTTGTCTTTAATTTTTTTCTTCCATTTTTTGACTTCAGAAGTCTTTTTCTTACCGACGATACGTCGGAGAATCTCTGATTCGTCAAGACTAAAGCCAATCTTATGCGCCATCTTCATCAATTGCTCTTGGTATAAAGCAACTCCTCCAGTGGAAGATAGGATATCGTCAAAGAATGGGTGAATGTTTTCTATGGTGCCCGTATTTGTATAGTTCGCATACTGATCAGCAAACGCAAGTGCGCCGGGGCGAGCGAGGGCTAACACCGCGCTTAACTCTTCTAAATTCTTTGGCTTTACATTTTGACAAACGTGAAAATTAGTATCAGCCTCAATCTGAAATAATCCATGTGGAGTTTTGAGGTCGTAAAGGTTTTGGTAAATGATTGGATCATTTAAGTCGATATCTTTAACGTCTATGCCTATATTTTTACATATATCATCTACAACAGATACACTTCTCAATCCCAGTAGATCTAGCTTTACGTTAAAAAGCGAAACCCAATTCATGTCGTACGAGGAAACCGTGTTCTTATCTGAGGAGAGCTCCGTGGGACAAGACTCGTCCATTGGCTCAAAGGATAAAGAGATAGCGGAGGGGTGAACGCCTTTATTTTTCACTAACCCCCTTAGCTTTAATGCGATTTCGTATGTCTCTCTGTTTTCATCACACCACTCCTTAAGCTCCTCGACCTCTTCGTATGACTCTCTTAAGTCTTTAACTTGACCAAATACTTTTGGTACCATTGCTGACACCTTATTCATATCGTCTTCGCTTTTTTCCGCTATAATTTTGCCACATTCCTTTATCAAAAGTTTTGAGCTTAACGTGTTGAGCGTAAGAATTTTACTGGTACGCCCAGAGAATTTTTTCTCTAGAAACTCAATGACCTTTGCTCGGCTGTAGAAACAAATATCAAGGTCAACGTCGCACATTAGTGAGCCATCTAAGTAAGTGATACCGTCGACTTCGGTTTTCTTAGCTCTAATTTTTGAGATAAATCTCTCAAAATATAAATCGTATCTTATTGGGTCGATGCCTGTAACTCCGATTAGGAATAAAACTAAACTACCGGCGGCAGAGCCACGTCCTAGACCAACGGGAATATCCTCCTCCTTGCAATAATTAACAACGGTCCATACTAATAATATATAATCTATAAAACCTAATTCCTTGAGAATATCTAATTCACTTTTTACTCTATCTACATAAGCCTTGTATTCTTTTGAATCTTTTTCTAGATTCATTTCCTTGAAGCCAGCCAAACAAATTCCACGTAAAAAATCATAGTTATCTACGTCTTCACTAAGTTTGTAAGCTCGTTTGTATTTATCTTCGATGTCGAACTTGGGTAAGCGAACACCGTGAACCGGCTTGCTAAGATTCTCAAATTGTGATTTAAATTTCTCCATAGTCTTCTGTGTCCCATTCGTCTGGATCATAACCATTTGGTAAGTCCTTTTCTAATTCTTTACTGATTCTGCCCATGATATTTATTGATGCCCCTATAGAGTCCTCGCTATTAAGGGCGTAGTAAACGTCTACTTGAGTTTTTTCTTTTGACTCTGATGGTAGAAGAAGGACGTATTCTTGTCCTTCGTCTTCAAGTTTCTCCAATAGGTCGTATATAAAGTCTTTTGAAGCCATAATTATAAATCAATTTGCCATTTAAGTTTGTTCCACACTTTTAAATTAAGTTCTAAATCGTTTACTGCGTCATGTAAATTTTCGTAATCGTGTTCAATTTTATACTCTTTACCTAAGGCTTGTAAATTCGTTTTCACGCCTTTTCTTCTAACGCCTCCTACCTTGTACTGATATACTAAGAAAGACGTCTCAGGGTCGTAATTTGGGCCAATTTTAATACCTTTAGCTACACTGTTGGTGTCGATTATCTTGTTCATTAAATGATCGTAAGACTCACCAATTCGTTCGTACATATATTTAATTAAGTAGATATCAAAACCGAGAATATTGTGACCGATAATATAATCACAATTATCTAACCAATCTTTAACTGTCGGAAAAATTTCATCTATATAAACGGCTTCTCTTTTGTATTTCATTAAATCAAAGCGAGTGATTCGAGCAGCATCTTTACTAACATTGATGGGGCGATCCCATTTTACCAGTAGATCTTTCTCTGCTACTTTTTTCTCGCCTTTCACTCGTATCATGCCTATTTGCCAAGCTAGATTGTGAGTATTGTGCAGACAGAGATTCTCCGTCTCACAGTCTATAAAGACATAATCTTTTTCTTTATCAAATCTAAGTAAGTGTTCGTCCATTACATGTATAATCTATAGCTGTCTTCGTCTCTGTGGAATTTGCTTATCTCTATAAGAGTAACATCTTCCTCCGCCGCAATCAATTTATGAGGGCGTGACCTGTCCATCTCCATGCTCTCTCCCTGTTTGCAAGTCATGGTAAACGGATGGGATTTTGGTTGATTCTTTTCTCGTAGTATGTCCACTCTCAATGTGCCTTCTAAGACGTAGAACGTCTCGTGTTTTGAGACGTGGTAATGCATAGATGTAGAGTGTCCTTTTTCGATAAAAAGAATTTTACCGCAGTAGTCTTCGTCTTCGTTATTCGCGAGCCAACTTTCGTAGCCCCATCTTTTTTCTACTTTTTTTGGAATAAATGGTACCATTGCAATTTTGCCTTTGTCAAATAAATCATAGCTTGGAATAATCCTGCAAAGTCATCCCCCAACTGTCCTATGCCGGCGTTGCACCTCCTACAAAGCCAACCTCTAAACTGACCGGTCTTATAATCGTGATCCAATTGGACGTCTTTTCTACCATCTTCTTTTCGTCCAAATTCGTCTCCGCAGTTATAGCAATGTTCTCCTCGTCGGGGAGTGGAGGGGTCTGCTTTTATTTTGACAACTAGTCTCGAGCCTTGATGTTGACAGGTTTTGCACTGTGGGTGTAAATAATACGCTCCGGTTCCGCCTTTTTTTCTCCTAGTGTTGCCAAAAAATTCGTTTGTAGCAGGGTATTTTAACCTACACTTACTACAGGATTTAAGCTCTATTTGATTTCCATTGTTCATAACAAAATGTGTCACTACACATATGATCTAAATTAGGTTTGTTTAGCGTGCTCCTATTGTTGATGCAACGAAATGTTAAATAAGATTTAAAATCCTTTTTGTCTTTGTAGAAGACGCTTTGAGTGTTAACTGTTTCATATTTATCGGATGCATATTCCATAACCTTTTCTTTTATTAAAAAGTCGAAGGGCAGACCGTTACTTTCAATAGCGAAAACGGGATCAGTAAAGTTAAATTTCGGTATGCATATCGAATAAGATGTAATATTATTATAGATAAATGAGTCGTAAAACGGAATCATCAACATTAAATCGTCGCGCCAAAGAGACTCGAGATTTTTATAATCAATTCTAGGTCGATAATAAAATCCATCTTTAGCGGCTAGAGAAAAGATTTTAATTAACTGCTCGTATCCAGTGAAGGTTTTGCACATTATTACCATCTTGGATTCTGTACTTAGCGACTCTTCGTCTTTTTGATTCATGTCTTCGCAGACTGTGAGTCTGACACCGAAGTGAAATGGAACACCTTCTTCTTGTAGATTAAGGGAGGCTTGTAGAAATCCACCCATCCCGTCATCAACGATAAAGACTCTATCAAGTTTATCTTCAACGGCAATGTCTATGATGGAATCCGGCCCATTAGGTTTAGAGTCTCCTGACTTTTCGAGAGTCAAGATGCTGCGACCAATGCTGTAATGGGTCTTAAAAAGAGGTATAACCGATTCCATATCCTAAGGATAACATGATTCTCCTTGATTTGTCAATCAAAAATCGAAAGGATCATCATTATTTTCTGAGTTTTTAAACTTGGGGCATCCCTCGTAATGTTTCTTGACTATTTTTTGACCTTTAGTTTTAATACTTTTGAGATCGTCTTCATCAAAGGCCGACTTTACCTGTTTGCCGTCCTTATCTTCTAAGCTATAATAATCAAATGATTTCTTAAGGGGGCATACCCACTTACCAATACCACATAGCCATCGATTTTTCTTGTCATCTTGGGCGAAATTAGTGGTAGAGTCTTTTTCTGAAAACGAGTTGATATGCTTGTTAACTTGCGCTAGGTACTGTTCAAAGCCCTTGATCTCGTGGTCTGAGAACTCTAGGTTTTGACATGGTTTCTTGGGGAACCTTAAAAATTGAAACTCTACTTTAGGCTTCATTCCGGGCCACAAAGTTTTGGAGGCTAAAGAATACATTAAGGCTTGAATATTAGAATCTAATTCATCTCCTCTAAATTTGTATTTACTACTTTTATAATCTATAATTTTTACTGTGCCATCTTTTTCGTATTTAATTGGTTTATCAATGTATCCTCTTATTTTGTAGGCGGGGTTTTTGTTTTCTATTGAGAACTCTTGTTCGGGCTTGTCAATTGATGCCCCCTCGCCTCCGAAAAAGTCGATGTGTAGTCCGACCATTACCATCTCACTGATCATTTCATAGTTGTCGTCGGGCCTGTCTTTTTCTATGCCGTGTTTTTTGAGATACGAATTTACCATTCTGACAATAGCTGGGCTTCCTTCCATTGTGCTGGTCTTCATCATGGCGTCAAAATGTTTTTTGTGCCGAGGCTTCAACAGTAGTTCGAAAATTAAGTGGCAGATGCTCCCACGTAATGCGCCATCGTTGGGCGTATCAGGTAGCCCCATGTGGTATCTGCACCAGTAAACCCAACTGCATGTTTCCAGCGTCTTTATGCGAGAGGCTGATAGATATTTTTCCTTCATAAATTAATAGCCCATTTATTGATATCATTCGTGGGCATTTCGCCAAAATCATTTGCGTCAGGCAATTTAATAACAACCTGATCGCGGTTAAAATATTTTAATAATTTCTTTTCAGCCTTGTTCGCGGCAATGTTTCCCGCGTTATTATTAGACGCATCATTATTGAGAGATATGTAGATTTTATCGGGATCAATACGAAGCAGTGAATTCAGTACGTCTACGCTCACATCTAATCCAAAAGTAACCATTACATTTTTAACACCAGCTTCCCAAAGAGATAGCAAGTCACCAATACTTTCAACAAGAATGACCTTCTTTTGTTTTTTTATTATTTTAAAATTTACTTGCAAAGGATATTTCCATGAGGATTTGTTTCCTACATGCTTCCATTTTGGGGTTTTGGCTCCATTTGGAATCTCTTGGGTATATCGACCAGACAATCCGACTAATTTTTCATTACAATCGAAAATCGGAAATACATATCTGTTTTTCATTCGTCCTCCCAATAGGACTCCACCGCCAAATGTACCAAGGGTACTTTTAGAAATACCTCTAGCGATCCAATAGGAGGGGTCATCGATTAAATGACGAAGGGAATCCTTGGAAAGAGTCTTGGGGGTTTTAACTAAGGGTTTAGATTCTTTAGCGTCTTCATTAATTTTATAATTTTGAGAGAGATACTCATCGGCTTTTTCTTTATCGGGTAGATCTAATGTTCTTCTAATTAATTCGTTCAATGAGCCACCTTTATTCTCTTTGAAGTCGTACCATTTTCCGGTATCTTTTTCAATTGTTAAGATGGTATCATTATCAGATTCCCTGTATAGGGGTCTAGTCCTATACTCCTTGCCATAATCTCGCAGATTATAGCCTAGCTCGGTAAGTATCTCTCCCAAGTTTTCTATCATAGCGCAGTCTCTCTTATTTGAATTTCCCCTTCGTGATCGTCAAGGGGGAATTGCTCGTTTTCTCTCCTTACGATATCTGATAACGAACCCCTTTCATCAACGGAGAAATTGTCAACGTTGAAATTCAGGTAATTATTTACCCACCTTGTCGATTCGTCGGGGAAAGTTCTCTGAACGATGTCGTGATGTCCAGCTGCGTCCTTTCCTTGGAAGCGAGTTTTGATTGGTACCAGCTTATGCGTCCCCCGCTCCTCTCCATCGGCGGCTATTTCGTCTAGGGTTTTCCTGCAAAAGAGCGCAACAAATGACGCGAACCATTGCAATCGGTCTGATTGTGCAATAGCGGAACTGTCGTATACCACTCTATTGCTGTCTCTATTGAAGTTCTCTCCTGACCGATTCATCTGAACGGCGGTAAGGAAAGCAGCATTCAGTTCTTCCGAAAGGCGCTTGAACTTATCGACCTTTTCTCCTAGAGCTTGGTGTTCTGCCCAGTTATTAGTTAACTTTTCGTTGGTTAGCTTCATGTAATCATAAATTATTATGCATTTATTTCCACGGCCAACGTGTTTGAAGTACCAGCGTCGAGCCAGAGAACAAACTTGATCAACGTTTTTATTTCCTACATGAATATGATTGTAAGTCTTGCCCTTGATCTTTTCCCATGTAGCGCGAACTTTTTCTACCATCTCTGGATCTCGCCTCCAGTTTCCGGATTCGAGGTACCATACGGGTACCCCGCTTAAAGCCGCGCACATACGAAACTGTACTTCTTGCTTGGACATTTCGGTATCGCAAACTAAAACCGGCACATTATTTATCTCTCCAGATTTTAAACCAATGTAATTAAGGAAAGTCGTTTTACCTTGCCCCGGACGCGATGCGAAAGCATAGATATTTCCAGTTCTCAGCCCCCCGTAGAGCCTATTAAACTCTGGGAAGGGCGTAGTAAAGCCAAATTCTTCCGCTGGCTCGTTACCCCTTTCTTCGACTAGCTCCTCCATATCTCCAAAAAGATTATCTGGCTCTTCCGAATCGACATCAAAAGATCGAACTTTATCATTATAAAGCGAATCGCATTCTGTAATAATTTGATCAACGTCTTTATCAGAATTTGTTTTTACAAAATTAGCAACGTCTTTGGCTGTATCATAAATACTTCGACGAATTCTGAGCTTAAGTAATTCTTGGCAAGCTTCTATAGTTGCCTTCGGCATAATTTGTGTAAAGGATAATGATTCGATATAGTCATAAATATTTATATCATCCTTAAATGAGATACCCATACTTTTAATTTTTGAGGCCAACAGGACATTATCAATTCTTTGTCCTGCGGTTAACAGTTCCCTCATGACTGAGAAAACCGTGCAGTGAACATCGTGGTAAAAATCTTTTTCATTAATCCATCTTTCCGCATCCGGAAAAACTTCGGGATTTTTAATGAGTCCACCGATAACATGTCTTTCAATTCTTAGATCGTATATAGCCATATTATTAATATATTTTAATTCCAAACTCTTCTTCAATAAACTCTGGTGAGAGTTGATTCAGGTCGCTGGGTTCAATTTCTATTAGATCAAAACCGTTGGATTCTAACCATTCGGTTTTTTTCCAGTCTCTGCGAATAGACTTTAGATAGTTGGCAGGATGCGTGTGAAAATGCTCAACGAACTTGCCATGTTGAATCCCATTTGCTTCTACCGCAATCTTTTTGGTAGCGTTCAGAAGATCGACCTTCATGAGACTACCGTAGACTGGAAACTCTTCAAAACAAATATGATGTAACCAATGAGATTTAAAAAATTGTTTAACTTGAAATTGAAATTTAGAACGAGAAGTCTCGTCCCAATCAATTATGTATTTGGATACATTTTTTGAGACGACTTTCCCAGTAAGATTTTTTAAAGATAGCCTCATAGATCACAAAAAACATTTTTAAATTTTTCGAACCAGTAATCAGTAAACTCTGTATTAGATTCTAAAAAATCAAAAAGTTTTGCGCGACCTTGAAATTGATCGGGGCATTCTATACCCTTCTCTTTCATTTCTTCAACTACGGAGGCGTCAGTTTTAATCCATGCTCCAGCCTTGGTCATCATTCCATTCTCCAAAAGGAGGTCAATGATTTCATATTCTCTCCAAATACTTTTACCTCCTGTTCGCCCGTATTTTACGGGGTACTGTATGCTAAGGTTAGTTTTTTCATTTGGAGATTTTTTAATAGACACCTTGGCATAATGGCCAAGTATTTTATTTTTGCTTATATCTGGTCTTTCCGTGGGCTTTTCTAAAATTAAATCCTTTTGAAACCGAGCTTCAAATTCAAAAATAAAGTTAGCGTAGTGTAACAGGGCGTTACCTCCACTGGCTGAGGTTTGTTTTACGGGACGCTTAGCATAGGGGTCAATAACTATATTTTCCCTGACTTGAGAAACTAAAATAGCAGTGTGACCGAATTTAGTCATAGCTAGAGCTACCTTTTTCATAAAGGTGGAGCTAAGGGTGGCTCCACCGGATACTTTTGCAGCTTCGCTGAGGTCTTTATTGAGGTCGTCCCTTAAGATTAAAGCGTCCATAGAATCAATAAGGAAGAGATATCTTTTATTTTCGCTATTGTCCGTAATTAACATCTTCATTAAATCAAAAACTGATTCATAAATGTTAGATTCGTATACGAAACATACTCCATCATCCCATTCAGATGCATCCGATGTAAAGCTAATGCCTGTACGTTTTTGCATATCTGGTGAAAGACGTCCTTCAGCTTGGAAATATACGGCTCTTGTATTAGGCATATCATTTAAAAAATTTTTCATTACCTCAAATGCTTCTGAAGTTTTGCCGCCTTCGTTCATTCCTACGAATCGATGAAGTCCGGGCATGAGTCCTCCGCCTGTATGGATATCTAATAGTAAACTACCAGTTGAAATGCGATAATAAATTTCATCACTAAAATTATAGTGTTCGCTTTCTCTTTGTTTTAAAAAGGACTGTAGCTTTTCGCTGTTAGATTGTCCTTCTGATTCAGTTTTCTTTTTTCTTCCCATTTTTTATAAAATCCAATACGCTTTTATTTTTTTTCGGATAGGCCCTGTCTTCCCCAATCTTTTCCTCTTTTAAAGAATAACATTTTCTGTTATTTAAGTCGAGATTTTTAAGCTTGACGAAATTATGATAATTAATTGACAAGGTCTTAATGTTGTTAGACGCTAGGTATGCAGTTAAGCTATTAGGCTTCTTATCAAAAATAGTAAACGCATGATCTCTCCAGAATTCAATCTCTGGGAAAGATTCGAGAAGCTTTTTCGCTAACTTTATCTCCTTGGGCCAGAATATTTTGGCAGACTCGGATAGGGCATAATGAATTAAAAAATGATTTTTAGATTTAAAATTCTTCTTGCCTTTTTTTTCCGGTAAGTCTTTCATTTTCAAATAATTCTATATCCCATTCTACCATCTTCTTGACTAGGTTGTCAAACGAAATAAGCGGTTTCCATCCTAATTCATTAATAGCCTCAGATGGGTCGCCCATTAATAGTTCTACTTCTGCTGGTCGGTAAAATTTAGGGTTGACTTTAGCTAGGGTTATCCATTTGCCTTTGTCATCATAACCAAAAGTTTCTTCTTCATTTTGCCCTTTAAATGAACCGTGTATACCTGCATACTTGAAGGCTAAGTAAACGAATTCTCTGATTTCGTGCGTTTCCCCGCTCGCTAATAAGTAATCTTTAGGTTCATCTTGATTCATCATTAGCCATACGCCCCTCACAAAGTCCTCACTATCGCTCCAATCTCTCTTCGCGCTCAGGTTGCCTAACTCTAGCGGGGTTATTTTTCTTTGGTGTCCTGATTCACAATACGCAACTATCTCCGATTTGATTCTTGCTACATTTTTGGTAATCTTTCTTGTAACAAATTCTTCTCCGCGCTTAGTCCCTTCATGATTAAAAAGTATAGAGTGGACGGCATACATATCATAAGATTCTCTGTACACTTTAACTAAATGTCTAGCTGTAGCTTTAGAGGCTCCGTAAGGACTACGGGGTTTAATCGGGTGTTTTAAATCTTGTGGGGAGTAATCTACATTACCCATTTCTTCGCTGCTTCCTGCACTATAAAATCTGCAGTCAGGCTTATGTTTTCTAATCGCCTCTAGGCATCTAAGTACCCCCATAGCATTAACGTCAAATACTTGCACGGGCATATCCCAGCTGCACCCCACAAAGCTGTTAGCCCCGAAGTTGATAAGGTAATGCGGCTGTATTATGGATACTAATTCGTTTATACTCACTTCGTCTGTCAAGTCACCACAAACCAATTCAAAGTCTGGGTGATTTTTAAATTTATTAATATTGACGAAGTTAGGGTTAGAGGCTCTTCGCACCATACCGTAAACCCTAATGTTCTCATTTAAACCAAGAAGATACTCGGCCATGTTAGCCCCGTCTTGCCCTAATATTCCTGTAATCAATACTATTTTATTTTTAAAATCCATAACCGTGAAATCCAAAGCTGTCTATATCTACATTATACGAGCAAGAAGAAAATTTATTCGCCACTTTTTCTGGTACGGGTTTAAATATATTCTTTCCAAATCCTAGATAACAAAAGGCCATGTCTTCGTTGAGTCTGGGTGGCGTATATAGCTCTAACGAAGTTCGGGATTTATTGTATTGATCTAAGGCGTCCGATTCTATCTTGCCATAATCTATATCGTCTTTAGAAATTAAATTAGATATTTGAATCATCTTACTTCTCTTTCTAAATGAGAACCCCCCGTTCATTAAAAAATCTGGCGGTTGATTAACGTTATATTTCTCAACATCTTTAATGTAGAGGATGTCTTTCCAGCCTTCGGGGGTGTAGTCGGTATAATATGAGCCTATATAGTCAGGATCATGTTCATTGATAAACGGTTCCCAGCCCGAGTTAACTAGGTATCCATCATTTTGGAAAGTTAATATCTTTTCATTTTCTTCTGGTATATGTTTCCATAAATCCCAAATCATGAATTTACTGTAATCAGTTATATCTGTTATAGGATTTATTTCAATTACCTTCATTGGGCCGTACCTGAGTACTATTTCATTAAATCCATCATTTAAACCTCTACATTCCCAGTCCGCATAGAAGAAGTATAATGGATAAAATTTTTCGGAATACTTCCTGAATGAAGCGAAGGCGGCCTCATGGTCTTCCAACTTGAATTCTTTATGTCCACCGAAAACGTATACCCCTAGAAATTCATCGGAATATTCTGTAGGCATAGGCAGCTTACTGCTCTCCTTTAGAGTGTCGTCTAACGAACACAAGACTCTATTAGAGCGTACTTCCTTCATGGTGGATAACCAATATTCGTAAGCTTTTAGCGGATCGTCGTAATCTGTATGATTAACTTTCATTATATAAAACTATGAAATCCAATTCCTTCTATTTTATTATACGGTTCGGCAGAGAATTGTCTTGCTAAATATGGATCTATGTATTTAAAAATACCCTTACTAAACCCAATAGCACAAAGTACTCTATCTTCTGGCGCGTCTCCGTGTCCATGCATGATGTCCCGAAAAGATTCAATTACCTCCATCGTTATGTGATTTGAGACCTCTAACATTTTACTTCTTTTTCTGAATGAAAACCCGCCATTGCCTACGTATATATCTCTACCTTCTGGATCTTTTTCGGGTAGGAAAACTAACCAAGGGGCACCTACATAATCTGGATCATACTCCTGCACCCATTCTTCCCATCCATAATCTTTTAAAAAGCCATCGGATTGAAACGTCAAAACCTTCTCAGCGCTTTCAGGTAAAGCTTGAAAGGCTTCAAGCATCATAAAGTTACTGTATTCTGTTATGGTTTCTAGCTTTCTTATTTCTATGATTTGAATAGGCGCATAGTTATTATGTAGATGATCTAGTACTTCCTTGTCGTCAAACTCTGGATTATCGTGGTAAAAGAAATAAATTGGATATCTTTTTTCAGAATATTTTCTAAAGGAAGCGAAGGGCAAGTCGTGCTCTTCTAGCGTTAGGGGTTTATGTCCTCCATGAACATATAACCCCGCATAATCTTCAGACTCTTCTTCGGCTTGTGAAATGTCGAGCATTTGCTCTGATAGGATTTCTCTTATAATTTTACCATTCGAGCTTCGAGCTTCATTGACAAAGTCGTTGTATTCTTTTAATGCTTGTTGGGCGTCTTCCAGAGACGAATCTAAGCTTAATGAATGGTTCGTTTTTTTATCCATGGTATTTTCCTAGGTTTTCTGGGTACATGCTTATATAGTCCTCTTTCCAGAATGGATATATCTCTCCGTCGAAAGCTCTTTCTAAATTTTCATAACTTAAAAACTTCACCAACTCTCCATCGTCGTCTTCATGGAGGTGGACGTTTTGCGGGTACAACCAGTCCAATTCTGGCAACCGCAAGTCAACCAATCGAGGAAGGTATATCTTCTCTGCAGATGGAAAATTAAGAACGGTTATACATTTTAAATCTAGGGCGGTAGCTACATGCATTATACCATTAATTATTCCTAAGTAATACTCACAAGAAGCTATTTCCTTTATCGACTTGTCTATGTCCATCCCGCATTTATCTTCAACATTCTCAAATCCACTAAATTTTTGGTCAACCTCTACAAAAGAATATTTATTTAAATTATTATTTATAAATTTCTGTATTGTCTCTCTATGTTCTGGATATAATTCTCTTGCTCTTGGGTGTTCTTCTTTTTTTTGTCTAGCTTGATCTGCACCCGCTGTGAAGTTTATAATTACTTTGCCTTTTATCTTCTGAACATTTGGAACGGCGAGATCGGCTTTAGGCTTAATATCCATTTCTAATCCGAGGGCTTGCTGTATATTTTGAAACCAGTGACCGCCACCAAAATCAAAACCAGATTGAATTAATTCTACTCTAAAATATAAATCTTTTTCTTGTTTCTGATATTCTGCATCAATGTCTGAATTGTATTTAGCCATTTGCTTGAAGTATTTCTCATTCGCGCTGTAAACATTAGAATTTGAGTTATGTTTTTTTAAAAGTTTTGGTAAATGAAAGACCGACAAGATATCGCCAACACCACTATTGCCATTAAAAAAGATAAGATTGTCCAGCTTATCCGCAAGTGGTTCAAAGTCGGGGGTTTTTTCTTTTTTTGAGCGTAAATCGCTACTTTTTTTATAAAAAGAGGTTATCTTATCTCTAATATCCACCAATACTAGACTTTTATTTTCCTTAAAATATTTAAAATTGTGTAATATTTATTAGAAGAGTTAACCCTAAACCAAGGGAAACGTGAACAAAAAAAAAGATACAGATTGTTTAATGGTATTCGTACTGGCCCTCATCATATGCGGGCTTAACTCTGTAAAAACATGTCAAGAAAATAAGGAGGACTCTTTAAATGAAAAAACCACCACCAGAATACTTCTTTCCCCACCGTCCAGTCAGCATGAAAAGACCGAAGTCTTACGACTTCCTAGTTCAGATGCTGTGCGCAGCGGTGGCGATTTTAGCAATGATAGGAATGATAACAGAGAAAGGGTGCAATAATGAAAAAAATATGGAACAAGATAAAACCATGGATTCTAAAACATGAGGTCTGCGTTTATGTAGCCATAGGAATGTTGGTGATCTTTGGTTCTTTACTAGCGATTCAGGATATTAGTTACAAGATTGAAAAAGCTAAAATTCTAAAAGACCAAGAAGAGTTAATTACTCACGTAGAAAATCTATCCGTTATTACGGATAACCAAAGGGCTGTGATAGTTAATCAAAAATTTGTTATTGAAAATAGAGAGGCTACCATACGGCGCGCTTCTGATATTATCAAGCAACAAGGAGAAGCTCTGCAGAAACTCATAGAATACATGAAAAGAATAAATGAGTGGCCGCCAGAGTTTCCAGAAGACAACCCCGACAATTGGACATAAAATGAGTGGCAGACTATACCAGAGGAATGGTCAATGGTATGTTAGAACCAAAGAGGAAGCGCCTAAAAATAAAAAGGTTAAGAAGGCCGAGAAGGCTAATGCTTCTCATCAGTGTGGTTCGCCCATATCTGGACTAAATGTTAGCAGGTTAGAGCTTCTTCGGGGGTTTCTTGACACTATTTTAAATAGGGATTTCTGGGTTAAATGCTTAATTGGTTCTCTGATTGGCGTTAGCTTGGGTTTTAATATTATATCTTACTACGTTATAATGGAGTTGAAATCTCAAATAGTTGAACAGAATCAAATTATAAGAACCATTACCAAATGAAGTTCGCAACTATATCTCTAATTAGCGTATTTCTTTTTAATGGATGTGGGACTTTGGAATATTGTAAAGAGCCTCAATATATTAAGGAGGCCAGAGGAATTGGGGAAGATCCTGATCATATAAATAGTTGTGGTCCCGACGCTGTTTATGACGCCCTTAGTTATTTTCATAAAAATGTAAAATTTAAACGGGAGCCTTTTTCCAAAAAAGAAATTAGCAAAATTATACAAGCTCGTCATACTACTTCTTGTAGAAATATATTATCCGTCTTCGATAATAGAGCTAGGCAGGTTACTTTTATAAGTGATATGATGGCCGTATTAAATCATTACGGTATACATTGGTACGAGCTAACCAGTCGTAATCTAGACGAGGTTCATAAGAAAGAAGGTCTAGGGGTAGCTATAGTTTTAGTAAAAAGAAAGGGCGCAATTAATTATCACTGGATGACTTATCCGTTTGATAGTAAAAGATATATAGAAAACTTTTTTGCATACAAGGGCGAGGGAAATACCGTAATAAAAAAAGTTTATATACTGTTTAGACTTTAACTTCTACTTGAGTCCTTCTGTCTTCTATAAAGCCTTCGTAATATAAATATTCCACGATGTCTACAATTTTTGCAGCAGTTATCTCTTTTGCTGGGTCGTGTATTACTATTTTTCTTTCTTTCCAGAAGTAATTAGAGGCGTCTTTGATTTCTACAAAGAAGTCGCCGACTTTAATATCGTACCATTCTTCCATTATAATATATTACACGTGTAATACTCATTAGTGAATTTGATTGTAGTAGATAAATTGACATATAACCAAGGTCTATATTTTAGACACGTTACTATGATGGCTAAACACGAATTAGATTACGACGTACTTGTCGAAGCTAAAAAAGATGATATAGATGAGTGCTATAACACTTTAAAATCCCACGGATGGTTTGATTTTGTAGATGACTTTATTGAGCCAGAATGGCGTCTAGAAGGCGTTAGGATAGACACGGAGATAAACTACCCCATGACAATTCAAGCGAGTAAAATAGGATACGAAAATACCCTTAATTTATTGGGGCAAATTAAATCTTTAAGAAATATTAACTTTTAAGGTTATCTAGCTTTTCTTCTAGCCTATCGAATCTGTGATGTACTACCTTTACTAAATTCTCAAAGTCGTTTTTATTGACGTATTTTTCAGGCAAGGTCAGGGCGAGTTGATTAATTTTTTCTATTACTTCTCTATGATCTTCTTCGTGAGCGTCCTCTAGGTCGTTAACTTCCTTTTCTATTAATCTCATTTGATCATAAAGGACTTTAAAAAGCCACCCGGCAATCGTGCAGACTACGCCGAACCCGATATTTATTAATAGCTGGTAATCCATTGTCTTGTATATAATTACACAGAAATACCCAAGTGCTCATACATTTCTTTTCTTACTGCTGGGAAGAATATCATATTTTGAAGCCTCTCGTCTTCCCATATTTGATCCCTCGAAAATCCTTCGGATTCTGCCCAATCCCATTTTTTTACGTCTACAATATACGGTGTTACCAAGAAGTGGTCTGGGAGCTCTTTTATTATAAGGATAGCTATTGCTTTATCATTATAGACTAAAGCTGCATTAGGATTCTTTGTAGATGCATGGAATAGCTCGGTACCATTTTTTTCTGCGACTTTTTCAATTTTTCGGATTTCTTCGAGAAGATTTTCCTGAATCTTTTTCACGTTAGAAATTACACTAAAAAAGCCCCCAGCTTTCGCTGCGAGGCTTGAATGTATACTTATTTAGTTTTGCTATAATTCAGCATTTAGCCCTCTTTGTGAGAACGTAATAGCTTAATGGCGCCAAATGACCAAGCGAGCCAAGTGACTGCGACGATTGGATTAACGACATTAGCGTGCAGCAAGAGGCCAAACCCTACGAGGGAGGCGCCTAGCCACGAATCATAACTTCCTAAATGTTTAAGTAGGATTGCTTTCATAATTAAATAACGCCTACAATATTAACACGGTCAATATTCGGCGTCACATATAATTACACTGATGCGCTGCCCTGTATTTTTTTTTATTTACTATATAAAGAAATGTTAATTCCCTTTTTTTATTTGAAAGTGTAGTGTTTATTCGGTATATTAAGTGTGAAGAAATTTTCAAAACATTGGCGTTATCCTCTCTGGTTGGCGGTTATAATTTTAAGCGTGTGGTGGTTATTTTTTGGATATAAATATGGATTGATATATAATCACGGCAGCAGTATGGAGCCCACTCATTCTGATGGGGATATATTAATTATTGAAAAAACTAGATTCTTAGGTAAGCATTGGAAGCCCGACAGAACTGACGTCGTTGTGATAAGGGACGAAGAGTCTGGCGACAATTTGACAAAAAGAGTAATTGCATTAGAGGGCGAAACTGTAATAATAAAAAACGGATATATATATGTGAACGATAAAAGAATCAAAGATATCTGGTCAAATGGCAATATTATTTTTTATATAGAAGATGAAGAGACTAGGGGTAAAAAACCTAAACACGAGTGGTTATTTTTTAACACAAATTCTCAACCTACGAAGGTGCCAAGGGGGAGTGTTTGGGTTATAGGCGACAATAGGAAAATATCTTGGTACGGAGTGCTACCTATAAAAGAGATCAAAGGCTTGGTCGTTTTATAAAAAAAAAGCCCCCCGTAATAAACGGGGGGTTGTTGTTGACAGAAGTTTTACTTCTTCTTATTTTTAGTCTCAGCTTCTGTTTTAGTCGCTTTGACCTCACCCTTCACGAGAGGAAGAGTGACACTTGCCCCCTTGGTATTTGCCGAGGCTCCAAGGTAGCTAGATTCATTAGCTTTAGGGCCAACTGTTAGGGTGCTCGAGCATCCAAGGCCCAAAAGGACCACTGCTCCGATTAATGTTACTTTAGTTTTCATTTTGCTTTGAAACCTCCGATGCGTTCGAAGCGTTCGGAGGTTGATTTTCGATAAGATCAGTTGTGACCTTATTCATATTCACGATTACGTAACCCGTCAAGCAAAAGTTGAGGGCCAACAAAACTAACGCCATTCGGGCGTAACCAGTTTTAACGGTCGTGAATTTATTCTCTGTTTCTGTATTATTACTCTTCATATTAGTTGGAAAGTGTTTGACTAATGTGCTGAAACTATATTCATTAAAAATCGTCTTCCAGCATACCAGAGCTTTGGTAATCTTTAACTTTTCTTTCAAAGAAATTGGTCATCGCTCCCGTGTCGACAACCTCAGATAGCCATGGAAATGGATTCTGATCGCTGTCGAAACGGAAGTCGACGCCAATACCTTCAAGCCGCCTATTGCCGATGTACTTCATATAATCTACGAACATATCAGCATTTAACCCCAAGATACCCCTTGGAAGAACATCATGAGCATATTTTATTTCAAGCTCTACGGCTTTTTTAATATGATCAATCGTTTCTTGCTCGAATTTTTTTGTCCACACCGATGGGAATTGTTCTTTAATTGTATTGATCAAATATGTTCCGAATTCGATATGTAGACTTTCGTCTCTCAATGTATATCGTATCTGATCGGATAATCCCGGCAGTTTATTTTGCCTTCCTAACGCAAGCAGCATGGCAAACCCACTAAAGAAAAACGTTCCTTCGCACACGATATAATATGTAATAAGATTCCTTAGGAACTCGCGCTTGCCTTCTGTTGAGCGGGTATTAAAATCGGGCCTGTTTATATCTGTGCTAATCTCCATTAAGAAATCGTCCTTAGCTTTGATACTCGGGACATTTAGATAGGCTTCATATACCTCGGCTACTTTGAGAGAGTAAGAGTCGCAACAGGTAACTACAGTCCAGTTATGGAGAGACTCCTCGTAAGCTTGCCTCATTATGTATTGAGCGCATTCAGCATCGGTTATCCATCTTGCAACATTGAGGAGAAGATTGTTACCAACTAAGGATTCGCTTCCAGCAAAAAATCCAAGGCAGCGTTTAACTAAAAGTCTTTCGTCCGGGGTTAAGTCGCCGCTTTTCCATTGGTCTACATCATCGCTCATATTAATTTCTGCAGGAGACCAGTTATTAGCTACCCCCTTTAAAAATAACTTCCATACTTTTTCGTGTTTGTGCGGAAGAATCTGGTTGACTCCCGCTACTTCTTCACCCAGTAGAAGTCCTGTTTTTTTATTGTTCATCTTGTCGCCTTTTCTTTTTATTTATTTTTTTTTGTTTTTTCTTACATACCTCTTTAATTCTCGACTCTACCCACCCTTTCATCATTCTGGAAAATAATCTTTCTCTTTTTAAAAGCAGGGCTCCGCAGACACCCCACAGTATATGAGCTAAAGCCTGATTATCGGGCTCTACCTCTTCGGCGAGTCGGTTGACTTTGTCGGCTAACTCTTGCCTGTCTTCGTTATTGACAGCTTTCACATTCGCCTCCATTCATCATGGCGTCTATTCTACAAGTCGCAACATCAGCGCTAGAATCATCACTGTTAGCTGTAATACTAGCACTATTGTTACCCATTTGCGTAGCTTTTTCAATTTTACTTGCACTTTTATTCCTTAAATAATAGGTACTCTTTAAACCTTTTGATTTAGCATACATATATAAATCATTTAAATATTTTAAAGAGCTAGATTTGTTAAATAAATTTAAGCTCTGACCCATGTCTATCCACTTTTGTTTAGCTGCAGCATTATCTACAAGTTTAAACTGGTCTTGATCAAATGCGGTTTTATATCTCGCAACTAAATCCTGTGGAAGACCGCCTCCCAGTTGAGATACATCTCCATCTACACTCTTTAATGTATCGACTAAATTTTGATCCCATATCCCAAGGCTTTTGCATTCCTTCACAAACCACTCATTTGTAATCATTAGGTTTCCGCTTTTATTTTCGTAGACAAAAAGGGTGGAAAAATCTGGCTCAACCGATGGTGAACAGCCTTGAATATACGATATGGTAGCAGTGGGCGCAATAGCCATAGTATTACTATTCCGCATTCCGTGCTCTTTGATATGATCTCTAACTTCTTTCCAGTCAACTTCTGGGCAGAACTTTTTACCTCTATGAATCAGTGGTTTTTGATTGAGATAGTCCATTAATAACTTATAGGTATCTGATGGTAAAATATCCTGATCCCACAGCGAGCCTTCGTAGGTACTGTATCTACCTTTAAATTTGGCATTCTTGCTAGAATTAAGAATGCAATGATAAGAAATAAATTCGTACAGTTCGTCTGAAAATTTTACCGCGTCCTCCGAAGAGAAATCGATTTTGTAAGAATGAAAAACATCAGCCCACCCCATTGTACCTGCGCCTACGGGTCGGTGGGACAGGTTAGCTTTTTCCGCCTCCTTTGTTGGGTAGAAGTTCAAGTCGATAACGTTATCTAGCATTCTCATTTGAGTTTTAATACTCTTCGCTATAAGTTTAAAATCTAATTTACCATTATCCTTTAAGTGTTCCTTGAGATTAATTGAACTAAGGTTACATACGGCGGTTTCTCCAATTTCGGTTTTAATGCCTTGGTCATATTGAGATGGGACGGTATGCAGGAAAATCTCAGTGCACAAATTAGAGCTATTAATTATTCCTTGGTGGTAATTTGAGTAACGAATGTTTGCGTTGTCCTTAAAGGTGATCCAAGGATGCCCTGTCTCAAATAGGGCGCGCAACATCTTCTTCCATAAAATCTTAGCTTTAATAACTTTGTGGTTTTCTATTTCGCCGTTTCTAGCTTTCTCGCAGTATCCTTCGTATAACTTATCGAACTCTTCTCCATAGTTTTTGTGGAGATCTGAGGCATCTGATGGGGAGAATAGATACCAGTCTTCATCTTTCTCTACTTTATCTAAAAAGAGATTCGGTAGCCAATTTGCCGTGTTTAAGTCGTGACAGCGGCGACGATCATCGCCAGTATTTTTCTTGAGGTCTAGGAACTCTTCAATGTCGAGGTGCCATGGTTCGATATATGCACAGCCCGCACCGGGCCGTTTACCTCCTTGATTGACCGCAACTAATAAATCATTAAAAATTTTAAGCCAAGGCACTAGACCGCTAGAGGTTCCATTCGTTCCTTTTATGTAGGAGCCAGCGGATCTAAAATTAGACACATCAAATCCGAGCCCCCCTGCAAATTTAGATTTACGAGCTTCTTGCCATGCTCCATCAAATATTCCATCAATTGAATCATCAAAAGTATTTAGGTAGCAGCTAGAGAGTTGACTACGCTTCGATCCACTGTTGAATAGAGTTGGGGTAGATGGGCAGACGCGAAGGTTGCTAATAGCTTCATAGAACTCTATAGCCTTTTTTTCCTTATCTTTCTCATCGATTGCTAAACCCATCGCTACACGCATCCAGAATGATTGTGGCGACTCAAGGCGGCGACCATTAAGGTGTAAAAAATAACGATCATAAAGAATCTGTAAGCCTAAGTATTTAAATTTAAAATCGCGACCAATATCCAAAGCTTCCGAAAGAGCTTTTAAATCGTACTCAAGTAATCTATGATTAAGAATATCATCATCGACTAATTGCTTAATATTTTTTATAAAAGACAATCTGTACTGATGATCGAATGCGTCTTTATCCACAGACGAACCGAATACTTCTTTGTGAATATTACCTAAAAGCAATCGCGCGGCAACGTGGGAGTAGTTTGGCTCTTTATCTATCTTTAGTCTAGCGGACATGATTAAAGCTTGATCTATTTCCTTGGTCGTAATTTTGTCATATAGCTGAACGTTAGCGTCAATGACTACCTCACTAGCTGAAACATCTTCGAGGCTCTCACAGGCTCTTTGAACGCAGTTATTGATCTTGTCGATGTCTAATTTCTGAAGTCTGCCGTTCCTCTTCTTAACGTGAATTCGGTGGTCGCTCATGTTTATATACTACTCCCTACTTGCTAAAAAATGAAAGAAGAAATTGTTAAAAATTAAGATATGTCCCAATGCTTCGTGGATCGCTTAATTGAATCGTGCTTCATTCCATTTCTTTTTTTGCTATAATCTTTAAGGTTTTTTTCCTTAAGGGGGTCTTTACCCATCTTCTTCTCTCTCTGTCTGCTTAGTTCTGCCGAAGTATCCCAAGCGTCTCCTAGGGTCCAATTTTTACCCTGAGTCTTTCTCATCCAGTCTACTGATGTAGTATCAGCGTTCAGCACTGTGTCTATCGCCGCATTGGGGACAGAAAAAACCCTGTTCCATTGTAAACCATTTTCATCGATATAGACGTGTTCGTCCTTCATCTTTTGTACCAGTTCGATGGTCTCTCCAGAATCAGGGTTTTGAAACATGTAGATAGGCATGTTATAATATTTCTAGGATTTTGTCTAAGGTTTTTGAGTAAGTGAATTGCTCTTGAAGCTCTATGCCTTTAGCGTTTACTCTTCCGGTGTCTTTGACTCTTTTTATCGCGTCATAACATCCGTTTATAAAATCCCCCTCTTCCCAAGAGAAGAACTCCCCTTGATTAAATGGACTACCTTTCCTGAAAAACATTCCGTCCTCTGAGGGGGTTTTCCCTGAGGGCTCTATCATTACGCAGGTTTCTTTTGTAGCCCAATCTTTGTAAGCGTGAGCATTTAAGATTACGGCGTGTTTGCCTAGGCACACGGACTGAAACTCAGGCAATCCCCAGCCTTCTCCGCCGGACATTCCTAAGATAATATCGGAGGCGTTCAGGAATTCATTGTATTTAGAATTTTCAGCCATAAAGTTTAAAAATGTAATATTACTATATCTTACGCCATTTAAAGCTTTGGCAATTATTTCATTATTCTGTTCGGGCGACAAGAAATTATTATAAAGAGAACACTGCAGATGATATTTTGTATTATTGCCGAACTGTTTAGCCCAAGCTCTCAATATTTTTACATGATGTTTCCTGTGCTCAAACTTCCCGCATAGATTAAATGTAATCCTATCGTCTTCAAAGTATTTTTTATCTGTCCTATAAAAATTATATTTATCAAATCCTAATGGCACGAAGTCGGCGCACAGGCCAACTGATTCAAAAATCTCTTTAGTGTAGGAGGAGGTTACCGCTACCCTATTGTTTAATAGAGCGTTTCGTTCTGCGGGTGTTAAGTCGTCTAGTTCATAAAAGGTCATTAAAAGCTGATCATTTGAAAAGCTTTCTAACGCTCCATTAATGTGCCATAATTTTAAAGTTTTATTATTTCGATTATGTTTTTCAAAGGCCCTTCTTGAAGCGTCCACTAACCAGTTTTGGAAATCTTTATCTTCTTTATGAGTAGATAGATTGATGTCTCCCCCTATCGGGAATAACAGGGGGGACATCTCTCTATCGTACATCTCCCTCAGTAGGGCAACAGAGACCTGACCAAAGGAGGTTTGGTTAATAGGAACATTGAAGGTTAGTTCCGACATTATTACTAAAGGAGTTCATCCTCGGTAGTCGATTGTTCCTGTGTTTGTGCTTCGGCTTCGCTTGTGCGAGGTCGAGACTTGTAGATGCGGTAATCAGGTTGATTATCGCTCTTTTTATTTACGTTCGCAAAAACGACAAGCTTTTCAGAAGAGCCGTCTTCGCCTTTGATGTGTCCGGCCAGATACTTTTGACCGCGCTGTGAAGTACGCTTCCAAAAAGCGCCTACTTCCTCGTCCTTATATTGAGTCTTTTGTTGACTCTCTTGTGTATTGTTACTCATGATTTTCTTAGTATACGTTGTTCTTTGTTGTGTTGTCAAACAAAATCTAATAACTTTTTAGATTTCATTTTATGTTTTAGGATTTTTGATCCCCTACTATGTAGATTGATGACCGTTTGAGTGCTTATATTTAATTTTTTTGCTATTTTAGCCCATGTTGGTTTTTTTTCTGAGTCAGCGTATCTTTCTGAAAAGACTTCGTGGATTCGACCGTCTTTTAATTTGCTTAAGATGTGAAAAATCTGATCTTTTAATTCTAAATTTCTTTCGTTTTGTATATCGTCTTCTCTAGTTGTGGTTTCTATGAATGATTCTAGATCTTTCTGTTCGTCGAACTTTATGTATTTACAATTCTCTTTTATAAAATTTAAACAGTGATATCGAGAATGGTTACCAAGCCAGCTAGAAAATTTAGCTTTTTTGTTTGGTTTGTAGGAATTTATACTTTTAAGGAATACAAAATCTTTATCCCCCAGAAGGTCGTCCATACTGGCGCCTCCCGAAGTTATAACATTTGAATATTTTTGACAAACCTTGTAAAATAGCTTTTCGTGACGAGAAACTAACTCTTTATAACTATCATTACAATTATCATCTTTAATATTTTCTACTAATTCATTATCTGTCGACTTCATTACTGAGCCGACTAGAGGAGTTAATTATTTTTAGGTTTTCCTTTTTTATCTGAAATTGCTTGCCAAACATTTTCGCACTTTTTGCTGATTTCCTCTGTCGGTAAGAGATGTGACGGAGTTTTTGAAAAAATCATTCGAATTAATTTAACAAATGAAGTTAATGGTAATAACAAAATCCACCATTTAAAATACATATATATTAGGTAGCCCACAGCCGGTATACACAATGGGGCCCACATCCACCAAATGGATAAGACGCCCAAATCAAATTTGAACAATTCCCAAAGTAAATTAGAATACTCAGTTAGAATTTCTGGTACACTTTTCATAAAAACTTATAAATTTATCTACATGTTGGTTAAGTATCTCGTGGCGGACCTCTTTATCTTCAACTCTGGGCCACTTCACCCTATAATCAGCTAATTCTTCAAGGATCGGGTCCATCTTCTCTTCTTCTGAATTCGCTGGCTTATGATAAGTCCTTTTACCTGTAGCCCTTTCTACTTCAAATTGCGAAATATGAACGAGCATGCCGTCTAACTCTTCAGTTAACCAAACTACCTCGTCTCTCTCGTATTCTTGATATCTTATATCAGTTACAACAGGTATGTCCTTAGTCTCGGCATTAAGTAAAAATCCCTTAATATTTTTATCAATTGAATCTATCCAGTAACGTCCCTTAGACATTTTTCTCTTTTGAGTACCGTGCTGGACAAGGAACGGACGAATCATTTCCTTTTCTTTCCTGCTGCACTTAAGGGCGTCAATGCCGTACTGCTTTTGCGTCCATGTGCTAGCTTCCCTTTTTAAGGCGTCTGCCAATGCAAATCTTCTAACATTTAACTTTCCACTTAAAAGGCTAAAGAATAAATCTTTACCTGCGCCAGCCACTCCTGATAGGCCTATCACTGTTCTCTTCATAGCTTCTTATATTAACTTTTATTTATCTATTTAGTCAAGTATATTTTTTTAAATTTATTTTTGGCTGCTTACCTTTATATATTTTTCATCTGGGTTGTGTAAGAACATAGCAGTCCACTTAGAAAGCGGGGTAGAAAATATAAAGCTTTCTCATTTTTTTTGTCCCATTCAACCTGCTTCAATCCTCGCGTTGGCCTCTATTAGCCTAGCTCGCAACTTGATGGGCTATGTACTAATCTTTGTAATCTTTACGGTGGGATTTTTTTTAATGACTGCTTACCTTTTTCCTCTTGGGAGTGTTAAGTTTCTAGCACCCTTACGGGTCTTAGCCTCAGAAGCCGCTTTTTTCCGAAATAACTCCAGTCTTATTGGGACTGTTTGGCTAAGGTCTTTTTACGGACCTGTGGTCTCTTACGAGTTTATGTGAGTTTATCTCTCACAAGCTACTCACCGCGATTACAAAGAACTTTTTTTAGGTTACTACAATTCTGCGGAGATAGTCAAGACAATTCTTCTTTAGAGTAGTCTCCCCTGTAGAAACTAATGATATTAATTAAATTATATACATCCTTTTCTTTAACGTCTGTTGGGTCGCAGATGTCCCTATCGTCCTCAATTAATTTACAAAATTCGTTAACCTCCTGTGAGACCAATGTGGCGGTTTGCGCATTCAAGCTAAGAGTTTGCTCTATTGTTGAAAAGGGCTTTATGAGAATGTGGTATTCGTTTTCCCCGTAAGTTGACGAAGTTATAAGGCCAGCTTTCTCGAAGTCCCCAAGGGCTGCCGAGATACAAGCCTTTTTTTCTTCGTTTCCCTCTTCGTTTATTAGTAATAATTTAGTATAATCTCTTTCAATCACGAAAGAGTCACGCTTATCGTACCAAGAAAAAAGCGCTTGGCGCGCATCATTTACGGTCATATTCATCATAATAAAAAAAGAGCAGAAAATAAAAAAGTATTTGACATCTTAGCTAAGGAGATGTTATTATCAGGTTATGAGTGATAATAATTTGAAAAGAGGTAGACCAAAGACGCCAGTCGTTTGGCCCGAAGGCGAGTTCACAGCGGGGCAAGCCTTTTCGGTTAACAGCACAAAGGTTTCTAGGGTTTCAATTCACAACAAAATTAATCAAGCATTAGCTGATGGTCTTTTAGTTAAAGTCAAAAAGCTTAAGACTAAAGTCGGGCGTCCGAGTAATATTTACCAGACGGCTAGCCTCCCCGTTACGCAACAGATGACTGATGATATCGAAGAATTAGATTTTTAATTATGTTAATAGTTACTATAATTTTTGGCTGGTTCGCTTATTGTATGTGCGATAACCTTAGGAGCATGTAAATCGCATATGAGACCTTCTTGGGGAGAATACGCCCTATCCCTAGCGCAAACTGCAGCGACTAGAAGCGAAGACCCTTACTATAAGGTAGGAGCTTGCGCTTTGAGCGCAGACAATAAGGTGCTTGGGCTGGGATACAATGGCCTAGCCCCCAGCAAAAACGTTAGTGATGAATTCTGGGAAGATAGGGATGCGCGGCGTCCGTATATGATTCACGCAGAAGCGAATTGTCTATCACTTTTCAGAAGCGGGGAATGTAAATTACTAGCGGTCACGCTCCTGCCTTGTTCGTGCTGTGCGACAATGATAGCGGCGTATCAAATACCCACCGTAGTTTATGCAGAAATTTACGACCGAGACTCGACAGCGATAGATATTTTCGATTTTTACGATATAAAATTGATAAAACTTTAATCCTTGTATATAATTAAAATATGAAGGATTGGTTTAAGAATAAAATTTGGAATTGGCTTTTCGCCAAAGAGTCTGCAGAGAGAGAGTTAGCCCTATCCAAGCAAACTAATGAGGAAAATAGGGAATATAGCACTAGTAAAGAATTCATTGGGCAAATGCTTAAAAACGCAGAGCTAGAACTACTTCAAGAAAAGCTTAAAAATAAACAATTAGAAAAAGAGGTTTTAGATTTTGAAAAAAAAATCGAGGATATGGATCTCCCAGACTTTGTAGGTGAGCGCTTACCGGGTATACAGGGGGATTTTATTGAGAAGTATTCGAAAATATATAATAAAAAAATTAAAATATATACAGATAAATCAGATATGAAAATTAAATTTGTACCATTAAGCGACCACGCTCTCCCCCCAGTAAAGTTAGAAGAGAACGATTCAGCTTACGCTTTGTTTACCCCCGGCTACGGAGATATACGCATTGGGGTAGAAGAGGATGCGTCTCTTCCGATGAAGATGAAGCTGATAATTCCCGAAGGGTATGTTGGAAAAATTCATACCCCCGCCAATATGGGTAATCAAGCGACTTTTTCAATTAATGATCAAGTGATTAATTCTCACCAAGATCAGGAGTTAGTGATTCGATTGATAAATAGATCTAAACAACACGCTTTAAGTATTCCAGCCGGACAGTCAATAGCTTCCCTTACGATAGAGAAAGTAGAGAAAGCAGAGTTCGTGGAAAAGAAAGATTAATGAATGAGCTATTATTCTTTTCGTTTTTAATTGCTCTAGTTTTATTCGTATGGTTTAAGACTAGCGCATTTGTTGAGTATTGTTCGCTCTTCAGATTTAAAAAATTATTTTATATAAAAGATTTTAAAGATAAATCTGATAAATTTTCCGACCTAACTTATACAGATTACTTATCTATATATAAGGATAACTTTTTATTTAGGTTAATTTCTTGCCCCTCGTGCCTTTCGATATGGCTCGGCGGGCTTTGTTATTTTTTACATTATAATGTTTACATGATTCCTTCGTCAATAATATTGGGATTATCAACATTTTATACTTTATCCATACTAGAGAAAAAGGCATATGAGTAAAGAGTTAAAGATTTCAGGGATAGATGAATTCATAAAGATGATGGACGATAGAATGTCCATTCAAGGCGCGCCACAACCCAGCAGGGCACTGCTGGAGATTAAACAGGTGCACTCAACTATTAATAAGGGATGCAGTTGTAGAAAAAAATTTAGGGAAGAACACGCCGAACAAGTTTTCGTAGACGTTATGAAACAGTTAACTGTACCAGAAGCCGAGCAGGTAATATCTTTAGCGTATTCAAATCGAGATCACGATAGTTTACTGATAGTATCTAAGGCTGAAGAGCAACTACTTAAACATGAAAAACAATGAAGCCCCTACTTTTCATCCATATCCCCAAAGCCGCAGGGACATCGATTATTAAATCCCTCGGCTGTCAAGAGCGATGGAGAAATGCGTCACATGAAATGCATGATATAGATTTACCGATAGACGATAATGAAAATCTATCTTTTGGACACGTAGATATAAATGAAGTAAGAAGTAGAAGTTTAATTTCAGATACCCAATGGAATAAGTATTATAAATTTTGTTTCGTTAGGAATCCTTGGGATAGAGCGGTGTCATTATATGAATACATAAAAAAACAAGGCAATCAATACATGTCTTTTAATTCGTTTGTTTTTAATTTGCCCAACACTGAAAGCGTTGGTTTTTATAATGTAAATAAATTCAGCCAATGCCAACCTCAAGTTAAATGGATTCCTGAAGATATAGATTATATAGGTAAAGTCGAAACGATTCATTCTGATATAGAAAGAATTTCTCAAATTCTAAATACAGAGATTACCCACCCCAAAAAAAACAATGTCACGAAAGAAAGGGGATCTAAGCATTATCATGACTATTTCCCGGATACCAAAGAGGGCCAATTTTTAAAGGATGAAGTCGCAGACTTTTACTCAGAAGATATAAAAAGATTTAACTATACTTTCTGAATTATTTGTCTTAGATGTTTGTCAAAGAATTAAGGATAATAACCATATGAATACATTACTCAAATTGACGTTAATACTGCCCTTTGTCTTTGCCTCTGCCGCCCTCAGCGAAGAGAACAAAACGACAGCGGAGCACCTACAGAATGTTTCTGTTACAATTCGATCCGAGGGCTCGTTCTCTAACGGGGAAGGATCAGGGGTAATTTTTACCCGAAAGGATGCGAAAGGCAATCAAGTGAACTTCGTGTGGACTGCTGCGCACGTCATAGATAATTTAAGAAAAACTAGAGAAACAGTAGTCAATGGCTCGCCCAAGACCTTAGTAGAGTTCAAAGACCCAATGGTTGTAAAAGAAATCAGGCAAAATGGAAGAACTGTAGGTAGACTTCAGATGGACGCAGAGGTGCTAAAGTATTCTGATGCGAAGGATGGCCACGATTTGGCCCTACTTAGAGTTAGAAAATTTAACTTTGTAAAAGGTACAGTAACCTTTTATCTTGAAGATAAAATTCCGCCACTAGGAGAAGACTTGTTACATGTTGGATCACTATTAGGACAAATGGGCGCCAACAGTATGACTGACGGCATTTATTCTCAGCACGGTAGGTTAATTAAGTCATTAAACAAATTTGTGTTTGATCAGACAACCTGTACCGCTTTTCCGGGAAGTTCCGGAGGCGGAGTATATTTAAAAGGAGACGCTAGGTACGTGGGAATGTTAGTAAGGGGAGCAGGAGAGGGCTTTAACCTCATTGTTCCTGTGAGGCGCATGGTAGATTACTGCGAGAAGCATAAAATTATGTGGGCCTTAGACCCGAAGGTCGCTATGCCGTCAGAAGACGACCTCAATAAGATGCCAATAGAACACGAGCCAAAAGCGGAAGAAGATAAGGGGGAGGACACCGCAGATGAGAAGGCGGCAAAAAAAATGTTTCCTCATATGTTAAGGGTTACTTACCCCAAGTTATTAATCATTGATAAAACAAGATGATTATGACTTACGCCAAGGAGGGTGGGGGGGCATGCGCGGAGTTGTTCCTTTGAACGCAATATAATCCAGCGCGCCTAGCGTGACATGACTTTTTAGAGTCCTCTGCCACGCATTTTCCTTGCTCTACTTGATAAGTTTGTGCTATACTTGTATAAGTGATATCGAAATAAAAAAAAACGATTTTCCCCCCGCGAGGAAAAAAACGCTAAAGTGGACGATATACTATGAAGGATAATAAAAAAAGGCGATTTTCCCCCCGCGAGATCGAAGAAGACGGGGTGGACGATATACCTTTCGATAGACAGAAAAAATATTTTAAATCTAAGAAAGGTAAAAAGGCTTTAAAACGAGCTAGAAAAAAATACGATGAAAAAGACCCAGATCGCAGACGGAGGCAAAAAAGAGATTATATGAGGAGGCTCAGGGAAAAAGAAAAATACGGAGAGTCATAATCACAAACCCCCTTGGGGAAGTGGTGGAATTGGCAGACACAACAGACTTAAAATCTGTCGAGCATTAGCTCATGCGGGTTCGAGTCCCGCCTTCCCTACCAATTTTAGTGTAATTAATTTATGGGAGCGTACTGGATTCGATTTAGGACCTTACGCCAAATTGCAAGCAGAGGATGATAGTGGGCCTCTTAAAACATCTATCAAGGTAATTCAACTGCCAATAATGTTGATATGGCTCCTTCGGTTGCCGAAGCTGACGCGATTCTCGCTAAGCACGGCTGGACCGAAGAGGCTGCTGTAGCTGCGTAAGCTACCCGTCCTACTCTGGATGCTCGCTAAAGAGCTAGGGCGTCGACAGCGAGCAAAACTAGGAACCGAAGGGGGGTCTAGTATAAATAAAGTCTCCCTCAAAACTCGTGTAGGCCGTTGTCGGTGACGTGTCACAAGCGAGTACCAACACCGACTAAGCTTGTAGTATATTTGAGCCAATGGCTCTAAAGACGCGGGTTCGACTCCCGCCGCTTCCACCAATTTTATTTTTTTTCTTCCCCATTTTTTATATTATAAATATGCCAACTATAGGGGTAGATATTTCAATGTCGAACTACGACTTTACGAATACGGGCAATTTGGCTGATGCGTTTAGTTGCTTAATAGAGGGGTTTGAAAAAATTGGATGTGATATATTTTTTATAAGTCCGGATATAATAAAAGGGGCGTATTACCCAGATAGCTACCCATCTTGCGATTTAGTTTTAAGCATAGGTATTCCATGTGATAGATTCAAAGTTAAAGGCGCTCCAGATTCGAACTGGAAAACATACATGACTAAAGATGCGATATTTAAAACTCAAGCAGCAAGGGGAGGTTCTGTTTTAATATTGGAAAATGGATATCTAAACAGAGGGGTCTCCCCAGAGTATAAAAACTCTAATGATTTAACTATTCCAAGTGAAGCGTATTGGGGGTTAGGCTTAAACGGGCTAAACGGCAGAGGCATTTACACTTATAAAGATATGCCGCCGGACAGGTGGAACAAACTTGACATAGAGTTGGAGGACTGGAAGATTAACAGCGGTAAAAAAGTCGTCTTCTGCGGTCAAAGAAATCTAGATTCAAGCATTCAACATATTTCTAGAGTCGCGGGGAGCTCGAATACGGATATTGAATTATCCATATACAAGAGTTTGCAGCGCTTAATTTATGAATCTTCTTTAAATTTCGATTCAGAAGTAATTTTAAGGCCGCACCCATTAACGCCTGAATACATTTTTTCAAATGAAAATATAAATTTATCTAAAAAAGGGACTTTAAGCTTACAAGAAGAATTAAAAGACTGCGGCCTATTGTGTACTATTAATTCTAATTCGTCAGTTGAGTCTGTTATAAGTGGCGTTCCTACTTTAGTGTTAGACAGGGGCAGCATGGCTTGGGAAGTTTCCAACACCTCTTTGAATTTTATAATTGATTCTAAGCCGCCAATGACACCCGATAGAGAACAATGGGCGCACAACTTAGCGTACGCGCAGTGGACAGAGAATGAATTACGTTCCGGTGAAGCGGCAGAGCATTTATTAAAAGTTTTAAAAAAATCAAACGCCAGTTTAGACTATCTTAATGGAACAGCTAAGAACAAAACGCTTCCTGCTTGGAAAAATATGGTGTAAATTTATATGTAATGAAAAAGCTATGCGTCAAAGGCTATTCTGTCAAGGTATATAACGACGGCGAAATTAGAATTTTCGCCTCGGAGGATATTCAAGACGAAGAAGTAGCCGTTGTGGCGCAGTACCTTTTAGACGAAGGTTTTATTGATGATAGCGTAGAAGAAGTTTCTATTAGAATTGTATCTTAATTATGAATGGTAAAGGCGATAGTCCAAGAAATTGTTTCTCTGGGAAATTTAGAAGTAATTATGACGAGATAGATTGGGGTCATAAAAAAATTAAACGTAAATGCAAAAAGGCAAATACGCCACAATGCGGTAATCCAAATTGCTGTGCCAAAGAGACACCTTCCGAAGATCAGTGTGACACATAATCGAGACATCATGTCTCTGCCCTTTTAAAAATCCCTAGAAAACCCCCATAAAAAGTTGGCATGTCCCATGCTCTAGTAGTGGCATGTTTATTACTGATTTTAATAAAAACAATGGAGTAAGTATTTGGGATCTTTTTGATCGCCATTTTCACGATGTAGACAACTCTGCTTGGAGAAGAAATATCGTACCTCATAAAGAAGAGGAAAACAGTTACAGCTATTTTCTTAATTTAGCTGGGTTTAAAAAGGAAGATGTTGAAGCCACGATTACAGACGGGGTAGTATCCGTAAAGGCGAAAAACAGAGTTGGCGCTACAGCCGACTACTCTTTCTATGTACCAGAGGATGCAGATGTTAACAAAATGTCCGCAAATCTTGAGGATGGCTTATTGACCATCACCTTCGAAAAAGAAGACGACGTTAAACCTAAAAAAATAAAAATAAAGTAAACAGAAAGGAGAACATTACCGCGAAACCCACTGTATTAATTTATAGTGGGTTTTTTTAGGTTTTTTTATATATTTCTAGGTATGATAGGTGATGAAAGCTGTTGATTTATTAGATCAGATTATCGAACATGAAGAATTCGAAAATCGCAGGAAAAAGGTAGAAAAGATAGAGCAAGGAAAAGGCGAAGAAGCTATGGGGGAAAGCTGGACACTATTCTACCTTAAGCGGTTGAAAGAATTACTAAATGAAGAAGAAAAGAACAAAGAATAAAAAAAAGAAATACTATTTAATTTTAAGTAAGATAAGCGGTTACAGATACGGGGCGTTTCCACACACACCAGAAGGATTAAATATGGCGGAGAAGTATCTTAAAAAAATAAGCGATAGCGATAATGATTTGCATATAGTGGAGAAATAAAATATGGCAAAAAAAAGAAAAAATCAAAAAAGAAAAAATGACCACTTAATGGACCATAATTGTCCCGTGGGGCTTCAGCACGATAGGCAATACAAACACCAAGGCGGCGGAGACTACGGGTATAACCCGATGACCGCATCCAATACGGGAAGCAAAGGCAACTTCAAACAGAGCTCTCTTACGTACCAACAAAGAAAAGAAAAGGGGATAGGTGCGGGTGCAGATTTTGGAAGTTGGCAAGCGCCGAGTAGAAGACTCAATCCACGGAATAAAAAGGACGCAAAAATTATCTGTAGAGGCGTGGACTCGATAAACAGAGAAAAGAGGCCGTCGCTACCTTGTGAGGGGATCAATAGAGAAAAGTACAGAGAAAACTTTAATGAAATCAATTGGGGAAATGAAGAAGATTCTAAGTTAGACAAAAATGGAGCCCGTAAGCCTAAGAGAACAAAGAAGGTTTACAAATGAAGAATGATCAATCGGGGGACATTCGAGCTTTGCTGATAAAGCACAACACTAGAAATAAAAAGGTTAACTGTAACCCCTTTATTTGCGAAGCTTGCAGTTTATCATATTCCCGAGAAGAATACAAGATACTTTATGAGAATAAAAAATTAGTTTACTTTCTTTTATATACCAACTGGGCAAATCAAGATGTTAAATTTTTCTTATGTCACGACTGCCTCAGTAAAAGCGCAATGAAAATTTGTGAAGAATATGAGGTTCCGATTTTAACTGTTAAAATTAAAGAAGGGCGCAAATGGTTCGAATTAGATTTCTTTTATAGCGATGATGAAAACCCAATAAGCCCAGAAGATTTAGACCTATTTTAGCTTGACATTTTATGTAAATTTATGATATTCTAATAATAGATGAAAGAAGATGCGAAAGCAGAACTAGAGAAGGACTTCCATCTGCTCAATATGTCGTTAGAGTGGTGGAAAAAAAACGCCAATCGAATGATCGGTAAAATTGAACTTCTGGAAGAGAAATTTGCCGACGATACAGCGACAGAAGAAGATAGAAGAATATACAAAGACCTCATTCAAGAGTGCGACCTCCTAATAGCTAGGGGTCAAGTCGAAAATCAGGAACTTGAAAAAATGGAAGGAAAATTAAAAGAACATTCCAATGAGAGCGATGACCCCAGAAAAGCTTAGATTGTTAAAGAATCTAGACGAAGAAGTATTTGTCACAATCGGCAACTCAGAAATACACGGTATAGGAGTTGTAGCTATAAGAGATATCCCCAAGGGTACAAACCCCTTTACTATTCCATATCGTCCCGGTTTTCCAGAGAAAATAGTAGACTTAACAGAAGAAGAAGTTGACTTGATGCCGAAAGAAGTCCAAGAAAGAGTTCGCTCGTTTTTCGTTAAGTCTCATGGCACATATCCAGTTTTATGGTCTGGCCTAAATGGTATAAATGTTAGCTTTTACATGAATCATTCTGACGAGCCCAATATTGAGCCCGATTATAATTTTGGCGCATTCGGAGCGTTAAGAATAAAAATGGGCGCGATTTTTGCCCCTTTTCTAAGCAATAGAGATATTTCAAAAGGAGAAGAGCTAACTTGGGATTACAGAACAGATGAAAATGCAGATGATATCCACAAGCAGTTCCCCTTCATTAAGAAAGACGGTCTCCTCAAAAAGGCATGGAACAAATTAAGCAAATAATAGGAATCTCTTGGGGAATTTTCTTAGCATTAATTTATTTGACAATTTTATTTTTTGGTGCGCTTTTTTGCTTGACATTTTATAGAAGATAATGATAAACTTAAAAAGTTATGAGTAATAGAACTAAAGAATACAAAGTATCGATGGTGCAAGCACCAGACGGAACCACTGAGGTAAAATATGTTATGGAACGCGTTAAGCTGAACCAGCACAAAGCTCGCTGGCTTCCGGCTAGTAAGCGTGACTTTACTCGCTCCCTTAAAAAGGGCGAGGTAACCTGTAAGTAGCCCGTGTGCTACTACATTGGTCTTTGACAATAACTCTGTGTTGTGGTGGTTGGGGAGATCCCGACACCTCCTTCTGGTGGGAGCATGAATCAGTAGCAGAGTTAATTATTTTTAACGATTTATTCTGGCGACGGTCGGAATAAAGGGAGTGGCGTAACAATGATTTACAAGAGTCATAGCGCACCGAAACAAGAGGCAGGAGATCATCAATCTCTGGGAGCCGAGTAACACGACCCGTAAGGGCAAAGTTACGAAGTGAGTAGGGTACGAAGTGTTGTAGGGTTAATTAACTTGATCTTGGCCCGAGAGTAGTTGCAGGTACTCAAGAATTCCTGTCTCCCATTAATTTAAGGCGACTAGTAATGTCGATTCTAGGCCGCTTGAGTCTTTAGAAGGACGACGGCTATTGGAAATTCGCATAGTCGTCTTTTTTTGTGTTTGAATAGTATCGAAATATTAAAGTCTAAAAATAGTTATGATACAAGAAAGCGCGGCGCACCCACATGTACCCTCTGAGAGGGCTGAATTATTCCATTGTCACGATGCATGTTCTACTGAAGTAGAGTATCTAGAACTTTGGATGGCTTTAGTCGGAGCCACGAAACCCGAAAACGTTTTAGAGACAGGCTCTTATTTCGGTCACGGCACCAAAGCGCTTGGGGCCGCTGTGAAAAGAAATGGTTCTGGTAAACTTTATACAATTGAATTGGATGATAATTGCACGGATACGACTAAAAGAGTAATAGAAGAAGCGCAGCTGCAAGATACAGTAGTACAAATTAAACAAGACACCAGAGAGTTTTTAAAAGAAACGAATGTGAAATTTGGGCTGGCCATCTTTGATAGTAATTTAGATTATAGAGTTAAAGAGTTTCGCATTTGCTTAGAGAGAGAGCTTCTAGAAAAGGGAGATTATGCTGTATTCCATGACTCTTCTAAGGTTAGAGAATTTCCCAAAGGCGAGAGATGTAAAGATTCAATTATATTTTGGGAAGATTTTGATCAAATTCAAAAGGATTACGATTTCGAAGGTGTAATCCACTTCCCTCTAAGTAGAGGTCTTACGTTAGTGAAAATTTAATGTTTGACAAGATAGTCAATAAGCTGTTATGATTGATTAATAACGGCTTATGAGAATTGAATCAGATATTAAATTAGATTACAAAGATGTTTTGTTGCGTCCTAAGCGGTCCACTCTAACTTCCCGTAAAGAGGTGGATTTAAAGCGCACGTTTACCTTCCCTAACTGCTATGCTATTTGGCGGGGCGTGCCTATTGTAGCTGCAAATATGGACACAGTTGGAACCTTTGAAACGGGAAAGGCTCTCGCTAAAGAGCACATGCTCACTTGTTTAAGTAAACATTATGACGTTGGCGAATGGCGGCACAAACTGGACGGTTATGGAATTTGGAAAAGCGAAGAAAGCCGATTAGCCAATGAAGAGAACTGGGAATATAACGAAAGATCGCCGAATTGGCAGAACAGGATTTACAATCATCTAGCTGTATCATGTGGAATAAAAGATCAAGATTTAGAATATCTAGAAAATATATTATATAATTTTCATCATATTAAATTTATTTGTATTGACGCGGCTAATGGATACAGTAACAGATTTTGTGAATTTGTCAAGAAGGTCAGAGATAAATACTCAAATCACATAATCATAGCTGGTAACGTCGTTACAGGTGAAATGACCGAGGAGATTATTTTAAGTGGAGCAGATATTGTTAAAGTGGGTATTGGCGGCGGGTCTGTCTGCACTACTCGTATTCAAACTGGTGTCGGTTACCCTCAACTCAGCGCGGTCATTGAATGCGCGGATGCTGCACATGGGCTTGGTGGGCATATTATGGCTGATGGGGGGTGCGTGTCTGCTGGCGATGTATCCAAGGCCTTTTGTGCTGGTGCTGATTTTGTTATGCTGGGCGGGATGTTGGCAGGTCATAATGAATCAGCGGGGCAAGAAGAAATAGTTGATGGACAAAAATATAAAATCTTTTACGGAATGAGTTCTGACACAGCTATGAATAAACACAATGGCGGCGTAGCTAATTACCGTTCTTCAGAGGGGAAAACCGTAAGGATAAAACATCGTGGAAGAATTACGGATACTGTAGAAAATATTCTCGGGGGTGTACGCTCTACCTGTACTTATATTGGCGCTAAGAATTTAAAAAATATGCCCAAGTGCGCGACGTTTTTAAAAGTATCTCAACAGTCTAACGAAATATTTGGGAGGAATACATGATGGATATAGTAAAGTGTGAATACCCCTTACCCCTACCAGATGACTTGGGGGAATGTAAAGATATTATCTGGGAAGAATTCGAGTTTAAAACCGCCTGTTTCTACGGGGTGATGGATGAGTATGAAGTTACAGATCTAGGTGAGCTATATTGGTGGAAAATAGATAGAGAATGGGAAGAGGATGAAAATCACATAGTTGGGGGAGAATTTAACGAGGTTCATAGAGAATTAGAGAAATTAGATTGGACCGGAGAACTTTCATTAGCTGGCGTACACTTAGGGCAAGAACATGATTACTGTTTTGAATTTAAAATAATATTTTTCAAAGGGGAAGTCAAGGAGACGGAAAGGGTCGTTTGGAAGAAGGAGGACGCTGAGGAAAGAAAAATGTTACAAAAAAAGGTAGAAGACTTCCTTGTAAAAAAGAAAAGGGAGCGTGAGAAGCCTTGGTATGCGCCCCGCAATATTTGGGATAAGATTGTCCTATGTACGACTTCTAAAATAAGGTGGATTTTAAGGAAGAAAATAGAATTTACCTATTGGATAGACAAAACCTTGACATAGGTTGGATTTTATTTAAAATTGAATTTATAATAATGATGAAAGAGAACGCCCGCTCTTTCGTCTATAAGGAGTATGTAAATGAGACTAGACCATATAGCATATAGATCAAAAAATCGTCATAAAACTGCTAAGTTTTTCGCAGACACATTGGGCTATAAAATTGGTACAGAATTTCAAATAAAATTTGATGACGGCAATAGAGCGGACTGCCTAGCATTGGTTCCGCCAGAGAACAGGACTGAAGAGACTAGCCTGTGGAGAATGGAAACTCATCTTTCCCTGAACGAAGTCGAAACAGAAACCCCTGTAGAATATCATGCTCCCCCAGAAATTTTCGTTAGTGATGGCCCAGAGGGGAGCATCGTGGGAGATTGGGTTGCTGAAAGGGGAGGCGTAGGAGGCGTACATCATATAGCTTACCAAGTTGAGGATGTAGAAGCCACCATGAAAGAATGGAAGGAAAAAGGTTATGCTGAGTTTTATTCCGACGAACCTATGATTTGTCCCGGGCTTGTGCAAGTATTCACAAAGCCGTCCGAACTAACGGGAGTAATTTATGAACTTATATCAAGAGAGGGTAAAGGATTTTGCGAATTAAACGTCAAAGGACTAATGGAGAGCACTAAAAAATAATGGATGGAAAGAATTACATAAACGGAACGTGGGAAACCACAAAGGAAACTTATTTTAATATTAATCCATCTACAGGTAAGGTATTGGGAGAGTTCCCCCTGACTCAGCCCGAAGATGTAAAAAGGGCCGTAAAAAGCGCTAGAGACACTTTCCATAAATGGAAGAAGGTCAGCCGGTTTGTTCGTTCTGATTACATGAATAAAGTTGCTCAAATTATCGAGAGGGATAAGGGAAAATTAGCGAAGGTTATTTCACTTGAAACGGGAAAAAACTACAATGAAAGCATCGCAGAGGTTAATGAAGCCTTACATATGGCTCAGTTTGCTTTTGGTTCTGGCCGTTGTAGTCATGGCGAAGCTGTCTCTTCAGAGGTTGAAGACAAAGATGCTTACATGCTTAGGAAACCGAAAGGCGTAATAGCTATTATAACGCCCTTTAATTTTCCGCTTGCGATTGGAATGTTTTGGAATGCTGCTCCAGCGATAGTTGAAGGTAACACGGTGATAGTAAAACCTAGTGAAGACGCACCGATGTCAACTCAAATGGCTATGGAAATTTATGAGGAAGCTGGCCTCCCTCACGGGGTCATTAACGTGGTACATGGCCTTGGTGATACCGGTGACGCTTTGGCTAGGGGTGATGTCGATCATATTTGTTTTACTGGTAGCGCCGCAGTCGGACAGCATATTCGTAAAGTCGCTGCAGATTCTTGGCATAAAACTACTTCTTGCGAATTAGGTAGCAAATCGGCATGTATTGTATTTGACGACGTTGAAGTTTCATTAGCTTTAGAAGCGTGTATTGCAAGCGCATTTAAACTTTCGGGTCAAAGATGTGTATCCTCTGGAAGAATTTTAGTGCAAAGGACTATTTATGATGATTTTGCTAAAAGGTTTGCTAAAAAAGCCGCCAAGCTCAAAACGGGAAATCCATTTGAGACGAGAGTCGGCTCGACTGGAACGCCGGACGCGATAGGCTGGGTTGACAGAGTGCCAAACGAAAATATTTATTATGGCCCGCTTATAAATGAGCAGGGTTATGAAAAAGTTGTAGAATATAACGAAATGGTCAAAAATGATCCAGATGCAGAAGTTCTTCTACAAGGCGAAAGATTACGCTCTGGGTGGGCCGCCGAAGGAGACGGCTTCTTTATGTCTCCCATGGTGTATAAAACGGAATGGAGAGGTCAAGAGGCTCCATATTTGAGAAATGAAGTTTTTGGGCCACATGTCGCGATTATACCTTTTGATACAATTGACGACGCAATTAGAATCTATAATGATACAGAATACGGATTAGCTGTTGGAATTTTGACAAACGACTTTAGAAAAGCTAGAATAATGAGAGACGAATGCGATGCAGGAATGATCTATTGGAATGGCGGGTCAATCGCTGCTGAGTCTCATTTAGCTTTTGGCGGTGTTAAAAAATCGGGCAATGGTTTTCCAAGTGCAGCAAGAACCTTCAGGGCAGTTACCCATGAAATAAGCTGGACGGTCAATCATGCAGACAAATTAACCTTTCCACAAGGAATGAAATAATATGCAAAAAAAGAGAACTATCCCCAAGAAGAAAACTGTCCCCAAAAAGAAGACTTCCCCAAAGAAGAAAAGCTCAACATCCCCCAGCGTCACTGCTGAAAAAAGAAAGCTGGAGCTAGACAAGCTAAAAGCTGAAACTAGAAAAGTAGAGGCGGAGGCTTTAAAATTTGAAATGGAAGCGGGCATATCCCAATTAGATTATGAAAAAGCTCACGCAACTAGAGTTAAAGAGCTACTATCTGATGACGAAAATCATTTATATAGATTTTCTAAAGAGGTAAGTACGGGTTCGGTTCAAGCTTGCATGTCCAAATTAACTCAGTGGCATAGGTCAGATCCGAAATGTAAAATAGAAATTGTTTTTTCATCTCCGGGCGGGAGTATAATTGATGGATTTGAATTATTCGATTATATTCAAGAGCTTAGAAATAAGGGACACGAAATAACAACGGGCTCTCTAGGAATGGCTGCCTCAATGGCGGGCATACTTCTACAGGCGGGCTGTAAAAGGTGGATAGGCCACCAAGCTTGGCTAATGATTCATAGAGCAGCTTTTGGAGCTATCGGAAAGACTTTCGAGGTAGAAGACGAAGTTAAGTTAGTTAAAAGAATAGAAGAGAGAATCGTAGATATTTTTACTTCGCGTTCTAGATTAACCAATCAGAAGATCAAAAGAAATTGGGACAGAAAAGATTGGTGGATTGACGCAGACGAGTGCTTAGAACTAGGTCTCGTAGATGAAGTAAGAGCCGTACTACCAGAACATCAAGATAACAAATCAAAAAAGAAAAAAAGAAAGTGAAAGAACAACACCCAGAAGCACATCAGTATAAGCAATTAGCTAAAGACATGGATTTTCATGAGTCTAAGAAGTTTTCCTCAGACGACAGGAAAGTAGTTTTAGTAGACATAGACGAAACCATTTGTTTCTATGGAGAAAAACGAAGATATGATCTAGCTGAACCCAACGAAGAAAACATAGCTAAAATAAACAAGCTACATGACGAAGGTTGGTATATAGTCTATTGGACTGCTAGGGGCGGCTCCCAAAAATCTATTTCGCTTGGCAAGTGTTATTATGAATTTACTTGGAACCAATTGGAATCTTGGGGTTGTAAGTTTCACGACCTTTCTACCGGATCAAAGGGAAAATATATTAAACCCGCTTGCGATATGGTAATAGATGATAAAGCTAAAAGGATCGAGGAAGTATAATGTCGAAAAAGGCTGGATTAGGTTATCAAAAACCCAAAGGTAAAAAGACCCGTCAAGGCTGCGGTAGACGCAGTAAGGGGGCGAAGAAATATAGAGGCCAAGGAGGCCCAAGAAAAAGATATAAAAAATGAGGGCAGTTGTATTAGGTGTGGGGAGAATGGGGACCGCTATCGCTTGGGCGATGGATAAACTGGGTTTTCATGTAATCGGTATGGACACCAATCCAAAAGCGGCGGATAATATTCCATGTAAAATAAATTTAGTCGACGGTAAGGCGCCCAATAATGAATTCTTTATTGTCAGTGACGCCGAGGATATTTGCGCCGGACTAGAAGGCCAAAAAAAGCCAGATATTGTAATAAGTAGCTTGCCTTACCACCAAACCGAAATCGTAGGTAAGTGGTGCATTGATCATGGCGTAAGATATTGCGACTTAGGGGGAAGAGTTGATGTATCTCAGAATATAAATGAACACGCAAACCAGAAAGGTAGAAAGCCCGTCTTTACCGACTTGGGTTTAGCGCCCGGATTAGTCAATATTTTAGCCGAGGAAGCTAAACGCGAGACGCGGGGAGCGAAGAGGATAGAGATGTTTGTTGGCGGTTTACCGCAGTTTATGGATCAATTAAACCCTCTAAAATATGAGTGTACTTGGTCTATCGACGGACTAATCAATGAATATGAAGATGATTGCATTGTTTTAGAAAACGGACAGGAGAAAGTGGTAAAAGGTATGGAAGGATACCAGTTGGTAGATTTCGAAGGCGAAGACCTTGAGGCATTTTATACTAGCGGGGGCGCATCACATACAATTAATACCATGAAAAACGCTGGCGTTGAAAACTGCTCTTATAAAACTTTGCGATACCCGGGGCATAGAGATATCGTTAGATTTTTAATAAGGAAAAGTGGGCTATCTTCTTCGGAGTTGGCTAAATTATTTATTAACGGATGCCCAGAAACAGAGCATGGAGATAGGGTTTTAATTCACGTAAATGCCGAGAATGGCCCGCTCAAGTGGAAACAGTATATAGAAGTGTTGAGCGATGATAAGTTTAGTGCAATGCAGAAAGCTACAGCGTTCCCTATTTCTTGCGTAGCGTCGTTAATGGCCGAAGGTAAACTTGAAGGAAACAAGGAGCAGCATAGAGACCATTGGACCCAGTACCCAAAAGCCTTAACGTATGCAGATGTTCCGCATGCAGTTTTTAAAAAGAGATTATCAATACTTGGCCTTGAGATTTAATGCTTGAAAAGTCTTTGTTAAAATATTACGAAGAATTAAACCTTTTAGATGAGGGCGTGCTAGTATTAGCGGAAGAAAAAGAAGATAGGTATATTAATAATGTAATACCTAAAATAGGATCTCATATAGATATTTTTTTAGTTAATTCGTTTCAAAAGGATCATTTAGCATATGACAATGTATACAGTTTTTCCTTAAAGGATTTTGAGTCATTTTCGGCAATTAAATATGAAATGATTCAAAATAATAATCCTTACGATTCGTTAAGCATCAACAAAATAATAAGATACTGGAATAAGGTTAAAGCTGGGGGAGTATTAGCTTTAACTTTAATAGATAAGAATTGGGTTTCTGAAATAACGAGGTTGATAGACTTTACTCCCGAAATGTGGAGCGATAAAGACGGAGTAGCGGTTTACAGGAAAGATAGTTCTTGACTATTTATGCAAGTTCATGCTACTATATGAGCTGAATGAACTATAGCGAAGTAAAAGAAGCAGAGTTAATATCATTATCCCGACAGGGAGACAACTCCGCCTTCGATCAATTAATAAAGGATAATAAACAGAAAGTTTACTTATCAGTTCTGTCTAAGAAGAAGAATCCAGATTTAGCCGAAGAAATTACTCAAAAAGCAATAATAAAAGCTTGGAAAAATATTGATAAATTTCAAGGTAAATCTACTTTTTATACTTGGGTATACAGAATTAGTCATAATTTAATTATTGACGAATACAGAAAAGAACAAAGGCGCAAAGAAGTTTCCCTAGACGAAAGAATGGAAGAATGGGGCGGCTCTTTTGAGAAAAAACTGGAAGGGGTTGAGCCCCAAGGGTTTGAAAATTTAGCTAATGAAGAACTAGGAGAGACTATCGGTGAGGCGTTGGATAGACTTTCTCCCCCACATAAAAAAACGTTAATATTATACGAAGTTGAGAATCTTAGCTATAAAGAAATAGCCGAAATTATGCATTGTTCATCTGGCACGGTAATGTCAAGACTTTTTTATGCTCGAAGGCAATTGAGAAAATTTTTAAATCACTCTTTAGCTCTTGACACATAAAAATGATCATGTTAGTATTAGGTATGGACTTACTAGAGAAGACGAGAACATATTTAGTGGGACACATGCAATATGCCGATGGAAGAAATTGGCGTGAAGATGTGGAGACCGAACTTAAAAAGTTAAATATCACAGTTTTCAATCCTTATAAGAAACCCTTCGTTAAGGACGTAGACGAGGATGAAGAAGCTCGCCAAAAAATGGCTGACGACATGGAGAATGGTTATTATAATGATGTAGCTGAAAGAATGAGTGTGGTTCGAAGCTATGATCTAAATTTAGTAGATAGATCAGATTTTATAATTGCTCATTTATTGCCTGATGTAGCAAGCTGGGGAAGCGCAGAAGAAATTGTTACAGCAGTAAGAATGAAGAAGCCCATCTTTATTAGCATGGAGGGAGGAAAAGGTAAAACTCCGTTATGGATGATGGGTATGCTTCCTCATCATTACATTTACAATGATATTGATGAAGTATTAGAAATGATTCACCAAATCAACGATGACAAAAAATCTATCGACAGCGACAGATGGAGACTTTTAAGAAAGGAGTTGAGGTAATGTTATCGGAATGGTTACATAATTGGGAGCGTAAGTTGGATAATTGTAATCACCTTATGGAGCTAATGCGTACAATCTTCGCTGTTTGTACTCTCGTCTTGCAGGTTATTATTTTATGTAAATTATTTGGAGTTATTTAAAAATGAAAAAAACATTAATCATACTTTTTACTTTTGTGTTGGCACTTGAAACTTTTTCCGCAGATAAAAAGCTTTCTTTAAAGGATAAATTGTCTGTTCTAATAATTAAAAAGACGCCCATCCTAGAAGGCAAAACCGTTTCGGAGGCGATAGCCTTTCTGGGTAAAGAAATTAGAGAAGGTGGAGAACCAAAAGTTAATATATATTTTGATGCCCACTCTGGAAACAAGCCCGCTGATCCATGGATGATACCCTTGCACATGAGAGACCCCAATAAAACAGTTTATGACCCGACTAAGGTAAAACTTAAGGGCGTGCCGCTGCCTTTTTACAATATCACAGTGGTACAATTTTTAGAGATAATTATGAAGACGGCAGAAAGGCCGACTCGTTATTACATCGACGAATCAGAAGTCGTTCTGCTGGAGAGAGATTATGTAGACGACTACTTCTTTAAGAACTTTATATTTAATGATTAAGACTTTGATTTAACTCGAAATGGAATATTATTATGGATAAAAAACTAGCACTATATAACGCGTTACATGCAAGGTGCACAGCGCAACACCAAGAGGCTTATGCTACATTGACTGTTTATTTTGAGACACCAGTTGGCATAGGAGAACACCCACAACATGTGGACGAAATGGCGAAACAATTAGAGACTATGGCTAACGCAGAAGATTGCTTAGAATCTCTTGAGAGAAATTTTAAATCAGCTATTATTGGAACATAACGCCGATACAAAATATAATACATATTATGAACAAAGATAGAAAAGGCAGAGATATAGAAGTTGGGGATGTAGTCGCATTCGATATTCCAGTTCTCTTTGGCACGGAAGCGCACCAAAACAAGATGTGGGACATCTTTTGGGGCGTTGTTAAAGAGGAGGGTATCGAAATAGAGTACTGCCCGATTACTCAAAAGAAACAGGCCATATACAGAGTCCCGGAAGACCCATCGGAAGTTCTCATTATCAAGAAGCGTCCTCCATATATGGACGAAGAAGGAAAAGAGGAACAGCCCGATTAAAGCAAGAGCGGGTGTCGTATAACGGCTATTACCTCAGTCTTCCAAACTGATGACGCGGGTTCGACTCCCGCCACCCGCTCCATTTTTTTGGGTAAGTAGCTCAATTGGATAGAGCAACGGTCTTCTAAACCGTAGGTTGCGGGTTCGAGTCCCGCCTTGCCTACCATTTTGGGGTCGAGGGTTCGAATCCCTCTCGTAGTGCCAATTTAAAAGGGTTCAGTAGCTTTAATGGTAGAGCAGCGGATTTGTAACCCGCAGGTTATCGGTTCGAATCCGGTCTGAACCTCCACGATTGGCCCGTAGCTCAATTGGTTAGAGCAGCGAACTCATAATTCGTTGGTTTAGGGTTCGAGTCCCTACGGGCCAACCAAGGGGCGGTTAACTCAGTGGCAGAGTGTCTCGTTTACACCGAGGTCGTCGGGGGTTCGAATCCCTCACCGCCTACCAATTTATTTATTTTTTTAGATAAAAGGACTATAATAGGATGTGAGACTACTATACCCATTAGTTAAAAGATTCATTGCTGGCTATAATTTTGAGTCTGCAAAAGGAAATATTAATAAACTTTTAAATGATGGCTTTGAGGTTTCAGTGGACTACTTGGGGGAACTTAGCGAAACCAACGAAGATTGCGAAAGGGCTTTAAAACAATACATCGATATAATTAAATTTTATAAAGATGTTAGCATAAATATATCCATTAAACCAACGCAATTAGGTTTAAAAATGAACCCTTACATTAGTTATAAAAAGATTGATAAAATAGCGAGACTGGCGAAAAGATACGGTCATTCAATCAGATTAGATATGGAAGATTCCTCAGTTACAGACTTGACTCGAAATTTGGCCATTGCGTTAAACAAAGAATATGGTAATGTAGGAGTAGCTATTCAATCTAATTTATTTAGAACCGAAGAGGACATTAAAATCTTGACGGAGAGTAAGGTGTCTGTTAGACTTGTAAAAGGGGCGTACAAAGAGAGCGAAAAGATTTCTCATACTGACGAAAAAACGATTAAAAAGGCGTTTATTAAATACGCAACAGATCTAAAATTAAATAAGGCAAATCGGCCAGCAATAGGTACTCATGACGAAGAATTGTTAAATAACATATCAGACAAATATTTTGATTATGAATTTTTATACGGTATTAGGCGTGATTTACAGCGCAAATTTAGAGACGACGGCCATGTTGTGCGCGTTTATGTTCCATTTGGTTCAAGCTGGATGCCTTACATAATAAGGAGGCTTAAAGAGTGGAAAAATTTAAAATTTGTAATAATAAACATTGTTAAAGAATGGAGAAGAAAGGTATAATAAAAATGAGCCCAGAACAGGAAGAAAGGAACATTACGATAGATCATATGGTGGATGAGAAATTCGCTGAGATCTTTTTTCTTGCAAAGGAGGAATACTCAATTAGTGGAAATACGCCCCTAGAAAGGGAGCTTTATGATAAACTAAATTGTTACAAGAGAGAAATAAGAGAATTTGGAGAGAAATATGGAAATTGATACTAAAATGAAGACCTTTACGAAATGGTTTTTACTGAACTCTTTAATGCTGACGGCGGTATTTTTTGCAGAACAAAAAGGCCTCATATCATTAGTCATTAAAAATGATTTGTCGCATATATCGATACTCATCATGGGACTTTACATGACCGTGTCGGGTTACGTTGGTAAACTGTGTTATTTAGCAGATAGGATAAATGAAAATAAAGAGCAAGAAGCCAGAGGCCATTTGCTTAAAAGGTCAGAGATTGGATGGTTTGCAGCAGAGCACTTCTTCTCTTTAGGCCTATTGGGAACCATCATCGGTTTAGTAATCTCAACAGAGGGCAGTTTAGATAGCTCTTTGCCCACATCACAAATTGTCGCAGGATTAAAAGAGGGCTTAAACACCGCTTTTTATACAACTGTTTGCGGTATTGTTTTTAGCTTGCCGCTTCAAGTTCAACTTTTAATTTTAAAATTTAAATTAGAGGATAAATAATTACATGGCACACTACGCGCAGCAAGAATTTATTAATCGCTTTGTAGGAACGGAGCACTTCAATGGCAAAAAAGTTCTAGAAGTCGGCTCCCAAGACATTAACGGAAACAACAATCATCTTTATGATAACTGTGATGTTTTGCGTATAGATTTAGGCCCCGGCAAAAATGTAGACTTAGTTTGTAATGGGGCAGATTTAGATCACGCAGATGAAACCTATGATGCAATTGTTTCCACAGAGGCGTTCGAACATGATTCTAGATTTGATGAAACCTTAAGAAATATAGTGAGGATGTTAAAGTCTGGCGGCATATTCGTTTTTACTTGTGCCGGTAGAGATAGGTCCGAACACGGCACTCGCCAAACGGATGAGTTTTCAAGCCCTCATACTTTGGATTTTTACAAAAATAGAGATGAAAGAGAAGTTAATGGGATTATCAATTGCGAAAAAACCTTTTCTCAATGGGAATTCAGAGACACAGGTCAAGACCTTCAGTTCTGGGGAATTAAAAAATGAATCGCAAATTTTTTACATTTAGACCATTTATCGATGTGCTATTTTGTTGTCTACTTATTTTGGTGGCCATCTTATTCCTCTTGAAAACAGAAGAGGAAAAAACAAAGATGCGTCCGCCAAATGTTATTTATGAAGTTGTATTAACGTGGGACGCTAATAGTGCCGATGATTTAGATTTGTATGTTCAAGCGGCTTCTGGACATATAGCATGTTTTAACAGGAGAGAAGGGGGGCAAGGTAGTTTGATAAGTTTAGACCACGATGCTCTTGGGCGAAGGAATAATCAACTCCCAGAAGAAGCTGAAGGAGTAATTACTAAATTTCACGAGGAGGTGGTATCGTTTAGGGGAGTGCTAGAAGGAGAGAATGTCGTAAATGTTCACGTTTACAGAAAGGGGGATGATAAACCCACTAAGGCCACGGTAAAGCTTATAAGAATTAAACCCTACAAAGAGGTCGTTGTTAAAGAGTTAGATTTTTCAGAAACGGGAGAGGAGAAAACCATGTTCAGGTTTAAGACCGATAAACAAGGTAATGTTATAGATATAAATGAATTACCCAAAGTATTAACCAACCCTTTAGAAGAATGATTTATGTATTATATGGACAACCAGCATCGGGCAAGACCACTCTAGGAGTTAAGCTCGCTAGGCATTTAAACACTCCATTCATTATTGATGGAGACGAGTTTAGAGAAATATTCGCTAACAAGAATTATGGTAAATTAGGGAGACGGGAAAACATTAGAAACGCAAACGCCGTTGCGACCTATTTAAATAAAAAAGGGCAGCGCAATGACTGGTCGGCTATTTACTGTAAAGACGAAAGTGGAAACTCAATACAAGGTCGCCCAGTGAAAAAGGGGTCAGACGTAGTAATGTGTCTAGTTAATCCTTATGCGGATTTACGAGGGGAGCTTTCGGCTTACAATAAGGATCAAGTAATTCAGATATTTTTAACATCGGAAAGGGAATTGAGAAAAGAATATCACGTAGAAGATTTTCAGATCGGTAATCCCGATTATTACCTCCCGACAGATCGCGAAGCAGAAGAAAGTTGGAAACGGTTAAAAGATTTACTAGAACTTTAATAATAAAAATATTATAATATATAATGAATGTTGCATTGCCTATTCTGTTATTGGTGATCGGGGGCCTTACTTTTTGGCTCCTTATAGAATCTACAGTTAAATATTATTTAAAAATAGCTTGTATTGCGTCATTTTGCTTGTTTACAGTTATTTTTTGGGGCTCTATTCATTCATTTTTAGGCTGGGCAGCCTTGGAGGACGATATGCCCGAAAAAGTTCTAATCCACTGGACTATTATAAAAGAGCCAAATAAAGCTATAGAGTTTGACGGTAGAATATATATACTTCTTGAATCGGCTAAGGGGGACGACAATAGCTTTTTAGCTAGGCTTTTTGGATACAGAAAAGAAAAGATAGAGCCTAGATTATTTGCGCTAGAATATTCTCGCTCGCTTCATGAAAAGCTAGAGGGCATAAAAGGAAGACTCGCGAAAGGCCAGCCGGTGCCGGGAGAGTTGCAGAAGAAAAAAGGCAGCAAGAAGGGTATAGGCTCAGGCAAAGAGAAGCTAGAAGGTAATGATGGTGAAGGTAGCGAATCTCAAGAGCAAGATTGGGAATTCCATGAGCTTCAACCGTCTGATTTACATATAAAAGACTAATGAGAAGTCAAAAACCATTAGTGGCAGTAGTAGACTGGAAGCCTGAACCGCGCGGAGATAGAAAATGCACCGTAGAGAAAGAGGCTCTGGGAAAATTTGCTAACGTAAAGTATTTCCTTTGCGACAAACCCGAAGACTGGAGAGGTCAATTACTAAAAGCGGATGCGATTCTTTTATGGCACAATACCTCCATGCCTCAAGAGGTTATACATAAGTTAGAGAAATGCCGATGTATCGTTCGTAATGGGACCGGCTATGATACAGTCGATCTCAATGCAGCTATTAATGCGGACATTCCAGTATACAATGTGCCAGACTACGGCACAGATGAAGTGGCAGACCACAGTATCGCTTTAGCTCTCGCTTTATGTAGGCAAATACTTCCTAATTGTGAGCATTGCAGAAATCTTGGGTGGGATGTTCAGGGGCGTAAAAACATAAGGCGATTTAGTAAAATGCATTTTGGCGTAGTCGGCTTAGGAAGGATAGGGACGTCAGTGGCACTGAAAGCTAAAGCTTTAGGCTTTAATGTTCACTTTTACGATCCTTATTTATCTGACGGAACAGATAAATCGTTAGGTATATCAAGATGCAAAACTCTTGACGAAATGCTTTTGCATATGGATGTTATTTCAATCAACTGTCCCCTTACTGAAGAAACGCGCCATATGATTACGAAGAAAGAAATAAGAAGAATGAGGAAAGATGCTTTCATTGTGAACACGGCCAGAGGGCCAATTATAAAAAAAGATGACTTGTTTCAATCATTGAAAAGCGGGCGTATAGCTGGGGCGGCGCTAGATGTAATCGAGAATGAACCGCTCAAAACCAAAAGCGAGGGGAGCATTCCCAATTTAATTGTGACGCCTCATTGCGGATTTTATAGTTTAGAATCCTCTTGGGAAATGAAGTATAAGGCCGCATCGACAGTCAAACAAGTATTACAAGGTAAAGTTTTAGAAAATAATTGCGTTAATTATAAATTTTTACCGAGACATTTTAATTAAAAATTGGAGAACTATGAATAGAAGAGATTTTATTGAGATTGGCGCAGTAAGCGCGTTTGGAGTTAGCGTTCTAGATTTAGAGGGCGCAAAACATATTTGGAATCCCTCTAAAGAAGGCAAGGCTAAAAATATTATTAATATTTATCTTCCGGGAGGCATGGCTCATCAAGAGTCTTGGGACCCAAAATATTTAGCGGCGGCAGAATATAGAGGTCCGCTTGGCACAGTTAAGACGAATACGGGAGAAAGATTTTCTGAGAATTTAAAACAAACAGCTAAAGTGGCTGATAAAATTACAGTCATCCGCTCCATGACTCATGGAGAAGCGGCCCACGAACGTGGAACGCACAATATGATGACTGGGTGGCGTCCCTCTCCTGCTATCACGTATCCTTCTATGGGCAGTGTCGTATCGAAGGAGTTTGGTAGCCGTAAGGACTTGCCACCCTATGTAGCAATTCCAACCCCGCCCCGAAGCAGCGGGTCGGGTTATTTAAGTTTTAAGTATGGGCCATTTGGATTAGGTTCAAATCCAGAGAGCCCTAACTTTTCGGTTAGAGATTTAAGTCTACCGAGCGGCCTTACAGCGGAAAGGTTCGAGGGGCGCAAGAAAATGCGTTCAATTATTGATAATCGTTTTTCCAAACTCGAGAAGAACGATCAGTTAGATGCGATGGATTCATTTTATTTAAAAGCTTACGATTTAATTAGTTCTCCGGAGGCGCGGGCAGCTTTTGAAATAGATAAAGAGCCGAAAAGCGTAAGAGAGTCTTATGGTATGAATTCCGCAGGACAAAGATTTCTGATGGCTCGCCGGTTAGTCGAGGCCGGGGTTAGATTTGTAACATTAACTTATGGCGGCTGGGATCATCACAGTAATATTCAAGATAACATGAATCGACAACTTGCGCCATTTGACCAAGCTTATGCTAAATTAATTACGGATTTACATGAGCGCGGCATGTTAGATGACACGCTAGTTTTGGTTACTACAGAGTTTGGGCGCACTCCAAAAATCAATAGTAATGCTGGCCGTGATCATTGGCCGCAAGTATTTAGTATCGCCATGGCTGGTGGCGGCGTCAAGGGTGGTTACGTTCACGGTACATCTGACCCAACTGGGTCTTTTCCAGAGGATGACCCGTTTACAGTAGACAACTATGCCGCTACTGTCTTTAGTTTAATTGGCATCGATTCGAGGAAGGAATTGATGGCTGATGGCGGCAGACCCATTAGAATTGTAAATAATAACGTTATTGAACCGAAAGTATTAAAATGAGAGAAGGAAGCGAATCATGGGTGGCGGTAGTTTATGATGGGCATGATAAGATAAATTCTAAACTATTTCGCGGAAACGAAGAGGAAATAGTTCGGGCTGATGCAAAAAAATGGGCCACTAAGCTATACGGAGAGAAAGTAGATTGGTCACTCCATCAAGTAAATAAATAAAATGAAAGATAATTATAGATTAATACCAGTTTGGTTTTGGGTTACAGTGGCAATTCTGCTTAGTATAATATTGTCAAATGCATGTGCGGCCCAACAAGCGAGGCCAACGTATAATCCATTTAATAATAATATGATGCCTTTTTATGGTGGCAATCAGTTTGCGATGCCCAATCGAGGCTTTCAGTTTCCAAACAATACAAACCACCCGCTGAATTTTAATAGACCAAATAACTTTGGGTTTCAGAATAATCTTCAGCGACCCCAACAGCAGTTTTCCCCGCAAAGTCAACCCCAGTATTCTCCACAACAAAATAACTGGCAACGACCTCAAGTGCAACCACAGCAACCCACGCCGTTGCCAACACCGCTGTTTACTCGTCGATTTCATTTAAATAATGGGTATTTATTTGGTAGACCCACCTTATGGTACGACCCAAAGAGTAATAAGGCGCAGCCTTGGATTAGAAAAAATCTGAGATAATAAGCCTTGACAAAGTTGGCAATAAGATGCTACAATGGTTTTGTTGATGAAGGCTAAATTTCCAGAAGGCTACGGAGAGTACAACGAGTATAATTTCGATAATAGGATCAGCTACGACGAAGATTCTGACTCGATGTATATCTACGTTGCCCCCCCGCAGGGTAAAGTTGGGGCCGTTATGGTTTATACGGACAAAGAGCGAAACATGGTATCAATAGATACGGACGAAGTAAATACTCAAGTAGGTATTGAGATAATTGGCGTGTCTAAATTGATGAGCAAATTTAATTTAAAAAATATAATAAAAAACAATTAAATGCTTTAGCTCCGGTAGCTCAAGGGGTTAGAGCACGTGCCTTATAAGCGCGAGGTTATGGGTTCGATGCCCATTCGGAGTACCAATTTAAAATGGCTAATCAAGAAAAATTCATCAAATGCAGTTGCTACGGCGAAGGTATGCTACTTACCAAGTTCGACGACGAAGAGGAAATCTACGTTAGTTATTGGCGAGAGGGTATTAATCCCGTTAAATTGACTTGGTGGATGAGATTAAAGCTGTGCTACTTGGCTCTGTTTAAAGGCAACTATTACGATGACCAATTAATTTTAAGTAAAGAATCAGCAAAAGAATTAGCGGAGTGGATAAATGAAAATAACAATTGAACCCTCAAAAGACCAAAGGGGAGAGACGTATCCCTACTCGGTGGTATCGGTTGAGTACCCACACGATGATGTGGATATCGAAACGATGATGGGCGAAGTAGTCAAGGCTGTCCAAGCATGGGGATTCCAAGCCGAAAACATTGCGGAATATTTAGATGAGGAATTTGCCCTACAAAGAGGTCTAATTAAAGGAGAAAATAACGATGGGAATGTTTGATTATATAACGTGTGAAATGAGCTTGCCCGAATCAGAGGATAAAACCCTCTGTCACGAGCACGACCATCAGTTTCAGACTAAAGATTTATGGAACGCTCTGATTGAGTACAAGATTGGCGAAGATAAAAGCCTCTACAAGAGAAAGGTAGAGTACGAGGAAAAAGAACTCACTGAAGAAGAGGAGAAGGACAGGGATAGTAGCGGTTTCTGGTCGCCTAGTTGGTGCTTTGAGGAGAAGTCTTACGAATGGATTAAGGACGACCATACTGGATATGTTAGCTTCTATGACCTTATTTATGATGTTGACGACGAGAATGACGTTTGGGTGGAGTACAGAGTTCACCTTAAAGATGGAGCAGTCCAAGGAGAGATTGAGCTTGCTGAATTCAGAAAAGAAAGTAGCAAAGAAAGAAAAGAATCAAAAAAGCTCTGGATAGAAAAAGAGAAAGCCCGAAAAGAGTACGAGGAAAAGTGGAGATACAAATACTTTGGCCGCTATTGGAATAGGTCAGTGCGTTTTGTTTTTAGTGGTTTACATAAATTTTTAAATTGGAAGAGGAAGTGGAATGATTGGTTCCTAAGTAATCTCTGGAAGTTCGAGGCATGGTTGAAATTTTTCAAACCCTAACCCCGTGGAAATCGACGGGTTAAAAGAAAATGAAAACAGAAATGAAAAGACTAAAACCAAAGACCATTCACGACATTGAATATGTAACTCGGAAAATGGTTGTGGCCCACCACGGTGAAGAGTGGGCAAAAAAATGGAGCAAGGCTGCTGGCGAGGGCAACACGATGATTATGGTGGAAGAGGGTGGAGAACAGGTCGGCGGAATTCTTGTGGAGGATTACGAAAGGTTCGCCGACGTAGTAGACTATAACGAACCAACCTATTGGGACTAATTATGAAAACGAGAGAACGAACCAAGGAAGAAGTCATAAACGACATCGTGCATTACGTTAGTACCGAAGGAATGACGGAAGAAGAAGCTGGATGCTTTCGCGAGGACGTGAGTACCGCCATTTCTGAATACTTTAACGAGGAGGAAGAATGAGCCCCAAAGAACAAATAGAATATAAAGAAGAAAGTATCCGCTACAAAAAGGTGGGTAAGCGATATGTACCTGTTAGTTACGAATTTGATACCAGCGGACTTGAGAAGGGCTGGTATCTTGTGAAGATGGGAGAAGGCTTTACTAGCTATCGCTGTAATGTGAATCCAGCCAACGCAGAAGTAGAATGCGCCGTAAAAGACGCTGCGGATAAGCTCGTAGATATTCTACGTGAAGCCCACAAAGCCAAACCATCAAAGAAGCTTACGAAAGAGCAGAAAAAGGATTGGGACGAACTTAATGAGAAACATCCCGAAATCTTTGATTTTATTCAATACGACTCCTTGCAAGGAATGGCTGAGAAAATTGTGGAAAAGTTATTAGAGGAAAAAGCCAACGCGGTTGCCCTCAAGGAATTAGGCAAATTACAATCCCAAATCTACAAGAAGAAAAACTTTTGCAAAGAATAAACATGGAGAACGGACTAAAAGGCCATCAAATCGCAGCCCTCATTAGCAAGGTAAATAATGAGATGCGTAAAAGATACAAAGACTACGGGTTGCCCCAAAGCTCTCGCATGACAGTTAAATTGGCGGTAGAAGATTACTTGTCCGAAAATCAATTACGGTTAGACCATAGTTGGAGTGACGCCAAACTACATAAACAATTGGATGATTCTTTAAAATGAAAGTATACGTTGTAACATCTTATAATTACGAAGATGCAGACAGCATCGGAGTCTTCTCGACGCTTGAAAAAGCTCAAGAGAAAATCGGGCCATTGAGTTGGGACGATTGCTCTTATAAAATTGTTGAATTTGTAGTTGATGATTTTAATGACTATTTTGGGAAGGAGCAGGGAACAACAAAATGAAAATCACGATAACATACGAGATAGAAGAGGAGGGAAATATACTTAGAAAGACCCACAGGAAAGACTATTCGGAATATGACCTTCACAGCCTCGACAACCTTAATTATTACTACGGTACACTTGGGGTAGAAATCATTGATTGGTTGAAAGCAGAAATGGACAAACTTGAAAGTAAAGAAAATGTATTAAAATGAGTGCCGACAACAGAACCATAATCTTTAACGACGGCGATGATTGGCGTGTGTGGGAAGGGTCATGCAGCACCAACTACTACGAAGCACCACAACTGGATGGTCGATTGATAGTGCATCTGACCTAGAATCGCTAATCAATCGAGT
>JACKQG010000106.1_pt1 | contig 113435 bp, 107 predicted proteins | sample 8237621 | NCBI WGS metagenome assembly JACKQG01 (sample SAMN15677084, study PRJNA649215) | marine metagenome | biome: marine; feature: Black Sea; material: saline water; isolation source: suspended particulate matter (SPM) from the Black Sea western gyre | collected 2013-06-09/2013-06-10... | reverse complement strand
GCGGGATGGACGAGACTTGAACTCGCAACGTCCTGCGTGACAGGCAGGTGCTCTAACCAAATTGAACTACCACCCCATATATAAAAACATACTCATTTTTTTTGTAAAGAATTGACAGTGGTATAACCACACAATAGCCAAGTGTCAGAATCAATGGTGCAATCTTTGTAGATTGAAAAGATTCTGTTTCACCTGTGGACATAACTATATATCCAAAGATGATAATTGCTAAGCCAATTCCAAAAATCTGGTAGTTTGTTTTATCAAACGACCAAGAGTGAAACAAGCGTTTATTCATTGATTTGTCTCTCTCCATGAGCCCTAAAAATTACAGGGGTAAATAAATTGAATGCAAGTGTTAATCCCAAAATAAATAAAATAAATTTTGCTTAGTCTGAAACTGCGGTGGCTTGAAATGAAGTAGAGGTATTTTCAACATTTAAATTTTCTACTAGTGTAAGCCAATGTACATATTCATCAATTTTACCATGAACAATATCAATGTAAATATGTTGTAATTTTTGAGTGAATGAGCCTGCTTTACCATTTCCAATGACCCTACCATCAACTTCACGAATTGGCGTTACTTCACTGGCAGTTCCACAGAAGAAGGCTTCATCTGCATTAAATAGTTGCCATAACGATAATTTTCCTATATGTACTTTGATGTCCATTTTTGAAGCTAAATAAATAAGCGTTTCACGGGTGATTCCCATTAGGATTGATGAATCTTCAGCATTCGTATAGAGTTCACCATTTTTTATGACGAAAATATTTTGTCCTGCACCTTCTGCAATGGTACCCTCTTGATTAAGCAACAGTGCTTCATCAAATCCTTTGGCCTTAGCATCCTGTACTGCTAAGAGGGAGTTCAAATATTGCCCACTTGATTTTGCCACCGTAGGGAAAGAAGTAGAATGAAATTTTCGCCATGGTGATACTGTCACTCGAACCCCATTCTCTAAAGCATTTTCGCCTAAATATGAACCCCAATCAAATATTCCAATTGACACTGAAACGGGGCATTCTTTTGGATGTACGCCTAATGTATCATATCCATAAAAAGCGATGGGGCGTATATAGCCACTATCAATTTGATTCTCTTTCACCAATTCTAGGCATGCTTGCGAAAGTTCTTGTGGAGTATAGGGGATGTGCATATTATATATTTTAGCTGATTCAAATAGACGTTTTATATGCTCATCAAGTTTGAAAATTCCCGGTCCATTAGGGGTTTTATAGCATTTGATACCTTCAAAAACACCACTTCCATAATGCAAGACATGCGACATTACATGGGTGGTTGCGTCTTGAAAAGGAACAATTTTACCATTATACCAAATTAAATCACAGTGATTAGACATATTGGCCTACTTTCTCTTTAGAAAATGATGAAAAGTAATTTTTTAGGAGACATTCAGTAAAAGTAATTTACGTCAATTTTAGCCATTTTATTGAGAGGTTCTAATAATATCAGTAGAGTTGTTTCAATAAATTGTTGTTAAATAGAATTGAGATTACCATCATGAGAGTTTAATTTTCCCTATCGTATGGAATTAGAATTTCGTTCATTGAATCCAAAAATCAGATGGGGAGGTGCAATCGCTTCCCTATTGCTATTTTGTATCCTTATTTTTTATACGGTTATCTTATCATGGGATATCACCTGCGCCGACTCAGATCGTATTGTAATCATCCCTAAAGGGTCTTCAGTAAATCGAACCATTCAGCTTATTCAAAAAAATGGATGTTTATCAGATTCGGATGTGACTATTTTAAAGTTGGCCATGACCGTTACATTGAGAAATGGAAAAGTGATTCCGGGTAGATATACATTTAAAGGTATTTCAACCATTGGTAATATGGTAAACTTAATTACTACATCCTCACGTGAGCGTAAAAAAGTAACACTATTAGAAGGGTGGACCATAGAGCAAATTGCAGATGAGTTAAATAGAAGGCTTCAGATTGATACATATAAATTTATTGGCCTTTGTAAGGATTTTAATTTTGTCCATTCTCTAAACATAGATGCGCCATCTATCGAGGGATTTCTATTTCCAGATACATATATTTTTCTTTCTTCTTATACTGAAGAGCAAATTATCACTATAATGGTGAATCAGTTTTTCCATAATTATAAGAAGTATATAAAGCGTTTTAAGGGCCATACTTCACTTTCCATGCGAGAGATTACTACTTTAGCATCAATCATTCAAGGCGAAGCCATGTATAATGATGAAATGCCGACTATATCTTCAGTTTACCATAATCGATTAAAGCGAAAAATGTTACTCCAAGCCGACCCTACAATTCAGTACATTATTCCGGGTAAGAATCGCCGTTTGTACAATAAACATTTAAGGGTTGATAGCCCATATAATACCTATAAGTACAAAGGTTTACCGCCAGGTCCCATTAATAATCCGGGTTTATCTGCATTAAAAGCAGCCATTCATCCTGTAGATTCTGAATATTTATATTTTGTAGCAGATGGTGAGGGTCGTCATATTTTTACACGAAATAATGAAGAACATAATGAGGCAAGGAAAGTCCTAAAGCGGAAACGCAGAGAAATGAAAAGAAAGAAAAAATGAATTTAAATGATTTGAATCCAGCTCAACGTCAAGCTGTTGAAGCCATGGGTGGACCAATACTTATTTTCGCAGGTGCAGGAAGTGGTAAAACCCGAGTGCTCACGTATAAAATTGCGTATTTAATTGAAGAAGTAGGCTTACCACCAGAGAAAATTTTGGCCGTAACATTTACCAATAAAGCGGCGCAAGAAATGAAAGATAGAGTATCTAAAATTCTCACCGTTAATACCACTAAAATGAATGTGGGAACCTTTCACTCAATTTGTGCACGTATGCTTCGGTTTGAAATTCCACGTTTGGGCTACACTCGAGATTTTGGTATTTATGATCAGGCAGATTCACGTTCTTTGGTGAAAGAAATTATTCAAACTTTAAACCTGGATATCAAAACCTTTGCACCAAATGCATACCAAAATTTGATTAGTGGAAAGAAAAACCAAATGCTTTCCCCTGAGAATGTGGCTGAGTATGCTGAAGGCTATGTTGATGAAAAATTAGCTCAAATTTATACTGAATATCAAATGGCCTTGAAAAAAAATAACGCCTTAGATTTTGATGATTTACTCCTGTTGCCAATTCAATTATTTAAAGAACATCCTGATCGATTGGCCTATTATCAATCACAGTATCAATATGTATTGGTTGATGAATACCAAGATACGAATCGCCCGCAATTTGAATTGGTACATTCAATATCTAAAAACCACCGCGATATTTGTGTGGTGGGTGATGATGATCAGTCCATTTATGGTTGGCGTGGGGCAGACATTAAAAATATTTTGGAGTTCTCAGATACTTTTGGTGAATCAACGATTATTAAATTGGAGCAAAATTATCGCTCTACTAAAACCATTTTGAAGGCAGCACATGCGGTGGTTTCATTAAATGAAGATCGTTCTGAAAAAGAGTTATGGACAGAAAATGATCCTGGAGAAAAAATTAGAGTTCAAGATTGCCATGATGAGCGCGATGAAGCCAAGAAAATTGTGGCGTGGATTGATGATAATGAGAATGATTCCTTTAAGTTTTCTGATCATGTAATACTTTATCGAACCAATGCCCAAAGTCGATCTATTGAAGATGAATTAAGAAGAGAGGCTATTCCATATCAAATTATCGGTGGTGTGAAATTCTATGATCGTAAAGAAGTTAAGGATGTGTTGGCATATTTACGACTCATTGTAAATCCATCAGATTCTGTAAGTTTTGACAGAGTAGTAAATTTTCCACCGCGTGGAATTGGTAAAACTTCTCTTGATAAATTTAAAGACTTTACTCAGTTAATTGATTTAAATCTCATTAGTGCATTGGAGCGAGTAAATGAGGTGAATATTGGCCCTAAACAGAAAGCTTCATTGGCACAATTTCGTGATATGATAAAATCATTTACTTCTAAAATTGATTCAGAATCAGCGAAAGATATTGCAATTGACTTAGTAAATGAGATTGAATTGAACGAGTATTATTCCAATCAAAATACCATCGAAGCAAAAGAACGTTGGAGTAATGTGGATGAACTGTTGAACAGTATTTCTGAATTTACTGAAAATTCAGAAGACGGCGGACTTCGCATGTTTTTAGAAGAAGTGTCTCTACTTACAGATATTGACCGGCATAACAAATCAGATGATTCAGTCACGCTTATGACCATACATAGTGCTAAAGGATTAGAGTATCCCATTGTTCATATTTCTGGATTAGAAGAAGGCTTATTTCCACTGGGATCACTTTCAAATCCCGATATGGATTTAGAGGAAGAACGCCGTTTATTTTATGTGGCCGTAACGCGAGCTGAGCAAAAAGCATTTTTATATAATGCCAGCATGCGCCGTCGTTTTGGCGGAGAACCAATACCATCAATTACATCACAGTTTATTGGTGAATTACCCAGTGAATTAGTTGAGCATATTCAAATTAAATATTCTTCCCAGCCCAGCTATACATCGTCTTCACAAAAGTATTCTTATAGTAAATCTTCAACACCTAAAAAGTCATTTCAATCTTCAAATTCGGGTTATCAAGCAGGCAGCCTTGTAAAGCATTCAATTTTTGGTAAGGGAAAATTATTGAGAGTTGAAGGTGTGGGGGAGAATGCAAAATTAACAATTATTTTTTCTGGAAATGTGAAGAAAACCTTAATTCAGAAATACGCTAATCTTACCATTTTAGAATCAGTTTAATTTAAATACCCCTTTCACACATTTTTCATTTAGCTGTAAATTTCAATTGAGATTGAAACTCAATTATAGGTAATATGATGCTTGAAAATGAATTAATCGAAAAATTTAAATCCGCATTAAAAGCGGAAAATATGAAGTTTACTCCTCAAAGGCTCTCCGTTTTAGCTGAGATGGTAAATAATAAAGATCATCGAGAGTGCGAAGAAATTTACTTAGCATTACGAACTGCTGGAGACAATGTCTCTCGTGCAACTGTGTATCGCACCATGGATATATTAGTGAATCACGATTTTGCCAGAAAAATTGATATTGGTGATGGTAGAGCCCGCTATGAAACCAAAATTAACCATCCACATCATGATCATATGATTTGTATTGAATGTGGTCAAATTACTGAGTTTATGAGTGATGAAATTGAAAGCCTTCAAGATGATGTTTGTAAAGAGAATGGATTCAAATTAATACGTCACATTCACCAATTATTTGGAATCTGCATTGAATGTGGAGATGCTCAGTGAGACTTTCCGATTTGCAAATCAATGAATGTGCCACTATAAATTTTGTTGGTGAATTGAAGCCAAGGCTGCTCGAAATGGGATTAACTCCTGGAACATCTGTCCGATTTATAAAAAGAACGCCATTGGGTGGCCCTATTGAGGTGAAAGTAAGAGATTTTTATCTTTCAATCCGCTTGGATGATGCCAATGCTATTTTGGTGAACACCAATCATGACTAGACCAATGATTGCTTTAATTGGAAATCCCAATAGTGGTAAAACTGCCATTTTCAATTTGCTGACTGGATTAAACCAAAAAGTATCAAACTACCCTGGAATTACCGTTGACCGAAAAATTGGAGCCGTAACTCATAATAATATACAATTTGATTTATTGGATCTCCCTGGAACATATAGTATTACCCCTGAAACCATCGATGAACAAATTGTTTCAGAACAAATTTTAACATGGATTCATAATCCTGAATTGCGCCCTAAAGCAATAATATCTGTAATTGATGCTTCAAATTTAAGTCGAAATTTATTTCTCACATCCCAAATTGCAGAATTAGGTATTCCTTTAATTATTGCATTAAATATGATGGATAAAGTGCACCAGAAGAAAAGGGATATAAATCTTCAAGCACTCAAAAATTTGTTTAATGCAGTAGCAGTTGTACCCATGTCCGCCACAAAGAAAGATGGAATTATTAATCTAAAAGATGAAATTAGTTCAGCCCTCAATTCAGATGAAGAATCTGTTGGGATAGAAATTGATATTCCTTCCCATATTCAAAATGATATTTCTCCAATAACTACATTGCTTTGTTCATATTTCAATATTTCGAATAAAATTTCTACATCTATTGCACTGCGCCTGATTACTCGAGAATCTCCACTCACCAGCTATGAGAATTTAGAATTACTTACAGATTCTCAATTGAGTGAATTAAAGCGCACTATTGTTGAATGTAGAGATTTGTTAAATAAAAATGGGCATGCATCAAATTCTATTGAAAGTATTCTTCGCTATACGTGGCTGGATAAAAAATTAGAAGATGAACTTATTATTTCAACTATGGATGTAAAAACAAAAAGCAGAAGTGAGTCCGCTGATGAGATAATTACACATCCCGTATTTGGACCCTTAATATTTTTAGGAATACTCTACTTTGTTTTTCAATCCATCTTTACATGGGCATCAGCCCCAATGGATTTTATTGACTCCACATTTGCTCAATTGGGATCGTGGTTGGTGAACGTTTTACCTTCAGGCTTATTGCGTGATTTATTGATAGAGGGGGTCGTGGCTGGCGTTGGGGCGATTCTAATATTTTTACCTCAAATCATTATATTGATATTATTTTTATGTTTGTTAGAAGATAGTGGATATATGGCACGTGTGGCATTTATGATGGATAATTTCATGAGAAGAGTTGGTCTTCACGGTCGCTCAGTCTTACCACTCATGAGTGGCTATGCTTGTGCCATTCCAGGCATTATGGCAGCCCGCACAATCGATTCTTGGCGTGAACGGCTTATCACAATTTTAGTGCTTCCTCTTTTAAGTTGTAGTGCAAGACTACCTGTTTATGCATTACTTATTAGCGCTTTTATTCCAGATCAAACCGTATTGGGGATTTTTAATCTTCAAGGATTGACAATGGTAACTATGTATTTATTAGGCACATGCACCGCATTCGTAATTGCCAAGATTTTTACAAAATTTATTCCCCAAAAAGGAAATTCTTCATTTGTTATGGAATTACCCCCTTATCGTATTCCCATGTTTAGATCCGTATTTAATGAAGTTTTTCAGCGTGCAAAGGCATTTCTTGTTGATGCTGGAAAAATCATTATGGCCATCTCCATCGTATTATGGATTTTGGCTTCATTTCCTAAATTAGATAATGGTGAGTCAGTATCAATACATGAGAGTTATGCGGGACGAATTGGACATGCCATAGAGCCAGTTATCCAGCCATTAGGCTATGATTGGAAGATTGGAATTGGACTATTAACCTCCTTTGCAGCTCGTGAAGTGATGGTGAGTACATTAGCTACAATATACAATGTAGAAGCCTCTGGAGACGATTTTGTATCCATTAAAGATGCGTTGAAAAATGACAGAAAACCAGATGGGTCTCCAACCTTCACGGTGCTGGTAGCATTATCATTAATGGTATTTTATGTCTATGCAGCCCAATGTATGGCCACTTTTGCCATTGTGAAAAATGAAACAAATTCATGGAAATGGCCCCTTATTATGATGGTCTATATGAGTTTTCTTGCCTATTTTGGAGCATTACTGGTTTATCAAGGTGGGCAATTTTTAGGTTTCACCTAATGGATGTTCAATTTATTATTTTAGTCATTATTGGCATTATGGCTACGCTTTATGCGCTAAATAAATTTCGAAAACAATTTTCTACATCGGATGAGGCAGCAACATGCTCTAAATGCCCAACGGTAGATGGAATAAAAAAGAACGGTTCCAAGTAGTAGGGAATTATTGTTAGTTTTCGATTATGAAATTATCAACCATATCATCCTTTAAAGCTGGCTCCACAATCCGTGGATTTTATATTTGTAAAGAAAAATCTCACCGAAATACAAAAAATGGTGACCCTTATTTAGATATTGTACTTCAAGATAAAACAGGGAAAATATCTGCAAAAATTTGGGATGATGTAATTCATTTTGATGATTTATTTGAAGCATCAGAACCTGTAGCCGTAAAAGGTAAAGTAGAAGATTACAACTCACGTACCCAATTAGTGATACAGCAAATTAAACGCGCTGATGATAATACCTACCAAAAGTATGGATTCTCATTAAATCAGCTTATTGAAAAAGTTGAAGAGCCCATTGATGAATTGTGGTCCTCATTACAGAACTCTGCAAAATCATTAAAGAGTCCATATAAGAAAATCATTACTGGAATTTTAAAAATGTATGCGTCAGAAATTAAACTGATTCCTGCATCTATCAACCATCATCATCCTATTTCCGGTGGTTTTTTAAAACATATTACCAGTATGATTGATGCTGCAAACTCATTATTAGATAATTATAAAACTCTAAATAGAGATTTGATAATTTCTGGTATTATTTTACATGATATTGGTAAAGTAAAGGGTTTGAAATTCACAACCGAGGCGGAATATACCGATTCAGGAAAGTTGGTTGGGCATATTGCATTGGGCTTAGAAATTTTGAATGAATCTACAAAGAATATGAAGATTGACGATGAGCTTTTATTAAAATTAAAGCATATCATTTTATCTCATCAGGGAAGCTTACAAAATGGTACGCCAGTGCCACCTCGTTTTCCTGAAGCACTATTTATTCATCTCCTTGATACATTTGATGGTAAGATGGATATTATGCAACGAGAAATAAAAAATGACCCCAATCAAGATTGGACAGATAAGCATAATCATTTTTACAGGGAATTGTGGAAGAAATAATTATTGCATGAATTGTATACAATTCTCTTTATAAATTACCCCAAATTATGGAGTTAAAATCAATGACATTCAAAAGAGCTATTTTAGCAATTATTATATTAATGGCTGCATTAAGTCGCCTACTTCCACATCCACCAAATTTCACACCTATTATGGCAATGGGTTTATTGGGTGGTGTATATTTTAAAAATAAACAGTTTGCCGTAATCGTACCATTATTGGCAATGTTAGTTTCAGATTTAGTTCTGGGCTTTCATGGAACCCTTATTTGGGTGTACTCATCCATTGTTGTAATTTCTTTGAGTGCATCATTCTTAAAACCTAAAATGATGAATTTGGGCTTGGCGTCTGTAGGAAGTTCATTGTTTTTCTTCACTGTTACTAATTTTGCTGTATGGATGACCAGCGCTTTCTACCCTAAAACATTGACTGGCTTAGGTGCATGTTATGTTGCGGGATTACCTTTTTTACAGAATGCAGTGGTAGGCGATTTGGTTTATGTGGGCATTCTATTTGGTGCATTTGAGTTGGCTAAACGATCGATTCCACAATTGAGTGTTGACGCTGCATAATTGAAATTTGCGTTGAACTTTTTTAAAAGGCATACATGGCATTTCACTTTGTATGCCTTTTTTATTACTCCTATATTTTCAAATTCCATTGAATCTATAATTCTCTCAATTGACCCTATTGGCAATACGGCCTATTATCTGAATCCCTATTTACCATCTCTACAGCAAGATAAACATGTATTTGATATTCGCGTTAATGAAGAGATTGGACTTTCATTATCCACTTTTATATTTGATTTTGAGGAATCACCTGTAACCTTGTACGATTCCTTACGAACACGTTCAGCTTTCCATTTTATCAAAGGTGATTATGGGTTTAGGGATTTAAGCGTAAAAACTCAATCCCTCACTTTAAATGGAGGCACTATTACGGGGTTTGCACATACACGGTCATACGAAGGAGTGAATGTGTTATTAGGTGAGGGCAGCCTTATGCAGAATTATCTTCTTAATTATAGAAATAATTTTAAAAATAGTGAGTTTTCTATTACGACTGCATATCATAATGAAGATTTGAATATACCAATTAGCATTGCTGATTTTAGCACTAAAGTGAATGAGAGTTATTTTTCAGGATTATACTTATCTCATCATACAAAATTTGGAAATTTTGATTATCGTACAGATTTACAAATCTCTGAGACTGAAATTGACAATATTGATAGCGAGTATTGGATTCACACACAAGAAGCAGAATTTAAATTTAATGCGATGGGTAGATTTACTCCCTTTTTAAAATGGTCGCAAAATGAGATTCAAAATTTTCATAGAGGTGGCGTAACGTTTAGAGATTCATTAATTTATCTGAAAATTAATATAGCCAATGCATTTGAACCCATTATTGAGCTAAAGTTTAATGCTACATTTCGTAATTCTTATATTCAACTCGAGCGAAGATTGATGGATGATTATAGTGATTTAAATAATGATTATGTTCTTAATTCACTCACATACGGTTTGAGTGTGAATCAATTTAATTTTTTGCTATCACCTTCTTTTATTAGTTTAGGTGAAGATTCTTATTATTCATATTCTTTGGGAGTAGGTTATGTGAATGAGATACTATCTATAAATACGGGTGGACGGTTTTATCATAATAATGAATGGGGGCTAAAGTATTTTAATAGTTCAGAAATCCAATTAAACTTTCCTTACTTTGAAAGATATACCCCTTATTTAAAAATAGTGTATGATTATTATTATTTTGAAGCACCCAAAAATGCAGTTTCACCTCTAAATTCCACTAGTTTTATTGAAGTTGATTTTGATGATATGAATAAGGCTGTACATCGTCTAAATTTTGAATTTGGATTCAATTTAGAGGCATTCAAAATTTCGTATCATTATAAAAATGTTTTAGGTGAAGATGGGCGATTTACCAATAATTATGAACAAGTCCCCATGCATAAATATTTAAAAGTAGAATGGCAATTCAGAAATTAAAAAGGGGCATTTAGCCCCTTTTTAATTATCGTATAATTTTACTTATTCAGATTTCCAAAACGCAAAAGAACCGGGGGATGCACCTACTTCAAAATTACTCACTTCGTTTCCATCAAAATTTATAACGATTACATTATCTGGGGCCGTGTAATCTCCGAAACCCAAGTAAATTAAATCTTCATTAATTGCCATAGAATATAGACCAGTATATTCGGTTCCTATGTACGTAGACATATCAATTGAAAGATCACTATTTAAGGCAACGATTCCTTTATCATAGGCACGGTATATAGTGTTGTTATGGATAGCAAAATCTACTCCAAAAGTTTCAGTAGATCCGTAATCTTTTAACTCAATTATTGTACCTGACTCTGGATCAACTTTTTCACTTATATGACTAGATGGCCAATCTCCATATTGAGATCCAATGAATAAGTATCCTTCATGATATATTATCATATCTGGATTATTTGAAACTGTAAATGATGTATCAACTAAGTGGGTAGATAGGTCTATTTTTTCAACAGTATTGCCTGCAGGATATGGCCAGTGAGTATTATTTAAATATTTTATTGTTGTAAATAAATGTGTACCATTTGTCGTTAAACCTTCAGAGCAGCCAGGTAATTCTATTTGTTCTAAGGTTGTAGTAAGCAGGTCTATAACTGCAATAGAATGGGTGGCCCATTGACTAATATACGCTTTATCTTCAATAATTAATATTTCACGAGGTTGGCTTCCATTTAGATCGATAAGAGAATCATATTCAATTAAACCTTCATTAGAAATAGTATAAATAACAATATTGCTGGACCCATTATTAACGACTAAGAGTTTATTTCCATAAACAGCCATTGATTGCCCTGTATCACCAGTAGTAATACTAATTTGGTCAGTATTTAGTGTATGTACACTGGCATCATTACCTTGAAATGCTCCTTCACTAAGGGCAAATGCAATTTCTGTTAAAGTGCTTTGATTACTTGTAATATTATCTTCTGAACATCCACTAATTAATATAAATGCCATTAGTATAATTATCTTTTTCATTTTCTTTCCTTTATGGTTATTGTTAATGTGTACGAACGCCCAGGTACTGGGAACCCAAATACAGATTGGTATTGTGTATCGAATATATTCTCAGACTTTAGGTGAATATACCTTTCGAATTTTTGTGTTTTTGTAAATCCATATCGATAGCCTAGATTTGTTGTAAAATAATTTGGAAGCATATTATCTTCAGGCCAATTGTATCGATAAATTCTATCTCCAACAAACTTTGTGCTTATTGTGAAAGCGGATTGTCTTATGAGGGTTTGAATCTGAAGTGAAGCTGAATGAATGGGGGAATACAATAACGACTTCCCATGGTGGTAATTGCTTAAGCTTCTATTATAGATTTCGGTAATAGATAAAGAATAGGAGGTTGAAATTGTTGTGTTTTTAATTTGAACTGATTGATAGGATAAATCAATGCCATAAGAATTGGCAGAAGAAATATTTTCTGGAATCCAATAGGCATTTGTACCCACCATAGGGCGCCAACTAATGAGATTGTCAAATGCAATAAAATGAGAATTAATATTTAACTCCCCATATGTAAATAAGTATTGAGCCTTTAAATAATAATTTTTAGAGAATTCAGTGTCTAAATTTGGATTTCCAAAGGGCTCCCAAAATAAATCATTAAAGTTGGGCTTTTTATAATTTTGTGAAAATGTAAATGATGAATTTAAAAATTTGGAATTATTATATTTAAGTATTAGATCATAACTGTAAATTGATTTTGTATTTTCTTCATTTTCAATTTTGAATGATGTGGCTAAAACAATGTTTTTCCAGAATTTTTTATAATGCGTTGAAGTGGTATAATAAGTTTTCGAAGTGTCAGGTAGTCTGGAGCTTTTATTGTAAACATTAAGCATACTGATTGTAGATGTAAAATTTTTACCTATATGAGAATATGTAATATTATCGGTTATTAATGAATGGCTATCATTCAAATATTCAATAGATGCTTTCTTTCTTTGAAGTGAAATGTTTGAGCTATATATATCAATTGATGTGGATATTGTTTGTAATTCATCTTTCATATGTTGAGTAATTATTGGAGATGAGTAAACATGGGTAGAAAGATTGCGTGAATTTTTTACATCAAAATAAGTCATTGTAAATTCAGAGTTTTTCGTGTTTTTTTGAAAATATGAATATAGAAACTCTTGTTGAATGGCATTTTTCAAACCATCAAAAACTGAATTTAACTGGTAGGGTACTTGACTATAATCACCTAATTCTTTATATGAGAAGTTAGCATTATAATTAGATTGTCCAAATCCTGAAGTGAAATTAGAATTTTTAAAAGACTTTGAAGCCAGTACACCAAATGCTCTTTCGTCAAAATTACCAGATGAAAAGCTAATTTTAGATCCTTGTTTTGATGGAGATAGATTTAAAATTCCAGTCATGGCTGATGAACCAAAACGAGATGAATGGCCTTGTGATAAGTACTCTAAATTTGAAAGCAGGAATGTTGGAATCTGCGAAATATCGGCACCACCATTTTGTTCATTATTTATAGGCACGCCATCAAACATGACTGAAAATCGTTGGGATTGACCTCCATGCACTGAAACGGTAGATACTCCTGCCCGCCCGCCATAGGATTTCAACGTAATGCTGGGTAGCGATTCAATTAATGATTGGGCTGATGTGGAATTTTCAATTTGAGATGAATTGAGTTGATAGGTTTTAATGGGTAAACTGAATTCAGATTGGAATGCTTCTTCTGTAATTTTCACTTCGTCACCTAAAAATATGATAGGCTTTAACTCAACAATAATTTTGTGGTGATTTATTTTTAGTATAGTGGAATGATAGTTTTTTTTCTCGATAATGAGCGGGAGGTGTTCCCCCATTACATTATTTATAATGAAGTAGCCGTCATCGTTTGTTGAAAATACTTTCCCTGTTTTAGAAATTATTTTTACATCAGATAATGGTTTTTTTGAAATACTGTTTATTACATATAATGTATCGGAATGTGAGGCAGTCTCTTGTGCAAGTAGGGTGCCAAGTAGTTGAAATAAAAATAAAACCCCCAACCGAAGAGATTGGGGGTGAGTAGTATTTGTTAAAATAATTCTACACCTTTTGTCGCGAAGGGTTTGTAGATGTGGAAGTATCTGGCTCTCTTAAATAAGATTACAGTTGCGCGTCAGCCTTGGGGTTGCACCAAGTTCCTTCCAAATAAACGTCAAATAGCGTATATAAATTACTGATTAAAAATTCATAATTCAAAACAGTGAATTATATTATTAATTTTTAAAATAACCTTCGGATTAGTATTTCATAGGTGGATAAATTTGGTCACTTTATTTTAATTATATATGTGTAAAAGGAGATGCTTACGTGGGAGAATTTACCCGTGAATTTACAGAAGACAACTTTGAGGCTGATGTTTTAAATTCATCCGTACCTGTAGTTGTTGATTTTTGGGCAGAATGGTGTGGCCCATGTAAGATGTTAGCACCAACTATCGATAAGATAGCAGAAAAATATAATGGCAAAGCTATTGTTGGAAAACTTAATGTTGACAATAGTCCTTCAATTGCTCAAAAATACAATGTGAGAAGTATTCCGAACGTATTGATTATTTCGAATGGAGAAGTAAAAGAGCAAGTGGTGGGGAATGTCCCCGAAGCAGATATTTCTGCATTATTAGAAAAGTTAGTATAAGAAAGTAAAATGGCACATAAGGTTATCATTATTGGATCCGGTCCTGCTGGACTTACTGCTGCGATTTATGCCGCACGTGCAAATTTAAGCCCTCTTGTTTTTGAGGGCGTTCAGCCTGGTGGTCAGTTGACAATTACAACTGATGTTGAAAATTATCCCGGATTTCCAGATGGTATTTTAGGTCCAGAATTAATGGACCAGTTTAGAAAGCAAGCGCAACGATTTGGTGCAGATACACGTTTTGAAAATGTGGATTCAGTTGATTTGTCTGCAAAACCAATAAAAGTAACGGTTGGTGATTCTGTACATGAAGCAGACACTATTATTATCTCTACCGGTGCTTCTGCAAGATTGTTAGGGCTTGAATCAGAATCAAAGTTAATGGGATTTGGCGTTTCTGCATGTGCAACTTGTGATGGATTCTTTTACAAAGAAAAAGAAATTCTTGTAATTGGTGGTGGCGATTCTGCAATGGAAGAAGCTACATATTTGACACGGTTTGCAAGCAAAGTTACTATCGTTCATCGACGTGATGAATTTAGAGCATCAAAAATTATGCAGGATCGAGCATTGGCTCATCCTAAAATTGATGTACTATGGAACTCTGGAGTTGAAGAAATGTTAGGTGATCCGCAAAATGGCGGTTTAACCGGTGTTCTTTTAAAAGATACAATCACTGGAGAAATCACTGAAAGAGCATGCGATGGTGTATTTGTTGCTATTGGCCATATTCCCAATTCTAAAATTGTTGACGGTCAGTTAACCCTTGATGATAAAGGCTACATTTTGACTAAATCAGATTCTACAAAGACTTCTATTGATGGCGTCTTTGCGGCTGGAGATATACAGGATACAGTATATAAGCAAGCGGTAACAGCCGCTGGCAGTGGATGTATGGCTGCCCTTGATGCTGAACATTATTTAGAAAATCTAAACGCATAATCATACCTTATAAGCCATTCGTTTATGAATGGTACGACAAGATAAAATAACATACTTAATTACATTCTTCCAGAATGAAGGAGAAGAAGTGCCTACTGGCAACTCTCTTCAGTTATGGATTGAGGAATCATCCTTTTCTACTGATATTTATGAGCAGATTGTGGATGGAGATTCCTTCCCTGGAAATGTAATTAATAACAGAGTACTTACTCGATTAGGTGTTATTACTACTTCTGACATTATTAAAACTCAACAACTCATGTCAGAGTTTATTCCATTCAAAAGACATAATTTACTATTTATAAACATTGAAAAAATTGGCAATCAATTATGCACTGCGTTTAGTCCAATTTGTTCAGATTGTAATTTGAATGAAATTTGTGATTTTTTTAATGAAAAAAATCGGTGGGCTGCTTGAAAAATATTATAATTTTAAACTGTGGTCCCGGTTTACCTGAAGTAAGAAATGAATTTGGTATAGCCGTTGCGTGGATTCAAAGGGAAATAGATTCGCCAAAATTTAAATTTACCTCCATGGATGTATATGATGGTGAAATGCCAAATTATGATGATGGTGATGCATGGATTATAACCGGTGCCTCTGAGTCAGTATATGATGATTTGGATTGGATTGTAGAACTTGAGGAGGCCATTAAGAAAGCTATAGAAGTTGAAAAACCAATATTGGGAATTTGTTTTGGTCATCAACTCATTGCACAAGCCATGGGTGGAAAAGTTGAAAGAAATAGTAAGGGATGGGAATTAGGCGCGTATCCTATGAGTGATATAGCTGATCATCATTTGTTTAATAATATCGACGCGAATGATTTTTTCTATAATTCCCATCAAGATATAGTTGCTGATTTGCCCAATGGGTTTGTTTCACTGGCTCAAAATAAAATGGGTAATCAAGCATTTTATTACGGAAAAAGGATTTATGGGGTCCAATTTCATCCAGAATTTACCCATAGTATTATGAAAAAATATGTAGAAGTGAGGCAAAGTATGGGTGCTACAGTAATTGATTCGACAGTGCCCGAATCTAAAAGCTCACATCTAATAATCAATAATTTTTTAAAAATAGTTTAGGAGGCAATATGCCACAACCAATTTTTTCTTTTAAAAATGTAACATATGAAACAAATGGTCAAAAGATTCTCATTATCAAAAAATTCGAAATGCATCGCGGTGCCACATATGTGGTGGATGGGAGCATGGGATCTGGAAAGACATCTTTAATTAATATATTATCTCGTAATATTAAGGTGAAAACGGGGGATTGTGAATACGAGCAAAAGAAGCTATCATCATATACTTCACGTGTATTTAATGACCAAGTTGCCATTGTTCCACAAAATTTTAAAGCACCTTTTGGAAATGTAGCTAAATTTCTTAAGAAGACTTTAAAAAAATATTCTCATATCTCGGATGTAAATAAAAAAATTGAAGATATTTGCCGAAAGATGGAGATTGAGCATTTACTAGATCGCAAAATGCGTGAATTATCCCCTGGACAATTACGATGGGTAGTCTTAGCTGCTAATATTGCTGCTGATACTAAGGTGTTATTGATTGATGAAATTGAGCAGCATTTAAGCCGAAATAACTTAAATCAGTTAGTGAAGTTGCTATATCGTAAAAGTAACTACGATGGGGTAACTATTGTGGCAACTACGCAGAACAAAGACTCATTTTCTCAACGATTAGCTTCTGTAACCGTAACTTTAGAGAGTGGAAGAGTAACAAGTGTTCGCTCTGCGAATAAAAAACGAAAGAATTACAGTCGTAAAAAATAATATGGGCGTATATTAGCTTTTCATATTAACAAATTGTAAGGGGAAGTCTAACTTAGCTTCATTCAATGCGGTGATTACACCTTGAAGGTCATCTATTTTCTTCCCCGTTACTCTTAATTGTTCCCCTTGAATTTGAGATTGAACTTTCAATTTCATATCCTTAATCATCTTATTAATTTTCTTTGCATTATCAGTGCTAATACCTTCTCGCAGTTTTACCATTTGCCGAACACTCATTCCTGAAGCGTTTTCTTCATTTTGAAAATCAAATATTTTAATGGATAATTTTCTGTTTATGGCTCGATTTTCAAGCATATCTCGTACTGCTGTGAGTTGCATATCATTATCAGCTTCTAACTTAATTGTCTTTTCAGCTTTATTTAATGTTAATTTTGTACTGCTTCCTCTAAAATCGTATCTATTGGAAATGTCCCGAGTAACCATGTTAATTGTATTATCAACTTCTTGCATATCCAGTTTGCTTACAATGTCAAATGTGGCCATTTTTATTTTCCTTTTTTCGTTAATGTTCGTGAAATTGCGTCATTCCATCCAGATAATAATGAAGTTCTACTCTCATTTTTCATATTGGATGAAAATGTTTTGTCAAATTTTATGATGTCTTTAAAGCAGTTAGGGCTATCCCAAAATTTTACGGCTAATCCAGCTAATAAAGCAGCTCCAAGTGCAGTGGTCTCAATATTTTCGGGGCGGTTAATTTTAAAATCCAAAATATCTGCCTGAAATTGCATTAAAAAATCATTTTGAGTGGCACCACCATCCACTTGTAATTCAGAACTATTAATTCCTAAATCTAATTGAATTGATTTAAATAAATCATGAACTTGATATGCGATACTTTCTAAAGAGGCTCTTACGAAATGTTTAGAATTAGTATCACGAGTAATTCCAATGATCGCTCCACGAGCATCCATATCCCAATGAGGTGCACCCAATCCTGTAAATGCAGGCACAATGTAAACGCCATTATTATCATCAATGCTGTTTGCAATTTCACTGGTTTCAGATGCATCTTCTATTATGTGAAGTTCATCTCGCAACCATTGTATTACCGCACCACCAATAAATACGGAGCCTTCAAGAGAATAAGTGGGATTTCCCCATGCATCACAAGCAAGCGTGGTTAATAACCCGTTTTGGGAGTTAATTCTTGTATTGCCAGTATTGGTAAGCATAAAACAACCCGTGCCATAAGTACATTTGCTCATACCGCTTTCGAATGCCAATTGACCATATAATGCTGATTGCTGATCTCCCGCAACGCCAGATATGGGAATTTGAGTTCCCAAAATAGATTCTTCAGTTTTTCCAAAATCTGAAGATGAAGATTGAACTTGAGGAAGAATATTAGATGGAATATCTAAAATATTTAATAATTGGTTATCCCATTTTTTTGAATCAATATTGTAGATTAATGTTCGTGAAGCATTTGTAAAATCGGTAAGATGAGAGTTCCCTTTTGTTAGATTCCAAATGAGCCATGTATCAATAGTTCCAAATGCTAAGTCACCATTGATTGCCATTTCCTGAGCATTTTCCACGTTATTGAGGATCCAGTTTATTTTCGTCCCTGAAAAATAGCTATCTAATACTAAACCCGTTTTTGCTGAAAACGTATTAGTATGACCATCCTGTTTGAGCTTATTACAGAAAGTTGATGTGCGAGTACACTGCCATACAATTGCATTATAGATTGGCTTTGAGCTGGATTTATCCCAAACTACAGTTGTTTCTCGTTGATTTGTAATGCCAATACTGCTGATTGATTTGGGTGATATGTCTATGGTAATTTCATTTAAGAGTTGGAGGGTGGTTTCCCAAATTTCAATTGGGTCATGTTCAACCCATCCTGGTTTTGGATAAATTTGTGAGAATTCAGAATAAGCTTTTTTTACAACTTGCGCCTCTTTATTAAAAAGGAGTAGAGTGATGCCAGTAGTTCCTGCATCTATAGCGAGAATATATTTTTTCAATCAAACCTCAAAGATGATGATGAAAGTCTTATAATTTATCAGTATAATTTCAACAGAATTTAATGTTGTAATTTATTATTGAAAAAACATTTGATGACTAATAAATCCAGTAAAATAATATTCTTATTTTTTAGTAGCATTTTAGTGGGGTTGATAATTTTATATATTCAAAATATAAACCAATCCAGCTGGAAAAGTGTAGATGGTTTTAAGTTGAAAATTCATGGTGAGCTTGCCCAAATTGAGGAGTTTTATACATCTCTTGAAGATAGATTGGCAGGATACCCAAAATGGATTAACATTTTTCTCACTGGAGAACAAAGTAATTTTCAGAAAGATTATTCTCCATTTCGAAAATCAGAAAAGCACTTTGAAAATTATCATAAAATATATGCATCAACGAATATGAGTATTTTATTGACTGAATATTCAATCTATCTAGAGAATCTACTCTTAAATGCTCAGGCCAGTGATCCAAATCTTATAGAGTTTGAGTTAAATCGCTTATATCAGTTTTGCTTGCTCCTGAGTGATAATTTTACTTCCTTTGATAATGTGTATATTGGGGATATTATTAATGTAATGAAGTTTGAGATAAACCCGTATTATGACGCAGTAAATCATGCTCAGACAATTTATATTACATTACAATCAAATAAAAATATTCATCCTCAATTAGAAAAGATAAAAAGTCAAATAAATGTTGAGGTAATGGAGCTAACAAAATTAATTGATGTTGATGTATCTATTCTAAATTATGAATTTCAAATTAAAAGTATTGATACTTTAGGATTATTGGAAAATCATGATAAGTATGAATCTCCTAAATATTCCCATATTTATAAATACCTGCCTTCAATAAACGCTATTGAATTCAATTCAAGAATGGCATTAATAAAACAAAGTATTTATCATAACAAATCTAATGCTAATTCAACTGCAAGAGAATTTTTAATGTTATTATCCAAAATTGAGGAGCAATTAATTGAGTTTCAATTTAGAGGAAAATTTCAGAATTTACGTATTTTAAAATTTGTGAATAAATTAGTGGGGGATGGGCTTAACGAATCGGGCGTTTTAACATCGATGATAAATTTATTAGACGATAGAAGGTATAAATATAAAGTAAATGATTATTTAACTAAATCTAGCAAATTCATGAATAGTGAAACCATCAAAATTCAAGAATTAACATATCCGAATATCCAATCACTCCCTAATAAAGTAGCCTCTAAATATCTAAATAACAGCCATACACATATTCTAAAAATCAAATAGTTTAAATAAGTTATTGTATAGTATAAAGCTTTAACTATAAATTAAACCGACTGGTCGGTCTGAGTTATGGCAGAAAACAAAACCAAAAAAGAGAGACAATTTCAAATTTTAGAAGCAGCCATGGAGGTGTTTGTGAGCAATGGCTATGCAAATACTAGAATGGATGATATTGTGACACAATCTGGGTTGAGTAAGGGTGCGCTTTATCATCACTATCCATCTAAAAAAGATTTGTTTATTGCATTGATTGACCATTGGGAAGTTTATTGTTTTCCGGATTTTTACAGCAGGAACGGAGCGGAGAGAACTGCATCTGAGACATTATTTGATTTTGCAAGAGCCGTTTTAGATGTATTTAAAGAAAAGAAATATGTATTTTTAGCCGAAGTGGAATTTTGGGCTCTTTCAAATCAAGATGATGAAATAAATGAAAGATCTAAAAGTCTGTATAAAAAATTATTAAATCTTTTTGAGCTTGTGCTTCAAAAAGGGATTCGAACGGGTGAATTTAAAGAAGTGGATACAAAGGCTGTATCTTTAATTATTCTTACATGTTTTCAAGGAATCAATTGGTTTTGCATCTTTGGGGAAGATCAAGTTTCACCTGAAACTTATATTGAAGAATCCATGAATATATTAATTAAAAGTATTAAAAAGTGAGCTTATAATGAATGAAACTACTGAATTAACAAAAACAACAGAATTAAATGAGGAATTATTATTTTCTTCAGGTCCTGTCACCGCTGACAGGGTTGCAGGAAGAGGGGGTGCCTTTCTTGTAACTTCTGTAGATAAGGGCAAGGTTTTTTCTCGTGAGCAGTTTTCAGAAGATCATAAAATGTTTGAATCTGCCGCTAAGGATTTTGCACTAAATAGAATTTTACCCATCCATAAAGATTTAAATGTTTTTAATAAAGAATTATCACTGGAAATTTTTAAAGAAATGGGTGAGTTAGGATTTTTAGGAGTTGATGCTCCAGAAGAGTTTGGTGGATTAGGATTAGACAAAACCACTTCTTGTATTGTTGCTGATAGACTTTCTGAAGGTCAAAGTGCATCAATTATGGTAACCGCATCTGCACACACAGGTATTGCCTCTCTTCCAATAATTTGGTACGGTAATAAAGAGCAAAAGGAGAAGTATTTAACAAAAATGGCTACCGGTGAATATATGGCATGCTATTCATTAACTGAGCCTGGTGCCGGCTCAGACGCACTCTCTGGAAAAACTACAGCTACGTTAACTGATGATGGCAAACATTATTTATTAAATGGACAAAAGATTTTCGTAACCAATGGTGCATGGGCAGATGTGTGTGTGACATTTGCCAATGTTGATGGTAAATACACTGCCTTCATACTCGATAGAGATTGTGAGGGCTGGGTTGTGGGTGCTGAAGAAAAGAAAATGGGAATCAAGGGTTCTTCTACTACGACCTTTTTCTTTGAAAACTGTAAAGTTCCAGTAGAAAATGTGTTAGGTAAAGTTGGACAAGGTGGCCCTATTGCATTTAATGTTCTCTATGTTGGGAGATATAAATTAGGTGTAACTACTGCAGCTGGCTCAAAATATACTTTGAATGCAGCAATTGACTATGCAAATGAACGGGAGCAATTTAGCAGACCTATCTCTGAATTTGGCATGATACAAAATAAATTTGCAAATATGATTGTTCGCTCATGGGAAGCGGACACGGTAAACTATATGACATCTGGCTCCATTGATACCCAATTAAAAAGCTGTGATAAGTCTGAAGCGGATTATTATGTAAATGTTCAAAAAGCAATTGAAGATCATGGAATAGAGGCCTCTATTTGTAAAATACTTGGATCCGATGCACTTGCACACAATGTGGATGAAGGTGTCCAAATTTTAGGGGGCGCAGGATTTATTGAAGAGTATGGAATGGCAGGAAATTATCGTGATGAACGCATTAATAGAATTTTTGAAGGTACAAATGAAATCAATAGAACTATCATTTCTGGATACACATTAAAAAAAGCAATTATGGAAGAGATGCCAATACGTGATTTGATTGTAGATCGTTCAGAGAATTGGATTCCTGAAATTAATATTTCCGACGATGAGCCATTAAAAAGAGAAGCTGAAGTTGTTGAATTTACGCGTTCAGCCTTAGCATATATTTTAAATGAACTTATATTAAAGTACGGACAAGATTTAAAAAATGAACAATGGTTGTTAGAACCATTTGCCGATCTAGTTATCTCATTGAGTGTAATGGATACATGCTTCAAGCGCTATAATCAGTTAGAGGTTGGAAAACATAAAGATGAAGTAAGGGAAGTGTTTTTGCTCTCCATTGCTGATCAACTAGATATAGTTAAAACTAAATCGCTTGATATATTAAGTTATTTGGATTCATTAGAAACTGCAACTGAAAAGGTTGACCACTTTAACAATTGGTTAGCAAAATTAAATTATTCAAGTGATAGAATTCATTTGAAGAGAGCAGTTGTTACTACATTGTTTAAGTATAATAAATACTATTTAGATTAAAGGAAATTATAGATGTCAAATGATAAATATTCAGTAATTGTAGATGGGGCAAGAAGTCCAATTGTATTAAAAAACAGCCCATTATTAGGGATGCGTTCAGATGACCTTGCAGCTGTAGTAGTTAAAGAATTGGTTGCCAGGAATCCTGAAATATCAAAAGAACTTATTGATGACTTAGTGGTTGGCTGTGCTTTCCCGGAAGGTCCTCAAGGAATGTTGATGGCAAAAGGAATTTCAATTTTAGCCGAATTGCCTACTGAGTCTGCTGCAAAAATTGTAAATAGATTCTGTGGTTCATCAATGGATGCGGCACATCAAGTAAGTCAAGCAGTTCAGTCCGGTGATTATGAATGTGGAATTGCCGCAGGTGTGGAAGATATGTTTAGCGTACCTATGGGTGGATTTAATCCCAGTTTTAATCCTACATTATACGAAAATGAATATTACATCGGAATGGGTGAAACGGCAGAAAATTTAGCCCAAGAATTAGATATTTCAAGAGATGACCAAGAGGAGTTTGCGATACATTCTCACCAAAAGGCATTAGCTGCAATTTCTGCAGGGCGATTTAATAATGAAATTGTACCCATCGAGTTTAATGGTACTACAGTTTCTGTTGATGAAGGTCCTCGTGAACCAAATGTAGAAAAAATTAAATCATTAACTCCTGCATTTGATGCGGATGGAAGCATTACGGCAGCAACATCAAGTCCAGTCTCTCTGGGCGCAGCATCATTATTGATTACTTCAAATGAACTTGCTGAAAAAAGTGGAGTGAAAGCAAAATTTAAAATTAAAAGTAGGGCTGTAGCCGGTGTTGATTGGCGCGTAATGGGTTCTGGCCCATTGCCAGCTACAGAAAAAGCATTATCAAAAGCAGGCCTAAAAATGGGTGATATTGATACTATTGAGTTAAACGAAGCATTTGCCGCACAATCTTTGTACGTGATTCGCAAGGGTGCTTGGGATATGGATAAAATTAACCTTAATGGTGGAGCGATTGCTCTGGGACATCCATTAGGCTGCTCAGGAGCTCGATTATTAGTTACATTAATGAATGTAATGGAACAAAATGATACAACTCACGGTCTTGCCACAATGTGTATTGGTAGTGGCCAAGGTATTGCAACCATTATCGAAAGAATAAATTAAGGATTATCATGGATATTAAAAGAGTTGGTATACTTGGTGCAGGTGTGATGGGAGCTCAAATTGCAGCGCATTTAACAAACGCTAAAATTCCGGTGTATGCATTTGATATGTCTCAGGAAGTGGCAGAAAAAGGTGTTGAGGCAGCTGTAAAGATAAAGCCAGCAGCGTTTTATAATCCCAAAAATGCCGAAATGATTACTCCATTAAATTATGATGACCATTTAGAGAAGCTAAAGGAATGTGATTGGATTATTGAAGTAATTGCAGAAAAGATTGAATGGAAGCATGGACTCTATAAACGAATTGCACCTCATGTAAGTCCCAATGCAATTATAACTTCAAATACTTCTGGTCTTGCTGCATCTACTTTAGTTGAGGGAATGGAAGCCTCAATGAAGAAAAGGTTTTTTATCACGCACTTTTTTAATCCACCACGATATATGAAACTTGTGGAGATTATTACTCACGCTGATACAGATCAATCACTTATTAAGCCCATGGCAGATTTCCTTGAAAATGTATTGGGTAAGGGTGTGGTCTATGCTAAAGATACTCCTAATTTTGTTGCAAATAGAATTGGTGTATTTGGAATGATGGCTACACTTGAAGAGGCGTATAAAAGAAATCTCTCCATCGAAGATGTGGATGCGTTGACCGGTACACTTATTGGGCGACCTAAAAGTGCAACATTTAGAACAGCAGATGTGGTTGGCTTAGATACTTTGTCATTTGTTGCAAAAACAGCTTATGATAATTGTCTTGAAGATGAAGAACGTGAAGGATTCAAACTTCCTGATTATCTTGTAAAAATGCTGGAAAATAATTGGCTGGGTCAGAAGTCTGGACAGGGATTTTACAAGAAAATTGAAAAAGGTGTCATTCATTCTATAGACTTAAAAACTTTAGAATATTCACCTCAAACTAAATCTCGCTATGCTTCAGTAAGAATTGCACGTGAGAATATTAATCCTGCAAAACGATTTAATGCATTAGTAAATGGCAAAGATGTAGCTGGAGAATTTATTTGGGCCGTAACATCACGGGCTTTACTTTATTCTGCAAATAGATTGCCTGAGATTGCTGATGATATTGTGAATATCGATAATGGAATGAAATGGGGCTTCGCATGGATTAAAGGCCCTTTTGAGATGTGGGATGATTTAGGCATTTTACCAACTATTGAGCGTATGAAAACTGATGGACGTAAAATTCCAGAATGGGTTCAAAGAATGGTAGATTCTGGTTTTACTAAATTTTACGATTTTGTTGATGGCAAAGAATGTTATTATGACCCACAATCTAATGCATATAAGGCAATTACGAAAAGTGAAAAAGAATTTTCATTTAATGCGCTTAAGAAAAACAATAAACTTATTAAGCATGATTGGTCAGCCTCTTTAGTTGATTTGGGTGATGGAGTGGCAGGTCTTGAATTCCATTCTGTTTTAAAAGCTGATTTAAATCCGATTGATGGCTCAATAATGCAATCCATACAAAATGCCATTGGTTGGGTAAAAGAAAATGGATATAGTGGATTAGTGATTTCTGGTGACAGCACGAACTTTTCAGCTGGTGCAAACCTAAACATTATTCTGAATGCGGCACAACGTAAGGATTGGTCTGGAATTGAATTAGTGTCTAAGCATATGCAAGATGTAATGCAAGCGGTGAGGTTTTCATCATTCCCTGTGGTCGCAGCTCCGTTTGGGCTTGTTTTAGGAGGTGGCTATGAAGTAATTGGTGCATGTGATAAAATCGTAGCAGCAGCTGAATCCTATATTGGTTTGGTAGAAGTTGGTGTTGGACTTATTCCTGGTGCTGGTGGAAATCTGAGAATGCTGAGAAATATGTCTGAAAAAATAAAATCACCTATGCCTGGAGCTTTTCCAGTAGTTCAAAAAGTGTTTGAAGTGGTAGGCTTTGCAAAAGTTGCCACATCTGCAAAAAAGGCTCAAGCTTATGGTTATCTTAGAAAGTCAGATGAAATTGTGATCAATCGAGGTCATATTCTACATCGTGCAAAACAAGCTGTACTTGAAATAGCTCCCACTTATGAGACACCTGAAATGGACACATTTAAATTGCCTGGAACCAGTGGTCGATTAGTGTTAGATGGTTCAATCAAAGGCTTCCTGAAGTCTAAGAAAATTAGTGAACACGATGCCCTTATCGCTAAAAAATTGGGATATGTTCTAACCGGTGGCGATAAAGGAGGCCCATTTTCACCTGTTGATGAGCAGTATTTACTGGATATCGAAAGAGAGGCGTTTGTTAGCTTGTGTGGTGAGCCAAAATCTATCGCTCGAATTGAATATATGCTTACCAAAGGTAAACCCTTAAGAAACTAAAAGCCCAAGAAGACAATAAACTTTTTAGTGTTTGTTGTTTTTCTCCGAAAAAAGGGCTCCTTCACGGAGCCCTTTTTGTTATCTAAACAAATTTTTAATTACATAACCTGCTATATTGGGATTTTCTTTCAGCCGGCGAATAGAATAATCGTACCAATCAGGTCCAAATGGAACATATACTCTAACTTTGTATCCCATCTCTAAATGTTTTTCCAGCCATCCTGACATGGGTACTCCATATAAAACTTGAAACTCAAAGTTCTCTGGAGATACATTTAATTCTTCAATTAGAACATAAACATCTTTCAATAAATTTATATCATGTGTGGCAATCCCAACATAATTTTTAGCTATAAATGAGTAGCGAAGAATTTTTAAATAATTTTCATTGATATGGTTTCTATCTTGAATTGAAATATCTTTTGATTCTTTATAGATGCCTTTGCATAGCCTAAAATTCAAGTGATCATTTTGAATATTTTTTATATCATCTAATGTTCTGAAAAGATAAGCCTGAAAAACGGTCCCCACGGCAGTAGAACTTTTCAGCATTATTTCATATGCTTTGATGGTAATATCTGTAACCATAGAGCTTTCCATATCTATTCGTAAAAAATTGTCATGAGATTTGGCCTTATCTATTAATAGCGCAAGATTACGTAAGAATTCGTTTTCACCAAGATCCAGTCCAATATGTGATGGTTTTATGGAAATATTACAATCTAGTTGTGCCTCTGCAATTTCATCATAGAGTTTAAGATACTCATTTGTGATTTGGTTTGCTTCAGAAATAGTCTCTACATGTTCACCTAAAATATCAATAGTTGCTGAATATCCCTGCTCATTTAACGACTTTACAACGTTTAGTGCTGTATTGTGATTTTCGCCTGCAACGTATTTTCCTGCAAATAGTTGCACTATTGACTTTGGTAGTAGTGTGGTTGTTTTAATAATTGCTGAATTTAGTATGCTGAGCATGGGGAAAATTTATATGAAGTCTATAAACTTTAGCAAAGTACAAAAATTTTTAAAAAAAATTGCAATACGTATTGCACTATGTTTTTAATGATGGGTAAATTTGATGCTGTAACAGAGCTGGAAATTCATGTATTTAAACTATTCTCCGATAATCATTTATACTATTCTCGCGATAATAATGGTGGTGGTGCCACTCTTTATTCAATCGCTCATATCTCCTCGTAATAATAAAGGGGGGAGTAAGCTCAAATCCTACGAATGTGGTGAAGTGCCCGAAGGTTCTGCGTGGGTAAAATTCAATGTGCGTTTTTACGTAATTGCATTGATCTTCATCATTTTTGATGTAGAAGTTGTGTTCATGTTTCCATGGGCAGTCGTTTTTCAGGAATTAGGTCTATTGGCCTTTGTAGAAATGTTTATCTTCTTGACAATTCTCTTAGTTGGATTTGCCTATGTTTGGATTAAAGGTGATTTGGATTGGGTGAAAATGAAAATGAAATATGCACATGGTCGATACAGTAAACTTAGCATTAAAGAGGAAGCATAATGGATTTATCTCTCCTTGAGCGTTTTGAAAAAGACAATGTAGTTGTTGAAAAATTAGATACTTTAATAAATTGGTCGCGAGCTAATTCTCAATGGTATTTCCAATTTGGTTTAGCATGTTGTGCTATCGAAATGATGGCTGCTGCAGCTCCACGACATGACCTTGAGCGGTTTGGTGCTATGCCTCGTGCATCGCCCAGGCAGTCTGATGTAATGATTGTAGCCGGAACCGTAACCTTAAAAATGGCGGAACGTGTTAAGCGACTTTATGAGCAGATGTCTGACCCTAAGTATGTTATTTCTATGGGTAGTTGTGCGAATAGCGGTGGCCCTTATTGGCAGCATGGTTATCATGTGCTAAAGGGTGTCGATCTGGTTATTCCTGTGGATGTATATGTTCCTGGATGTCCCCCTCGACCAGAAGCCCTCCTTCAGGGTTTGCTTGAATTGCAAAAGAAAATTATGACTGAAACTCCATTGAGAAAGAAGGCTGTATAGATGGATTTAAAGCAGATTTTTGATGCGATTAGCTCAGTTGAAGGTACCGAATTAAATTTAGATTCAGCATATATCACTGTTCCTTCAGGCTCCTTATTGGATGTTGTTGGAAAATTTAAAAATGATAAATCTTTAGATTTTGACTTTTTAATGTGTATTACTGCTTTAGACGATGGTGATAGCAAAAATTTCACTGCTGTTTATAATTTCCATTCAAATAAAAATAATCATTCTGTTGAAATTCGAGTTTCTGTTGCCGATGGTGAAGATATTCCTTCACTTTCATTGATATGGAAAACTGCCGATTGGCATGAGCGTGAAGCTTATGATATGATGGGGATTAATTTTTCAGGTCATCCTGAATTGAAAAGAATTTTGCTTCCTGAAGATTGGGAAGGTTTTCCGTTACGGAAGGATTATAAAGTGGCCGACTATTATCATGGTGTGCAAATACCTAAAGATAAATCATACTGGGAATAAATGGATACTACATTAGATAAAAGCATTGTAAATATCGATGAAATGGTTCTCAATATGGGACCACAGCATCCGAGTACGCATGGCGTATTGCGTTTAAAAATTCATACTGATGGTGAAGTAGTTAGTAAGATAGAACCAGTTATTGGTTATCTGCATCGTTGCTTTGAAAAGCATTGTGAAAACTTGTCGTATGAGCAAATAGTACCATTTACAGACAGATGTGATTATTTAGCATCTATGCATATGGACCATGCTTATTCTATTGCGGTTGAAAAATTATTAGACATAGAACTTCCTGATCGCGTTGAGTATATTCGTGTTATTATTGCTGAACTTCAGCGAATTGCAAGTCATTTAGTCGCCATTGGCACTTTTGGTTTGGATGTGGGTGCTATTACTCCATTTACTTGGACTATTCGTGATCGCGAAAGAGTGTTGGATTTATTCGAGGCTCTTTGTGGTGCGCGTTTATTATACAATTATATTTGGCCCGGCGGTGTATCTCATGATTTGTCTCCAAAATTTCTTCAACGTACGCAAGAATTTTTAGATTATTTTGAAACTCAAATATTTGAATATAATGAACTTCTCACAGGAAATAAAATTTTTATTGAACGAACGGCAGATGTGGGGGTGATGCCAGCAGATGTGGCTGTAAATTTTGGTGTGACTGGTCCCAGTCTTCGTGGAAGTGGTGTGAATTATGACCTCCGTAAAACTGCTCCTTATTCTATCTATGATAAATTTGATTTTGATGTACCAGTAGGTGAAGGCAAAATGGGTACGGTTGGTGACTCTTGGGATCGTTATTGGGTGAGAATGGTTGAGATGGAAGAAAGTATCAAGATTATTCGTCAAGCCATGGCTTCATTGCCTGATGGAGACGTTCATTCTGCAATGCCAAAAAAAATTAGGCCAATAAAAGGTGATGTATATTCTCGCTATGAGTCTGCTCGTGGTGATGTAGGAATTTTCATCCAAAGCAATGGTAAAAATGTGCCTTTGAGGTTGAAAATGCGTTCTCCTGCTTTTTGTAACTTATCAGTTTTAGGTGAAATTGGTGAAGGGTGGATGATTTCAGATGTAATTACAATTTTAGGAAGTTTGGATATTGTATTAGGAGAAATTGATAGATGACATCAATCGTAAAGTCTATTATTGATTCCTTTCAAGGTTTTCCTATTGATCCATTCTTATTAGCTGTTTTGGCTATTTTGGTTCCAGGTGTAATTGTATTCTTGATAATGGCAGTAAATGCATTGATTGCTGTTTACTTTGAGCGCAAGGTTTCTGCATTTATGCAGGATAGGTTGGGGCCAATGGAGGTTGGATTGTTCGGCTTTAAGGGTGGTAAAAAATTCTGGGGTGGTATTGGTCAAACTTTTGCTGATGCTATAAAATTGTTATCTAAAGAAGATATTATTCCTGATGATGCTGATAAATTTTTAATGGTAATGGCACCATTTATTATTTTTACAGGGGCATTTTTAACATTTGTTGGGCTGCCTATGTCTGATTCATTGGTGATTTCAAACTTCAATATTGGAGTATTTTATATAATTGCAATGAGCTCTGTTGGGGTTATTGGTATAATCTTGGCGGGGTGGTCGTCTAATAATAAATGGTCTCTTTACGGAGCAATGCGTGCTGCCGCACAGATGATTAGTTACGAGATTCCTATCGCTCTCTCGCTGATTTTAGTAGTATTAGTTTCTGGTCACCTTGATATGTATGGAATTGTTCAATGGCAAGCAGATAATAGATGGTTTATTTTGCATAGCCCTTTTGCGGCACTTGGATTTGTGATTTATTTTGTGTCAGTGGTGGCGGAAACAAATAGAACTCCATTTGATATTCCTGAAGCTGAATCAGAACTGGTCGCGGGGTGGATGACAGAGTATTCGGGATTTAGATGGGCACTTTTCTTTTTGAGTGAGTATGCAAATATGTTGATAGTTGCATTTGTTGCATCCATCGTTTTTCTGGGCGGTTGGTTGTCTCCATTTCAGCTAATTGATTTGCCTTTTATTGATATCCTTCCAGATTCTTGGTTGGTTCTTGATGGTACTGTTTTTGGTATTTTCTGGTTATTTATTAAGGCGATTGTCTTGATATTCTGTATGATGTGGTTCAGGTGGACTTTTCCTCGATTGCGTGTTGACCAATTGATGTACGTATGTTGGAAGATATTTATCCCATTTGCACTTGCAAATGTAATTTTAATTAGTATTTGGGAGTTAATCTTCTAGATGAGTGAATATTTTATAGAAATTGTAAATGGTGTAAAAACATTCCTGACTGGAATGAAAATGACACTTAAGCATTATAATAATAAAGAGGAATTGGTGGCAACACTTCAATATCCTCACGAAAAATGGCCAGTACCTGAGCGAAATATTGGTTTTGAGAATAGTGAATATAATTTAATACGTTCTCGTTTACATGTTGATATCGATGATTGTATTGGTTGTTTGCAGTGCGAAAAGGTATGTCCTGTAGACTGTATTAAAATTGATACTATAAAGCCGCCAAAGGGTACAGATGTTGACTTTGGTATGACCTCCCTGGATACGCAGAAGAAAATGTTAGTTACTCGCTTTACTATTGATATGGCTGAGTGTATGTATTGCAATTTGTGTGCCTATCCTTGTCCAGAAGAGTGCATTTATATGGTGGGCGGTCCAAATGAGCATAAGCATGAAATTGATTACGAATTTAGTCAATACAAGCGTGATGGTTTAATCTATGAGTTTGCTGACCCCACAGAGGCTCAATTGGCTGAAGTTGGTGGCGAAGCTTATGTAGAATCCCGCCAATCTCAAAAACAGAAATTAGAAGATGGAGCAAAGCTTGAGGGTTTTGTTGAAGAAGAAAAGAAGACTGTCGTTGTTGATGATGTTAAGGGTTCTGAGAAGAAGGAAGATGATTCTGGTCTAACGTTAAAAGTATTCAATGAAGTAAATGATAAGCCTGCCAGAGGAGTTGCTAAAAAAGCTTTTCAGGCTGCAAAGCGTGGTAAAATGGATTATGTTGCCATGGCTGATTATGTGACTTCTGCTGTGAATGATGCTGGTAAATCATCTCTTGAAATGACAGCTGCCCTTGAAATAATTAGAAACTATAAAGATGAAACTGTTGCTGAAGTGGCTTCTGCTGCCGCAGTAGTGACTCCGGCTAAGGATGTTAGTGAGGCAGTTACTTCAAATGTGGTAGAATTTAATGTTAAGTCATTAAATGATATTGAAGATAAGATGTCTAGAGGAATCGCTAAAAAAGCATTTACAGCTGCAAAGCGTGAAAGTTTAGATACGAATGGTAAAATTGAGGCCATTAAATCGGCTTTAAATGAAGCTGAAAAGCTGACGGGTGATATAAAAGCACTTCTGTCCAGCTTTACTACAATTGATGTGGCTCCTGCTCAGGACTCTCAAGCTACACCCGAGGTAGAAGTAGGTCTATTTGATATAAAATTATTAAATGATATTGATGATAAGATGGCGCGTGGTTCGGCAAAGAAAGTATATATGGCGGGCAAACGAGGTAATAAGTCTACGGCGGACGTGATTGTAGATATTCGTAAAGAGTTGGCTTCTTCTGAAGTGATGAATGATGATATTGATAATCTTTTAAATGGAATTGGATAGCTATGGGTGAGTTAGTCTTTCTTGGAATCGCATCGCTTGTTATCTTTTCAGCTTTTGGGGTAGTTGTGTCATCCAGTCTAGTCCATTCTGCTGTGGCATTACTTTTCACCCTCTTTGGTGTGGCAGGATTATACATTTTCTTATATGCAGATTTTTTGGCAGCGACTCAAGTCGTTGTGTATGTGGGTGGTATCTTAGTGCTAATAATTTTCGGAGTAATGCTTACCAATAAAATTGATACACCAAGTATTGCATCCAGTAGTTCAAATCAAGTGGTTGGTGCAATTGTATCACTTCTGTTATTTGCTTTCCAGTTAGGTGTGATTTTTAAAACAGATTGGCATATTGGTGATGGTGCTATTGTAGAAAATACGGTTCGTCCAATTGGATTGATGTTATTAAATGAATACTTGCTTCCATTTGAAGTGGTTTCAATATTATTATTGGGAGCATTAATTGGCGCTTCTATGTTATCGAGGAAGAATTGATGAATTCACTACAGTCTTATTTAGTTATTTCGTCAATTTTATTTTCATTAGGAATTTTTGGTATTGTGACTCGCCGTAATGCCATTGCTATTTTGATGGGTATTGAACTTATTCTAAATTCTGCAAATATTAACTTTGTGGCGTTTAATCGCTTCGGTGGAATGGACAAGTTGGATGGACATATATTTACTATTTTTGTAATTGTGCTCGCCGCCGCAGAGGCCGCTGTCGCTTTAGCTATTATTATTAATTTATTTAAAAATGCCAGATCAGTCGATGTTGATGAGGCGAATACACTTAAAGGGTAAGAATGGATAATTCAACATTATTTGCATTGCTAATTCTCTTTTTACCATTTACTGCATTTCTATATCAGTTGTTTTTTGGTAAAAAATTAGGTGCTCAAACACATTTTGTGTCTTTAGGTATAATGGGTGTGGTGTTCGCCCTCTCATTGAGTTTTTTCTTTCAAATATTTGACCATCATTTAACAGGACCTCTATTAGATGTATCTGGAGAATGGTTTTCTACAGGTGCATTTACCCTTGAATTAGGTTTTTATATAGACAAAGTCACTGTAATTATGCTAATGGTGGTATCTCTCATATCATTTTTAGTTCATCTATATTCTACAGCCTATATGGAAGGTGATCCACGATACTCTCGTTATTTTGCATTTTTGGGATTATTCACTTTTTCTATGAACGGTATCGTTCTCTCAAATAGTTTGATAATGATGTATCTGTTTTGGGAGTTAGTTGGTTTAAGCTCATATTTATTAATCGGATTTTGGTTCGAAAAGAATTCAGCTGCAAATGCATGCAAGAAGGCGTTCCTCACAAATCGAGTTGGTGATATCGGAATGTTTATTGGAATGTTACTCATCTTTTTTACAGTGGGTACGTTTAGTATTAATGGAATTACTGATGCTGTTTCTGGTGGTGCCTTTGAAGGTAATATGCAATTATTATCAATTGCAGGTGTACTTGTTTTTATGGGTGCGGTTGGTAAGTCTGCCCAATTTCCATTACATATTTGGCTTCCGGATGCAATGGAGGGTCCGACTCCAGTAAGCGCATTAATTCATGCCGCCACAATGGTTGCTGCTGGTGTATATATGACCGTTAGAATTTTCCCATTTTTGACTCCAGATGCATTGCAAGTAGTTGCAGTTATTGGTGGAATTACAGCATTAGGGGCAGCTCTTATTGCTATTACTCAAATGGATATTAAAGCAGTGTTGGCTTATTCAACAATTAGTCAGCTGGGCTATATGATTATGGCATTAGGTGTGGGTGCATATCAAGCTGGATTTTTCCATTTAGTTACTCATGCAATGTTTAAGGCATGTTTGTTTTTATGTAGTGGTTCAGTAATTCATGCCATGCATCATTCCTTGCATCATTTGGATGACCATCACACGGATCCGCAAGATATGGGGAATATGGGTGGATTAAGAAAGAAGATGCCCATTACTTATGCTGCCATGCTAATTTCAACATTAGCTATTTCAGGTGTACCTTTCTTTTCTGGTTTTCTTTCCAAGGATGCTATTTTAGCTGGAACTTTATCGTATTATCATACACATCACGGTTGGACTATATTCCTTCCAATTGCTGGCTTTGGTGCTGCGATGGTAACTGCATTTTATATGTTTAGGCTCATTTTTAAAACTTTTCATGGTGAACCTCAAAAAAGTGAAATCCACGAGCATATTCATGAGTCGCCATTGCCAATGAGTATTCCTCTTATCATTTTATCTGTTCTGAGTTTGGCTGTCGTATTTACATTGCCTTATGTAAACCCACTTGATGGACATGGATGGTTTACGCATGCTGTTGGTGAGGGAGGGCATGTTGCTGGATTAGAAATGAAGCAGGTGAATGATGGGATTCATCATGCTCATTATGAGGCCATGACTATTTCACTAATAGTGGCAACAATTGGTATTTTGATATCTTCTCTGTTTTACTTCTTCAAAAAAGTAAATGTAGAAAAACTAACAAGCACTATGAACCTGCTGGGGTTATATAGCTTATCCAAAAATAAGTTTTATATTGACACTATATATGATACACTTTTATATAAGCCTTTTTTATGGTTCTCAAAATTGGCCTCAACAATAGATTGGGATTTTTACGATCAAAAGATTGTTGATTCATGGGGATGGATTACCATGAAGGTTTCTGTTAAATCAGGTGAAGCTGACTATAATTGGTTGGATCAGAAGATTATAGATGGCTTTGGAAAGTTTGCAAATTATTTTGGAAATGAGTTACGTGTTACACAGAGTGGTGTGGTTCAGAATTATCTCATGGGTGGTATTGTAGGACTAGTTGCTATAATTTTAATATTTCAACAATTTTAATCAGTTTTAAAGGACGTATATGGATTCAATGATTTTAACATTATTAATTTTCTTACCCGTTTTTGGTGCAGTAGCAATGCTGCCTGCTGCAAAGATAGTGGGAAAAGAAAATCCAAATATTTTTAAGTGGATTGCCCTCATAATTACCGGATTACAGTTAGTATTGGCATTTGTGCTATATATGGGCTTCGACCCATCTTTATCCGTTTCTGCATCTCCATATACAGTACAAATAGATTGGATAAAGCATTTTAACATTCAGTACTTTGTGGGTGTAGATGGTTTAAGTATGCCTATGGTGCTACTAACGGCGTTATTGTCTTTCCTTTCTATTGGTATAAGTTGGAATATAACAAAACAGCCATTGGGTTATTTTGCTTTATTTTTATTACTTGATGCCGGAATGATGGGGGTTTTCCTATCATTAGATTTCTTTTTATTTTATGTTTTTTGGGAAGTGATGCTTTTGCCTATGTATTTCCTTATTGGAATGTGGGGTGGTCCTCAAAGACATTATGCTGCTATTAAGTTTTTCCTATTTACATTATTTGGATCTGTGTTAATGCTTTTAGGAATGCTTGCATTATACTTCTATTCTGATCCGCATACTTTTAATTTAATAACTCTGATTCAAACGGCATCGTCCATTGACGCCACACTTTGGGGTATGGATATGCGATACTTAATATGGTTCGCATTATTCATTGGATTTGCAATAAAAGTTCCTGTTTTCCCATTTCATACATGGCTTCCACTTGCACACGTTGAGGCTCCAACTGCAATATCTGTAATTCTTGCAGGTGTACTACTGAAGATGGGTACATATGGATTGTTAAGAATCAGCTATCCGCTACTTCCTGGAGAGGTGATAAACTTTGCTTATATTTTAGCATTTTTAGGTGTGATTAATATTCTGTGGGGCGCTGTTAATGCTATAGCCCAAATTGATATGAAGAAAATGATAGCCTATTCTTCAGTAAGTCATATGGGGTATGTTTTGCTTGGAATGGCAGCCGTAGTAAGCACAAATGATGGTGGCGCACAAGCAGGCTTAAATGGTGCAGTTATGCAGATGTTTAATCATGGTACCATTACTGCAATGTTATTTATGCTTGTAGGTGTAATCTATGAAAAGGCTCATCATCGTTATATTTTCTATCCAGATGATTATAAAGATTCTGCATTAGCCGGAAAACCTGGGTTTGGTGGTATTGGAGCTCAAATGCCTGTATTTACGGCATTCGTTGCATTTGCATTTTTTGCTGGTTTAGGACTGCCTGCATTGTCAGGCTTTATCAGTGAAGCATTATGCTTTATTGGCGGATTTAGCGTATTTAGAACACTTACCATTATTGGTACTTTAGGGATTCTATTAAATGCCGTTTATTTCTTAAGAGCATATCAACATGTTTTCTTAGGCCCATTAAATGAAAAGTATAAAGATTATACTGACATGAGTGCTTTGGACTTAGCCATTGTTATTCCTTTGGCTGCTATTGTATTATTTTTAGGTGTTTATCCTGCACCACTTGTTGATATGATTGCACCATCATTAGATGCCCTCATTCAAACAATTCAAAGTGCATTTTAGGTAGACTTTCAAATGAGTAATCTCTCTAGTATAGCCCATTACATTCCTGAATTAATCTTAGTCGTTCTTATACTATCTGTGATTGTATTTGATTTAGTGCCAAGCCTTAAAGAGTTGAAATTTCCAATTACATTTACAGGCTTAGGATTAGTTGCTGTTGCCCTCTTTTTCAGTCATGGCTCAAAGGCTAGTATCTTTATGGATTTAATAGTTGTAGACCCATTTTCACATTTTTTTAAATGGATTTTTGTGTTTGCAACATTTTCAATTTTGCTAATTTCTCGTTATTCTGTTGAAGTAGAAGAAGAAAACCATGTTGAATATATTAGCTTGATGTTAATGATTCTTCTGGGTCTGTTCTTGATGGCTTCATCTGTTAATTTATTGATGATTTATTTAGCGGTGGAATTAGTAAGCATACCATCTTACATATTGGCTGGAATGAAAAAGAATGATCGGGCATCAAATGAAGCATCTCTAAAATATGTTATTTTTGGGTCCTTTGCATCAGGATTAATGCTGTTTGGATTAAGCTGGCTATATGGCGTTTCAGGTTCAACAAATATTGCTGAAATTCATACGGCTCTTTTAACTAATGGAAATCCATTTTTAGTCTACATATCGTTATTATTAATCATTGTTGGGTTCGGATACAAGATTTCAATGGCGCCATTTCATTATTGGACGCCAGATGTTTATGAAGGCTCCCCAACCCCAGTAACTGCATTCTTCTCAATTGGTCCAAAGGCTGCCGGGTTTGCCATTTTAATAAGAGTTATTTATAGCTTATTTACTCAAGAAGGTGGATTGGATGCAACCACATCATTATATGGGGTAAATTGGACTTTAATTTTTGCTGTTCTTGCAGCAATTACTATGACTATTGGAAACTTTTTAGCATTACATCAAGAGAATGTGAAACGTCTTTTAGCGTTTTCTAGTATTTCACATGTTGGATTCATGCTGATAGGTTTTGCAGTAATTGGAACTGAAGCGTTAACTGCAGTACTGTTATATATTGTTATTTATTTCTTTATGACATTATCAGCATTTTATATTGCAATTTTCGTTAAGAATAAGCTTGATACTGATACTATTGATGGTTGGAAGGGATTAGCAAATAGAAATCCATTTATTGCAGCTTTTATGGTGATTTCACTGGTGTCATTGGCTGGATTGCCGCCTACTGCTGGCTTCGTAGGAAAATTTTACCTTTTAGCTATTTTATTTAGAGCAGAAACTTTTTATTGGTTGGCTGTTGTTGCCATTTTAAATAGCGTGGTTTCATTGTACTACTATTTTAAAATTGTTAAGAGTATGTACTTCTTGAATGATGGAGACGAAGTGACTAGTGAGCCACTTGTAGCAAATCCATATATAAAATGGACTGCCGTTTTATTTTCTGCTCAAACATTATTATTCTATTTTTATTGGACACCACTTATCGAATTCATTAACCGTTCCCTATCATTCTGGAATAGTTAGAATATGGCCGGTAAAACCGTACAAAATAGTATTGTTGTTATGCACGAGTTAGTGCTTCCAAACGATACAAATGTATTGGGAAATATTTTAGGTGGAAAAGTGATGCATTATATGGATATTTGTGCTGCCATGTCCGCATATAAACATGCAAGATCTCCAGTTGTAACTGCTTCAGTCGATCGCTTAAACTTCCTTGCCCCTGCTAAAATGGGCGATATTCTTATTTTAAAATCATCCGTTAATTATACTGGAAATACATCAATGGAGGTTGGTGTTCGCATAGAGTCTGAGGACCCTATTTCTGGAGAGATAAATCATACAGCATCTGCTTATTTAACTTTTGTTTCTCTTGATGATAATAAAAAACCAAAGGTAGTGGGTGCCGTTATTCCTGAATCAGAAGATGAAATTCGACGATTTAAACAAGCAAAAAACAGAAAAGAAATTAGAAAAGCTAGATTAGAGGAAACTGTAAAATAAATGGCCAATTTTAATCTGAAAAAAGGGCATAATTTAAAAATAGCGGGTGCGCCCAATAAGGTACTTTCCCATACTATTTTAGCTGATCATGTCTATTTTCATCCCATGGATTTCCCTGGAATTAAACCCAAGCTTCTTGTAAAGCAAGAGGATGTAGTCTTAGTTGGGTCCCCAATTTTCATCGACAAACTAAATCCTGAAGTAAAATTTGTTTCTCCTGTAAGTGGAGTGATTTCAGAAATACAATTTGGTGAAAGAAGAGTTATTCAGAGAATTGTTATTAAAAGTGATGGTCAGTTCAATAACCTTAATGTAGATTCTGTTGTTACAGATAAACTTTCACCAGAAGAATTAAAATCTACATTGGCTGAAAGTGGTTTATGGCCAGCCATTCGCCAGCGCCCCTTTTCAAAAATTGCAAATCCAGCCCAAACTCCCAGAGATATTTTTATATCCGTTTTTTCTACGGCACCATTTTCAATAGATTGTGCTTTTGGATTGGAAGGCAGAGAAAGTGATTTTCAATTGGGATTAGATGCACTCTCAAAATTGACTTCGGGTGCCCTTCATTTAAGTATGAGTGCTGATGAGTCAGCATCAATTTTCACACAAGCTAAAAATGTAAAAATCAATAAGTTTACAGGACAACATCCTGCAGGAAATATTGGTGTTCAAATTCACCATATAGCACCAATTTCCTCAAAAGAGGATGTGGTCTGGTATTTGAGTGCTCAGAGTGTTGCAGATATGGGTGAATATTTACGTACCGGAAATTTACCAACTGAGAAAATAATTACCATTGCTGGTTCATCAATCACCGAGCCCACTTATGTAAAAATTACAAAAGGAACCTCACTAAAAGATATTTTGAGTGACAGATTGAATTCTATTGATAAGGTGAGGGTAATTTCTGGGGATGTGCTTTCAGGTGAATCCCGTGAATTAGCTCAAGGTATTCGTTATCATGATGAAACGGTATGTGCAATTCCTGAATCCACTGAGCGAGAGTTCTTGGGTTGGGCGCTTCCCGGATTGAGTAAGTATTCACTATCACGAACATTTTTGTCCGCATTACTCCCAAAAAAATCGACTACGCTTAATACCTCTATGAACGGAAGTCACAGAGCAATTATTTCATTTGGGCGATGGGAAAATGTATTGCCCATGGATATATTACCTGAATTCCTTGTAAAAAGTATTTTAGCCAGAGATATTGAGGAAATGGAAAAATTGGGTATCTATGAATGTGCAGAGGAAGATTTTGCCTTATGTTCATTTGTTTGTCAATCTAAAACTGATGTTTCAGGTATAATTGGGTCTGGACTTCAATTAGCTGAGCTGGAGGGCTAATCGTGAAATTTTTACGTAGATTTTTAGATTCACTTGAACCTTATTTTATCAATGATGGTAAGCTAAAAAACTTTTATCCCATGTATGAGATGATTGACACATTTTTATACACCCATGCAGACAATACCACTTCAGGTCCTCACGTAAGAGATGCTATTGACCTAAAGCGCTCCATGGTGATTGTGGTTCTGGCATTATTGCCAGCCTTCTTTTTTGGCACATATAATGTTGGCTTGCAAGAAGCCCTACATGGTAGTGGCGTTACATTTCAAAATATTGATTTAGACTTTTTAACACATTTTCTCATTGGGCTCAAAACTGTATTGCCAATTTATGCAGTTGTATTTACGGTGGGCGGTATATGGGAAGTTGTATTTGCAGTATCACGTGGGCATGAAATCAATGAAGGTTTTTTAGTTACTGGATTTTTAATTCCCTTGGTACTTCCGCCAGCTATTCCATTATGGATGGTTGCTGTGGCTACCACTTTTGGAGTGGTTATTGGAAAAGAAATTTTTGGAGGAACCGGTTTTAATATATTTAATCCTGCACTCGTAGCCAGAGCATTTTTATTTTTTGCGTATCCTGCTGCAATGTCAGGAGATAAAGTATGGACTGTCGATGCTATGTCAGGCGCCACACCTTTATTGCGAACATCCTCACAAGAAGGCATGTCTGCTATTGCATTATTAAATGGCCATTTCACATGGGAGCAAATGTTTTATGGGTTTATTCCAGGTTCAATAGGCGAGACATCAACACTTGCCATTTTGATCGGTGCAGCTATTTTACTAATTACAGGGATTGCAAGCTGGAGAGTTATGTTGGCTACCACAATTGGAATGTGGCTAACCGCCCTTATGTTAGATAGTTTTGGGGGGGCTATCGGAAGCACAAACCCAATGTTATATTTGCCACCCGCATATCATTTTGTGATGGGAGGATTTGCCTTTGGAATGGTTTTTATGGCTACCGATCCTGTTTCCTGTGCTCAGACCAATAGAGGTCGCTGGCTATATGGATTGTTAATCGGATTTATGTGTGTTATAATTAGAGCGGTAAATCCTGCTTATCCTGAAGGAATGATGTTAGCTATTTTATTTGCAAATGCATTTTCACCATTGTTTGATTATTTTGTATTGCAATCGAATATTAAAAGAAGGGAGAGACGTCATGCCTAAGAAGACAAATCCTTTTATTTTTATTGGTATACTAACGGTTACATCCAGTTTACTTTTGTCTCTTGCAGCCACTCAGTTGAAATCATATCAAGATTATAATGTGGATGTGGATAAAAAGAAAAATGTACTAAAGTGTATTGGTGTGGATGTTTTAGTTTTATCGTCAGAGAGTATATTATCTGAGTATAATTCACGTATTTCAGAAATAATTACAGATTTAGATGGTAATAATATTGAATCGGTTAAATTCTCAGACCTACAGTTTTCAGAGAACAAGATGACTGGTGAGTCTATTTATAGTTATGATGGAAATAATTATCTTCCAATCTTCAAGTCATCTTCACCTGAAGCGACAATTATTCCAATTTCAGGAAAAGGACTTTGGTCGACTTTATTTGGATATTTTGCTGTAGATAATGATTTTAACACAGTTAGAGGTATTACTTTTTATCAACATAGTGAAACGCCTGGTTTGGGTGGAGAAGTAGATAAGGGATGGTTCCAAAACAACTTTGTGGGTAAAAAGATTAAAAATGATGATGGTGATTTAGTTTCAGTTAAAGTAGTTAAAGGAAAATCTGGCGATGATATTCATGGTGTTGATGGAATTAGTGGTGCAACCATTACCAGTAGGGGCTTGACTAACTTTCTCTTTCGTGATTTAACAAAATATACCCCATTTTTTAATAAGCAATTGGATAGGATAAATTAGTGAGTGCATCCAAAAATACAGTATTCAAAGATCCATTAATTTCTAATAATCCCATTACCCGACAAGTATTGGGTATTTGCTCTGCATTAGCCGTTACGGTAAAAGTTGATAAAGCCATTGTAATGGCACTTGCGTTAACCTTTGTGCTGGCAATGTCAAATACCATTATTTCAATACTTCGTAAGAAAATTCCATCAAATGTTCGAATTATAGTTCAATTGACAATTATTGCAACATTGGTAATTATGGCAGATCAATTACTGAAAGCTTTCCTCTTTGATATCAGCAAGCAACTATCAGTATTTGTAGGACTCATTATTACTAATTGTATTGTAATGGGTCGAGCAGAGGCATTTGCAATGCAAAACTCACCTAAAGATTCGCTGCTAGATGGACTTGGAAATGGTGTGGGTTATGGCGCAGTTTTAATTATTGTTGCAGCCATTCGAGAGTTTTTAGGAAGTGGTTCTATCCTAAATATAAATATTATCCCTGCATCTATGTATGTGGAAAATGGGGGATGGTATGTGAATAATGGCCTCATGCTATTGGCTCCGGGAGCATTTATCGTATTGGGTTTGTTGATTTGGATTCAGCGTACTGCAACCAATTATACCGAGGAATAGAATGGCTGAAATTTTAGAACATTATTTAAGTTTAGCAACAAAGTCAATATTCATAGAAAATATTTTATTGGCTTATTTTTTGGGGATGTGTTCATTCCTTGCTATTTCAAAGAAGGTTGAAACATCTATAGGTTTAGGTATGGCTGTTATTTTTGTAAATGGACTAACAGTTCCTTTGAATTGGTTAATCAAAACATATTTGCTCATGCCAGGTGCTCTCACATGGACAGGCATCTCTGGTATGGAAACTGTTGATTTAAGTTTTTTAACTTTTATTACATTTATTGCTACCATTGCTGCATCAGTTCAATTGGTTGAAATGTTATTAGATAAATTCAGTCCGTCTCTTTATAATTCTTTGGGAATATTTTTACCCTTAATAGCGGTGAACTGTGCCATTTTAGGTTCTTCACTGTTTATGGATGAGCGCGGCTATAATTTAGCTGAATCAACGGTTTTTGGTATTAGTTCGGGAATTGGCTTTGCAATGGCTATTATAATGATGTCCGCAATTCGATTTAAGTTGAAGTATTCAAATGTACCTGATGGACTAAAGGGCTTGGGAATCACCATGATTCTTACCGGTCTACTTTCGATGGCATACCTTTCATTTTCAGGCATACAATTATAGGAATATATTGATGATTGTAATTTCAAGTATTATTGTTTTCACTTCCGTAATTTTAGCCTTGGTTTATTTGCTTTCCGTAGCTGAGAAAAAATTACTTCCTCAAGGTGATGTTACAATTCTCATAAATGGAGACGAAGAAAAATCGCCTACACTAAGGCCAGGTGGATCACTTTTAACTGCATTGGCAACTCAAGATGTTTTCCTTCCATCTGCGTGTGGTGGAGGTGGAACATGTGCAATGTGTCTTTGTCAGGTCAATTCTGGTGGTGGACAAATTCTTTCTACTGAGCTGGGTCATATATCAAGAAATGATGCAAAAGATAACTGGCGTTTAGCATGTCAGGTAAAAGTTAAAGAAGATATGGATATTACAATTCCAGATGAAATTTTTAACATCCGTAAATGGGAATGTACTGTTAAATCTAATGTAAATGTTGCCACATTTATTAAAGAGCTTATTATGGAATTGCCTGAAGGAGAAACACTAAACTTTGAGGCAGGTGGATATATACAAATAGATATTCCTAAATATGATATTTCGTTCAAGACATTTGATATTGAAGATGAGTATCACCCGGATTGGGATAAATTTAATATTTGGGATTTAAATTGCAAGAATGATGATCCCGTATTTAGGGCCTATTCGATGGCTAATCACCCTGCTGAGGGTAATAGAGTTATGCTTAATGTTCGGATTGCCACACCTCCGCCACCATTATGGAATGATGTTTCTCCAGGATTAGCTTCTTCATATATATTTAATTTAAAGCCTGGAGATAAGGTCACTATTTCAGGACCTTATGGTGAATTTTTTATAAAAGAGAAATCAGAAAGAGAAATGGTTTATATTGGTGGTGGTGCTGGAATGGCCCCCATGCGTTCACACCTATTTCATCTTTTCCATACTGAAAAAACTGAACGTAAAGTCAGTTTTTGGTATGGTGCGCGTTCAAATCGTGAAATGTTTTATAATGATGACTTTTTAGATATCAAATCAAAATTTGATAATTTTAAATATACGGTTGCAATGTCAGATCCACAACCTGAGGATAACTGGACAGGATCTACTGGTTTTATTCACAGCGTCCTCCTTGAAGAATATTTGAAAAACCATGATGACCCTACTGAAATAGAATATTACATGTGTGGTCCACCGCCAATGATTGATGCCGTAGAAAATATGCTCTATAGTCTTGGTGTTGAGCCAGAAATGATTGCATACGACAAATTTTAAATTCCATGAAAAATATGAAATTTAAACTAAAGAAAGTTCGAATTAACATTTCGAGCTTTCTTTTTTGCTTTTGTATTTTATTCATATCCTGTCAGACACAGAATTCTAATATTTCTTTAAGTGGTGAGACGATGGGTACTACCTATTCCATCAAAATTTCTGACTATAATAATAGCCTTTGCTCAATTAGTGAGATTAGTACAAAAATAGACTCCGTCTTGAATTCAATAAATATACAGATGTCTACATATATTCCATCCAGTGAAATATCTCTATTCAATCAAATTGACGTAAATCATATTTTGCCATCCCCCGAATTCCACAATGTACTTAAATATGCACAAAACTTATCTATTGAAACTAATGGACTGTTTGACATTACCGTAGGACCTTTGGTGAAACTTTGGGGATTTGGGAAAAGAAGTACTACCTGGGCGCCACCCCTGAATTCTAAAATTAATGAATTGCTTCAAAATAATGGCAATGAAACATGGGATTTACTTGACGAAAAATTAATAAAAATTAATCCAAATATTCAGATTGATGTTAATGCAATTGCAAAAGGTTTTGGGGTTGATGAGATTTCTAAGTTACTGAAATCAACTGGTTTCAATAATTACATGGTTGAGATAGGTGGAGAGGTATATTGTTCAGGTCTAAATGAAAGCGGTGAATCTTGGAGGATTGGTGTAGAATTACCAGACTTTGACACTCGCACGATGAGTAAAATTGTAAAAATGAGTAACCTTGCCATGGCAACTTCTGGGGATTATAGGAATTTTTACACCCATAATGGAAAGAATTATTCTCATATCATTAATCCTAAAACGGGAAAACCAATTGCACATTCACTGGCCAGTGCCACAGTAATTTCTCAAACATGTATGAACGCAGATGGTTTAGCTACCGCATTATTAGTAATGGGAACTGAAGAAGCCTTATCTTATATAGAGAGTAAAAATGAAGTTGAGTGTTTATTGATTGAACGGACTGAGGCCGGTGAGTTTAAAACTTTTATGAGTTCTGGCTTTGGGAGATTTTTATCAGAATAATCTAAGGTGTAGTAATTTTAGTTAGGCATTTTTTACGTTCTTCAGGAGAACAAATGCATACTTCATCATCGCCTCCACATGACCCTTTCAGGCGAAGATTAAAAAACATAGCACCAAGGCTCATTGCAAAAATTGCAATTGAGATAACTAAAAGCGTAATAATGAATGTATTCATAGCAGTCAAAATTACGAAATAATCAGTTTTGTATAAAATAGATATAAATGAGTAAATATGAATAAATTATTTAGAATAGTAACTTTAATTGGAGTGTTAATGACAAATCTCTTTGCAAGCGGTTCTGAGTTAGGTAGTTTACCTCTTTTTTCAGTTCTGCCATTTGCAGGCATTTTATTGTCAATTGCCATTTTACCATTAGTTAGACCTCATTTTTGGGAACATAATTTCGGTAAAATTTCTGCCTTTTGGGCAACATTATTCTTCTTTCCATTTTGGTTTCTGTATGGCACTGAAATTGCTTTTACTGAACTCTTTCATGTGCTTCTGCTAGAGTATATTCCTTTTATTATTTTATTATTAGCTTTGTTTACAATTTCGGGGGGAATCAGACTAAAAGGTTCATTGGTGGGAACTCCAAAGTTAAATACTATATTTTTATTGATTGGCACATCAATCGCCTCATGGATGGGAACGACTGGTGCATCAATGTTACTGATTCGTCCATTAATAAGAGCGAATAAATGGCGGAAAAAGAAAGTTCACATATTTGTATTCTTTATATTTTTAGTTGCAAATATTGGAGGTTCTCTGTCACCGCTGGGTGACCCTCCGCTTTTCTTAGGGTTTTTAAAGGGTGTAGATTTTTTCTGGACCACTAAAAATTTATTTGTACCAATGTTAGTAGTTGCATCCATTTTAATTGTGGTGTTTTATATTCTTGATAATTTTTATTACCAAAAAGAAATTGACTCTAAACCAGCTGACCCTGAGGTAAAAGAGAAAATTTCTTTGGATGGAAACGTGAATCTACTATTTTTATTGGGAGTTATATTTTTTGTTTTACTTAGTGGTATTTGGAAACCTCATTATTCGATGAATTTCATGCACATCCATTTAGAGCTTCAAAATATTATCAGAGATATTTCATTACTAATCTTAACGTTTTTGAGTGTTAAATATACAAAACCAGAAATTCGCTCAGCTAATGCGTTTACTTGGTTTCCGATCGAAGAAGTTGCAAAACTCTTTGTTGGAATCTTTATCACAATTATCCCTGCTATTGCTATCTTAAAGGCAGGTTCAGATGGGGCATTGGCAGGCATTGTAAATTCTACCCAGAATCTTGATGGTAGTCCTAACAATATGATGTATTTCTGGCTTACAGGAATTTTATCCTCATTTTTAGACAATGCACCTACTTATTTAGTCTTTTTCAATACAGCTGGTGGCAATGCAATGGAGTTAATGACCACTTACTCAAACACACTATTGGCCATCTCATGTGGCGCAGTATTCATGGGGGCAAACACCTACATTGGAAATGCACCTAATTTTATGGTTAGGGCCATTGCTGAAGAAAATGATATTGATATGCCTAGTTTTTTTGGATTTATGCTTTGGTCTACATTAATATTAATTCCAGTATTTATTATTATTTCAATATTATTCTTTTAGGAGAAAAAATGTATAAGACTATTCTATGTGCAACTGACATTAGCCCACGCTCAATTCATGCGATAAAATCTGCATTTTCACTGGCTGAAAAATTTAATGCAAAGCTACATATTTTGAATTCGCAGATCAATTTAAATTCACCTGAAGAAAGACTCATGAGTCGTATAAGTGTAAAAAAAAGAATGGATGAAAATAAAGATTTGGCTGAGAATGTGAAATCACGGATTTCCGATATTTTGGATGATTTAAATATTACCACCCAATATGATTTTCTCTTGCGTGAGGGGGTGGCCGAAAAAGTAATTATTAATGTGGCAGCTGAACTTAATGCTGATTTAATAGTAATGGGCACAAATGGTGCAGATCAAATGTCCGATTATTTTTTAGGTACTACGGCATCGAATGTAATTAAATCTGCAAAATGTCCAGTGTTGGTTATTCCAACGTTAAAATAAATATCCTACATTGTATTCAAGCATAATCACTCTGTAAATTTCACACTTAATTATGACACAAAATCTAACACAATCATGGGATGAATTAACTGATTTAATAAACAAATCAGATAGCATTCTTTTATCTACTCACGTAAATCCTGATGGAGATGGGCTTGGCTCTGAAATTGGCTTCTATTACCATTTGCTGAATTTAGGTAAGGAATGTAGAATTATCAATGTATCTCCATTACCAGAAACTTATGAATGCATTGATCCGGATAGGGTTATAGAAACATATACACCTGAACATAATGAGTGGATTAATCAAGTTGATGTCACCATTTTATTTGATATTGGGGATTTTAAACGTATTAATGAAATTTATCCTCAAATAAAAAAATCTAAAATAGTATTATTTGACCATCATCCCTTGCAAAAAGAGAATCCGTACTCTGTAATTGTTCTTGATTTAGGATCACCTGCAACTGGATATATGGTTTGGAAGTATTTACAACATTTATCAGATGGGGACTACACACTAGACATTACATCTGCAAATGCTCTTTATGCTGCACTTATTACTGATACAGGTTCATTTAGATATGGGTCAACCCATGCTGATGCTCATTTAATGGCTGCACATTTGCTAGAAGTTGGTGTTAAGCCATATGAGATTCATCGCGCTATCTATGAGCAACGTAAGTTGACTCAGGTTAGATTAATGTCTTATGTTATACAAGCTCTGCAGTTTTCTGAGGATAATAAAATTGCATGGTTTGTAATTGATAGTGAAATGCTTCGTTTATCTGGTGCAGATTTAAGTGATATTGATGGATTTACTGAATTTGTCCGAACTATCAAAGGTGTTGAAGTTGCATTTATGGTTCAACAAGTGGCGGAGACTACACATAGAATAAATTTCAGATCAAGTGGTAATTATGTAATTAATGATGTGGCAAAAGTCTTTGGTGGTGGAGGTCATATTTATGCTGCTGGTGCACGTGTTGATGGAGTTCCCACAAAAGAAATTGAAAAACAAATTTTAGAACAACTAATTAAAAAGATAAATAATGGCAATTAAAAGCGACAAGTGGATAGAAAGAATGTCCAATTCTCATGAAATGATTACTCCCTATGAGGATAAGCAAGTTAGAGACGGAAAAATTTCCTATGGTGTTTCATCATATGGATATGACATTCGTGTTTCAGATGAGTATAAAATTTTTACAAATGTTAACAGTAGTATAATTGACCCCAAAAGATTTGATGCAAAGTCATTTGTTGATTTTAAAGGTGATGTATGTATTGTACCTCCCAATAGTTTTGCATTGGCAAGAAGTGTTGAATATTTCAAAATCCCGAGAAATGTGTTAACTATATGTGTTGGGAAATCTACCTACGCACGTTGTGGAATTATTGTGAATGTAACTCCCTTTGAGCCTGAATGGGAAGGCTATGTGACGCTCGAAATTTCAAACACTACTCCATTGCCAGCGAAAATATATTCGAATGAAGGTCTATGTCAGGTTTTATTTTTTGAGTCTGATGAGGAGTGTGCAACATCCTACAAAGATAAATCTGGAAAATATCAAGGTCAAATTGGCATCACATTACCACGTATGAAAGTATAGTGAAAATTACAGTTGCAAAAGATGCGGGGTATTGTTTTGGTGTTCGTGACGCTGTAAATATGGCCTATGATTCTGCTGAAGAATTTGGCAATGTGTACATGCTTGGTGATATTGTTCATAATGAGCAAGTTGTTGAAGATTTAGAAAATGTGGGTACAAAAGTGGTAGAATCATTAGATGATGTGCCAAAAGATAGTCCAATTTTGTTTCGTGCACACGGGACAGTCAATGAATTGTGGGATGAGGCAAAATCTAAAAAAATGAATATCATTGATGCTACATGCCCGCTTGTTCATGAAATTCATCATGAAGTTAAAAGGCTGGCCAAAGATGGGCGTCAAATCATCATTATTGGTGACCATGGGCATGATGAAGTGGTTGCAATTGCAAATCAAGTTGAAGGGTCATTGATAATATCATCACCTTTAGAAGCGAGTAAGCTGCGAAAAATGAAAAAAGTGGGGGTGGTTAGTCAATCCACTCAAATGATTGAAAATGTGCAGGAAATCATAAATATTTTAATGGAGAAAGTATTTGACCTCCATTTTGTAAATACCATCTGCTACCCAACAAAACGTAATCATGAGCAGATTAAATCATTAGCAGTAGAAAATGATGTAATGATTATTATCGGCTCTTTTACCAGTGCAAACTCTAAGCGCTTAGCTGAGCTATCTTTAGAGCGAAATAATAATTCGTATCAAGTAACATGTGCAGAAGATTTAAATGAAATTTGGTTTAAGAATAAAAAATCGGTAGGAATAAGTGCAGGAGCATCCACACCGGATTATTTAATAGAAGAAGTTAAGTTAAGAATTCAAGAATACACGAGGAAATAAAATGGAAAAAGGTACATTTGAAATTAAAGTAGGTTTAGCAGAAATGCTAAAGGGTGGTGTTATTATGGATGTGACAAATGCAGAGCAAGCAAAAATTGCTGAAGATGCAGGTGCTGTTGCAGTAATGGCATTAGAGCGTATTCCTTCAGATATTCGAAAAGATGGTGGAATCGCTAGAATGTCTGATCCAGAACTAATTCAAGGAATTCAGAAAACAGTATCTATACCCGTTATGGCTAAATGTAGAATTGGACATTTTGCTGAAGCACAAATCTTACAAGCCCTAGAAATTGACTTTATTGATGAGAGTGAAGTGTTAACTCCTGCTGATGAGAATAATCATATATATAAACATGATTTTAAAGCACCATTTGTATGTGGTGCACGAAATTTAGGTGAAGCACTACGAAGAATTGGTGAGGGTGCTGCTATGATTAGAACGAAAGGTGAGGCTGGCTCGGGAAATATTGTTGAAGCAGTGCGTCACATGCGCACAATAACTAATGATATTAAACGTTTAACCACAATGGATAATGACCAACTTATGGCTGAAGCACGTGATATGCAGGCTCCTTTTTCATTAGTACAACAGGTTGCAAAAATTGGTAAGCTTCCAGTACCTAATTTTAGTGCGGGTGGCATTGCAACCCCTGCAGATGCTGCATTAATGATGCAACTGGGAGCACAATCAGTATTTGTTGGTTCAGGGATTTTTAAATCCGATGACCCTGCGATAAGGGCAAAGGCTATTGTTGATGCTACAACTTATTTTACAGATGCCAGTAAATTAGCTAAAATTTCTACAGGCCTAAAACCTGCTATGAGAGGGTTAGATATCTCTGAAATCCCAGAAGATCAAATGCTTCAGGAGCGTGGCTGGTAGTGATTATTGGAGTACTTGCCTTACAAGGCAATTTCGCAATGCATCAAAATATGCTTAGTGAATTAGATGTTCCATCAATATTGGTAAAATACCCTCATGAATTAGAGAAATGTGATGGTCTTATAATTCCAGGTGGAGAATCTACAACAATGTCAAAGTTAATAGACTCTCATGGATTTCGTCATCCACTTATTGAATATGCCAAAAATAATTCAATTTTTGGAACTTGCGCTGGAATGATTCTTCTTTCATCTACTGAGAGTAGTGAAAATTTAAATCCATTAAATATTATGAATTTTACAGTCATTCGCAATGGGTGGGGACGCCAAATTTTCTCATTCACAAAAGAAGTAGAAATTGATTTTTCGAGTAGAATAAAGTATTTAGCAACTTTCATCAGAGCTCCTAAAATTGCAACAATTTCAGATTCCATTAATGTTTTGTCAAAGTTAAAGGATGAAATAATTTTACTATCTGATGGGTTGCACTTAGCTTCATCATTTCATCCCGAATTTGGATCTGATATCCTAATTCATAATTATTTTATAAATCTAGTGAAAGAAAATGAAAAAATCAATTCTCTCAGAAATTAACTCTCCTGCTGATTTAAAACAGCTAAATTCTGATGCACTTACTCATCTTTCGGGTGAAGTTGCTGATCATATCAAGTCAGTAATTGAGAAGCATGGGGGACACTACTCTTCTCCTTTGGGTGTAGTGGATTTGACAGTTGCCTTGCACTATGTTTATGATTCTCCAAAAGATAAAATTATTTGGGATGTAGGGCATCAGGCGTATGCACATAAAATTCTAACCGGTAGACGAGATCAATTTCATACACTTCGACAGAAAGATGGAATTAGTGGTTTCTTAAAAAGAAGTGAAAGCGAACATGATATTGTTGGTGCAGGCCATGCAAGTACTTCAATTTCATCAGCTTTAGGCTTTGCACATGCCCGTGATAAAGATAATGCTGACGATCAAATAGTCTCTATTATTGGTGATGGTGCAATGACAGGTGGACTTGCATATGAAGGTATCAATAATCTTGGTTACCATAAAACTCAAATGACCATTGTATTGAATGATAATTCCATGTCAATATCTGAGAGTGTGGGTGCACTTTCACGCTATTTAAATCGTGTGGTTACAAATCCAACCTATAATCGAATTAGAAACGATATTTGGGATTTATCTGGAAAAATTCCCATGTCTTCATTCGTGAGAAAATTTTTAAGAAAAACTGAAGAAGGTATTAAAGGATTTTTAACGCCAGGCGCACTATTTGAAGAATTAGGCTTACGCTATATTGGTCCTGTTGATGGACATGATTTGGAAGAATTGATAAGAACCTTTGAATCCGTCAAGCAGATGAATACTCCTGTGCTTGTACATGTTTATACGAAAAAAGGTAAACGATCCAAAGATGCGGAATCTGATTCGGTTAAATATTATAGTATGTCAGGAAGTAAAAATCAAGCACCTTCATCAAAATCAAGTGCAATCAGCTATTCTCAAGCGTTTGGAGAATCTATTGCACAGATTGCTGAAAATGATACTGACATAGAATGTGTTACCGCAGCCATGGAAATTGGTACGGGAATGACAGCTTTTACCAAAAAATTTCCAGAGAGATATATTGATGTAGGGATCGCAGAAGAACATGCTGTGACTTATGCCTCAGGACTTGCAGGTGCTGGCAAAAAACCAATTGTCGCCATATACTCAACCTTTCTTCAAAGAGCGTTTGATTGTATTTTTCACGATGGATTACTTCAAGATCTCCCGATTATATACTGCATGGATAGATCTGGCTTAGTTGGACCTGATGGACCTACTCATCATGGTGTTTTTGATATTCCAATGTTAAGAATGTTACCCAACATGGTCGTGACTGCACCAAAAGATGGGAACGAATTAAGGAATTTATTAGCGACAGCGGTAGCTTCAAAAAAATCTTTTTCAATTCGTTATCCAAAAGGGTCATCTCGGAAGTTTGATACTGGTCAATCTCCAGATGTTTTAAAAATTGGAGAATGGGAAGAATTATCAAAGGGGAGCAAAATTGCTATTCTAGCAACAGGTACTATGGTTGCTATTGTTGAGGATAATCTAGAAATTATTAGCAAAAATTTAGGGTTTACCCCAACCTTAATAAACGCTCGATTCATTAAGCCTCTTGATGAGTCAATGCTACTTTCAATAAGTAACGAATATGAAGGAATCCTCACTATGGAAGAAGGTTGCTTAGCTGGCGGCTTTGGAGCTGCAGTTATTGAATTTTATAGTGATATTCAAAACCCAATTACTATAGCTCGAATGGGAATTCCTGATGATTTTGTTGAACATGGCACAAGAGATGAATTATTGAATAGCTTAGATTTAAACTCAACTGGCATTATTAATAAAATTCAATCAATCTTGGGAGTTTGAATGACTAAATTTACTGACGCTGAGAAATTATGGAAAGAGCAGTCTGCAGCTTCCTCTCAACGCGATTACTCCTTTGATACGGTTTCAGGTGAAAAAGTAGAACCTCTGTATTACCCGGAAGGTAATGATGAGTTTATTGAATCGTTAAACTTCCCCGGTCAATTTCCATATACTCGCGGAATTCACCCAAACCTTTATCGTGGAAAATTATGGACAATGCGACAATTCGCAGGGTTTGGCTCTCCTGATGAAACCAATAAAAGGTTTAAATTTTTATTAGCACGTGGGCAAACGGGACTTTCAGTTGCATTTGATATGCCAACGCTTATGGGCTATGATGCCGATCATGACATGTCAATTGGGGAGGTGGGACATTGTGGTGTTTCTATTAGCTCTATCCAAGATATGGAAAGGCTTTTCGATGGAATTAATCTGGCAGATGTAAGTGTCTCAATGACTATTAATGGCCCAGCCGCAATTGTCTTTGCCTTTTATGTTGCTGTAGCAGAGAATCAGGGTGCAGATATTTCTAAATTGAATGGTACGCTCCAAAATGATATTTTGAAGGAGTTTATTGCCCAGAAAGAATGGATCTATCCACCTAAAGAATCAATGCGCATCATTACAGACATGATGTCTTTTTGCACCGAAAAAATGCCCAAGTATAATACGATTTCAGTAAGTGGATATCATATTCGTGAAGCAGGCTCAACTGCGGTTCAAGAGCTGGCATTTACTTTGGCAGACGGGTTTTCCTATGTTGAGCATGCCATGGAGGCTGGATTAGATGTGGATGATTTTGCCCCACGATTATCATTTTTCTTTAATTCTCATCTTGACTTTTTTGAAGAGGTTGCCAAATTTAGAGCCGCACGTAGAATTTGGGCGAAACGATTAAAAAATACTTATGGTGCTAAAAATCCAAGGTCATGGAAATTACGTTTCCATACGCAAACAGCGGGGTTTTCTTTAACTGCTCAGCAGCCAGAAATCAATATCGCACGTACTGCTTTTCAGGGTTTGGCAGCTGTAATGGGAGGCACTCAATCATTACATACCAATTCAATGGATGAAACATTGGCACTACCTTCTGAAAAAGCGGCTGAAATTGCATTGCGGACACAGCAGCTTATTGCATTTGAAACTGGTGCAACAAATGTTGTTGACCCGCTCGGTGGCTCATGGTATGTAGAGTCTTTGACAGATCAAATGGAAGCGGCTGCCGAAAAATATTTTGATAAAATCGATGAGTTTGGTGGTGTGATTCCCGCCATTGAAATGGGCTATTTTCAGCGAGAAATTGCTGAGGCATCATCAGAATATCAAAATAAAGTTGAGTCTAAGCAACGAATTATTGTGGGTGTAAATGATTTTATAAAAGAGAATGAAGAGATTGAAATTCCTATTCTCGAAATCCGTAAAGAAGTAGAAGAAGAGCAAGTCTCAATGCTCAAGTCATTAAAAGAAAAACGTGATGATAATGTGGTGAAACTTTCATTGAATGCCATTACTGAAGCATCAAAAAATAGCGAAAATCTAATGCCTTTAATTATTGAAGCTGCAAAATCTTATGCTACAATGGGTGAAATTGTTGATGCAATGAAAGTTGTCTTTGGCGAATGGGAAGAAAACGCTGTTCTTTAGGTTGAGCTATAATGTCAAGTAAAGTTTTTAATCATAAAGACCCCTTTACTCTTGGAGTAGAAGAAGAGTACATGATTTGTGACCCCGTTTCAGGAGAATTGATAAATCGCGCGAATGAAATTATGGGATCAATTAGTGATGATTTGAAACCACGATTTAGCTATGAGCTCTTACTTTCAGAAATAGAAATTAATACTTCAGTTTGTAAAGATGTAAGTGAAGTTGTTGAAGAACTTAGCTATCTGCGGAATTATGTACGTACTCTTGGTGAAAAATTTGATTACAAAATTGGTATTAGTGGCACGCACCCAACTGCAAAACCCGAAGATCAACAATTCGTTGAAAATAATTCTTATAACTGGGTTTCAGATCAGCTACATTATTATGCAGAACGTAATATTACATTTGCCACTCATGTTCATGTAGCAGTACCTGATGGTGAGACAGCTGTTCATATCACAAATTCTTTACGGCAATGGATTGCTCCATTACTCGCACTAAGCACAAATTCTCCTTTTTATGCTGGGGAGTATACCCATTTTAAATCTGCCCGAACTATGCAGTTTGGTGCGTTTCCACGAACGAATATTCCCCCTTATTTTGAATCGTATGCTCATTATGAAAAAATGGTGGACGATTATTTAAAAATTGAGTCAATAAGTAAATCGAGACAGATTTGGTGGAAACTTCGACCTCATATGGATTTTGGTACAATTGAGTTTAGAATGTTGGATGCTCAGCGAAGTTTAAGTAAAACAAGAATGTTTATTGCCCTCGCACAAGCACTTGTCTATCAAGCAGCAGAGGACTATAGAAATAATAGCTTAAACGAAAACTTTTCATCTGAATTTTTATCAGATTCATTATGGAAGGCTTCCAGGTTTGACTTCACTTCTAAAATTATTGATGTTAACTCTGGTCAAATTACTACAATGGAAGGAAAAATCAGAGAAATGGTTGCGTATGCAACTCCAGCTTTAAATCTTTTTGGAAATGCATACATCCTCACTGAAATTAATAATATTATTGAAAATGGACCAGAGGGCGACAGCCAATTATATACATTTAATATGAGTGGAATGGATGCCTTAAAACAATTTTTAATGGATGGAGTTGAGTACAATATTCTATAAGCATCATATCAGTAGAAATTCTTAAATTTTCCCACTATATTTTAAACTAATTACTTAGAAAGATTGCTACCCATGTCAAGAAAAATAGTACACGTTGTTGGAACTGGCACAATAGGCGAACCATTTATTGGATTATTATGTGATTTTAAAGATAGTCTTGGTATTGACGAGATTACATTTCATAAAAATTCCCCTCACACGACAGACCGCTCAAAAGTAAGAAATCTCATTAAGCGTGGTGCCAGGTTAACGACTCAAGATGAAAAGATTGATGGGTTTAATAATATTGGGCTTAAACCCGAATTTTCTACTGCAGAAGCAATTGATCGTGCATCAGTCGTAATTGACTGTACACCAACAGGTGTTGGACATAAAAATAAAGCAGATTATTATGAAAAGCATCTTCACAATACACTCGGTTTTGTAGCACAAGGAAGCGAATTTGGTTTTGGTAAAATGTATGCACGTGGTGTTAATGATTCTGCTTTAATTCAGGGTGAGGATCGTTTTATTCAAGTTGTTTCTTGTAATACACATAATTTATCTACCATAGTTCAAACACTTGCTCTTGATGATGGGGATGATAATTTAATTGAAGGCCGATTTAATTTAATCCGCCGATCAAATGATGTAAGTCAGTCAAATAACTTTGTGCCATCACCTCAAGTTGGTAGTCATAAAGATCCAGACTATGGCACTCACCATGCTCGAGATGCGGCATTATTGTTTAAAACATTGGGACACAATCTAAACTTCTTTTCTTCTGCCATGATTGTTAATACACAATATATGCATATTTTACACTTTCATTTAAAAGTGAAAGAGGATACTAATATTCAGAAGATAATCGCTAAACTTGAAGCAAATGACCGAATTGCAATTACAGATAAAATTAATGCGAATGAGGTATTCTCCTTTGGTCGTGATCATGGTCATTTTGGAAGAATATTAAACCAAGCTGTAGTATCAATTCCTTCATTAAATGTTCGAAATGGTAACGAAATTACTGGCTTTTGTTTTACTCCTCAAGATGGAAATTCATTACTTAGCTCTATTTCTATTGCTGAATGGTTTTTATATCCCCATTCTTACGAAGATAAAATTCAGTGTCTAAAACCTTTCTTTTATGATGAGGTGTAATTATTGCCCTCCATGTGGAAAAAGTAGTTAATGGACCCTTTCAGCAAAACGCATATGTAGTTTGGAATAATACACATTCATTTGTAATCGATCCTGGTGGAGATTCAGATCGTATTATTGATATTATAAAGTCAAATAATCTATCTCCATCGGCTATTTTAAATACACATGCACACTTGGATCATATTGGTGCAATTTCTACACTCATTCAATTTGGTCAATATCCATTTTATCTCCATAAAGATGAAATCCAATTGCTTAATTCAGCTAATGATTATACCGCCATGTTTGGGGTTCCTGATATAGATATTCCTACTGTTGATAATATTTTAAATGAAAACGTTATGCTTGATTTTTCAGGTTATGGAGTTGAAGTTATCGAGACACCAGGACATACTTCTGGCGGTGTATCATATTTGATTGAGGAACATCTTTTCACGGGCGATACTCTATTTTCAGGTTCAATTGGACGGACTGATCTTCCTGGTGGGAATTTAGATACATTGCTAAATTCTATTCATACAAAACTAATGGAATTGGATGAATCAATTATTGTGCATTCTGGTCATGGACCGGATACTTCTATTGGTGTTGAAAAGCGAACAAATCCATTTTTGAAATCATGAGTACATTTGAAAATAAAGTCTTTCGTAAATTAAATTCATATTTAGAAGATGATGATAAATCAATTTCTGAGTGTAAGTTTATTTTATCTATTTCTGGTGGTGTCGATAGTATGGCTCTTTTCCATTGTTTGGATGTCTTGAATTTGAATTATTATACTGCACACTTCAATCATAATTTTCATGACAAATCCAATGAGATTTCTATGTTTTTAGATAAAATGGTTATTGATTCCAAATCTAAAAAACATTTTAATATTTCACTGGAGTTGAGCGGTGCTAAGAATTTTGAAAGTGTAGCAAGGGCCAAAAGGTACTTCCATTTAGAAAACCTTCGACGAAGGCTGGATTGTGATTTTATACTCACCGCCCATCATTTAGATGATCAAATTGAAACACTTCACATGCGGAAGATTCAAAATACACATTGGAGCAATTCTCTTGGGATTCTGGAAAAATTGAATAAAGTTCGTCGCCCATTATTATCATTTTCTAAGAATAACATTCTAGAATTCTCAAATAAAAAAGGCATTATCTGGAAAGAAGATCCAACGAACAAAGATAATTCTTTTTTGCGTAATAAAACTCGGAATGTAGAACTTCCTAAATTGCTGAGTAAAAATTCAGAATATGCCAATGAATTACTACATCAGCAATTAATAAATATTAAACGGCTTGAGAGGATTACCAATAAAATCAGTAAAACAAATTTTAATGATGAAAAATTTACATTTGGTATTTCTTTAGACTATTTAAAATTTTCGAGTTTCGATGAAGTAGGAAGAAAGTTAATTCTTCAAAAGTTTATTAAAGAGAATTTTGACAGCAATTATATTCAATATTCATACGGTAAATGGAACAATCTATTTAGCTATCTCACATCAGCAAAAAAAAGAAATTCAATTTTTAAGTTTTCAGATAAAGTTTCATTTTATCGCGCGGATTTCAAAATATATATCACTTCGAATGAGGCTTTAATTATGAATGAGGTATGTATTGATGAGAAATGTGATTGGTTCGATGGCAGGTTTATAGTATCTAAAACACAAAAATTTAAAAAATATGCTGATAAATTTCAGGCATCTTTGCCGAAAAATCTTGATTGTAAAGTAAGGCAGTGGAAAACCGCTGATGCTTATATTTCCGCAACTAGTGGACATACACGAAAAGTATCAGATTTGTTTATTAATAATAAATTAAACTATATTCAGAAACGGATACAGCCAATCGTGACAGATATAAATGATACTATTTTATGGATTCCAGGGTTAGACCATGCATCAATTGAATCAGTTCAACAATTTGATAGATATTCATGGGAGTCAAAAAAATGATAAATGAAAATGTCCTGACTTCAATTATTGGCAATCAGAAATTGACAGAGCTAATTTCAGAAGATGATATAAAAAAACGTATTTCAGAAATTGCAAATGATATCTCAAAGAATTATGTAGGACGCATTCCAATTATAATTGGTGTATTAAATGGCTCATTTTTATTTCTGGCTGATATCGTACGTGAACTTGACGTTGAATATGAAGTAGATTTTATTAAAATTTCCTCGTATGGAAATTCAAAAACCACTTCTGGGACCGTTCGATTATTAAAAGATATTAGTGCCGATATCACTGGTAGAGATATTATTTTGATAGAAGATATTGTTGATACCGGTTTATCATTAAATTTTTTGAAAAAGAGATTTGAGGATGCAGCACCCAGATCTTTGTCGTTTGTCACTTTGCTACATAAACCCCATACCTCAAAAATTGATTTTGAAATTGACTATATAGGATTTGAAATAGGGGATGAATTTGTTGTAGGATATGGTTTAGACTATGAGCAAAAATTAAGAGGTTTACCCTCTATATATACCTTAACTGAGGATTAATGAAAATGCCTGATAAGAAAAAGAAGAATAAGAAAAAAATACCTGATAATAAAATTTGGAAAACCGTTGGTGGGAATATAGTAATTTGGATTCTGATAATTGTAATGTCTGTAACAGCATTACAAATATTTTCTACTGATAATGATCCCAAACAAATTACCTACTCAGAGTTCAAAAATTATCTAGACTCAGGGAAAGTTGAATCGGCTGAAATAGTTGGAAGAACTTTTAATGGTAAATTTAAGGAATCAGAAGTTTTTGAAAACGAGGTGACAACAGAGCCTAAAGAGTATTCAAGTTTTGTCACAATACTTCCTGAAGTATCTATTGAAATGACTAAAGTGTGGGATGACAATAATCTTAAATATGAATTCAAGGACCAAACATTTGGCCTAACCGAATATTTGATTCAATTTTCTCCATGGTTGTTAATAATTTTATTTTGGTTCTTCTTGATGCGGAAAATGCAAGGTGGTGGTGGCCAAAGTGGAATTTTCAACTTTGCTAAAAGTCGAGCCAAAATAATTTCTCCTGATACACCTAAAACGTCATTTAAAGATGTGGCAGGATGTGAAGAAGCAAAAGTTGAACTTCAAGAAATAGTTGAATTTTTGAAGCATCCTAAAAAGTTTAAAAAACTGGGTGCTAAAATTCCTCGTGGAGGCTTATTGATGGGACCTCCTGGGACTGGAAAAACGCTATTGGCTAAAGCCGTATCTGGTGAAGCATGCGTCCCCTTTTTTACAATAAGTGGTGCTGAGTTTGTAGAAATGTTTGTAGGTGTAGGAGCCAGTCGTGTACGTGACTTATTTGACCAAGCAAAACGGAATGCTCCCAGTATTATCTTTATTGATGAAATTGATGCGGTTGGGAGGCATCGTGGTGCAGGTTTAGGTGGTGGACACGATGAACGAGAGCAAACACTAAATCAAATTTTGGTAGAAATGGACGGTTTTGACACAGATGATAGTGTCATCCTATTAGCCGCAACAAATAGACCCGATGTGCTAGACAAGGCATTGTTACGCCCTGGTAGATTCGATCGTCAAATTGTGGTTGATGTACCTGGTTTAGATGGTAGAGAGGCCATATTGAAAATCCATACTAAAGGTATTCCATTGGCAAAGGATATTGATTTAAAAACATTGGCTAAAGGTACACCTGGGTTAGCTGGCGCTGATCTTGAAAATTTAGTTAATGAGGCTGCATTATTTGCGGCTCGCCGAAATAAGAAAAAAGTATTCATGTCAGACTTAGAGGATGCCAAAGATAAAGTCATGATGGGTGTAGAACGCAAAAGTATGATATTGACTCAGGGCGAGCGTGAAATAACAGCTTATCATGAAGGTGGTCACGCCCTTGTTGCATATCATACTAAAGATGCTGACCCAGTTCACAAGGTTACAATAATCCCCAGAGGACGTGCGCTTGGTGTGACGGCTCAATTGCCTGTTGATGAGAAACATAATTATTCTAAAAAATATTTATTAGGCCGATTAGATATTTTAATGGGTGGCAGAAGTGCCGAAAAGTTGATTTTCAATGATACAACTACTGGTGCTGGAAATGATATTTCTGTTGCAACTGATATTTCAAGGAAGATGGTAACAGAGTGGGGCATGACAGATGAGATTGGTCCTCTCTCATTTGCACAAAAATCAGAGGAAGTGTTCTTGGGCAGAGATATTGCGCAAGGGAATGAATTAAGTGATAAAATGTGTAATTTGATTGATGCTGAAATTACAAAACTTGTAAAAGTAGCTGAGAATAATGCTGATACTATATTAACCCAAAACATCGATCAATTACATTCTATAGCAAAAGCTCTATTAGAATTTGAGACTATTGATGGAAATGACTTAAATCGATTGGTAAATGGCGAAAAAATTGTAAAAATTCAACCAGATAAACTGGATGTAAAAAAAACCACCAGAAGAAGAAGTAAAAAAGACAAATCTTCAGAAAACCCATCTGCGTAGTTAAAATGTACAAATTGTCAGATGATATTCAAATTATGGGTATTTTGAATTTGACTCCAGATTCATTTTATTCTGAAATTGAAATCTCACTTGAGATGCGCTTAACTAAATTATTAAGTGCGGATATTATCGATGTTGGCGCTGAATCATCTCAGCCAGGTGCGAAGCCAATAACATCTGAAGAGGAAATTAGGAGAATAGAAACTTTACTTCCGTTATTAAGTAAGGGCATAACACCTAAAATTTCAATTGATACTTACAAGCCTAAAACCGCATGCTTTGCCTTAAAAAATGGCTTTAATATAGTTAATGACATTACCGGTGGAAAATCATCTGAATTATTAAATGTTGTTGCAGATTATAATGCAGAAATTATTTTAATGCACATGCAAGGCAGCCCTGTTAATATGCAGAATAACCCAAAATACGATGATGTAATCGAAGATATTATATCATTTTTTGAATTAAGATGTGAGCGTGCCATTAAAGCTGGAATTAGTCAGGATAAAATCATTATTGACCCGGGGATTGGCTTTGGAAAGAGTATTAATGATAATGATAAAATTGTTTCAAATATTTCCAAGTTTAAGTCATTAGGATTTCCTGTTTTAATTGGTTTATCTCGAAAATCATTTCTACAGTACAATGATGATTTACCCTCTGATAGACTTGCAACAACTATTTCTACAAATACCCTTTCAATGTTGAATGGGGCTGATATTATTAGAGTTCATGATGTAGAAGAGCATATCAAAGCAAGGGCGGTCCTTTCGCGTATGTCTTCACAGTATTCAGGTGAATTCTATGGATGTTAATGATTATCGCGAGACATTTAATTTAGTTAAGAAAAAGTATCTAGAACTACGTGAAATCATCAATATGGATGCACTTCATGCCAAATTAAGTCACTTAAGAGAATTTACTGTTGAAGTAAATTTTTGGGATGACAATACGTCCGCTCAAAAAGTACTAAAGCAAATTAGTAAAATTGAAAATGAAATTAAAATGTGGACTGATTTAGACCGTCGCTATAATGATTCTGATTTCTATATGGATGTAATTAACGATGGAGAGGCAGTAGATTCTGATTCAATTTTTACATTAAATGCTTTTTCAAAAATGGTTGAAAAAGTAGAATTATTAAATTTGCTCAGTGAAGAAGATGACCAGAGAGGTGCGATCCTAACGATACATCCTGGAGCTGGAGGGACAGAATCGCAAGATTGGGCCAATATGCTTTACAGATTATATACTCGTTGGTGTGAGCGAAATAAGTTTAAGATAAAAATTCTTGACTATCAAGATGGAGATGAGGCTGGTCTCAAAGATGTTTCTATAGAAATTTCAGGAAATTTTGCCTACGGCTATCTAAAAGCTGAGCGAGGTGTACATCGATTAGTTAGAATTTCACCTTTTGACAGCAATTCAAGGAGACATACATCCTTTGCCTCCGTATTTATTTATCCCCTTTTAGATGATGATGTAGAGATTGAAATTGATGATAAAGATATACGAGTGGATACCTATCGTGCGAGTGGGGCTGGTGGTCAACATATTAATAAAACCGACTCAGCAGTAAGGTTAACACATACTCCTTCAGGAATTGTTGTGCAGTGTCAGAATGAACGAAGTCAGTTAAAAAATAAGAATACAGCCATGAAGATGCTGAAGGCAAAGCTATATCAAAAAGAGTTAGATGAGCGCGCAGCTGAACATGAAAAGCTTGAAGGACAAAAGAAAGATATTGGATGGGGGAGTCAAATTCGCTCCTATGTTTTCCATCCATATAATTTAGTTAAGGACCATCGTACTAATGTTGAGACATCAAATGTACAAGCAACTATGGATGGTGAAATAGATCAATTTATACGGGCATATTTATTGATGAATATGGAGAGTAAAAGTGTCATCTGAAAATAATAGTTTGAAGCAAATAATTGGACATCGCCTTGAAAAATTAGGTAAAATAAAAGATGCAGGAATAAACCCCTTCCCATATAAATATTCAGCATCCCATCAAATTGAAAATATTTTGACAAATCAAGATGATTTATTAGATACTCATGTATCAATTGCGGGCAGAGTTGTTTCATTTCGAAAGATGGGTAAGGCCAGTTTTATCCACATTCAAGATGAATCTGGTAAACTACAAGCATATGCAAAAAATGATATTTTGCCAGATGGAATTTATGATAAGATTGTTCGCAATTTAGATCTTGGCGACATCATTGGCATTAGTGGTGATTTATTTGTTACAAAAATGGGAGAGTTGTCAATTAAGGCTTTTGGCTTAGAAATATTATCGAAAAATATAAGGCCACTACCGAATTTAAAAGAAAAAGACGGGGAGGCTTTTAATGCTTTTGAGGATAAGGAGTTACGCTATAGGCATCGCCATTTAGATTTAATTGCAAATCCAGAAGTAATGAATGTCTTTAAGCAAAGAGCTAAAATTATTTCAACCCTTAGATCTGAATTAGATGCACAAAATTTTACTGAGGTTGAAACTCCAGTTTTGCAAAGTATTTATGGAGGAGCATCTGCAAAACCATTTACCACATTCCATAATACATTAGATCAGAAATTGTATCTACGAATTGCAGATGAACTATATCTGAAACGGTTAATTATTGGTGGATTTACAAAAGTGTATGAAATTGCTAAAAATTTCAGAAATGAGGGAATGGATAGAAATCATAACCCAGAATTCACTGCCTTAGAATTTTATCAAGCCTATGCTGATGTTTATGATATGATGGATCTTACTGAAAGCCTTATTCATAATGTGGCAAAGAAAATTGATAAAAAAAATCTTCAATTTTCAAATCATACAATTGATATTTCTCAAAATTTCCTTCGTAAATCAATGTTTGATCTCTTAAATGAGGCAACGGGTAATAATATTGATTCCATGAACACATCCGATCTCTTTACATTGGCAAAAAGTAAGAATATAAATGTAGAGAAAAAAATGAATTATGGTCAATTGTTAGATGCCATTTTCGGTGCTTTAGTAGAGCCCAATCTTGTTCAGCCAACTTTCGTTACAGATTACCCTAAAGCAATATCTCCACTTGCAAAGCTATCCCGAGATGGAAATTCTGAAATTGTTGAAAGATTTGAACTATTTATTGGCGGCATGGAGTTTGCAAATTCTTTTACGGAGCTAAATGATCCAATCGAACAAAGAATTCGCTTAGAGGCTCAATCTAAATTAAGAGATTTAGGTGATGATGAGGCTCAAGTTGTTGATGAAGAATTTTTGCAGGCTATGGAGGTAGGAATGCCTCCAGCTGGTGGGGTAGGAATTGGGATAGACCGATTGGTTATGCTCCTTACTGAACAAAATTCAATTAAAGATGTGCTGCTATTCCCTGCAATGCGACCTGAATAATTAAGTGTTTAAACATATATCAATAGCATATAGGCAGCTATTTTCTAAACACTCTTTTGGATTTATCTATATTACTTCGGTACTTGGAGTATTGGGCCTTTCCATTGGAATTTCTTCCCTGATCATAATTTCATGCCTCTCTGATGGTTTTTCAAATCTAGTAAATTCAAAACTTTCTTCAATTGATGGGAATGTTCGAATTACCAGCTATTATGATGACACTATGGATTTAGAAGAAGCAGAGAAAATTCTAAATGTTTTAAATTTGAATAATCAAGTTTCATATAGTCAATTATACACCGAAAATCATGCCATGCTTAAAAATAAAGGTAATTCTGAAGGTGTAATTATTTATGGATGCTCAGATTCAGCACTCATAAATATTTTTAATGTTAATGATTTTATTATTTCAGGATCCATTAATAACTTTAACTCAAATGGAGCCATTTTAGGTAGTGCACTTGCCCATAATTTAAATTTGGAAATTGGGGATGAATTCTATCTTTTTAATGTTGATGATATTGTTTTGCAAAATAAAATTAACGCGTTAAAGCTAAAATTAAATGCAATAATAGATACAGATTTTTCAGAGTATGATAGATTATTAGCATTTGTTCCAATTTCAACTTCACAAACATTTTTTTTAAATAAACACAGCATAACTGGAATAATCTCTCAAGTTGCTATGCCATTGAAAATTGATGCATTGGAAGATGATCTTTTTGCCGCATTGGAAGAATTCCCTGTATATATAACGACATGGAAAAATCGCCACCGCAGTATTATTACTTGGCTAAATATTTACGATATCCCCATCAAGTTAATTATGATATTCATAGTTTTAGTCTCAATTTTTAATTTAACAGCTACTATTTGGATGGTTTCGTTTGAACGAAAGAGTGAATTTGCCATTCTCAAAGCAATGGGCTTTTTGCGGACTGATATTAGAAATATAATTCTTTCGCAAAGTCTTATCTTAGCTATGCTGGGATGCCTGTTTGGAGCTATAACTGCTTTTTTTATACTACTAGGACAACACCACTTTCATTGGATTTCTTTAGCTTCTGAAATTTATTTTATGAACTATTTACCTGTTTCTTTTGATGGATTCTATTTCTTATTTTATCCAATTCTAGGCTTATTTTTTTCATTTTTGATTTCATTTATCCCTGCTTCTAAAATATCAAATTACTCGCCAGCAAGTGTACTTATGTATGAGTAAAATTGAATTTTATATAAAGTACATCTTTCGTACTGAAAAAGGTGGCTATGCAAATTGGCGTTTTTATTTTCCACTATTAGGTGTGGCTTTTGGAGTACTTACAGTCATCCTCACTTTTGCAATTATGCAAGGGATGGAAAATGAAGTCTTCAACAAATTAAAGGCTATAAATTTTTCTTCAAAAGTTCTTGATAATAATTTCGAGAAACCTGAAAATCAAAATTTTAATTATATCATTAATAAAAAAGCAATCATATTTAATGGAGGTGATTATAGAGTTATTAATGTTAAGGCAATTGAAAACTTTCAAATGTTTAAAACTAATTCTCTTTCTGAATTCATGATTGATTCAAGCAGTGTAATAAATGGTGCTGTTTTAGGTAAAAGTTTAGCTACCAAACTTAGTGTGGGGGTGGGGGATTATATTGAGTTGGTTTCTCCAGATGATGTAAGTTTTTTAACAGGTATCCCCACTTCTGCAAAGCTGGTAGTTTCAGGCATATTTAGATTAAATTTATTAAATTACGATGATCAATATATCTTCACCGATTTATCAATTGGAGAGACTTTATTTAAATCTGCTCAAAAAGAAGTTTATTCAGATTTAACACCAACTCAAATAAAGTTAAAACATCCAAACGTAAGTACTATTGAAACTTGGAAAGAAGAGCATATTGATTTTATCTCTGCCATGAATTTAGAAAAGCTAGCCTTCAGCTCATTTGGTTTTTTAATAATTTTGCTTTCAGCATTTTCTTCATTTTCCATAATGTGTGTTACGGTAGTCAGGAGAGTCAGTGAAATTGGAATTTTAAGAGCATTAGGATTTTCAAAGAACATGATCGCCAAGATATATTTTTCACAAAGCTTACTTATTGGTCTATTGGGAGGGCTATTCGGCATTATCCTATCTAAAATTTTTATTGAATTAGATAAAGCTAATAATTTGATTACTCATTTTTTTTCATCTGAAATACTATTTGACTTTGAATTAAAAATTTCAAATTCTGAAATATTTATAATATATTTTATTGGATTATTTATTATGTTATTCGCCGGGATTTACCCCTCAATTTACGCATCTAGAATACCAATTATGAAATCGTTAAACTATAACAAATGATATTGACAGCAAAAAGTATTTATAAATCATATGAAAGTGGCACCATAAATAATTCCGTTTTGATGGATTTAGATTTCCAACTAAATAATGGAGAGATTGTAGCAATAGGCGGTGCTTCAGGATCAGGAAAATCCACATTATTAAATATACTGGGATTACTGGATTCACCTGATAGTGGCCACTTGACCATCGGTAGTACACAAATAACTTCTATTCACGACCTTGAATCAACACGTTCAAAGTCCATTGGGTTTTTATTTCAATTTCATCATTTATTAAGTGAGTTTTCCGTATTAGAAAATCTGTTAATTCCACTTATGGTTGATAGTAATACAAATAAAATAGATAATTTAAAGTGGTGTGAAGAACTCTTAAGTGCCCTGAATTTATCTCATCTTAAGGATAGATTTCCTGCAGGGCTTTCTGGAGGTGAACGTCAGCGAATTGCCTTTCTGCGATCGTTGGTAAATAAACCAAAATTTATTTTGGCAGATGAGCCTACTGGTAATCTTGATGCTGAAAATACAAAAATTCTACTGGAACTTATTAATGTCTTCAGAGATAAATATAATATTGCATTTATTGTTGCAACACATGATGAAAATGTAACTAAAATATGTGATAGAATTCTAAATTTGAAGGATGGTAAATTACATCATATAAAAGGAACTGATTAATGAAGGAAAATTTTTCAAAAGGTGTTCAAAAGATATTAAAATTTGCGAAGGAAGAGGCGGTTCGCCTTGGACATAGCTATGTTGGAACTGAACATTTGTTATTGGGCATCATCAAAAATAATAAAGGTAATGCTGCAAGCATACTGGTTGCTATTGGATGTGATTTAGAAGAAATGAAAGGTATGATTGAGGAAATGGCAAAGCCAAGCGGTGGAACCATGACTTTAGGTCATCTTCCATTAACACGTCGTGCAGAACGGATTCTAAGAACCACTTTTAGTGAGGCTCAGTCAATGGAGATGGACCTTGCAAATCAAAGTCATCTTTTGCTGGCTCTTTTAAGAGAGGATGAAGGTTTAGCTACAGAAATTTTATCTGCATTTAGTGTAGACTATGAATTAGTTTCAACTTTTATAACTTCTGGTCCCTCTAAAAAAGAGAAGAAAGGTACAGGGAAGAAATCAACAACTCCTACGTTAGATTTGTTTAGTCGTGATATATCCCAAATGGCTCAGGATGGCAAGCTTGATCCAGTGATTGGGCGTTCTCTTGAAATTGAGCGAGTTGCTCAAATTCTATCAAGACGAAAAAAGAACAATCCAGTTCTAATTGGTGAACCTGGTGTAGGTAAAACGGCAATTATTGAGGGATTGGCATTACGAATTAATGATAAGACCGTTCCACGCATATTATGGGGGCAACGCGTCGTTGCACTAGATTTAGCCGGTTTAATTGCTGGAACTAAGTATAGAGGTCAATTTGAAGAAAGAATGAGAACGCTAATGATGGAGCTTGAATCTAGTAGCGATATTATTGTTTTCATTGATGAATTGCACACCTTAGTTGGTGCTGGCGGTGCCACAGGTTCGTTAGATGCGGCAAATATGTTTAAACCAGCATTAGCGAGAGGCGATATTCAAGTTGTTGGCGCAACAACCCTAAATGAATTCAGAAAGCATATTGAAAAGGATGGTGCCCTTGAAAGACGTTTTCAAAAAGTTCTTATTAATCCACCTTCTATTGAGGATACAATAACAATTCTGAATGGTATCAAAGAAAAATATGAATTACATCATCAAGTTAAGCTAAATGAAAAGGCTATTTCAGCTTGTGTAAATTTGAGTGATAGATATATTACTGATAAGTATTTACCGGACAAAGCGATTGATGTTATGGATGAAGTTGGCTCTAGGGTTCATATCAGTAATATTAATGTTCCAGACGAAATATTGAAATTAGAAAAGCAAGTTACATCAACGAGAAAGAAAAAAGAAGATGTGATTGCAAAACAAAAGTTTGAAAAAGCGGCTGAACTTAGAGATAAAGAGCGTAAATTGACGGAAAAATTATCTAAAGTTCAGGCAGACTGGCATCAAGAAGAAGAGGTGAATAGACCCGAAATTACTGAGGATGATGTTGCAGATGTAGTTTCGATGATTACTGGCATACCATTACAAAAAGTTGCAGAGAATGAATCAGAACGACTTTTAAACCTTAATGCAATACTAAAGGAAGAAATAATTGGTCAAGATGAAGCTATTGAAAAATTAACACAGGCAATTTTACGTGCACGAGCAGGGCTTAAAAATCCTAATCATCCAATAGGTTCATTTATTTTCTTAGGTCCAACTGGTGTTGGTAAAACTGAGTTAGCTAAAGTTTTAGCTCACGAATTATTTACCAATGACGAAGCACTTATAAAAATTGATATGTCAGAATATATGGAGCGCTATAATGTTTCAAGATTAATTGGTGCGCCTCCTGGGTATGTTGGGTATGAAGAGGGAGGTCAACTCACTGAAAAGGTGCGTCGAAATCCTTATTCTGTAATACTTTTTGATGAAATTGAAAAAGCTCATCGTGATGTGTTTAATATTTTATTACAAATTTTAGATGAAGGTCGAGTAACTGATAGTTTAGGTCGAGTTATAGATTTTAGAAATACAGTAGTAATTATGACCTCAAATATTGGTACTCGAAACATCAATTCTTCTCAAATTGGTTTCTCTAAGGGTGCTCCAGATGATGCTCAAAGTCATTCAGGTGATATAATGAAGGAAGTAAAAAAGTACTTTATTCCTGAATTTTTAAACCGAATAGATGATATAATTGTGTTTAATTCTTTAAGTATTGAGAATTTATATAATATTATTGAACTTCAATTAAAAGATTTGCATGCAAATCTTAAAAACATGAATACGAAACTTAAGGTCACTAAAACTGCAAAAGATATTTTGATTCAAGATGGTAGCCACCGAGAGTGGGGGGCACGACCATTACGTAGAGAGATTCAAAATAAAATTGAAAATGTTATTTCATCTAAGTTCTTGAATGGGGATTTTTCTGAAAATGGCGTTATTACTGTTAAAGGTAAATCTGGAAAATTAGATTTTAGCCAAAAGCTAGTATCCACTAAAAAAGAAACTGAAGATAAATTGGCATAGCTATCCATATAATTGAGCGTAGTCTGCCAATTTGACTGACAAATTTCACCTGGCATAATTCTTGACTTATGTTGGGTGTTGTTTTTTATAACGAAATTATAGTTAGGATATATTATGAGTAAAATTATTGGAATTGATTTAGGTACTACAAATTCATGTGTAGCAGTAATGGAAGGTGGAACCCCTACTGTTATCACAAATGCTGAAGGTGGTCGTACGACTCCATCAGTTGTAGCATTTACAAAAGATGGTGAAACTTTGGTTGGTCAACCTGCAAAACGTCAGGCTGTTACTAACCCAACAAATACCATTTTTTCAGCAAAAAGATTTATTGGACGAATGTTTGATGAAGTTGGCACAGAAATTAGTGAAATGCCTTACAATTTTAAAAAGGGAACAAATGGTGAAGTTGCAATAGTTGCAAATGATAATTCCTATGCTCCACCCCAAATAAGTGCAATGATTTTGCAAAAAATAAAGCAAACTGCAGAAGAATATTTAGGTGAAACAGTGACTGATGCTGTAATTACAGTCCCCGCATATTTTAATGACAGTCAACGTCAAGCTACAAAGGATGCTGGTGCTATAGCTGGATTAAATGTAAGAAGAATAATTAATGAACCTACTGCTGCTGCTTTAGCATACGGCTTAGATTCTAAGAAAGATGAAAAAATCGCAGTGTTTGACTTAGGTGGTGGAACATTTGATATATCAATTTTAGAAATTGGTGATGGTGTATTTGAAGTTAAATCTACTAATGGTGATACTCACCTTGGTGGTGATGATTTTGATCAAGCATTGGTATCATGGCTAATCAGTGAATTTAAATCTTCTGATGGAATTGATCTTGGTAAAGATGCAATGGCACTTCAAAGATTGCGAGAAGCTGCAGAAAAGGCCAAATGTGAGCTATCTTCATCAAAACAGACCGATATCAACTTACCCTTTATTACGGCTGATGCAAGTGGCCCCAAACATTTGAACCTATCTTTGACACGTGCAAAATTTGAATCACTTGTTGATGATTTGATTAAACGTACTGAAGGTCCATGCGTTAAAGCATTAAAGGACGCAGGCTTAAACAAGAGTGATATTGATGAAGTTATTATCGTTGGTGGTTCATCGCGAATTCCTAAAGTACAAGAGTTAGTGAAAACTATTTTTGGGAAAGAACCTAATAAAGGTGTAAATCCAGATGAAGTTGTCGCAATTGGAGCAGGCATTCAAGGTGGCGTTTTAGCTGGTGATGTAGATGATATCCTTTTATTAGATGTTACTCCACTCTCACTGGGTATTGAAACTTTAGGTGGTGTATTTACAAAGTTAATTGAATCAAATACCACGATTCCTGCAAAAAAGAGTCAAGTTTTTTCTACAGCAGCCGATAATCAACCATCTGTTGAAATTCACGTTCAACAAGGTGAACGACAAATGTCTGCGGATAATAAGTCGTTAGGTAGATTTCACTTGGATGGTATTCCACCAGCTCCTCGAGGAGTTCCACAAGTTGAAGTAACATTTGATATTGATGCCAATGGAATCTTGAATGTATCTGCTTCTGACAAAGCAACGGGTAAAGAACAATCTATTCGTATTGAAGCTTCAAGCGGTCTTTCTGAAGACGAAATTAACAAAATGAAGAGAGATGCTGAAGAAAATGAAAAAGATGATTTGGAAAAACGTGATGTTGTAGATACGCATAATTCAGCAGATCAGCTAATCTATCAAACTGAAAAACAAATCACCGAAATGGCTGATAAGTTAACAGAGGATGATAAGCTACCTGTTAATGATGCTGTTGAAAAGTTAAAAGAAGCTAACAAGGGCACAGATATTGACAGTATAAAAAAATATACTGAAGAACTCAATCAAGCCTGGAGTAAAGTTTCTGAGAAGGTTTATCAGCAAACTCAAGAAGATGCGTCTGCTGAACCAACAGGAAGTGAAAATTCAAATAATACATCTGATGATAACATTGAAGATGCTGATTTTGAAGTTGTTGAAGATGAAGCTAAATAGTTAAAAATCATTTTCAGTTTTTTTAGAAGGGGCAACAATTGTTGCCCCTTCTTGTTTTTATAAGAAACTTGAAGTGGTGTAATTTAGTATAACCGCGATGCAGAGAATTTTCAATTTATTAAAATGGTTTGGCAGACTTTTATTTGCAGGGGTGATGATTTTAATTATTGCCATTGTAATATTTTTAAATAAACCATCCCTATTTATTAATGATATTGAAAAAATAACTTCCGAAATAATAAATAAAAATTTAGATTCAAATATAAAAATTAATATATCGTCTATAGATGGTGATTTTGTAAGTGGATTTTATGCAAAAAATTCACAAGTTTATCTAAATAAAGATATAGTGGCAAGTATCGATTCAGTTTATATAAACCCGAACATATCAGACTTACTATTTCGCCATATATCTTTTTCAAATATTTCGTTAATAAATCCAAGAATTTACCATCATAATTTCAGTCAAATTAATTTGGAAGATAATGATAAACGTAATTTTAATTTAGATATTCCTTCTCCAATTCCCTTTGATATTATTATTGATCAATTCTTTATTGATAATGGAATATATCAATTAGATGGAATGGAGTATTTATTCAATGGAAAACTAAATTGTTCATATACAGAATTATTAAAAATTGACATTGAATCTTTAAATATTCTCTCAAATGAAAGCAAAATATTTAATATAAATGAGGGAAATCTTTTACTGAGTGAAGAAAAGTTTACATTAAATTTATCAGATTTTGATATCTTAAAAAATAATGGAGAAACTACCTTCTCTTATGATAGAGCCAATAATAAAATTAGTAAAGCCGATTTTTTATTTAAACATTTAAACTACCAAGACTTTGGAACGATAAAAAATATTAGTCTAAAACTATCAGAGTCAACTTCCTCTGAAGTTAGTCTAAATAGTTTTCTACAATACAATTCATATCAATTGGCATCAATTATTAGCTTAAACCTTAACAAACTTTCAGATGGATTTCTCTTAGCACATGTAATATCACTTCCTCAAAGTGATGCTCAATATGAATTAAGTGCGACTATATCATCCCAAAATGACCCCGAAATAAATCTTCAAATTAATAATATTAGTTATAATTCTGTAGTTGTGAATGATTTAAGGCTACGGTGTAAATTGAAAGATAACCTAGATGGTATCTGTCAAGTACATTCACTTGCTAATATCACTTCACCTTCTATTAAAGTAACGCATCTATCAGGAATTGTTGAAGTAGATGATAGTAATTATTTTGTAAAAGACGCAGTCTTTGAGTCAAATGTTGGCAATATAGAGATTGTTTATGGTCAATATTCTCCTGAGCTACAGAAACTAAACTGTAATGTAGATATTGTTAATGTAAATAAGTTTACAAAGCTGTTTAATAACCTCCCTAAGATTGATGGTAACTCAATTCAGGCAAAACTCAATTATTATGCAGATCAAGATAGCTCATCAACACAGCTAAATATTCAATCAAATTTACTCAAAATAGATGATTTTAGTATTAATGGATGTCAAATTAATTTCATCGAGTTAAATAAAAATATAGAATATAATGCCGATTTCTATTTCCCAGAATTTTCAGAGTTTCGATTAGATTCATTACATTTAGGTGGAAGTGGCGAAAACAACAGCTATAATAATAATATTAGGGGTTACAATAATACCACAGGCGAAAATATAGAATCAAGTTTTACATATGTGAAGGATAGCTCTATAAGTATTGATTACATAAATGGAAAGTTGAAGGACGTGCCTTTCCATTCAGATGTAATTAAATTCACAAAAAAGGATGGCGTTATTACATCTTCACCTATGACTGTGAGTTTTGGATTGGGGACGATATATTCTCAAATTAAATTTTTAAATTCAGAAAATTGTTTATTAAATCTTCGAGCATCAGAAATTGACTTGGTTGAGTTAAAAAAAATATTTCAATTTCAAGATAGAATTAAGGGTGAAATGAATGGGGAAATTTATCTTTCTTATGAAAACTCCCAGCAACTGTTACTAACAAATTTAAATTTTAGAGATGGTAACTTTGATGATATTTTGTTCGATAATTTTGATATTCAAGCATCATTTAGAGAAAATCGATTAACCTTATCTGAAGTTGATATTGACACTGACATAGGTCAACTTAAATTTAGTGGTTGGCTTACAAAAACTGGTGACAAATTTATGTTTAGAGAAAGTGATTCGCTGAATATTAGTGGCAATTTTGATAAATTTGAGCTTTCTTATCTGATGCGGTATTTCCCTTGGGAGCAAATAACAACAGGATTACTTTCTGGGAAAATTAAAATTGAAGGCAAAGCATCTTCTCCACGAATTGAGTTAGAATCTATAATTGATAATCCTTCATTCGACAAAATTAATGCAAAAAATATCTCTGGGAACCTCATTTATAAAAATGAACGCCTTTATTTAAAGGGAATGAATTTAGAAACTGAATCAGGAAAGTATACTGGAACAGGCTCAATGCCTGCAAATTTAAGTTTTGTTAAAATGGTGGATTTAAATATTATGGAGCAGCCATTGGACTTTATATTTACAGGGAAATCAAATTCCATTGAATTTTTAATTCCCTATATAGATGAAGTAGAGTCTATAGATGGTGAGTTTACAATGCAGCTTGGCCTATCTGGAACATTAAAAAATCCCATTCGAGGTGGACAAGTATCTATTCAAAATGCACGTGTGGAATTATTGAAACTTGATAACAGTATTGAATCTTTAAGTGGTGTCGCTACCATATCCAGCAATAAATTGATTATAAAAAAACTTTCAGGTAGCTTGCTTGAAAGTGAAGAGGATGTGGATTTAATTACGAGTGTAATTAGTGCGGCTAAGAATATGTTCAATGACGATAAAGAAGATGAGGATGATAATAATGTTATTGTTAACGGGACATTGGATTTAACTGAATTTTTCAACCCCAATTATACTATATCAATTGATGGAAATGATATTTATCTTAACAGTACGTATGGACAGTTTGAAGGTGAGGGGGACACTGAAATATTTATTTCAGGAAAGGATACGCTTGAAATCACTGGAGAATTTAGACCCTCTCCAAATAATTTTAAGTTATTTAGTTTTGGCGATGACTATGAAATCGATATGATCCATACTTCCAATAAAAAATTAATTAAGTACGATATTCACGTACCATTTCAAGATGGTATCATAATTGACACTGATGAAATCAATATGTTGGTTGATGGTGATATGAACATTATTTCAACAAACAATGAAGAACTGGCTTTCTCTGGAAGAATAAATATTATTGATGGCACATTTAATTATAATAGTAATGAATTTTCCCAGGCCACAGGAACGCTAATTCTTGATCCTTCAAAGTCGTCTCCTTATGCAGAGATTAATGCTCAAACTCAGCTAATAGATGAAAATATTGATGTGACTTTTATAGGTTTTCTAGATAACCCCAACCTTATATTAGAATCTTCATCTCAACAATATTCTCAGAGTGATATATTAAGACTGTTGACCTTTAAAGATAATGATGTTATTGAAGGTACCTCAACATCAGGGCAAATTGGTGAATTGCTGGCAAACTATATGGAGAAAGAGTTGGAAAAAAATGTATCACTTTACACTGAGTTAGATGAATTTAAAGTAAATAGAAGCGGTTCCCTTATTAGCGGGTTAGAGAACTCTAATATAAATGTGTATTTAGGGAAAAGGATTTCTTCAAATTTATATTTAAATACAAAAATTAATTTAAATCAAAGTGAGAAAATGAATGAGTATGAAGTCTCATATAGATTAAATAGAAATATGTCAATTGTTGCCAGAGTGGATGAAGACCAATATTGGCATATTAACTATCGTTACAAATATAAATACTAATGAAAAGAACTCATTTACTTTTATTCTTATTCTTGGGACTTTTAGTAGGAAAAGATAGTCAGTACGTTTTTGATTTAGAGATAACTGGTAATGAGCAAATAGAGTCTTCTCAGTTAAAAAATAAAATTAGACTAAATTCTCGAGGGTTTTTTTCAAAGACAGAATTCAATCAAAAAAAACTCCATTTAGATGAAGTTACATTGAAGAATTATTATCAAACAATGGGATTTATCGATGTCAAAGTATCTGCTACTCACGAAGTTTTTCAGAATACGGATGTAAACGTTAATTTTGAGATAAATGAAGGGAAGCAGTATTTTATTAGTGAAATAAATCATGATGGCATAAAGTTATTTCAAGGTCATGAGTTAGATGAAATTATTCATCTAAGCGAAGGTGATATCTATAATCCAGCAAAATTAAGGAGAAATCTTAAGCGCCTAAAATATGAATACCTCCAAAAGGGAAAATTGAATATTTCAATAGTTGAAGATATCATTCTCGAGAAGAATACTGTAGCGATTAAATTACTCATTTCCGAAGGAGCTACTTATTTTATTCGCAAAATTAATATTAAAGGATTAGTAGATGTAAAGCAAAAATATATTACTAGAGAATTACTTTTTTCAAAAGATATGGTATATAATGTAAAGATTATCAATAGGACCCGTGAGCAAATTTTTGAATCAGGACTTTTTAGCTCAGTTGAAATACACCCTCAAATAGTGGATGATGAAAAGTTAGATATTAGTATAAAATTACGAGAATATAAGTCCAGAGAAGTGGGGGCAGAAATCGGCTTCAATCAATTGCCTTCAACTGAGGGGGACTTGCCAATTTCAGCGATCAATGGAAAGCTTCAATGGCGGGTTGGACAGCTTTTTAACACCGCCTCTGCCATAAGATTTAATGGTGAAATTGGCGTGAGTTATGGAAGTGGTCAGTCCTTTATTCGACAATATTATGAGGCATACTATACTTCGCCCTGGCTTGCGAGTATTAGACTTCCAGTTAATTTTAAGATTTACTATGAAGAAATAGAACAACGTGAAAATTTAACTCGATTGGGAATCCAAACTTCTTTTAACTATTTTGATTCAAATAAATCCAGATTATTGGGTAATCTCAATACTGAATTCATATCTTCAGATGAGGTTGTAGAGGCTGAGGAGCGAAGCATCAACTTTTTATTTTCAAAGTATAATATTCTTGATCATATATCCCCAAAAAATGGTTATTATGTTTCTATTACGCCATCTATTCATGGTACCATATTGGGTGGAAATTTCCATTACTTAAAGATTGATACTGAATTTAAATACTATTTTTCATTTTTCGATAAAATTGTATTTGCAAACAGACTAAAGGTAGGTATGCTCTCTGAATTTTCAAGTTATATGTTAGAAGGTAGTGAAATACCATCTTTCGATAAATTTCATTTGGGCGGCCAAACATCGTTACGAGGGTGGTCATCTCCGGACGATTTTGAATCAAGCGAATTTTTTGGTGGAACTGAAAGATATCTATTCAATTCAGAAATAAGATTCCCCCTATATTCCCGTTTAGGTATGGAATTATTCTATGATATTGGCTCATTCGGCAAAGACAGTAATAGTATAGAATATGATTGGGATGCAGGTTATGGTCTAACTATTAATACCGGTTTAGGTCCTGCCAGAGTAGATGCTGCCTATAAACAAGCTGTTGGTAAACCCACCATTTTATTCTCATTACTATACATGTTTTAGGGAACAAGTATTCATTTACTATTGTTCATGGTTTTTTAATCAATGACAAAGTAAATTTTGTGGCTATTTTTTACAATTATTTGGAGTAAACAACAAATGAAGTTTTTAACAATACTATTTTTAATATTATTTATTGGATGTTCTAATTCAAAAGTCGAATCCGCTGACAAGTTGTGGACTTCCGCCATAGAATTTAGGGAGAGCGAAGACCTTCGCTCATCAATAACAAATTTTAAAAGTATAATTCAACACTTCCCAGAATCTGAATTTTCATCTAAGGCTCAGTTCCAGATTGCAGATATATATTTAAATGATGTGAAAGATTATCCTTTTGCGATTCAAGAATTTGAAACACTCATTCGTAAATATCCTGAGGCTACGCTTGCCAAAAAATCAGCATTCATGATAGCCTACGTATACAGCAATTATTTAGATGAATATTCCAGTGCAATGGAAAAGTACGAACTTTTTTTAAAAAAATACCCCGACGACGAGCTCGTACCATCTGTAGAATTTGAGTTAGAGGGGCTAAGGAAGTATCAACCCACCATTGATTCATTAAACAATTTATAGGCAAAAATAATGACAGAGTTTAATATTGAAGCGCTCACAGAAGATATTCAAAAGCATTCAAAATTTGTAGAAACGTTAACATCAAATCTCCATAATACCATCATTGGTCAAGATGATTTAATTGAAAAATTGATTATTGCAATTCTTTCAGATGGACATGTTTTCCTAGAGGGTGTTCCAGGCCTGGCAAAAACATTGACGGTAAAAACCGTAGCATCACTGATTGATACTAAATTTCAACGCATTCAGTTTACCCCTGACTTACTCCCGGCTGATATACTAGGCACATTGATATTTAATCCTAAAGAAGCTGAATTTGAAATTAAAAAAGGACCTATATTTTCAAATATCATATTGGCAGACGAAATTAATCGTGCTCCTGCAAAAGTGCAGAGTGCATTGTTAGAGGCAATGCAAGAACGTCAAATTACAATTGGTGAAGAAACTTTCAAATTAGATAATCCTTTTTTAGTAATGGCAACTCAAAATCCTATTGAACAAGAGGGAACATACCCGCTTCCTGAAGCTCAGATAGATAGATTTATGTTTAAAGTGATGGTTGATTATCCCACTGAAGTTGAGGAATTAGCAATTCTACAATCAATGTCTTCCATTCAACAAGCAGACAAGATTAAATCGGTAGTAACTGCAAAACAAATTTTGAAAGCCCGTAAAGTTGTTGACATGGTTCATATTTCAGAAAATATACAAAAATATATTATATCAATTATTGTTGCAACTCGAAATCCCAGCGCTTATAATCTTAAGGATTTAGAGCAACTTATTTCATTTGGGGCATCTCCAAGGGCATCAATCTTTTTAGCAATTGCATCTAAAGCATTAGCATTTATCAAGCATAGGGCATATGTAATTCCTCAGGACGTAAGAGATGTTGGCCGTGCAATTTTAAGACATCGAATTTTACTTACATATGAGGCAGAAGCTGAAGAAATTACAACTGAAGAAATAATTACCCAAATATTTGAATCAATTCCAACCCCGTAATAAATGATCCCTCAAGAGATTCTCCAGAAGGTTCGCCTAATAGAAATCAAAACTCGTCATGTTGTTAATGATATTTTTGGTGGCGAATATCATTCGGCTTTCAAAGGTAAGGGAATGGAGTTTGCCGAAGTGAGGGAATATGTTCCGGGTGATGATATTCGTGATATTGATTGGAATGTAACTGCCCGAACTGGTAAGCCATTTATAAAAAAGTTTGATGAAGAACGTGAGTTGACGGTAATGCTTATGATTGATGTGAGTGCTTCAGGGTTTTACGGGACTGGAGATACCTTAAAAAGTGATCTCATGGTAGAACTGTCTTCAGTTTTAAGCTTTAGTGCTATTAAAAATAATGATAAAGTAGGACTTATATTATTTTCGGATAAAATAGAAAAATTTATTCCTCCCCAAAAGGGGAAGTCCCATGTAATGAGAATTATTCGAGAGCTTATTTTCTACAAAGCTGAAGATCAAAAGACAGATATTTCACAAGCTATAGAATTTGTACAAAAAGTAGTCAAGCGCAAAAGTGTAATTTTTTTATTATCAGATTATTTAGATTCCAGTTTTCACAAACCATTATGTCATTTAAACAATAAGCACGATGTGGTTTCAATAAAGTTTGATGATCCCTCAGAAATTGAACTGCCCAATATTGGCATGGTCAAATTTCATGACTCAGAAACTCAAGAATCTGTTTGGATAGACTCAACATCTAAAAAAATTAAAACCCTGATGAAAAGCTCAATAATAGATGCTGATAAGAATTTAAAGCAATTTTTTAATAAGAATAAGATTGATTTTATTCCAATTAATACAGCGCTTGGTTATATAGAACCTCTTGTTTCATTTTTTACCCGTAGAACTCACAATTGAAATTATTAACTTACTTACTTTTATTCATTAGTTTTGCTATCGCCAATACTGATATATATATTGATATTAGTCAAGAGAAGGTATTTGTAGGAGATAAAGTTCAAGTCACAATTGCCACAAAGAGCTCAGAAGTTCTAAATATTGAATTCCCTACACTGGATGTTGATAATGAAGATATTACTCTATCTACTACATCTTCCAACGATTCATTAATGGTACTATCACTACAGTTTTGGCGACCTGGAAATCATAATTTCCCTTCTATTAAAATTCGAGCTCTACATAAAGATAGCTTACTTAACTATATATATTCTGACCCAATAGAATTTAATATATTGGACAGAGATGGTGACACTCAAGGTGAATTAAGAGAGAGTAAAATCAATAAAGAAATGAGCCTTCCTCTCACAATAAATCAATTAATATTAATCCTTATTATATTCATGGCTTTAATTGCAGCCTATGTTTTTTTTAAAAAGAAGGAAAATCAAACTTTAGCTAAAAATGCTATGCATAACATTGATTTCTTTAATATTGCAGTAAATGATTTAGATGAATTAGTGTTGCCAACTGAAATGGGAAGTATCAAATTAGAGGAGTTTTATATTTCACTGAGCAATATTTTAAAAAGATATTTACAGGCCAAATTTTTCTTCAGCGCAACTAAAATGACAACAGATGAAATTTTAGACTACCTGAAAATAAAAGAAGTTACTACGGATGGACTTGAAGACTTATTGGAAGAAGCTGATTTATGTAAGTTTGCTCAGAAAAAATATGGTGTCACCACTTTACTCGAGGCAAAAAAATCGGTGAAATCTCTACTCATTAATTTCGAAAGTGTGGCTTTTTAAGTTGGCTTAATCCAAATTGGATTTGTCAGCGCAATTCGTTTTCCCCGATAAGAATTCCCCTCAAACTTTGCACGTACGTACATATCTTTCTTTACTAAAATTTCTACATCATGAGTAAAAGCATTTTCATTAATTGAAATTTCTGTAAATAATTTTTCTTCTAAATCACCAATAATTCCACAATAGACTTTTATTATCCCTGTTTTTCCAAATTCTTCACTTGATAAAAAATCTAATCGGATGGTTACGGAGTTTCCTTTAAAACTTTCACCCATTTTATACGTTCTGAGAGCAAAAGCATTAATAAGAAGCTGCGGGCCATTTGTAATAAAGCAGCACCCATGTTTCAGAGCAGAAACGGTTGCCTCAAGTTTTGCTAAATTCTCGTCAATAATTACTCCAGTTCGACATTCGCCTAAAATTTGAGAATCTTTTTCATGAATAGATATCATTGGGATTTTTATTTGTCGATATTTATTAAAATTACCATGAGCATCATTTCCTGCATAAATAAATTTTTTGTATCCAGAAAGAAGAAGCTTTTTCCACATTTTAAGACCATCAAAAAAACTATCATCAACCTCACCATTAAATACTTGTAGTCCCGAAATATGTTCTAATTTTAGATCCTCAAAATTCCATTTACCTCTTTTGAAGAAAAATTTTTGCAATAATGGAACCGGTGCGCAAGGATGTGCAGCAATACAAATGGCATTTTGCTCTAATGCAATACTTAAGGTCTCAGTATTGAAGTCGCAGCTAAAATCAAATGGCTTTTCAGCACCATCACCTTGCCCAGGTAAAAAAGCCTTATTATTTAGAATCAATGCATGAATATTATAGCCATCTAAATTATGCAAAGATAGCTCCTCAGATGGAATCATGAAATTATTGAATTGGTTCTCTAAATTTAATTTTTTTATTTGAGCTTGTGAATCATTCCATTTTGTCAAATCTGGGTCCGTTTCGGTCCAAGATCCGATTTTGTCATCGATATCATAGGAGTGATCTGTGTTGCAAACAAAATCAAGTCCCAACGCCTTTGAGGCAATATAAGTAGCTTCAAGCGGCGCACCAAACTCCACCATATCCTCTGTCACATTGGTATGGTAGTGTAAATCTCCATGGATAACATTAGCAGATTTGGGGTAGGGAACCCCTGATAAGTAAGTGTGAAGTGGTAGTGATTTTTTTATGGGCAAATTATGATTTTTGCAAGTTTTTGTAATTCCACCAATATTGTATTTTACTGAAGTATTTATTTCAATGAATCCAGAAAAGTTAGGCCTTTTTACATAATATGTTTTATTCCACCATCTCTTATTCATTGAAAGATTAATGTCAATTTTGTTACTTCGCTTTTCATTTTTCAATAAAAATTCAACATGTACATCTACTAATGTAATTGGAAAATCGTGAGCATCCTTCACAAGGATAAGTACAGGAATGTCTTGGTCAGGCTCAATTCTGTGAGGAATATCTACTATAATTTCAGGCTCTTTTTTATAGTATTTGCTACCCCAATATTTAAAACGATGGTGAATTTCGGTATACCCGAATATAATTGGAAGTAACTGCTCTAGATATGTTGAAAAATATTGTGTTATCATTAGGTCAAAATTATGTGAACTTATTGAAATATCACTGTAAATTTATCATCTAATTTTCACACCAAGGAAAGGCAATATCTACATGGCATCAACATCCGATTTCAAAAATGGATTAATATTTGAACGTAAAAATCATTTATGGAAGATAGTAGAATTTCAACATGTAAAGCCTGGTAAAGGCCCTGCGTTTGTTCGAACAAAGATGAAAAATGTAAAAACGGGACAAGTTCTTGAGGAAACCTTTAGGGCGGGTGAAAAAATTGATGTTGTGAGGATTGAAGCTCGAGATTTCAATTATCTATATAATGATGGCACTAATTACATTTTTATGGATAATGAAACTTATGAGCAAACAGAGTTAAGCAAAACTCAAGTTTCTGATGTTTTAGATTTCTTAATTGAAAATACCCCTACCACAATCGCCTTTAATGGGGAGGAGCCCATCGAGGTGAGAATTCCCCAACACATGAGCATGAAAATTGCGAAAACTGACCCTGGCGAGAAGGGCAATACTGCACAAGGTGGTACAAAACCTGCTACCTTAGAAACTGGGGTAACTATTCAAGTCCCTCTATTTGTTCAAGAGGGTGAGTTAGTTAAGGTTGATACTAGAGATAAGCGATATATTGAACGGGTTAAATCCTAAGGAGTATTTATGTTACAGGATAAAATAAAATCACTGATTGATATTATTGAAGGTACTGAAATCAATGAATTAGAAGTTTCATCATTTTGGGGTGCCCAAAAAATAAGACTTCAAAAGAATCTAAACCTTGAAGTTTCAACTTCCATTCAGCCGACGGTTAGCAGTGAGTCCAAATCAGTTCCTGCACCTGCATCGCCCATAATTGAGCCAATGCAACCCATTGCAAAAACGCCTCCAATCCAAGAACCTGAAGCAGATATTGTCCCTACAAATGCAGTCGAAATTATTGCGCCATTAGTGGGTACATTTTATCAATCTGCTAAACCGGGCTCACCTGCCTTTGTTAAAGAAGGTGATATTATTCAAGTTGGACAGACTATTTGTATAATTGAAGCTATGAAAATTTTCAATGAAATTGAAGCTGAAGTTTCGGGAAAAGTGGTAAAGATAATCGTAAATGATTCATCTCCCGTTGAGTATGGTCAGGCATTGATGTTAGTTGAACCCAGTTAATGTATAAAAAAATACTAATTGCGAATCGAGGTGAGATTGCACTCAGAATTATTCGTGCATGCCGGGAGTTAAATATAAAAACTGTGGCAGTCTATTCCATTGAAGATGAGCTTTCTTTACATACTAAATTTGCTGATGAAGCGATTTGCATTGGCCCTGGACCAAGCGTACAAAGCTATTTAAGTATTCCAGCTATCATTTCTGCCGCTGAACTAACTAATGCTGACGCAATACATCCAGGGTATGGTTTTCTCTCTGAGAGTGCAAAATTTTCTGCTATTTGTGATGAACATAATATTTCATTTATAGGTCCACCTGCCGTTACTATTGACGGAATGGGTGACAAGGCATCCGCAAAAAAAACAATGAAATCAGTTGGTGTTCCAGTTATACCTGGATCTGAAGGTATTTTATCATCTGTAGATGAAGCTAAAATTTTAGCTAAAGAAGCTGGATACCCCATCATGTTAAAGGCCACTGCAGGAGGTGGAGGTCGTGGTATGCGCCTTGTTACCTCCGAAGATCAATTACAAAATGCATATGATTCTGCTCAGTCTGAATCAGAAATTGCATTCAATAATGGTGATTTGTATTTAGAAAAATTTATCGAAGAGCCACGGCATATTGAAGTACAAATTTTAGCAGACACAAGTGGTAATATTGTAACATTAGGCGAGCGAGAATGCTCAATTCAAAGACGCCATCAAAAATTGATTGAAGAATCACCTTCTGTGGTAGTAACACCAGAAATCCGCCAAAAAATGAGTGAGGCTTCTATTAAAGGTGCGAAGGCTGTAAATTATGTTGGTGCCGGAACCATTGAATTTTTATTAGATAAACATGGAGATTTTTTCTTCATGGAAATGAATACACGGATTCAAGTTGAGCATCCGGTAACAGAAATGGTTACAGGAGCAGATCTAATTAAATTACAAATCCTTTGCCATGCAGGAATCCCCCTTCCAAAGTGGATGAATAATATTACATTGCGTGGTCATTCCATTGAGTGCCGTATTAATGCAGAAGATCCCGATAAAAAATTTAGACCTTCCCCTGGCACAATAGATAGCTTCCATATGCCTGGAGGAATGGGGATTCGTGTAGATACACATGTTTATGCTGGTTATCGCGTACCTCCAACCTATGATTCTATGATTGCAAAATTAATTGTGCATGCACCCACTCGTCAAGAAGCTATTAATCGAATGGTGGGAGCATTAGATGAATGTGTCATTGAGGGAATTAAGACTGCAATTCCATTTCAAAAACAGATTCTATTAGACGAAAATTTTAAAGCCGGAAACTTTACAACCGCTTTTTTAGAGAACTTTAATTATAAGAAAGATGAAACTTCATGAACATACCTGAAAATTTAAAATATTCACCTGAACACGAATGGATAAAAGTAGATGGAGACAGTGCATATATTGGCATTACTGATTTTGCTCAAAGTGAATTGGGTGATATTGTATTTGTTGAGTTTCCAGAAATTGGGGACAACTTCTCTGTTGGCGATGTGTTTGGTACTGTTGAGGCCGTGAAAACTGTAGCTGACCTGTTTGCGCCCATTTCAGGCGAGGTGTTGGAAATTAATGATGCTTTAGAAAATTCTCCAGAGGCCATAAATACCGACGCTTATGATGAAGGCTGGATTATCAAAGTCAAAATTAAAAACACTAATGAATTGGAAAACCTTCTTGACCCTCAAAGCTATAAAGGACTTCTTTCTTAATGCACTATATTCCTTGTACAGATGAACAAGAAAATGAATTATTAAGTGAAATTGGAATATCTAATTTTGAAGAATTAATCAAAATTATTCCCAAGAATTTACGTGTAAAAGATGAGATTGGAGTTGGGCTCCCTCTATCAGAGTTGGAGAATGAAAATGTTGCCAAATCATTAATCTCCAAAAATACTGTAGCATCTGAAAATTTATGTTTCTTGGGAGGTGGGGTATATGACCATTTTGTGCCCAAAGCTGTTGATGCCATATCTGCTCGTTCTGAATTTTACACCGCATATACTCCATATCAGGCTGAGGTAAGTCAAGGGACGCTACAATATTTGTACGAATTTCAAACAATGATCTGTGAATTAAGTGGAATGGATGTTGCTAATGCATCATTATATGATGGCGCTTCTGCAGTGGCTGAGGCTTGTTCGCTAGCAATCTCAGCGACACGATGCTCAAAAATAGCAATTTCAAAATCTGTTAATCCTAAATATAGAGCAGTTGTTGAAACGTATTTACAGAATAGAGATGTTGAAATTATCTATCTTGATACGGAAAAAGGTAAGACTGACTTTTCTCAAATTGAAAATCATATTGATGGATTATCAGGAGTGGTGATACAATCACCAAATTATTTTGGAACCTTAGAAGATTGGACTGTTGCAAAAGAAAAAATGGGTGACTCTAAAGCGTTATTGATCGCAGTAAGTGACCCCGTTTCATTATCAATAATCAAATCACCTGGCGAATGTGGTGCAGATATTTATGCTGGGGAGGGTCAATCATTAGGCAATTATATGTCCTATGGTGGACCATTTGTAGGCCTCCTTGCAGTAAAAAGTAAATTAGTAAGAAGAATGCCAGGACGCATAATTGGTAAAACTGTAGACAAAGAAGGGGAAGAAGGGTTCGTATTAACATTACAGACTCGTGAGCAGCATATTCGACGTGAAAATGCAACATCAAATATTTGCACTAACCAGGGACTTATTGCATTGCGAGCTACAATTTACATGGCATTAATGGGAAAAAATGGACTTCCGTCACTTGCTAAAATATGCTATGAAAAAGCTCAATATACTGCCAGCAAGCTAAATGAAATTGCAAATATTTCATTCCCTTATGGTATGGACTTTATCAAAGAGTTCACCATTAAAATTTCCACCTCAGCAAAAAAAGTAAAACTGAAAGCAATCAAAAAATCAATTTTCATTAATACTCTAGATGATGATGAATCGGATTCATTAATACAAATCTGCGTAACTGAAAAGCGAACGCGCGAAGAGATTGATACACTTGTAAGTTTTTTTAAAACTATATGAATACCTATTCACAATTAGAAAAGTTACTTTCTGCAAAGCGTTGTGGCGCATTTGCCCTCATTGACCCTGATATTAAAAATGATTCTATACTATTAGAAACAGTAGATAAAATTAATGAAAGTGGCTTTGATGCGATTCTAGTAGGGGGAAGCCTTCTTCAAGATAATAATTTTGATACTCGTATAAATCAAATTAAGAAGAATACGGAGCTTCCTGTAATAATTTTCCCCGGTTCTTCAAAACAACTGTCAGGTAAAGCCGACGCTATTCTGTTCTTATCATTACTTAGTGGTAGGAATCCTCAGTATCTTATTGGTGAGCATGTTGAATCAGCACCGGTAATTCATAGCTTAGGTTTAGAGCCAATACCCACCGGTTACATACTTTTAGATGGAGGTAGTCGTACTTCAGTTGAAATTATAAGTAATACGATTCCTTTACCAATGAATAAGGTGGATATCATCTTAGCCCATGCGTTAGCTGGCCAATATTTAGGTAATAAATTTATTTTCTTAGAATGTGGAAGCGGAGCATCAAACCATGCTTCCACTGCAATCGTTAACGCCCTTTCAAGCAGATTAGACATACCTATAATTGTGGGTGGTGGTATAACTTCAGCTGAGTCGGCAAATGCAATTTCAAAGGCGGGAGCCAGCTTTATAGTGGTGGGGACTCACATAGAAAACGGTGCATCGGTGGAACAATTAAAAGAAATCACAACTGCAATTTAGTTATTTGATGAATGCTCCTACTATTGACAATCACCCCCTTAAACGAATTGTTAGAGAATACTTAGTTTATTTACAATTTGAGAGAAGACTCTCTTCAAATACGATTGATGCCTATTGGTTAGATTTAGGTAAATATTCTGACTATTTATATACAACAAACAATTTGACAGCCCCTCAAAAGATCACCCTCAAACATATTAGAGCATATATTAATCAGTTTTCAAGTATAGTGAAGCCAAAGAGCTCCACGCTCTCAAGAGTACTCTCTTCATTGAGAGGATTTCATCAATATTTACTATTAAAAGGGATGTCAAAAAAAGATCCAACAGAATTATTAGAATCACCTAAATTGCAAAAAAATATCCCTGAAACATTAACGGTTAAAGAGTTTGAGAGCATATTGAATGCTGTAGATTTAGATGATATTCATGGTCAAAGAAATTATGCAATTATTTCAATGCTATATTCTTCAGGATTACGAGTTTCAGAATTATCACAGTTGAAATTAACCAGTATTCGGTGGGATGAAGAATTGCTCCGTATTATTGGAAAAGGCAATAAAGAACGTATCGTTCCACTTGGAAATAAATTGGCAAATGTTCTACGAATTTATATAGAAGAAGATAGGCCCAAATATGCAAATAAAGGTAAAGGTTTGGGTGCCGTTTTTTTGAACAACCGCGGCAGGATGCTTAGTCGAATGGCTATTTGGAAAATTTTAAATAAGCCCGTGAATATTGTTGGATTTCAAAAAAAAGTTAGTCCACATACATTACGACATAGCTTTGCGACACATCTACTTGAAGGCGGGGCTGACCTTCGAATTGTACAAGAATTATTAGGTCATTCTGATTTATCCTCTACTCAAATATATACACATTTAGATAAAATTCATCTTAAAGAAGTATATAAAGAATTTCATCCGAGAAATTAATGTTATTACGATTATTCCCAGATCATCTTGATGTACTTATTATTCTAATTCCTGTTTTAATGTTTTCATTGTGCTTCCATGAATTTGCACATGCCTACATCGCTTATATTTTAGGTGATGATACAGCTCAGCGGCAAGGCCGACTAACATTAAATCCACTAGCTCACTTAGACCCGATTGGCTCGATGATGATCTTGTTAGTGGGATTTGGGTGGGCAAAGCCAGTACCTGTAAATCCTTTAAATTTGAATGATCGCCATACAGGAATGATGAAAGTTGCCTTCGCTGGGCCAGCATCTAATCTCCTTTTGGCTTTTTTATGTGGATGCTTAGTTAGAGTTATTAATGGATTTGAGATCCCAATTAATCAAACTTTTTCAACAGTCATATATTTTTTTCTATACATCAATATTGCATTAGCAATTTTCAATCTAATTCCAGTTGCCCCCTTAGATGGCTCACAAATATTTGGTGCGTTAATTGGTCGTAAAAACCCAGAATTAGTATGGAAATTGCAGGTTTATGGACCTAAAATTTTATTAGGTTTAATTCTATTTGGAATGGTTACTGGCTTCTCTATTATTAGTGTTATTATCTCACCATTTATTAAGTTCTTTTTGTTTTTATTTGCAGGTATTTAAATGGAATTCAAAAAAATACTATCTCAAGGATGGCGAAAAAAAGCAACCAAGGGGCAATTGTTTAAAAACTCCATTATGTTATTGTTGATTATTTATATTTTATTCGAGCTTAAAGGATTTTAAATGAAAATTATTGAATGCGTACCTAATTTTAGTGAAGGCATTGATTTAGCAAAAATCAAAGAAATTACTGATGTTATAGAATCTGTAAGCAATATTAGCTTATTAGATGTTGACCCTGGGGCTGATACTAACCGTACTGTCGTAACTTTTGTTGGACCACCTGAAAAAGTAATAGATGCTGCCTTTTTAGCTATAAAAAAGGCAGCAGAGATACTTGATATGCAAACTCACAAGGGTGAACATGCCCGCATGGGCACAACTGATGTATGTCCGTTAGTACCAGTTAGTGGCGTTACGATGGAAGAATGTATAACACTTTCTATTCGGTTAGCTGAAAGAGTTGGAAAAGAATTGGGAATACCAGTTTACCTATATGAAAATTCAGCATCTACACCTGAGAGAGTTAATTTAGCAAATGTTCGTTCGGGTGAATATGAGGGAATGGCTGAGAAGCTAAAAACAGATAAATGGAAGCCAGATTTTGGACCAGCTAATCTGCACTTAACTGCAGGCGTAACTGCCATTGGCGCACGTGAATTTTTGATTGCTTACAATATCAATCTTAATTCACATGAAAAGAAATTAGCTTCTGATATAGCATTGGATGTACGTGAGGCTGGTCGAGCAAAACGAAACAGTAAGGGTAAATTTGTAAGAGAGGTAGATGGCACCGTTGTAAAAGTTCCCGGTTCATTAAAATCAACAAAAGCTGTAGGTTGGTATATTGATGAGTATAAGCAGGCACAAGTATCCATGAATTTAACAAATTTCAATATTACCTCTCCACATGAAGCATTTGATGAGGTTTGCATGCAAGCCCAAAAAAGAGGGCTTCGCGTAACTGGCAGTGAATTAGTTGGACTTATTCCATTAAGTGCACTAATAAATGCCGGCATGCACTATCTTGAAAAGCAGGGGCAATCCCAAGGTATTCCAGAGAATGATATTATTCATATAGCCATAAAATCTTTAGGGCTTGATGACTTAGCTCCATTTGACCCAAAAGATAAAATTATTGAATATCGAGTTTCAGAAAAATATGGTGAGTTAGCCAACTCATCAATTGCAGATTTTGTAGATGAGCTTTCCTCAAATAGTCCTGCACCTGGAGGTGGAAGTGTAAGTGCCTTGGCAGGTTCTCTCGCAGCTGGATTATCAGCAATGGTAGCAAATTTAACGGTTACTAAGAAAGGCTTTGAAGATTCCAAGGATGAAATGAATTCACTTGCAATTGAAGGACAGCAACTTAAAGATAAGTTGATTAAATTTATTGATGATGATACAAATTCATTTAATGGTGTAATTGATGCCATGAGAATGGCAAAAAATACAGATGATGAAATTAGAATTAGAAATTTAGCCATACAAGAAGCCACTAAAATTGCTACATATTCTCCTTTGTCAATTCTTGAAGCATGTGTAGCTGTAATGCCACTTGCAAAATTGGCAGCAATAAAAGGCAATCCTAATTCCATTTCTGATGCGGGTGTGGCTGCTGAAATGGCACATGCTGGCGCACAAGGTGGAGCAATGAATGTACTCATTAATTTAGCCGATATCGAAGATGAATCGTTTTGCAATGAAATGAAGGTGAAAGTAGAAGAAATTCTTCTTACTGTAAATGAACAATTGATGGATATAAGAAAAACTGTGATTGCAGCACTCCTATAAATGTCAAAAATAAAATTACTTTCATCACATTTAATAAATCAAATTGCCGCTGGTGAAGTAATTGAGCGACCCTTTTCTGTTATTAAAGAATTGGTGGAAAACTCTATTGACGCTAAATCTTCCCAAATTGATATATTAATTGAGGATGGTGGTCACAAGGCGATTCAAGTTTTTGATAATGGTATTGGCATGACTAAAGTGGATTTAGAATTGGCATTTCAGCGACATGCCACTAGCAAAATAGCAACGCAAGATGATTTGGCTAAAATCAGCACTTTGGGATTTAGAGGAGAGGCTCTTCCAAGCATTGCATCAGTTTCGCAATTGACTGCAAAATCTATAGTAAAAGATAATAATGATGGATTTGAGCTATCAATATATGGGGGTGAGGTTAAATCGCTTGAACCAATAGCGGGCCTACATGGAACTCAAATTTCTGTAAAAAATCTATTCTACAATATTCCCGCACGACGGAAATTCTTAAAGAAATCTGATACCGAACAGCGGAAGATTGTTGAACTAATTAGACAGTTTATGCTTTCTAATCCTAATATTGGATTCTCTTTATCCGCAAATAGCAAAGAAATATATAAAGTATCACCAAACACTTTAGAGATTAGAATTAAAGATATATTTGGTAAAAACTTTTCAAATTCACTACTTCCTGTTAACCTTACTAAATCTCCTTATGAAATTTCTGGATTTACTGGAAATCTAAATACAACCAAGAAGCGGCAAGGTGACCAATACCTCTTCTTAAATGGCAGATTTATTAAAGACCGATTGTTAAGCTCCGCTGTTTTCAGTGCGTATAAATCTTTAATTTCAAGAGGAGAATTTCCTTTTTTTGTTTTATTTCTCCAAGTTCCATTAGATACAGTTGATATTAATGTACATCCTGCAAAACTTGAAGTCAGATTTCAGAATGAGTGGCATATTTATCACGTAATTAAATCGGCTATTTCCAATGCGTTAGAAGATATACTTAAAGTTATACCTGAATATGATCCATCTTTAATTTATTATAATAAACCAAAAGAGTCTTCTGAAGTATCACAATTGCCATTTACTAATTCACAGTCAAATTCACTTGTTGAGAATCTGGCACCAAGGGAAGGTGCAAATATTAATCTCTCCGAAGTACCATTTGGGAATATGCAGAAAAATGATATTGAAGAAGATTTCCGTGTTGACCGTGCCCATGAGCGTATTGTTCAATCTCATACTGGTGCGCCAATTGAAAAAGTGGTTTCAGATATTATTTGGCAATTAGATAATAAATACTTAATTACTGAGATAAAATCTGGATTAATAATTATTGACCAACATGTGGCTCATGAGCGAGTACTTTATGAATCTGCTAGAGCCGCGATGGATGGTAATGGAATGACCTCCCAAACAGTGTTATTTCCACAGACACTTACACTTCAGCCAGATGAATACTCAAATTTATTGAATATAATTCCATATTTAGATAAAATTGGTTTTAAACTGAGAGAGTTTGGAGACTGCTCTGTAATTATTGAGGGAATTCCAATTGATGTGAATTGGGGTACTGAAAAAGAAGTTATAGGTGAAATCCTCGAAAAGTATATGCATAATAGTGAATTAGATGCGTCATTCATAGATTATATAGCATCCACATTTGCATGTAAAGCTGCAGTGAAAGCGGGGGACCCTTTAAATCCCGAAGAAAGAAAGCATCTCATCGATAAACTCTTTGCAACGAGTCACCCCTATTATTGCCCTCATGGTCGACCTATAATTATTAATCTTAGTCTTGATGATTTAGATAAAAGATTTGAACGTCACTAAAAGGTTAAGTAGTTTTAAGCATGAATAATAAATCGCATTTTAAACAATATATATTTACTGGACTTTTATCAATATTGCCAATTTATGCAACTTATTGGATAGTAAAGCAACTTTTCTTACTCTTCTCATCTCCTGGGGCTAAATTATATTATCTAACATTTGGTGATAATACATTTAAATATTTACCCGAAATTATTGGATTTCTTCTTACCATTATATCAATTTACATTGTGGGTCGCTTTGTAACCAACGTATTAGGGAAAAGTCTTCTCAGTGAATTAGAGAAATTAGTTGAGCGGATTCCAATTGTAAGCTTGGTTTACAAAACGGTAAAGCAAATTACCGAAAGTATTGGTTCACAGAATAATAATGCATTCCAAAAAGTGATACAGTTGGAATATCCACGTAAAGGCTTATGGACATTGGCCATGGTAACTGGAGAATCTAGCAACCAAAAAGGGGATGAATATTATCACCTCTTTGTGCCCACCACGCCAAATCCCACTTCTGGATACATGATTTACGCTCTTAAAAGTGACACCATCGAAATAGATTTGCCTGTAGAAGATGCGCTCAGAATTATTATTTCCGGTGGAATGTTAGCGCCAAAAGAAAATATTATAGAGTAATTCTCCTTGGAAACCAATATGTTTAAATCTGTATTTGACAATTTAAGTTTCGGCGTTGCAATCGTTGATGAAACCAATAAAATACTTCAGTACAATAAACCCTTTAGTTTATTTTTTAATTTGGGCGATCATAATCCAATTTCAAGTCTTGATCAACTTCATGGTAATTTCAAAGAACAGCATATTTCTGCATTCCAGAAAAAAAATAAATTCACCACATCAGAGGGAAATATACTTTCTATTTTAGCTAAACCACTTGAAGATAATCTGTGGTTACTTGAAGTTGAGGATATTTCAACTCAGGAAAAAGAGAGTGAAGATATTTATTTTCGTGCAAATTATGACCAGTTAACTAAATTGCCTAATCGTGAACTATTTAATGATCGATGTAAACAAGCACTGTCGTCGGCACATCGTCATCAGGAAAATGTAGCTATATTTTTTATTGATGTAGATGATTTCAAATCGATTAATGATACGTATGGACATGATGTGGGTGATTCAATTCTTCTGGAAACGGCTAAACGATTATCTGATTCCGTACGAGAAAGTGACACCGTTTCACGGTGGGCGGGAGATGAGTTTTCTATTTTACTTCCTAAAATCGGAGAAAAAGAAAATATTAATCATTTGCTGGCAAGAATGATTGAAAGTTTTGAGAAACCACAGCAAGCAAAAGAATTTAGTATTCCAGTTTCATTAAGTATTGGAATTAGCCTAGCCCCTAAAATGGGAACGGACTTTGATGAGCTCATGCGCTTTGCTGATAAGGCAATGTATGAAGCCAAAAAAAATGACGGGATTTACTACAAATATTATTCAGAATAACTTCCCGCATAATTAGTTAACAACGCATGAAGGTGAGTTTCAATTTCATCAATATTTTCAGAACGAACAAATTTAGATCGCCACTCAGCTGCTCCAGGAAATCCTTTTAAATAGTAAGCGAAGTGCTTTTTTGATAAATTCACGCAGAGCTTTTCATGCTTATCTTCTTTTAACAACTCAAAATGCAATTTACACATTTCAGCTCTATCCATAAGCGTGGGGTGAGTAAAGTTTTTACCATTCAATTTAGCTTGTATGGATTTAAAAATCCACGGATTCCCCAATGCACCCCTGCCAAGCATAACCGCATCACATCCCGTTTCATCTTTCATTCGCATGAAATCATCGGCAGTAACCACATCTCCATTTCCAATTACGGGTATGCTAACCACCGCTTTCATTTCTTTGATATACTTCCAATTTGATCGTCCAGAGAATTGTTGTTTTGTCGTTCGTGGATGTAAAGTAATTGCCTTAACACCCACCTTTTCTAGGCGGACAGCCGCTTCAGTAGAAATAATAGAGTCATTATCCCAACCAGCTCTCATTTTTACCGTAACGGGCTTTTCTGGAACAGCTTCAACTACAGCCTGGGTAATATCTTCCATTTTACACAAATCCTTCATTGCCCCTGAACCTGCGCCACGTTTAGTAACTTTGGGGACTGGACATCCATAATTAATATCGATAATATCAGGGTTGAACTTCTCATTTAAAATTTTAGCTGAATTTCCAACGGTTTCAGGATCATCTCCAAATATCTGAATTCCAATAGGGCGCTCATCAGCTGTAAATCGCATTAAATCCAGGGTTTTTAAATTTTCACGTACAATTCCGTCTGAACTGACAAACTCTGTGTAAACGACTCCTGCGCCCATGCGCCGACAAAGTACACGGAAAGGATGATCTGTGATTCCTGCCATCGGTGCCAGAAAAATGGGGTTGTCAATACTTAGATTTCCAATTTTAAGCATTTGGAATACGGAGCTTTTCTGGGGGAATATTATACTCCAAGAAATTACATTGCAGTTTCCCATTCCTCATTGGTACAGAGGTGGTGGGTTTGACTTCAATAAATTCTAAAAATGGCGATTCAGTACAAATCATGAATATAGAAAATCCCTTACAAAAATTTATAAATCTATCATTCATTGCAGTATATAAAAACTCTAACTCTTCATCATCACCTCCAATTCGCTCTCCGTATGGGGGATTTGTAAGAATATAACCACTTTTTTCAGTGAGTGGTCTAAAATGTTTGATGTTACACACTGAAAACCTAATATGCTTATCTACTCCCGCTCTAATTGCGGTCTCTTTACACATATCGATATTCTCACTTAATTTATCAGATGCATAAATCCGCAGTTTATCAGTATAATTAATATTGTTTTCGGCTTCAAGCTTAACATCATCCCATAAATATGAATCATAATTTAACCACTTCATAAAGGCATATTCACGTCGCGCTCCTCTTGGAGGAATATTTAAAGCCATCATAGCAGCTTCAATGGCAAATGTTCCTGAGCCACACATTGGGTCAAAGAGCGGTGAAGGATGGGCCCATTTAGTCAATTTTACTAATCCTGCTGCAAGTGCTTCATTAATAGCAGCCTTATGGATTTTTTCTCTATATCCACGCTTAAATAATGCATCACCTGATGTATTCAGATAAACATTGCAAGTGGTACCGTCTAAGAAAACATCAATTGGAACATCTGCGGACCTAATATCAATAGAGGGACGTTTCCCTGAATAAGCTCGAATTCTATCCACTACGGCATCTTTTACCTTCAGAGCTGCAAACTGAGTATTAGTCACCCAGCTCCTACGTGCCCTAAAATTAACAGATATTGTTTGGATGTATGAAATATACTTAGTCCAATTAATTCCATTAATTTCACGATAGAGTGCATTCTCATCCTTGCAATCCAATTGTACAATTTTTAATAATAAGTGCATTCCTACTCGAGAGAGGTGATTTACAGTATAAATGGTCTTTAAATCACCAGTGAGGAAAACTCCACCACTGTCAATAGTGATATTTTCACATCCCATTTCTGTTAATTCGTTAGCACACTCAGTTTCTAAGCCACGCGGGCAAGTTAAATATAGATTATATCGCATAAGGAAATTTAAAACTCATTTATGCATCTTTCAGTTTAAAGAAATACAATTAAAAATGTAATTTATCATACTTAATTAGGATACATATTTTGGATTTACTATTCGCACAAGAAGAAATAGGAGCATCAATGCCATTCGCAACATATTTACCATTCATATTAATGTTCTTAATCTTTTATTTTATTATTATTAGACCGCAGAGCAACGAGCGAAAAAAACATGAAAATGAACTGTATAACCTAAAACAAGGTGATAAAATTTTAACTCGGGGTGGAATCTACGGCACCATAATTGGTTTTCAAGGAAAAAATGAAAATCGCATTACCGTAGATGCTGGCTCAGGTACTAAGTTTAGCATAGAGCGATCATATATTGCTGGTCTTGAAAAAAGTAGTAGCGAGGCAAAATAGTGGCATTACTCCCCGTTGTTAAATATGGTGATTCAATACTTCGGAAAAAGGTTGATACAGTAGTAGACTTCTCTCAATTAGATAGTTTAATTGATGACATGTTCGACACAATGTATAATGAGAGTGGTATTGGTTTAGCGGCAAATCAAGTTGGCGTGAGCTTGGCTATTCTTGTATTTGATATTGGTGATTATGAATTAGATGAAGAAGAAGTTGCCGATGATGAGTTTATGTCTGACCCAAGAGTCTTTATAAATCCCAAAATCATTGAATCTATTGGAGAGTGTTCAATGGAAGAAGGGTGCCTTAGCGTGCCTGAAATTCGAGCTGAAGTAGTACGGGCTGAAACCATTACGCTTCAATATGAAGATATGGAGCAGAATAGTTATTCAGAAACGTTTACTGGATTATCAGCCAGAGTAATTTTACATGAGATTGACCACTTGAATGGTAAGTTTTTTACCGACTATCTATCAAAATCTAAAAGAATGTTAATTCAAAAGAGGTTACAGGAAATCGCATTAACGGGTACACCTTCAACGGGCATTATACTGTCATAACAGAGTACTATTTATGAATATAGCTTTCTTTGGCACACCTGATTTTGCAGTACCCGCCCTCTGTGAAATTAATAATTCTAATCACAATATTGTTGCAACAATTACGGGAGTTGCAAAACCTTCGGGGCGTGGTCAAAAACTTAGAAAAACCCCAATATATGTTGAGTCAGAAAGATTAAAAATCCCCATAATTGAAGTAGATGACTTGCACGATTCTGATTTTATTAAAAAATTAGAATCTTTGAAAATTGATATTTTTATCATTGTTGCATTTAGAATTTTACCTGAAAAAATATTTAGTATCCCTAAATATGGTACTGTAAATTTACACGCATCGCTCTTGCCAAAGTATAGAGGTTCAGCTCCAATTCAACATGCAATATTAAATGGAGAAACCAAAACAGGCATCACAACGTTTCAAATAAATAGTAGAGTTGATGCAGGTAACATTTATTTACAAGAAGAATATATAATTACGAATATAGCAACCACTGGAATGGTATGGGATGATCTCTCTATTGTTGGCGCAAGTCTATTAGTTAAGACATTAGATGGAATTGAAAATAATTCAATTTCGCCCACGAAGCAAGATTTACAAAAATCCTCTCCTGCACCAAAATTAAAAAGTGAAATGTTTTCTATTGATTGGAGTAAAAGCTCAACGCAAATACATAATCAAATAAGAGCTTTTTCACCAAAACCAGGTGCATTCACTAAATTTAACGGTTTACGTATTAAACTATTTGACTCTGAAGTGACTAATATGAAGACACTAAAGTCAGGGCTGTGGGTAAATTTAGATGATAAAATTGTAGTGGGAACAGGCAATGGAGATTTAGAAATTAAATCTGTACAACTTGAAGGAAAAAAAAGGATGTCAACGGCAGATTTTTATAAAGGCATTTTAAGTAAAATCGAAGGAAGGGAACTGAGTTTTGGGTAATGCAAATAACGTACTAATTGATAAGCGTGAATTAAGAAGTAGAAGACACGCATGGGACATAATTAAACGCGCAACATTTAAAGATCGAAGATTGACTGACGTTCTAGCAGAAAGAATACGTCATGGAAATTTCAATGATCAAGAAAAACGGTTTATTACTGAAATTGTTCAAGGGACAGTTCGAATGGCTGGGCGTCTTGATTGGGAGCTAAGTCAGGTTTTCAAGGGTGACATGGAAGATTTAAAGCCTCATTATTTAATTCTTCTTAGAATTGGCGTTTATCAAATAAGATATATGAATAGTATCCCTGATTATGCTGCCGTTACAACAACGGTTCAATTAGCAAAAAGAATTCATGAAAACTTGGGCGGTCTTACAAATGCATTATTGCGCTCACTTTTAAAACATGAAATGCCAGAAGCACCAGATGAACATACTCCAATTGACTATACAGCTCAATATTATAGTCACCCTGAATGGTTAATGAATAAATGGATTAGCGAAGGTAGTTTTGAGGATGCCGTTTCACTTGCTGAGTGGAATAACAAAGCTCCACAAATTTGGTTCAGAGTAAATACAATTAAGTATTCTGCAACTAAATTCAAAAACCATCTGAAGAAAAATGAAATTGAATTTGATCAATTTCCACATTTAAAGAATTTCTTTGCTCCAAAAACTAGTATTGGATTCTTATTGAATAGTGACCTTTTTAAAGAGGGTAACATTAGTATTCAAGATCCTGCTGGTGGATTAGTGGTAACATTATTAGATCCTAAAAAGGGGGATACGATTGTAGATGGCTGCTCTGCCCCCGGTGGAAAGGCCGCTTTTACAGCCGAATTAATGAAGAATAAAGGCAAGATATTCGCCTTTGATAAAAGCCAGGAACGCTTGGGACGACTATCAACTGGAATGAAGCGTCTTTCTGTAGATATTGTTGAGCCTGAAATAAAAGATTTAACGCGGCAAAACCTACCCGAAACGAACAAGATGATTTTAGATGTACCCTGTAGTGGTACTGGGGTAATGGCTAAGCGGGCAGATTTAAGATGGCGAAGAGATATGGATAATTTATTAGAGCTTCATCTACAACAACGTAAAATTCTATGGGAAGCTTCAAATTCACTTGATCCGGGCGGTGCATTAGTTTATAGTACTTGTTCTCTGGAGCTTGAGGAAAATTGGATGATTATTGAGGCATTTCTAAAATCACATCCAGATTTTAAAATTGACAATGCCAGCAATTATGTTCCTAAAGAATTTGTAGATGATAAAGGTGCATTGTTTACATTTCCGCCTAAACATGGCATTGATGGAGGTTTCGCTGTAAGACTTGTAAAAGATGCTTAAATCTATATTTCATTACAGCATTTCATTTTTTATATTTTCTTTAGCTGGTATCATTTTTATGGATTATATAGCACTTCCTAGCTATGTTGGATATGATAATGAGCACTATTTGCCAGATGTACGTGGAAATTATTTACAAAAAGCGAAATATACTCTCACATCATTGGGATTTAAATCTGAAATTGTAACTATTCCATTCTCAGAAAGTAACCCACCAGGAACCGTGGTGAAAATGTCCCCACGATCCTTTACTAAGGTTAAAGAAGGGCGAACCATATGCCTCACTATTGCTGGCCATCGAGAAGATATTATCATTCCAGACCTTACCTCTATATCCCTCAGAAATGCTCGCTTAAATGCAAGCCGAGAAGGGTTGGTAGTGGATACGGTAATGTATGAATTTAATCATAATATTAAAGATGGCCATGTTAGCTTTCAAGTGCCCAGAGCATGGCATATTGTGAAATCTGGCGCCAACATATCTTTGGGAGTGAGTAGAGGAAATCCACCCGATTACTATACTGTTCCTGACATGATAGGGCAGAGCTTAAAGTCTGCAAAATCTACTCTAGCCAAATCAGGATTAAGATTAGGTGAACTTGAATTTGAATTTCAACCTGATTTATTAAAAAATACAATTATAGACCAAAACTTTACTCCAGGATTGCGTGTAACATTTCCTGCGGCAGTAGATTTAATTGTTAGTACTGAAAAGGAATTTCAATAATGCGAAATATTTCACCCTCGTTACTTTCAGCTGATTTTACAAAATTAGCCGAACATATTAAAGAAGTTGAGGATGCTGGTGTCTCTCGCTTACATCTTGATGTGATGGATGGACACTTTGTCCCCAATTTATCATTTGGCCCCTTTATCATTAAACAGATAAAAGGAGTAACTAAGCTTCATTTAGAAACACATTTAATGATTACAGAACCCAATCGCTATTTTGATGACTATATCAATGCAGGCTCTGACACGCTAATATTTCACTATGAAGCAAGCGATACCATAGAAGATGATTTAAAATATATTCAATCCAAAAATGTGAAATCAGGCCTTGCCATTAATCCAGATACTGAAATTGACGGTCTAATTAAATATTTTGATTATCTTGACTATATATTAATTATGTCCGTATTTCCAGGTTTTGGCGGGCAATCATTTATTGTGTCTACGTTGGAAAAGATGAAATCGCTGTCGGAAATTTGCAAAGGCAAATCTATACTCATTGGGGTTGACGGTGGTGTAAACCTTTCAACTATTGATAGTGTCTATGAACATGGTGCTGATGTGACTATTGTGGGTTCGGGGTTATTCAAGGCTGATAATATTCAAAATAGATATAATGAGCTAATGGGTGAGTAGTTTAAGTTTTAGGAATGAGTTTAATCGCAAATTAGTCCACTTTGCATCTTCAATATTAGGTTTATCTGTTATCTATTTGGATAAGGAAATTGTCCTTCCAGTATTAGTCATATCTTCCATTCTTTTTCCACTTCTCGATTATTTAAGAATCCATAATAAAGCAGTCTCTGGATTTTATAATACATATTTTCACTCTATTACTCGATCATTTGAATCTACACAATTTACTGGAGCATCATTCGTATTTTGGGGTGCCTTACTCACATTCATCATTTTTGATAATAAAATTGCTGGAATTGCACTTATAATTATGAGTTTTGCGGATGCAATGGCGGCGATTGTTGGGGTTGGTTTTGGTAAAACAAAACTATTAAATAAATCTTTAGAAGGTAGCTTTGCATTTTTTATGACTACATTTTTAATCTTATATATTTTTAAAATTCCCTTATTACTATCATTGTCCGTGTCAATGCTGGCTACCATCACGGAGCTAATCCAAATTCCAAAAATTAATGATAATATCTCAATACCATTAGTTGTGGCATTAATCCTTACAGTTGCTGGTGCATAAATGAATTTTCTGTCCACCATATTTTTTTCATTAATACCCCTAATATCAATACCATTAATTATCCATTTATTGAATAAGCGGAATATCATTACCATTGATTTCAGTTCAATTCGTTTTCTGAAGGCACTGGAAACTGAATCTATTCGTAGATTACAATTTCTTCAAATTTTATTAATGATATTAAGGACGTTGATAATTTTATTTATAATTCTTATGATGACTCGGCCGGTAGTGGGGGGCTTATTTACCTATTGGGATTCGGATAATGAAGCCATAATCTCTGTGGTCATTATTGATGATTCATTTTCTATGCATGGTAATAATGAGGATTTCTCAAGACTAGATTTGATCAAGTCATCTTATGAAGATATTCTTGATAACATATCAGATAATTCACAAATCTATATTGCAACACTTTCAAAAGGGGAATTGTATAGTGGTATAAAAGCAAAGATTCCAGAATTAACTAAACTTTTTGAAATTGGATATTTATCGCCAAATATTGGTGATATATTAAAAAATATAGAATTAGAATTTTCTGATAGATCAGCACTAAAAGAACTGTATTACATCACCGATGGACAAAAGGCTCATTTGGACTCAGCACTTCCATTCAAACCCTTTTTATCAAACTGGAAAATTTTCACCATTTTACTTCCACCTATACAAGATAACCTTTCAGTCATCTCAGCTCATATTGAAAATGCCATTTTATTGCCTAATTCACCACTTACAATTAATGTAGATGTGATTAATAATGGTAACCATAAAATTGAGAATAAGCTCATTCAACTTTTTGTTAACAATATCAGTGTGGCGCAGCAGCTAATTACTTTGAACGCAAATTCTCAAAATAGGTTTGAGTTTATTACGGCTGTTCCTTCAATGGGTGATTACGCCTGCCATTTCAAATTAGAGGATGATGAAAGATTAGAGGATAATTATTTTTACTTTAAAATAGATATCCCTGAAATTCTAAATGTGGGCACAATAGATACTAAAACAGATGGTATTTATATGACTCATTTGTTTGAATCAATTAATTATAAAAATTCAATTATTAAAATCAATAAATATTCTCCAGTGGAAATTCAACATGCCATAAATGATGCTAATCATCTACTAATTCTAACGGGTTATCATGCCCTGAATCAAGCTGGTCCTGACTTGTTAGAATTTGTTGGGAATGGAGGTCATTTAATCATCTTTCCTGATGAGACAGATTCTTCTTCCTCAAATTTAGATATTTTCGAATCATCATATTTACATGGAAATTTAAAGCAATTATCTGATGGAAACTATCAAGTGGCCCACATTTCCGAATCTGACATTAACACAAATTTATTTTCAGGGAATTTTGAGGAAAATCCAATAAAACTATTTAAGTATTTTCAGCTACCCCAGAATAAAAATTCAATTATTATTACTGATGATGGTCATTCAATTTATAGCCGATATTTTGAAGGAAATGGAATGATTGATATATTCTCAATCTCACCAACACTGGCATGGTCAAACTTTCCAGTTAGAGGTTATTTTATTCCATTTTTTCATCAGTTACTCTATAGTCAGTTCAGTAAATCTAATGGCACAAATATCCCTGTCGGAGAAAAGTGGAATATATCTACCCAAGTAAAAGAAGGATATAAAAAAATCACCTACAGTTCACCCTCATTGTTTGAGCATGCTTTGGATGCAAACTTTACCCACATTAATTATGAGCCAATTCCTGGTATTCATAAGCTCATCACAGCAGAAGACTCGATTATTATGCTTACTGCAATGAACGTTGAAGCCATTGAGCTAAAAGATAGTATTGCTACTATTGATGATTTAAAATATTATTTATCACCAAATACATCCATTATAAATATTGATAATGGAAATTTGAATGATGCAATTCATGACTCAAGAGTGGGGAGTGAATTATGGCGACTTATATTATATCTAATTATCATGTTAATTATTATTGAAATGATCATATCCAGTAATGCAGTCCGCAAAACGTCAAGCTGAGACTAAAGAATTAGCGCTATTAGTTGCAGTGCAATTTCCTCATGTCTCAGAAGAAGAAATTCATGTTCAGTTAGACGAGCTAGCATTATTGGCTGATACGGCAGGTGCTATATCTGAAGATAGAATCATTCAACGGCGAACCAAGATTGATGCCGCTACATTCATCGGAAAAGGCAAGATTTCATCAATAATTAGTCAAGCGAATGAGTTAAAATTACACCTTATTATTTTCAATGATGAATTATCTCCCACACAGATTAAAAATATCCAAAAATTGGCGGGGGATTCAATCAAAATTCTTGACCGCACAGGTCTAATCCTTGATATTTTTGATAGTCACGCTCGTTCTAAGGAGGCCAAGACGCAAATTAAATTGGCAAGATTAGAATACATGCTCCCTAGGCTAACTCGACAATGGACACACTTAGAAAGACAAATGGGGGGGGTGGGCACTCGTGGAGGTCCGGGTGAAACACAAATTGAAATTGACAGAAGACTCATTAGAAATCAAATTACAAAGTTAAAATTAGATTTAAAAAAAATACAAAAACAGCATAAAACCCAAACACAAAGTCGCGATAAAATTTATAAAATTGCACTGGTAGGTTATACCAATGCGGGAAAATCAACTTTAATGAGGGCGATAACCGGTTCAGATATGTATATTCAAGATCAGCTATTCGCCACTCTAGATACAACTACTCGAAAGGTAGATCTCGGGGGCGGTATTTCATTTATATTAAGTGATACGGTAGGATTTATCAGAAAACTCCCACATGATCTGGTGGCATCATTTAGATCTACGTTATCAGAAGTAAAAGATGCAGATTTAATTTTACGTGTTTGCGATGCATCTTCTCCACAAATGAGCGCTCACATTAAAACAATCGATCAGGTTTTGAAATCACTGGATATCACTCATGAAAATCAGCTTGTGGTGATAAATAAAATTGATTTAGTAGATGATATAAATTTGATTTCTGGCCTAAAAAGTGCATATCCCGACGCTCAGTTTATATCAGCTCATAAATCCCTTAAAATTAATCATCTAAAAGCTAAAATTGTAGATATTATAAAATCAAAGTTTATTCGCAAAATACTTAAGTTGCGTTATGATCAATTAAAAAATATTGATATAATCTATGAAGATTTAAATGTCATCTCAAGAAAAGATAAATATAATGGCATTGAAATTGAGGTAGAGGGTGACTTGAAAACTTTAGATAAAATCGAGAATTTGATAAATAAATAAGTATTCGCAAGAGGGACTTATCAGATCACTTTGGTTTGTGATATGAGCGGTAGATTGTCACTAAATCGCAAACTTCCTTCATCCATCAATGACAGAAAGGCCTGTTTTTGAAATTGATAAATCAATCTTCCATTATGTAAGTTGAAAGTTCTGATAATGCCCGACTCCCACGAATACTTATATAAAAAGCACTGTAATTTATACATAATCAATGAATAGGTAAAAGATATGTTTAGAATAATTGAAACTTCTACGGATAGTTATGAAAATGCCCAAAAAATAATAGAATTTGTAATAAGAAATAAATTAGCCGCATGTGCTCAATTATTTGAAAATGTAAAATCAATGTATTTTTGGAAAGATGAACTAAATCATAGTAATGAATATATAATAAAATTTAAAACCAATGATGTTAGCACCGATAAAATAACTGAGGCCATCAAAGAAATTAGCAATTATGATGTACCTGAAATAATTTCATATTCGATGAGTATTCACAATGAGGAGTATGAGGATTGGTTAAGAAGTAATCTAAATCCATAATTGCCGATAATGGATATTATGTAAATTTATTATGCAATATTACTTGATTACTAAATTAACAATCTTATTGGGCACATAAATTTCTTTAACTAAATTTCCACCTTCAATATACTTGCTTACATTTTCTAGAGATTTTGCCATCCCCAAGACACTATCTTTTGGAGTATTTAATTCAATTAGAATATTTCCACGCAATTTTCCATTAACCTGAACGGCAATATGAATTTCATTGTCTATAATTAGAGAACTGTCAAACTTGGGCCACGCTTGCTCAAATACGGACTTACTATCAGGAAAATACTTACTCCATAATTCTTCACTTAAATGTGGAGTAATTGGAGCCAATAAAAGAATTAATGACTTAATTGTAAATTCATCTATTTTATCAACCTTTGTAAGCACATTGGATAATTCCATCAGCTTACTAATTGCAGTATTAAATTTCAATTGATTTAAGTCATCACCAATAGATTTAATCGTCTTATGAAGTAATTTTTGTATAGAAATATCAGAAGATTGTTTTCTATCAATTTTATTGCAAATTTTAACTATTTTTTTTAAAAACCTTGAAATTCCTGTAATACCCTTGTCGTTCCAGTCACCACCTTCTTCAAAGGGTCCCATAAACATCAAATAGGCTCGAAATGTATCAGAACCATACTCGTCAATAAATTCATCTGGAGAAACAGTATTGCCTTTGGATTTAGACATTTTTGTGCCATCCTTAGTGATAGTGCCCTGATGAATCAACTTTTTAAACGGCTCATCGAAATCCAAATAACCAAAATCTCTTAACGCCTTTGTAATAAATCGAGCATATAGTAGGTGCATTGTAGCATGCTCTGCACCTCCCACATATAAATCTACAGGAAGCCAATTGAGTCGAGAATTGTCAAAAGGTACACTATCAATTTCAGCATTTGGATATCTCAAATAATACCACGAGGAGCAAACAAATGTGTCCATTGTATCTGGGTCACGTTTAGCTGGTTTATTGCAATTTGGGCAAACTGTGTTTATAAAAGTATCTGATGTAGCCAATGGAGATATATCATCACCATAAGTTGAAGAAAACTCAATATCCATGGGAAGTTGAATAGGCAATTGGGACTCAGGAACCGGAACTGCACCACAATCATCACAATGAATTATGGGAATTGGTGTGCCCCAATATCGCTGTCGACTAATTAACCAATCATGTAGCCTGAATTGTGTTTTTGAGCCACCTATTTTTTTGGATTTTAATTCGTCGCAAACAACTTTTTTTGCAGCTTCGGAGGTTAACCCATTTAAATTTTCTGAGTTTAAGCAAATCCCATAATCTGAAAAACAACTATCTGAATTTGTAGCCTTGCCATCTCTTGAAACAACTTCTGTTATAGGTAGATCAAATTTATTTGCAAAATCAAAGTCTCTTTCATCTCCTGAAGGAACGGCCATAACTGCACCCGATCCATACGAAATTAGCACATAATCACTAATCCAAATTGGCATTTCTTTACCATTAAATGGATTAATTGCATATGCTCCCGTAAAAACCCCCGTTTTTTCTTTGTCAGTTGCAGAACGTTCAATCTCACTCTTCTTTCGTGTTTCAGAAATATATGCATGAATATTTTTTAAATTATCAGAAGTGGTTAATTTTTCAACCAATGAATGTTCAGGTGCCAGAACCATGTAAGTGGCGCCATAAATCGTATCTGGACGAGTGGTAAAAACTGAGATTTTTGAATTATTATTTTTTATAGAAAAGGCAATTTCTGCGCCAATACTTTTGCCAATCCAATTTTTTTGCATATGCTTTGTTTTAGAAGGCCAATCTAAAGCATCCAGATTATTTAATAATTCCTCAGCATAATCAGTAATTTTAAAAAACCATTGCTTTAAATCTCTTTTGGTAACTTGAGTATTGCAACGATCACAGTGCCCCTCTTTTACCTGTTCATTTGCCAAAACAGTTGCACAACTTGAACACCAGTTTACTGGAGCAGTCTTTTGATAGGCTAATCCGTTTTTAAATAATTGAAGGAATAGCCATTGGGTCCATCTATAGTAGCTTTGATCACTTGTGCTTAGCTCATTACTCCAATCAAACATGGCGCCAATTCTTTGCAATTGCTCACGCATCTTACTAATGTTTTTCTTTGTACTTTCGGCAGGATGAATTCCATGCTTGATTGCATAATTCTCAGCAGGCAATCCAAATGAATCAAAACCTTGTGGCTGAAATACATTGGCTCCATTCATCTTCTTAAAACGCGCGTATGTATCAACTGGACCATAATTATACCAATGCCCCACATGCAGCTTATCTCCAGAGGGATAACTAAACATAGTTAGACAGTAGAACTTATTATCTAAATTATTAAAATTTGGAGTATGGGCATTAGACTCAGTCCATTTTTGTTGCCACTTTTTTTCAATTTCTATAAAATTAATTTCTTGGTCCATAATACCTGAATTATATTAAATGTAAGATAGAAAATTTAAAAGACTTTTGATGATAGTCTGAATTGAATCTATACTAAGATAATATTGATTATTAATATTATATCTAAAATATCAATAAGATTATCTTGATTGAGATCGGCGTTTTCAACATATGCTGAATTGTTTAAAATAATATTTACACATTGAACGATGTCCAAAATATTTATAAGAGAATCTTCATTCACATCACCCACTAAATAGGTTGATAAATAATTGACCCCATATTTTTGAGCTCGGGGTAAATTTCCATTCTCATCATGATAATACTCAAACTCAACTTCACCCACTTCATTTAATTCTAAAATAGTCTTCATATTAGATACGGTAACTAAAAGATTGCCATCATCTAACTTGAATGCACCACCTTGAGATTGAGTATAGTAATTTTGATTCATGTCATAGCTGAGTGTGGGTAGCTCTGGCGAAAAAGCCTCATCAATTTCATAGTGATAAGCTCCACCCTCAAACAATGGAAGTTGAATAATCTCAACGGTAGAAAAATTCCCAAGCGGTCTATTAACTCCATTATTAAATATAATAAGTTCATTTTCACTTGTCCAATTTACACTATGCGGTGCAAATAGTATTTGATCTGAAGTATTTCCGTTGTCGTAAATCTTTGGATTCCCCCATCGATATAAAAAGTTGCCTCCGACTCCTGCAGCCTCAACGGAAGAAATTGAATGGTCAATAATATAAACTTCATTCGTCTTTCGTGAGGAAATCACAATTTGATCTACAATTTCATTATAGTCAATGGCATTTAAGTGCACCATATCAGGATTAGTAAATTGCGGTGGTAAAGGGCCCTCGTTTGATATTAAGGCATAGTTAATATCTAATAGACCTCGAGATTCAGATACATTGCCATAATTGGCAATAGTTTCATCATGATCCTGAATAAGATGATCCCATAAGTGCCATTCCCAAATAACCGTACCGCTATCTGGAAATATTGGCATAATTTCAATTATCTTTTCGGACCATAAATCTCCAGTATGTGAGGCCTTACCTGCGGCCAATGCCTCTGCTTGAGATTTTCTATCCCATGCTATAACGAGAATATTTCCATTTGCCAACGGTTCAATATCATGGTGCTGTGATTCATTTGTATTTAGTATCTCATATTCCCACAATACTTCATTTTCCCATGAGACAAGTTGAATCAATCCACCCGCACCGCCTGCATCAAACATGGGAGGGTCTATTTTACATGGTCTTAATAAAGTACTATCTGATAAAAGGTATGGTGTGCTGGCCGTTGCCTTTTCGTGAGTCCACTCATGAAAAATAGTGCCAGAAGTATCCATCAAGAAGGTTTTGTAAACTTGATTTTCCTCAGGGAAAGAAATTACTGGGGAGAACAAATAATAGCCATCAGAAATTTGTGAAATGGCTACATTAATAAATATTACAGTGATTATATAAAATCTATTCATCATAAAATTTATATAAATTCATGACTCAAATAAAACTAAGAAATGGTTACGGAATGTTACGTTAGGGAGAAGATAAAATTATATTTACCAACCCAATAATATCTAATACATTCAATGTGCCATCACCATTTATATCGCCTGCTGACATAATTTGATCAGAGGCTTGACTTGGGTCAAGAATTACATTTACCAATAGTATGACATCAAGGATATTTAAAGTGGAATCAAAATTTAAATCTCCCAACATGAATGAAGTAGTGCATGCTAAATCATGAATAAAGTTAGCCGTAAATTCTACCGTTTCGTCCATGTATGCTACAGAAGAAATAAAAGGCGTATGCCCCACACCTTCCCAAGATAGAAATGCAGAGTTATTATCTAATTCAACCATTCTGTTGTTAATAGAGTAACTTCCCATCACATTCATATTCAAACCCAATAAAGTAATCATGCCATCCCCATAAGGTACAATTTCATCATCAGTACCATGCATGCTTACTATCGGTATATCATCTTCAATAATCCAATCCGTATGACCAACAGCGCCACATAAATTAATGACTCCATGAAATTCTGAGGCGTATCCAGGATTCCCTGAATTCCCTTCAGGGCCACCATTATCATCAAAATACTCTTCTAAAAAAGCGGGTAATTCTGACTCTAAATTTAAATATGCCGCATTTACCGCAGAAATAGCGCCTGCAGAAACACCTCCAGCATAAATACGATCAGTATCAACTTTATAATCATCAAAAAGCTCATCATTCATGCGAAAAAAACGAATCGCACCCTTAAGGTCATGCACCCCTTTTGCTGCCGCTTTATATGCATTTGCCTCAGTAGAAAGCCAGACCAAATCAACCGTTAGGCGGTAATCTATTGCGGCTGCCACATAGCCCATTTTTGCATATCGGGTGCAAAGCTCTACTATATCTGGAGAAGTTCTTGATCCAGTAATATATGAACCTCCAAACAACATAATAACTAAAGGTCTATTTTGAAGATTATCTCCAGCTGGTTCGTACAGGTCTAAATACAAATCCTCTTCAACATCACCAAAAAAACCAGAATTGGTATTGCTACCGTAGTAAATTCCACTGGTCACATTGATATTTTCAAAAATTTCAGTATTATATCTGCCATTATCGCATTCCTGCTGTGCAAACATCATTGATATAATGAGTATAAAAGGTAAACAATTTTTCATAGGTATAATCTAAGAACAAAGCGGTACACAAACTATGCACTAATTATCCATTTCCCTGTTACCAATAATGCAGTAACTATGCTTGCACTGAGACACAGCCCTAAGAGTATTGCAGAAAGGGCTTTCACTTTAGGGATGCCAAAAAGATGTGCTGCGATACAACCTGTCCATGCACCCGTAACCGGCAAAGGAATACCCACAAACAACACAAGTCCCCAGAAATGATATTTTTCGATCATCGCCCCCCGCCTTCGAGTTCTATTTAGAATCCACTCAAAAAATTGAGCACCAATATTCCATCTACTAAGAAACTTTATTGCAGGTGTTAATAAATTAACAATGGGAAAGGTGACTAAAAAATTTCCTGCAATTGAAGTTGCATAAATGGTCATTGGTGAAATTTCAGTGAAAAAATAAGCCCATGGAATTGCCCCTCTTAATTCAGTGATGGGAAGCATTGCCAATATGAACGTGGCAACTAATGGATTGCTGGAAATATAATCAATGTAAGGAATTAATGTTTCTGCCATATACTACCTAATATTAATCTGATAAATTTAAATGTATCTTGAATGTTGTGTATTGAACTTGATTCATCACCATAAATGGTGGGTATAGGTACATGTCCAATACGCGCACCTTTTCTGGAAAGTCTTATTAATATCTCAGATTCAAACTGAAATCCATTTTCAGCACATTTTGTATCTAATACTGCCTCTACTGAATATCGGCGATAGCCACACTGAGAGTCATAAACAGTTTGCCCACAGAGGATTGAGATGATTTTTGAGGTTAATTTATTTGAAATTCGCCTATGGAGAGGCATACTGCTATCAATAATACGTTGCCCACAAACCAAATCGAAACGCTCATCATATTCTGAAAAATCATTGACTCGCTCTGGCGGATGCTGTAGATCTGAATCTATGCTTATAACATGTGAGAATCCATGTTGAGAGGCATACTCAAACCCTTTGGTAAGGGTGGCACCCTTACCTAAATTTGATTCATTTCTTATCATTATAATAGTATCATCGGACAGAATTACAGGCTCAATCGAACCATCATCTATTACTAAAATAGATAAATTTGAATGGGCTTGAATTCTTTGAATTAATTCAGGTAAATGATTATTATCATTATAGGATGGTATTAAAATTAGAATTTTCATAGAATGTAAATGAGACTGCTACCCTCTAATGTTAACGTACATATTTCTACAGGTTTCTCTCTTGCTTATAATAAGATCTATTTTCTTGCTTTGTTGTTCAATGAAAATTGCATATAAATTTAGGGTTATTAGTATGTGTTGCTGAATATATTATGCGATGATGGTAGTAAATATTTTATAAAATATAATAAACTATCGAATAAGATTATGAATGTATATTGGAATTACATTTAAGTGATTTATTAACTTTTACTAGAAGTTTGCTCTATTTCCTCTATGTTATTATTTTTAACAATCTTCGGAGCTGGCTTTTGCCACATTTTGAGATGCTGAACAATCGCTTCATAAAAATTCAATAACATGCTTTCAATTATATCTATAACTACTTTTCTACTCTCAATTTTTTTACCTAAGTATTTAATTTGTAAAACATTAAAGTTTTTCACCTGTTTATCTTTGTAGGAATAATAAATATCATCCAATTCATCTAAAGCAACTATAATGGGGGTATTAGAAAATTTCAGATTTATCTCTACTCGTATTTCATCTTTAATCTGACCAAAACCTTCAATATTTTTCTTTTCAAGTCTGTTTATTTGGTTTTTCAACCAACTAATCTGACCACGAATCCCTTTATCTTGAGGAGCTAATAAGTTAACTGCCATTCTAATATTTCTTCTTTCAAAATTTGGAGAAACTTCAATATCTGAAACAGCTCCATTTACTCTTAAAATAGACTTTATAGATTTAGTTTTAACTAATTCTCTCTTTTCATAATCTATCCTTTTATTTAAATCATCTTTAAACTTTGTTTTTACTTACTGAACAAGTAGTCCAAGT